>Ga0066710_100004134_pt1 | contig 12705 bp, 9 predicted proteins | sample GraSoiAngelo_159_FD_79666 | JGI IMG/M metagenome (GOLD analysis project Ga0066710, IMG submission 79666) | Grasslands soil microbial communities from the Angelo Coastal Reserve, California, USA - 14_1009_16_40cm | ecosystem: Environmental > Terrestrial > Soil > Grasslands | place: USA...
TCGGGCCACAAGCCGGGGAGTTAGCCGGCTGTTAGAGCAGCCGCCTAGCTTGACCCCCGTGCAGGCACAAAGGAGCTCGCAATGATGAAGATTCGCGCGTCGCGGACCGTCAGGGGCGGCCGCTCGAGTGTCGCGGTGGCGCTGGTGACGATGGCATTCGCACTCAGCGCCGGCCTGGCGGCGGGCGCCGGCACGCGGTCCAGCGACACGGCGACCTTCACAGACCCTGCCGGCGATGCCCAGGGCGGGCCCGACGTCACCACAGTCGTGATCGACGGCGACGTAGCGACAGGGATGTTGACGTTCACGGTCACCGCCGCCGGATATATGCCGGCAACCCCTGACGGGCTCGAGCGCGACGTGCTCGTCTGGCTGGACACGGACAAGAACCCGCTCACCGGCGATCCCGCCGACGGAACCGACTACGAGCTGTCGGCACAAAACGATGCGAGCGGCCGCTACTGGGACGTCTCACACTGGGACGGCAGTCAGTGGCAGTCGGTCCCGCAATCTCAAACCATGAGCTTAAGTCGAAGCGGCGACGTCCTGACCTGGACCGTCAATGCGAGCGACCTTGGAGGCACCAGCGGCTTCAAGTTCTACGCTGTCGCCGGGATCTGGGACGTTGCGGCCAAGGCCTGGATCGCTCACGACGACGCTCCCGATGGCGATCTCGAGCGGCAAGCTGGTGACCAGCGTCTCGGCGGCTGGGAAGACACTCGCCAGCCACGCAGCGTTCACGAGCGGCAGTGCCCGTCTCACCTTCCTCGTTCCGCGCACGGCGAAAGGCAAGCTGCTCAGGGTGAGGATGAAGGTCACCGCGACCGACCCCAAGAGCCACAAGACGCTGTCGGCGACCAGGGTCGCGATGTTCCGCGTCCACTGACCAGCTCTGGAAAGCGGGTGGAGCCGCTGACATGATCGCGCGATGGCAGGTAAACCCACCGTCGTGCAGCACGACTAGAGGAGACCTGATGCCCCGGATCACCACCGTCTCGACCGCGGCGGCCGGTTCGGCCGCGTCGAAGGAGAGCAGCATCAACGCACGCGGCTGGGCGAACGTGCTCACGGGCGTGCCGCTGTTCGCGGAGCTCAACCGCCGCCACCTGAACAAGGTCGCCGCGCTCGGCCGGATCAGGCGCTTTCACGACGGCACGGCGATCATGCGCGCCGGCGATGCGGGAGACGCGCTCTACGTCGTCCTGGACGGGGAGGTCTCGGTCAAGCGGCCCGGTCTTCCCGTGCTGACGCTCGGCATGGGCAGCTTCTTCGGCGAGATGGCGCTTCTCGACAGCGCTGCGCGCTCGGCGACGGTGGTGGCGAAGGGCCCGGTCGTCTGCCTGGCGATCGGCCAGTCCAGGTTCAGCAAGCTCCTCCATTCGGAGCCGGCGATCGCGGTCGCGCTGCTCAAAGAGGTGGCGGCGAGGCTCAGGAGAGTTCAGGCGGTTGCGTCGTAGACCTCGAGCCGGGCGCGAGTCTGGGCTGCGTGCCACCCGAGCGACATCGCAGCGAAGCGGTCGGCGGCCTGCTCGAGGAGCGTGGGCTCCTCACGCACGATTCCCAGGGCCCGGAGCGCATACGGTTCGAGGTAGGTCGCCGGTTTGAGCAGCGACGGAGCGTCCCGCTCGAGCGTGTTCCGTCTCCCGAGCGCCGCGAGCGCGTCGAGCCGAGCGGCCACGGGCGAGAGCTTCCGGCTGCGCAAGAGAGACTTTCCGGGCAGCTCGAGCTCTTCGAGCAGACGCTCGACGGCGCCGAGATCGCCGCGGTGCAGCGCGAGCCAGATCGGCGACTCCTCGCGGCCGTAGCGATCCGTCCCGTACCCCTCGGAACGGGCCTCGAGTCGGCGCGCCTCCTCCTCGTCACCTAGGTACGCGTGTGCGAGTGCACACGTGAGCAGCCCGAGGCGACTGTGCAGGCACCGCGTCGTCGTCCGCTCGGCGGCCTGGTCGGTGCGAGGCGTCAGCTCGCGGATCCGCTCCCAGGCACCGGCGAGCTGCTCGACCTCGAGCATGACGGCGACGCCATGGAGTTGATGGTGCGGGGTGAGTTGCGCGGTCACCTCGTCGTTGAGACGCGCGACCCGGCGCGCGTCGTCGAAGCGACCGGTACCGAGGTAGGCGGGCAGGGCGGCCCAGTAGGCGTCGGCGCGGTGATCGGGGTCGTCGATCGCGGAGAGGATGTCCAGACGGCGCTCGACAAGCTGCCGCGCCTCGTCGTATTCCGCTGCCGCGAGGGCGAGATCGGCGCGAGCGTAGAGCGCGTACGAATGCGCCTCTGGATCGTTCAGTCGCACGGCGATCGCCTCGGCCTCACGCGCGGACACCTCTGCCTCCTCCGGATGGCAGATCGCGCGGGCGACGAACGCGCGGGCTCGTGCACGGCTGTCGGCTCCCCCGAGCTCGAGCGCGCGGCGGCTCCACTCGTCGATTTGCTCGCGGTCGACCTCCTGCTGCCAACGGACGGCGGTGTTGAAGGCGGCCTCGGCATACAGCTCTTGGAGCTCCGCCTCGTCGGATGAGCAGTCGATCGCTCTCCGCACGGAGTCCTTGAAGGCCTCGTCGTCGAAGTTGAGCGCGTGTGCGTGGGCGATCTCGCGCCACAAGCCGGCGCGCCCGGTCGGGCTCGGATCGCGCTCGACCGCTCTCTGCAGAAGTGCGATCTGTTCGTCGAGGGCGTAGCGTGCTCCGGCGAGTTCGGCCGCGCGGCGTAGCCACGTCAACGCCTTCTCCTGCAGCGCCTCGAGCTGCGCCGGCTCGCCCGCCCACACCAGGTCGACATCCTCGGGCCTCACGGCCTCGGCAAAATGGTGAGCGAGCAGCGGGGCATGCTCGTCACGCCCTGCGCTGAGTTGCTCGATCCAGTCGGCGAATGCTGCGTGCAACCGACCCCGTCGCGCCTTGGGCAGGCTGGCGTAGGCCACCTCGCGTGTCAATGCGTGTTTGAAGCTGAACTCGCGCTCCCCTGCCAGCGTCGAACCGGGGCGCCTGCGGATGAAGTCGCGCTCTTCGAGGATGCGCCAGTCGACGTCCGGGTTACCGATCAGCTGCTCGACGGGGCCGGCCCAGAAGACCCGGCCCACCACCGCGGCCGCTTGCAGTGCCGCCTTGGTGGCGGTCGGGAGCAAGTCGATCCGAGCGGCCAGCACCGAGTGCACGGAGTCCGGAATGACGAAGTCCGGCGGTGGCTCACGCATGACCCAACCCTCGCCTACGCCCGTCCGCAACAGCAGGCCACGGTCGATGAACGTGGACAGCAGCTCCTCGAGGAAGAACGGGTTTCCCTCCGCGCGCTCCAGCACGGGGTCGCGCAGTCGCTCGGGCAGCTCTGCCTCGAGCAGTTGCAGCAGCATCCGCTCCGAGTCCTGCGGCGACAGCGGCTCGAGCCAGATCTGGCTCGTGTTGCGGCCGCCTGCGCCCCACCCGGGTCGGCCCGCGAGCAGCTCCGGCCGGGTCGTCGCAACGAGCAGCAATGGGCCGCTCACCTCCCGCCGGAGCCCGTCGAGCAGATCCAGGAGCGGCTCCTCGGCCCAGTGCAGGTCCTCCACGAGGAGGACGGCGGGACTCTGCGAGACGAGCTCGTCCAGGAGCTCCACCCAGGCGCGGTGCAGGCGCTCGCGGGCGGCGAGCGGGTGCAGCTCCGGCGGCGGCTCGAGCCCGAGGGTCATCGCCAGGATCGGATCGCTCAGCCGTGCCTGCACCATCTCCTCTGGATCGCCCTCGAAAAGTCCGAGGTGACTCTTCAGCACGCCGGCCAGTGGCCAGTACGTCACTCCGCGTCCGTAGGGGAGGCACCTCCCCGCATACCTGATGGGCTCTGCCGGCTCTTCTCCCAGCTGCTCCCACAACGCCTCGACCAGGCGGCTTTTACCCACACCGGCGACTCCCACAATGGTCACGAGGTGGGGCTCGCCGCCCTCGAGAGCCCGCCGATAGGTCGCTCTCAGAAGCTCGAGCTCTCGCTCCCGGCCGACGAACACGTGCCGGAGCCCGGCGACGCCGCGCGGCCGCGCCGGTGCGAGCGCCCGCACGAGCTTCCGGCAGGCGATGCCGCCGGCTTTCCCCTTCGCAGCGACGACGGTCGCTTCTCCGAATTCGAACGCGCCGGAGGCGGCAGCGGCCGCGCGCTCGCCGACGAGTACCTCGCCGGGCGCCGCGGCTTGCTGGAGCCTGGACGCGACGTTGACGGCGTCGCCGGTGACGTACGAACCGCCCTCACGTGCGCGACCCACGACCACCTCGCCGCTGTTCACGCCGAAATGCAGCTCGAGGGCCGCGCCGAACAGCTCGCCGCAGCGGCCGCGGACGGCGAGTGCGGCGTGCAGTGCCCGTTCGACGTGATCCTCCTGGGCTGCCGGAGCTCCGAAGGTGGCCACAACGGCATCGCCGGCGAACTTCTCGAGCGTGCCGCCGGCCCCTTCGATCTCCGCGGCGACAGCGTCGAAGTACCGTTCGAGCAGAGCCCGGGTGCGCTCCGGATCCTGCTCGCCGAGCTCCGTCGAGCCGACGAGATCGACGAAGAGGACGGTCGCCAGCTTGCGCTCCGGCGTCGCCTCCGCGGTCACCGGCGGAGAAGGCTCCGGAGCGGGAACCGGTTCGGGAGGATGGCTGCCTGCGTCCTCTTCGACCTCGAGCGTCGGGTCGTGGCGCAGGATCGCCTGCTCGAGATCGTGCAGCCGGCGACTCGGTTCGAGCCCGAGCTCCTCGACGAGCGCCCGGCGGGCCTCCTGATAGGTGGCGAGCGCCTCCGCCTGACGGCCGGAACGGTAAAGCGCGATCATCAACTGGGCCCGTAGCTCCTCACGAAGAGGATGGTCGGTGACCAGGGCCTCGAGCTCGGCGACGAGGCCGGCGTGCCGGCCAAGAGCGATCTCGGCCTCGATCCGTTTCTCGAGCGCGTCGAGACGGAGCTCCTCGAGTCGCGCGATCTCGGCCTGAGCGAAGCGATCGAAGGTGAAGTCCGCAAGCGGCCGGCCGCGCCAGAGCGCGAGCGCCTCGCGCAACGCCACAGCCGCGTCGGCTGGACTCGCGTCCCTCGCTCGGCGCGCGAGCGTCTCGAACTCGTGCAGGTCGAGCTCGCCCTCTTCGACACGGAGCAGGTAGCCGGGGCGACGTGTCGCCAACCGACCGGGGCCGAGCAGCTTGCGCAGCTGTGAGACGTGCACCTGCAGCGCCTTGACGGCCGTCTCGGGGACCCGGTCCTCCCAGAGCGATTCCATCAGCATGTCGCTCGGGACAACATGGTTCGCGTTCAGCAGCAGCACGGCCAACAACGCGCGCTGCTTCGCGCCAACCACCTCGATCGGCTGCCCTGCATTCGTCAGCTCGAGGTGCCCGAGGATGCCGTACTGCATTGACTGCCTCCCTCGGCGAGGTTACGCCTCGGACGGCCTGCACACAAAGACCCTGGGAGGAGTCAGGTGGCCGCAGCTGCGGCCACCTGCGTGGAGGGCGGAGTACTGCTCGGCGAGGTCCTATCGCGCAGTGAGCAACGCAGCTCGACGTCATCGCTGTCTTCGGTCATTCGATCGCGTTTCCGGTTCGCCTACGCTCCGGTTAGGGGCCGACTGGCGCAGCTGCGATGACGACTACTCCACGAGTGGATATCGAGCGCCACGACGAGCTGTTGCGCTACCTCCGCGATCGCGGTCGGATCGGCCTCGAGGAACAACCATTGATGCGCACGCTCGAGGGTGGTGTCTCGAACCGTACCGTCCTCGTGCAGAGGCAAGACGGCGACGCGTGGGTGCTGAAGCAGGCGCTGCCCAAGCTGCGCGTGGCGGTTGACTGGTACTGCTCACCGGAGCGAAGCGAACGGGAGGCACTCGCTCTGCACTGGCTTGTGCGGCTCGCGCCGGCCGGCATGATCACGCCCCTCGTTTTCGTGGACCGCGAGCTCCACCTGCTCGCGATGGAGGCGGTGCCGCAACCGCACGAGAACTGGAAGACGATGCTCCTGTCCGGCCGGCTCGACCCCGCCCACGTACAGCAGTTCGGCGAACTGCTGCGCGCAATCCACCACAACGCACTCACGCATCGTGACGGCGTCGCGCGGGACTTCGCTGACCGCTCGTTCTTCGAAGCCCTTCGCCTCGAGCCCTACTACGAGTACGCGGCCACCCGCGTGCCCGAGGCAACTGCTTTCCTGACCCGGCTCGTGGAAGAGACGCGGGCTCGGCAGGAGACGCTCGTCCACGGCGACTACAGCCCCAAGAACGTGCTTGTCCGCGACGGGCGGCTCGTGCTGCTCGACCACGAGGTCGCTCACTTCGGCGACCCCGGCTTCGACGTCGGCTTCTCGCTCGCGCACCTGCTCAGCAAGGCACACCACCTCCCCCACGTGCGCGCCGACTTCGGGAGCGCAGCGCATCTCTATTGGCAGGCATACGGAGGCGAGGCAGAGCTCGAGCCGCGCGCGGTCCGCCACACGCTCGGCTGTCTGCTCGCCCGCGTCGCCGGCCGCTCACCGCTCGAATACCTCGACCAGACCGAGCGCACACAGCAGCAGCGGGCCGTGCTCACCCTGGTGACCCGGCCACCGCGAACCGTGCGTGAGCTCGTCGACCGATTCGTCGAGGCGCTATGAAGATCAGGCGCCTCGCCGGGCTGGAGATCCTCGACAGCCGCGGCCGGCCGACCGTCCAGGCCACCTGCACGCTCGAAAGCGGAGCCGTAGGCACGGCATCCGTCCCCTCGGGAGCCTCCACAGGAATGGGCGAAGCGCACGAACTTCGCGATGGCGACCCCAACCGCTACGGCGGGCTCGGCTGCCGCATCGCGGTCGCCGGAATCGAAGGCGAACTAAACGACGCCCTCGCCGGTCGGGCGGCCGCTACCCAGGAGCAGCTCGACCGCGCCCTCATCGAACTCGACGGGACACAGGACAAGTCGCGGCTCGGAGCAAACGCGATTCTCGCCGTCTCGCTCGCCTTCGCACGCGCAGCAGCGGCCGAGCGCAAGCAACTCCTCTACACCTACCTCGCCGACCTCGTCGACGAGACCCCGCGGACACTGCCCCGCCCCGAGATCAACCTCTTCAGCGGCGGACGCCACGCAGGCGGCCACGTCGCGCTCCAGGACATCCTCGCCATCCCAACCGGCGCACGCACCATCGATGAATCCCTCACGACGATGTTCGACCTCTACCGGGCAGCCGCCAGGCTCGCGCTCGACCGCTACGGCATGCGCGAGCTCACAGCAGACGAAGGTGGACTCGCCCCACCCTTCCCAAGCGTCGAGCAGATGCTCGCCGACGCAGCTGAACTGATCGCCGCAGCACCTGTCCGGCTCTCGATCGACGTCGCTGCGAGCCAGTTCTACCGCGCCGGACACTATGTGCTCGACGGACACACGCTCGACCCAGAGGCGATGATCGAGCGCCTGCTCGACTGGATCCGCCGCTACCCCATCGCAGCCGTCGAGGACGGGCTGGCCGAAGACCAGTGGGAAGCATGGGCGGCGTTCCGCGCCGCCGCGGCAGGCAAGGTGCTTGTCGTCGGCGACGACCTGCTCTGCACCAATCCCGCCCGGATCCGGCGAGCCGTGGAAGACAAAAGCGCGGATGCGCTTCTGATCAAGCTCAATCAGGTGGGGACACTGACCGAAGCCGCCGAAGCCCGCGCTATCGCACGCGGCGCAGGCTGGCGCGTGATCGCAAGCGGACGCTCAGGCGAGACAGAAGACGACTGGCTTGCCGACCTGGCAGTCGGCTGGAGCGCCGACCTGATCAAGATCGGCTCGATCCGACAATCGGAGCGGCTCGCCAAATACAACCGCCTCCTCGCAATCGAGCGAGAGACGCACCTGCCGCTCGCACCGCTTGCACCGAGCCCGCTCCACTGACCAGCGCCGGAGGATTCGAACCTCTGGTTGGCGCATCAAGCGGTCAGGTCACGGAGAGTTCTGGCTAGGCCGCTTCCCAATAGTGCCGCGCCTTCTCCCAGGCAAGGCGGGCAGCGATCCGTCCTGTCGCCCGCGCGTCGAGATCGCCTTGCTCGAAATGGATGCCGCCGTAGCGGCGCGAGAGGCCGGCCTGGTTCGCAGCGTCGGAGAAGGTCGCCCAGGGGAGCGTGAGATCGCCGGCCGGTACCGCGCGGGGCTCGACCTTGGAGCTGCCCGCCGGCAGCGTGACGGAGCCACCGAAGTGGTCGCTGTGGGTGAAGCGTTTGAGGATCTCGGCGCCGGCGGCGCTGAAGTTGCTGTGCCCTGACGAGTACTCAGGGAACGGGGGCGTGGGGAAGGTCGTTGGCTGGTACGGAAACCAGGTCGTGCCGTCGATCAGCTTCGTGCCTTGGTAGGGGCCGGCCCAGGCACGCACCAGTTGGCCGCGGAAGAGCGTGCGTACGGCCGTGATCGGGCGGACGGAGTCGAAGGCACGTTTGTTGTCCCAGGCACAGCACCCGGCGTCCGAAATCGCGTTCGTGAGCGCGAAGAAGAGCTTCACGTCGCGCTCGACGCCATGCTCGTGGGTGCCGTGGTGGTCGCGCCGGGAGACGAACTGCGCGAACAGGTTCCAGTGTCCTGGGGGAAGCTCGGAGTGCGGCCCGTCGGCCCAGTACTCGGCGATCATCTTCTGCTCGTCGCTCAGGCCGGCGCTGAGCTCGAGTAGGGCCTGCGCCTGCGCGAGGTACTCCCGCGTTCCATACCGGGCTGGCCCCGTCGACGAACGCAGTGAACCCCGGCTGAGCGCGAATGTGGCCACATGCTGCCACTGCGCGCCTACGAACCCCGGCGTCACCACGGCGCCGCTGCCATCGACGTATCGAAGCGGCTGCCACGAGTTCGGGTCATGAACACGGATCGGGTCGAACGCCACCCGGATGTCCATCGGCTCATTCACGGGCGTATAGCCCGTGTAATCGGAGTACGGGACGCCCGCAGCGCCGCCGGGCTCGTCGCCCAGCTGGTTGGCGCCATCACGGTGGTGGAAATCCAGCACCGCTCGGGCGGCGACGTCGCCGATCCCTGTCGCCGTCGAGGTATCGGTGGAGAGGTCGCCGACGTCGTAGCCGAGGCTCCGCATCAACGGATCGAACACGGACGAGCCGCTCGCTGGGAAGAGATCGAGGGCGGCCCGGTACGCGGCGAAGCTGATCGCCCGTGTCATGTTCGCCAACGTGCGCTCACGAGCCGGCCGGCGCAGCAAGCCGCCAAGCTGTGTGCCGACCGCCTTCTGGTCGTACGCCGCCCAGGCGTCATAGATACAGGTGTGGCCGATCGCGAGCGCACGGGCAACCATCGGCGGGCCCAGCCTCGAATCGCGCACACCCTGCAAGAGCGCCTGATTCCACCGCACGACGACGCTCTCCCCAGGCTGCCCCGACAAGGCGCGGCGCGCGACCGAAGCCGTCTCCGCGACGTGCGGCAGAAGCAGAAGGCCGCCGCCGGCTCCGGCAGCGGCGAGGAACCGGCGGCGCGAGAAGGCTTTGGGTCCGTCCGCGGGCGGATCGACCGCCCGGAAGTCCGAAGATTGCTGATGCTCGCGCTTCATCGAGCGCCCCCGCTTGTCGGTCGGTATGGGTCTAGGCAAGGAGGGAGGCGCGGAGCGCCTCCCTCCTCTGATCGGTTCGGTCTATTGCACGTGGAAGATCGTGCGGTTCGCGTCCACCCCGCCCGCAGGGGCCCCAACGCTGTAGTACGTGTTGTAACCCTTCGTGGTCGCAATGCCCTCGAAGATCCCCGGCGGCGCGCCAGGGCCGTGGCAGCCCACCGTCAGGACGCCCTGGGTGCCGTCCGAGAACGCGACAGCGAGGACGGCGGCACCGTTCGTCGCCGTGCCGTCGTCGATGTTGTCGATGTTGGGGCTCCCCGTCTGGGGGCCGGCCGATACCCAGCTGACCAGCGACGTGACCTCGTAGGTGCCGCTTCCGCCGCTGGAGGTCGTCCAGGTGCCTCCCCCGGTCGCGGCACTCGACCCTCCACCGCTCGCGGGCGCTACGAACGTGCCGGACCCGGTGAGCGTGATCGTGTCGCCCCCGTTGGCAGCGGTGGCAGACGCCTGGCCGCCTGGGTTGATCGGACCCGGCGGTGCCCCGTTGACCAGGCTGATGATGTCCCAACGAACGTGCTGGGCGCCGCCCGATGCTGTCGAAGGAAGGGCTACGAACAGAAACAACAGCGTGGCGCCAAGGGCCAACACCGTGCCGAGCGGCCAGAATCGTGGATGGATTCGCATGTCGTCTCCTTTCGGGTGAGGGCGTGTCACGCGCCCTCCTCGAGCCGTTAGCGGATGGAGATCTGCCCGGTCGCGACCGTCTCCGGGGGCAGGTCGTAGTTGCCGTTGCCCGTCGTCGTGTCGCCCGGGACACCGTCGAATGCGCCGATCACGGTCAGCTGCAGCTGGCCGACTCCTGGGCCTCCGGCGTGCAGCACCACCTGGAACGGCACGTTCTTGAACATGATGCCGTTACCCAGGTTGACGGTTGCCGTGCCGGCGATGGAGACCGTGTCGGCGCCCACCGACCCGGTCATGACCGTGCCTTGGACCGCCATCAGCGGCAGCCCGAGGATGTCCGCGTTGCCTGCCATCAGACACTCGAAATGGCCGCGCACGGAGCTCCCGGAGAACACCACGCCGATCCCGAAATGCGAGCCATCGATGTCGCCGTCGTTGTCGAGGTCCTTGCCGAACGTCCCCTGCCCACCTCCGTTGACGTGCAACGACGTGCCTGCCACCGCCACAGGAGTGGCCAGAGCGGCGACGGCCAATACCGCCAGAACAGCACGCAGTCCCCTCATCTCTACCTCCTTCCGCATTGGGAAGACACCGGCTCGAGGCAAGCGCTCAGGCACAGCGGCGCTGCCACACACCACGCGGCCCACCCAGCCCTCTTCCGCTCACCTGCTGACGAAGCCGAGGCCTAGTTCGCCCCCCTTCCGACTCTGCAACAACAGTCACAAGCGTGCTGCCCGGTGGCAACCGATTTCAAACCCGCTGCAAACAGCCTGTCGCGCTGGTATGGGGCGAGCGTCTAGGACGGAAAATCGATGGCGGGCGTGCCGGTGTCGGAGTCGGTGCGCCGGATCTCGGCTCGAGCCTCGTCGGCGAGCTCGAGGTACTTCTTCCTGAACGCCTGGAGCTCGCCGTCGCTCAGCTCCTCGAGGTCGAGGAGCCCGTTGTGTGCCCCCTGAGCTGCGCGGATCAGCTCATCCAGCTTGATCTGAATGGCGGCGCCCGTCGCGATTCTGTTGGGTGTTCTGGATCACGAACACCATGAGGAAGGTGACGATCGTCGTCGCCGTGTTGATGGCGAGCTGCCAGGTGTCGCTGAAGCCGAAGAGCGGTCCGGTCACGAGCCAGAGCACGATCAGCGCGACCGCGGCGACGAATGCGAGCGGATGACCGGCGGAGTGCGCCGTGGACTTGGAGAACCGATCGAAGACAGAGCTTCGGTGCACGGAGAGCCTCTTCGTCGAGGCTAGACGCGACTCCGGACGGTTCTGCTCATGGGTGGCGACGAGCCGACGGAGCCGCAGCCGTGACGTTTCTCGTCAACCCACGCCGGGAATCATCGAGCCGTGTCGGTGGCGCCCCAGACCTCCGAGAGTCATGAAAGCTACGACCCTGATACCTGCGCAGTCTGCGGTTCTACGGTCGAGCCCGACGGCGATCTAGAAGACAGCAACGGTTGGCGCTGGTTCTCGGATGGTCGAGGGGGTCTGCTGCCCCTCTGTCCGACTTGCCCTGTGCCGACGGACATCGACACCGCGGACTGAGCGTCTGCCGGCGTCGAGTCGCGCCTCGAGGGCGAGTTCTCAGCCGAACGCCGGCGCATCCGGTCGAGCCCTACGGGTGACCGGGCGGGCACCTGCGGGGCCGACGGACGGTTTCCGAGACGCAAAGCTCGGGCGCGCGGCGCCTACACTCCGTGGCGATGGCTCCGGGCGCGACTGCAGTCGGGCTCGCAGTGGCGGTCACCCTCGGCGCGGGCGGCTGGCAGAGCGGACCGCCGTTGCCGGTCGCTCGGGGCGAAGTCGCCGCGGCGAGCGTCGGTGGCGAGATCGCGATCGTCGGCGGCTTCCTCGCCGATGGGGCCAGCTCGGCACGCGTCGACGCCTACACTCCGGCCGCGGGCCGCTGGCGGCGGCTTCCCGACCTTCTGCGCGCCGTCAACCACGCGTTCGCAGCGGGCTGGAATGGGCGGTTGTACGTCGCGGGAGGCTACGGCGACACCGGGCCGTCGCGAGCCGCGTGGGTCCTCGACGGCGGCAGCTGGCGATCGCTGCCGTCCTTGCCATACGGTCTCGCGGCGGGCGGCGCCGGGGTCGTCGGCGGCCGGCTCTATCTCGTCGGCGGCGTGACGATGAACGCCGGTGCGCGCGCCCTCGTCCGGCGCGCCCTCGTGCTCGACCTGCGCCGGCCGACCCGCTGGCGGCTCGCGCCCGGGCCGACGAGCCGCGAGCACCTCGCTGTCGTCGCCCGGGCCGGGCGGCTCTACGCGCTCGGCGGGCGGACGGCGGGCTTCGACACGAACACGCGCCTCGTGGAGACGTGGCGCCCGAGCGAACGGCGTTGGCGCAGGCTCGCACCGCTGCCCGAGGCGCGCGGCGGAACCGGGGCGGCGGCGCTCGGCGGCTCGATCGTCTCGATCGGCGGCGAGTCTCCGACCGGCACGATCGCGAGCGTGTACGCGTACGACGTCGCGCGGGCGACGTGGCGCCGGCTGCCCGACCTGCCGACGCCGCGCCACGGCCTCGCGGTCGCCGCCCA
>Ga0066710_100004135_pt1 | contig 12704 bp, 11 predicted proteins | sample GraSoiAngelo_159_FD_79666 | JGI IMG/M metagenome (GOLD analysis project Ga0066710, IMG submission 79666) | Grasslands soil microbial communities from the Angelo Coastal Reserve, California, USA - 14_1009_16_40cm | ecosystem: Environmental > Terrestrial > Soil > Grasslands | place: USA...
GATAACCAACCTCCTGGTGGAGGGCCGCGTCATGCGTATTACCACTAGATAATGGCTCGTGGGTATTAATTCGACCTAAGCTTGGATTCTTTACAAGCTGATACGGTCGGCCGTACTCTGGTCGATGCCAGAATTGTGGCGACGAAATCCTCGAACCAGTCAGGTCCGGGACAGCGTGCAAAGACTGTTGACAAGCCTACAAGCAATGTGGCTACTAGTTCTACGAGAACCACCAGACGAGACCCGCAATAAGCGCAAACGGGACGATCGGGTCAAGAAACCCTCCTCTAAATTGCGCAGTCACCGAACGTGAGCGTGTCCAGGCTAATCCAGATAGAACCTTCCGCCAAGTGTTCAGCCAGATGCAGAGAAGAAGGCAGTTCTGCGTCGCGAGACTCGCACGCATACCTTATTTTTCTCGACCGTCGCCGGCTAACCGGATCCTAACACCGACCCATCAACATTCCCCTATTACAGACCACTGGTCTCCACTGACATTAACATCCTGATGGACCCTAAGCCGTTTTAAAGGCGATTCCTAGGCAGAATCAGGTCGTTGACCTACTATCTGCAATCATGGGACATAGATTGAAAGATGCAAACGCCTCTTGCTGAGAGCTTTCTCAAACACGCGGTTTGCCTCGCGAAACTCAACTGCAATTGACATTACTCGAATGGTAACGGGTCTGGTAGCCGTAAATGGTAACAGAGAACCCCGCGGGATATGAGGTATAGTGAGACGGTGAGTATTGAATTGCTAAGGTTCAGGCCTTCCCAATGGGACACCATGGGCTGAGATAGGATCCAGCTCAGCAACAGTCGGGCGCCTTAGCATTCCCACAAGCACGGGAACTCGTCATCAGGTCTTACCCCGTTCCGGGTCCGTAGCCATGGTTAAATGGGCTAAACCTCCAAGCTAGATGTGTTGGTTGGCTTGTCGCTGGCCGAGCCAGTAGCCATCGTTTCTTTGACTGTATTGATTATCATTATTCTCCTATTCTTGTTGGAACTGAAACTGACGAGAGCAATCGGTTTTGTCGGAGAGCAACTAAAGTCAAATGAAAGTGAGCTTTCCGGCTATCGGGATTATGGCAACTATTTGCAAGGAAAGGAAAGGGCTACTACACTAAAGAAACTAGAATCTGTTTTCAGTTCGCTCTACTTTGTGGGAAGGTTTCACCTATTTCTTCGAAAACGGCATCGCGCTCTAGTTGCAGCCTACTCCAAGAGAGCTGATTCCCAGAAGACGTTCTTGGAACGGTTTGTTCATGAATACTCAATGAGAGAGGTTGAACGGTCCAATGACTTCTTCGGAACAAGACCATTCGACAAGGATCAGCTAGAAGCAATAGTCAAGAGAGAAACTTACAATCTCGTACTTGCGTCTGCTGGATCCGGAAAGACACGAACACTAACTGCGCGGGTTGCCTACACGGTAAAACGCGGAGCCAACCAGCATGACATACTTGCCCTAGCATACACCAAATCTGCAGAAGAAGAGATGCGCGGTCGATTGAAAGATGAGTATGGCATCGTAGATGCTAATGTTAGGACGTTTCATTCTCTAGGCCGTGAGATCGCAAAACTATCCCCGAATTTCAGAACCGGGGTGGCCGACAATCAACAACAGCCAGAAATTATCAGAAGATCCTGTGATCGACTCCGATCCGACAGGCTCTTCGCGAGGCTGCTACTTGATTTCGCACTAGAGTTGCAAACCAACGAAGTAGAGGAGAAAGAATTTGCCTCACGCGAGAAATACTACGAATTTCTACGTTATCAGAAGCACATTACGTTAGGTGGTAAGCATGTCAAGTCTGTTGGAGAGCGCGACATTGCAAATTTCCTCTTCCTGAACCAGGTGAAATTTGAGTACGAGGCGCCGGCAACTTGGGCCGATAGGAATGTTGGTTATCGGATGTATCAGCCTGACTTCTTCTTGCCGGAGTACGGGATCTGGATAGAACATTGGGCAATTGACAGACAGGGGGGCGTGCCAGCTTGGTTCTCTACTGGCCAGTCAGTGGATCCTTCCACAAAATACGGGCGCGGAATGCAATGGAAACGATACCAGTTTCAGAAACATAGACGCAGAGTGATCCAGACCTACAACTATCAATGCGCCGAAGACACTCTGATTCCTGAACTCACTCGACAACTTAAGGAGAACCATGTTCAGCTAAGAGAGCTAACGATTGAAGAAATCCTTGACAAAGTTCAGACGCTCCTTCCTCGTAGAGACACACTGAACGAACTAATGTTCTCTTTCATCAGCAAAGCAAAGACCAATGGACTCACCGGGGTCGATGTTACCGCTAGGCTGAGACAAGGCAGCTGGACCCGCAAACAACGAGTCTTTGCATCCCTCATGATTCGAGTGTGGCAAGAATACGAATCGATACTTCGAGAGAACGACATGATCGACTTCAATGACATGATCAACTACGCGTTGCAAGTTGCCAAAGGCCCCAGTAGCAAACTCGTTAGCAAGTATTCTCACATTCTGATAGATGAATATCAGGACATCACGGATCCGCAACTTGAGCTGATTCAGTGCTTGCTAAGTGCCAGTGTTGGTAGCACCCTTTTTTGCGTGGGGGATGACAGGCAGAACATATTTTCGTTCGCTGGGTCCAACATCTACAATATTCTCCAGTTCGAGAATAAATTCCCGTATGCCGAGCAGACAGTTCTATCGACCAATTACAGATGTCCGAAGAACATCGTTGACGCCTCGAATTTCATAGCCAACCTAAACAAGTGTAAGGTAGAAAAGAACGTCGTTCCGGCTTCGAAATTTCAACAACCTATACGTCTAGTACAGAAACCCAGAAATGATGAAAAATTGTATGACGACTGGCAGCACGAGAAAGCAAAGCAACTAGTGACGGACCTAATTCACCAGAAGAAGCCCAATGAAGAGATTATGGTACTCTCACGATTTAATCGTCCGCTGAAACGATTGGAGTTAGAGTTTCCTCAAAACGAGACATTGGGGCTCAGATTTCTGTCGATTCATAGAGCAAAGGGAATGGAGGCAGAGTATGTTCTTGTCCTCAGCTGTGTTAGCGGGAAAAACGGATTTCCTTCTGGAATACTTGACAGAAGAGTGTTAGATATTGTGCAGAACACTCGTGATGATGGATCAGGTAAGTTGGAGGAAGAGCGTCGCCTCTTTTATGTCGCGCTCACACGCTGTAAGAATCAGCTCTACCTGTTTACGTCAAGCAATCAAAGGTCACAATTCATTTCAGAAGCGCAACCCTATCTTTCGATGTGGACTGAACCCGAACACGCTGTGGTTGCAGCTTAGTCCAGTTTTCGTTGGATTCCGATGCAGACATCATTGAGAGGTCCACGGATCAGTAGTTTCGTTCTCGTGTCTGAGCAATAGCCGAAAGATGGCTCAACCTTACAGATGTCGGGTCAGCGGAGCGACTGGCGCGAACGACTACGTGCTAACCCGTCCCGTATGGAACAGGAGCTTGCGTTCAAGCTCCAAGGCGATAGGGTTCAGTATCAGACACAGGTGGAAATTCCAGTCACCACAGCCGACTTCTACTTCCCGCTTGAGTCTAGACCGTTGCTCGTGTTCGTCGACGGCCGGGTCCATCTCGGAACAGCACAGATGGTGAAGGACGAAGAGCTACGATCACTCTTACGGAAAAGAGGTTACAGAATCCTGGAGCTATACTACAATAGTTACTCGGACAAGACAAGGGATCAGCTGTACCTTGAATTGTTAGAGACCTTAGGCAAAGAATAATCCTAAGAAGGTGAAAGAACGCTTCAACCGAACGGTAGTATTTTCGGAAGGGGGACTGTTACGTTCGACTCGAAATATCACGAGTATCAGAACGCTTCTTGTAATCAAGAAGATATTTGGTCCTCTAGGAGACCATCTCGAACCTCGGACATGATGTGAAGTGTTACTATGTTGAGTGGAATCGAGAAGCTTGCAGTTGAGATCGAGGAAATAGCAAACGGGGTCTATCCGAGCGAAATATCCACCCGAGAGCTCTTGATAAGCAAGGCTAAGAGAATTCAGCGGTTGGCGCGTTCGAGAAAGGCAATTAGAGAAAGGTCACTGGTGTGCCAAAAATGCGACCGTCGCATGGCATTGGACTCTGTCACTGGAACATACCGTTCGTATCTTTGCCCTAACTGCGGTCATAGAGTTGGCATGTTGTAGTTCGATTAACATGTTTGCCCGACTTCACTTTCATCCATATCTTTGCTCGATAACTGTCTCAAGTCAATTTATTCTTCCTCTTCTCCTCTAATGTCCGCCGAACGATTCGCTAACCATACGCACAGGAAACCCCATTAGTATCATTTCATCGAACCACTGATGGGCAAAATGTCTAATCTGTCCGCGATGCGGGCGTTTGAGGACCAGGTCATGCAACTTACGCGAACTAAATTGGCGCAATTATTTGATTCGACGCTGCTAGTGTCATACGCGACTGAGACCGAGATTATCAAACTTTGTCGCGATGCTCTTCGTCAGGGGTTCCATTCAGTCTGCGTAAATCCGTTTTGGGTCCACCTTTCCTCGTCGATCGTATTGGAAAAACTGAGTGTCTGTTCTGTCGTAGGGTTTCCACTGGGCGCAAACAAACTGGAGACCAAGCTAAAAGAAACTGAGCTCGCAATAGATGACGGAGCAAACGAAATCGATTTTGTTCTTAATATTGGCGCGCTAAAAGAAAGCAAGTTTGACGTTATACAGAAAGAGGTTGCACAATTCGTAGAAACCTCAAAACATGGAGGAAATGAGAGAGGGATAGAAGTAACTACGAAATTGATACTCGAAACATATCTCTTTCTTCACGTTGATCGCGAGGACAGACTAGCAATCAATAAGGATATTCTGCGAAGGGCATGCTATCTCGCCGCCGAAGCCAAAATCGACTTTGTGAAAACTTGCACTGGATTCGACACTGGTGCAGGTAAGTCCTTCGTAACACCTGATGACGTCGCATTCCTCAAGAGTGTCGTCGGGCAGACAACGATGGTTAAGGCGTCGGGAGGAATCAGAACTCTGTCGCAAGTGATTGAATTGGTGAGAAGCGGTGCCTCACGAATAGGCACCAGTTCAGCGGCATCCATAATGGAAGAATTCGATTCCAAGCAAGTGCCCAGCATACCCATCTCAGTCCAAAGCTGAACCAACCGGATTCTAGAGAACACTGGTCATCGAAAGCAAATGAAAATCTATCTCGCCAGTTCCCTTGGATTCTCCGAGTCGACGCGGTCTTTCATGAAAGACGTGCTAGTGCCTTCTCTTATCTGGAAGAGCAACGAAATTCTTAATCCTTGGGAACTTTCAGCAGCTATGAACGATGCGATGGACCGAGCTATCGCACTAGATGACTTTGAGGAACGAAAACAAGCTTTGGCATCCTTGAACAAAACGATTGCGGCAAGAAACGAAGCTTCGATTCGCGAGTGCGATTCCGTGGTTGCCGTTCTCGACGGGCAAGAAATAGACAGTGGGGTTGCCGCAGAAGTAGGATTCGCGTACGGGATCGGAAAAAGGATTCTTGGCTACAGAAGCGACCTCAGGCAAGCTGGGGAAAACGTCGCGTGCAGGTTTAACATGCAAGTTCAGTTTTTCATCGAGAACTCTGGTGGAATTGTTGTTACGTCTCTAAGTGAGTTGGGTCGGTACCTATCACAGTCTACTCATGATAAACGCAACTAAGGAAATAAACGCGGTCCAATTAGTCACAATCGGGCCAGTTATGGCTAACCCGATAGTTACATACAGAATCAGTTGATTCAGTCGAGCGCTCAAATTCGCACTCAATAGCTGAGAGAAGGAGTTGGTCACGTGGTCAGCAAAGACCTCTAGTCGATTCTCAAGGCCGTAGTAAACGCCAGGATCCTTGTATCGATCATTTATTGACTCTTGGCGTTCTTGTTTGTATAGTCCTTGGTGAAAGACAGCATTTGACAGGTTCCAGAAGAACCATGAGCTCATTTTTTGGGTGACGATCATCGCACCGCTGATTCGCATCCTCAATTCCTTAGGCTTCACAATGTATCTCTTTCCCAGATCTGGAAGTCGAGTGTAGAAGCAAGTTGTGCTAAGAGTAGCGGGTTGCGGCCCTTCCAGCGAATGTCCTCGCCAGAACCCTGAACGGCCTCTCCAGAACATTGAAGATGACAGCTCAAGAATCACGTAAAAGAAAATACGGGGACCCTGGCTGTCTGAGAAGGAAATGGTATGTGCCATTTCCAATTGCACGATGGTGAGATATTTCCTAACAGCCTCAACCAGCTCGTCCCGGGCTTCACGAATCCTCTTGAGCGAGTTGAACCTAATCTCTGACCTCAGGGAGAACTTGATAATAAGTCTCGAATGAGTTACTAGAACCAATGCATCTGATGCAGATTTTAGAGAAGCACACTTCAACAATGCCGTTTGCCAATCTGGCCAGCTCTTTCCATCAGTTGGACTGTCAACCAGAACACCTAGATCTGCGACACTCTTTGTGCTCAGAATAGCTGCTTTGAACTGTTCCTGTCTTGCGCCAACAAAATGGTCTCTCCAATCCAACAAGCAGGCAAAATATGCCACATTGTCGTACATAATGAACACAGTTCAGTAGCGGTTTTCTGATTTAGGGATTGTTAGAAATGATTACTGCCACCTAGCTGACTTATTAACAAGGGATCAAATCCCGCCTCTCTATGGCTCGGCCAAGCGGCCCCTTTCCTGCCGTTGAACTTGACTTCTGGGTCGTTGACGGTACTCCGGGCGTGTTCTTGTTGAGCAAGGATGGGAAGAATCCCGACTACTTAGGTGCGTCTGAAAGGGACATGAAACCCGAGATACTTCGCGCAACTAAGCGAGAGCAGGAGGCGTGGTTTCTATACTACTACGCCAAATCACCAGCTAGCCTGTACGAAGTTACCTGTGAATGGTACCACGAGTACAGTCCCAGGAATCTTCCTACGCACCCAGAACCCCCAGCAATTTTAGTCGCGAACCTCAGTTGTCCTGTTCTTGGATGTCAATACCACCGGTGAAGGTGGTCCGCTCTCTTTCTGCTGCTTCCTTCTCCCTCGAAAATTCGTTCCAGAAGGCTGTAGTTAGGACCGAGTTTTTGGTGACCACTCTAACGATGGATCGTGTAATCTCATCCACTAGGACCCAGTTATCCTTGTAGGGTTGAATATCATATTCCAAAGTATTCAATAGCAATTCTCTGACAACTTTCGCCGTAGATTTGACCGATCGGGTTACAATTACGCCACGTGCAACACCATCCATGGGAGACACTTGAAGCGACAATGGATGTATGTCTTGAAAGATAAGTGCACGCCTTTCTAACTTCGATATTCTCTCGCATGCAAATATGATCAATTCCTCCTTAGAGGATTTGTGAGCGTTGTAACCTTGATGAACCAACTCTCCATCAATTTCGTTGGGCTCCATATGTCCCATCGCTTTCGATGCGTGCTGGCGAGCGACGAAGTCGATCAAATCTGCCTTAGTCTTTTCTGGAGCTCGGTATTGGGCTGCTTGAGGCTCGGACAGGAGTTCATCTTTCACGAGCAAGGACACAAGCTCGTCTCGTTGCATCCTTGGCGCGTGGTCTAAATCTTGGTAAAGCTTTGCAAACCGCTCATCTTGCTCGAACATCCGAGCGACAAATATGATAACGGGTTTACATTGTGCCAAGGCGACGGCGGCCTCCGTGTCCTTTCCGAAGGTGTCTTCTTCCTGCGCGTTGTAAATGGTTACTTTGGCTCGCTTTATCATCAAGCACTCTGTTAACCCTTTTTGAATCCGATCAGGCAAGTAGCTCTGGGTTGGGTCGAAATACCGTAATTTCCATTCACGCAATTCTTCCATGTCAAAGAGCTGGGTCACAAAGCGGTGATTTGTCGTAAAATGAAGTGGTTCTCTCATGGAAGTAGCAACGTAAACATCTAGATCGTGCATAGCGAAGTAAGTCTCAGAATTTTGTTCCCCGTCAGACATCGCCTTTTCGATCGCTTTTTCATCTAGTACGCCACAACTCCGCCTAGCTTCTTCAATAATCACGCCGTACCTGACCCCTGGTGCCTGTAAGCTTGGAGAAAGCAGTTTTTCAGGTTCTGAAACTACTGCATTCGAAACAAGCTCACTCAAATTTGCGATACCCCGCCTTGAGGCCAATCTGAGAAGTTCTGGGAAAGTCTTGAGTTCGGACCGAATCGCATCATCGATCAACCCGACAAGTTCTTTTCTCGCATTGTTTACATTTCTCGCAAGGTCACTACTCAAGTAGCCAAGTAGAAATAATTGGGTCGGATCAATCGCTACGAGTCCCGAAGCGGGTGCCCGGTCCTTGAAATCCTTAATGCGTTTTTCAATCTCGGGCTTTGTCGGAAAATACTTTGTCCACAGAGCCTCCAACGATTTACCTTTCACAGGGTCAAATCCGAACTTAAGCACCTTGTATCCAAAACGAAAACTTCCGTATTCGAGCATGCAAATGCATCGAAACTTCTCTACTTGTTCTTCGACGGAGTCTTTCTGTGAGAAGTCTATCTTCCCGAAGACGTGTTTGAAGAACTCACGACTAACCGGTTTTATACCCAGGGTCAGCAGGAGTCTGTTGAAAAGATCACATTTGCCTATGACGAGTCCTTCGCCTTTTACGCCAGCTCTCTCAAGTTCCGGTATGACTGCCTGTAGCCCTAGCAGTTGTCTCTTGGTTATCGCAGAGTCTCGCTCTAACCTGTCATCTCGGCCGGTCAATTGCAAAAGATTCCTGACGTAGAATTCTTCCTTTCTGGATAGCTTGTCTAGCGGAACATTCTGAGGTTCTTTTTCACTATCAGTCTGCAACTACTAGACCTCGAACGCTCCGACACTATTTGGGGGGCCTAGATTCGTGATTGACTGCATTTTATCTTTCACAGTTCTCTCAGAAGATTCTTCACTGATTTCAAACAAAATAGGCGCCAAATATAAGTGAACCACGTTCGAGACCTCAGAACATAATATTTCCGATGACATGCTCTCTGCGTCAATAACCCAGAGACATTCGGGCCTCAAAACCCGACCTAGAGTCATTGGTGGGACGTGTTCTCAGTCATCGATGTCTCAGATGTAGAACTTGAACCGAGGATTCGGATCCGCAATTGAGGGATTGGAGACCAAGATCTCACCGACAGCTTCGGAAAAGCCGATCGTAACCGGGGCTGAATCTCCATATTTACATTCGTTGTAATTCAGTTTGGTAAGTCCCAAGATGTCGGTAGCGACTTGCATCAAATCTGCTTCGCCGTATTGGATTTGAATCCGCAATGGTACAGGTGTTTCCATTCCATCATAGGTTCCAAGTCTCGGCTTGAATCCTGATGCCCATAGGTACCCCAAATGATCGTTAATCTTCCAAAACGAACCTCGTATAACTGGTCGTGTGCCTTCCCGATAGAGATGAACACCGTAACGCTCGGCGGCCACTCTTATTGCGACTAACTTCACGCTTCGTGGGCAGGCGGATCTGAAAGCTTGATACTCCTCAGCGCTTATTGAAGCGCGATAGTGGAGGAAGACTTCCTGAAGTTTTTTCCCTCCCACCGACTCGTAGGTAGAAAGAACTCTGTCAAGAAGCTTCCGCGCCTCTTGCTTGCTCAAATGAAACTGTTTTGTGTCAGGAGAATACCACGGCCCAAAATCACTTCGAAGGACAATGCCATCACCCGTCTCAAGAAACATTTGCGCTGCACAACAGGCTGTTCTATCTCCATGAATGGGATCTGATCTCTTGTAAACGAGTCCGACGTAGCAGACTCCGTCGCGAGCCGTGCTAAGCCGCCAGGGTTTGCCTCCAGCCTTGTAATAAATTGCGACTCCAAGATTCCAAGCTCTATCAGAAAGCGGAGTAAGACCTCTTTGTCCGAATTCGAACTCATCGCTTGCTCGAAGAGTGCTCTCTCTCACGATCTGCACTGGAATTCCCGATCTCATTGAGCGTGCTTTCAATTGTCGGCGGAAATCAACTGCATACTGATAGGGGTCGAAATTCACATCTAAGAACAAGTCGGCCTGGCGATGAGCTCTCAATTTTCTCTGTTTGAAAGTTACCCCTTCTCCAACTCCTTCCACGAGAGTGCTCTTAGGGCGGCAATTATGCCAAATCTGATCCGGAACAACGCAGATCATCACAGCGAGTTGCTCGTCGCTCCTTGTCCTGAGGTTATTGATTCCGTTGAGGTATTGCTCAACTACCGCGTAAGCACGTTGGTTAGCGTCATTGATTCTGGACGACTGTATGAGAGTCTTCTCATCCAGCTCGAACATTCGGACTTCTCTCTCCGGAAACTTGCAATCGAATGCAATATCGAATCCCGGAAACGCAGGCCAAAGACGTGGGTTCTTGGAAGAGGCTTCACTGATTGTCGGGAATCGCAGAAACTTCGTGAATTCTCGGAAACTGGTGATTCCTCTTGCAGTACCAACTAGGCCATAAGAAATGGTCTTGGGGGAACCGGGTAAGTCGGCGTCGGCCGGCCCAAACAGCGATAGGCCGTCTCTCGGATCGCGAACTCGTTGTCCATATCTAAATTCGAGAGAGGGCTCCGGAAGAGGAATGAGCTTCTGCCATGGCGGGTCGCTCTTATCTGTTCTGCGTAGCTTGATCTCCGTATTCATTGGTATCATTTCTCATCCTCTCTATCATCCACGTCATCCAAGATCTCTTCCTCTTCAGGTTCTTCCTGAGGACCCAGTTCTTCTTCGTCAATCCCAACAGGACATGTTGTCTTCAATGGAACCATTGAGATTTCGAGGTTGCCGTGATCGGTTTCGATCATTCGACAAGTATCTTGGCCATCCGAGATCCAGAAGGATATCGCAGTTATCCTCGAGAGCCACTGGTAATTCCACCAACTCCTAGTAAGTTTCTTCCGGCGTCTGTTCGACTTGCCTTGAGGATCCTCGGCCCCAGAAAGGTTGGTCCAGACTATCCCAAGATTGATTTGACAGCCAGGAAACCCAAATCTACCCATCAAGGGCCTGAATCTCGGAGATAGATGATAGAATCTTTTTTCAGTAGTGTCGCCAGCGACTTTGAAGGTCCGTTCGCCCACGACTTTTACACTTACGTACTTTCCGTCATATCTTGGAAACTTCAGCCGATTATCCAATAGCAGACCACTTGGAAAATAGATGTCGCCTCTGTCTGAAGCCTTCATTCCTTTCTTGATGCAGTGGACCTCTAGATTTCGTCTCAAGAGATAAGTAAAGATCGCAAAAGGTCTCACCCTACCCCAAGTGTCATGGTCCTTCCAATTGATGTTCTCACGGCGACTCACAAAGTCCGGGCTGTTACCTATCGGCGAGTTGAGAGCCCAAACTTCTTGGGAAGGCCTGTTCTCCCTCTCCATCGGTTGAAAGAAGGCCCAATCGTTTGTCACCTGTTCCAATCTGGTTTGATCTTCAACATGGTATCGAACAATTTGCTCCGGTAATTCGGTTATTGGAAAGATATTCGACCATATGGTTTCTGACTTCAGGACAAGATCATTCTCACCGCCGACCCAATCCGATACGATTTGTCTAGCACCAAGCGGATTCCTTGGTGTGTCGATTTGATGCAGCTTTTTCAGAAGGCGGGTCAGTCCAACGGCCCAACCCTCATGAAAAGGAATGAATGTCAGGTCATTAGTCATCCAGTCTATTTCCGTCGCCTTGAGTCCATCAACATTAAGCGGAATTAGGAAATCTATTTTCCTTTCTTTCCCAATGTTGAGAGCGAGTGTCCTCTCTTTGACGGGGTTAGCTTTGTGAACTGAGTGCTTCGACAGAAGTGCCAGTATTCTAAATGTTGAAGTCTTGATCGCATCGTCAATATTCAACGGATATGATTCTCCGCCCAAGAGTTTAGTTCTGTCGCACCAAACCTTGTAACCCTCAGCAGTCAATCTCAAGGTCAGCCATTCCGCGAATAGACGATCCTCAGAAGCATAGCTGACGAAAAGATGCGCTTTGTGCTGCTGCTGTTTTAGAGAGATTACGCTTGCACTATTATCAGTGGGGGGAGGGCTCGATCGGGCTGTTGCAACAGTTTCCTCAAGATCTGACAAGCCTATGCTCTTGGCCCCTTTTTCATTCGTGGGGGAGCAGCGTACCCTCGAACTTGGAACCAAGAAGAACGCCTCTATTGGAAGATTTAGACCTAATGGTTTTCTCGCACGGGGCGCCAGCCTCGAACCTGTTGCCAGAGTTAGCTAAGCGCCAAATCGGACTTGCCTGGGGTCAGGACTCATAACGGGTCAAGCGGCTTGCTCGACGAGATCGTCAACGCTTAAGGGGGAAGGTAAGGCGGTTGGGAAGCGTGGAAGGGTCTGTTTTGGCTGTGACTTGTGGTTTTAGGTTTGAGGATCGGCCTGAGGATGAGGTTGTGGAATTACAGGCTGATCATCGTACTGTTCATGTCTGTGTGGATTGTCTTACGTTGTTGACGGTTCATCGTCGTATTCATCATATGAAGGTGGAGAAGGTTATTGTTGAGATGGCTGAACGGCCACCCCTCGTGGCTTTCGCCTAACCACTCTGCCCCGACGAAGGGTGCCGAGTATTCTGCTTACAGCGTTCTTGGGTCGGGTGCACGATTCTCCCTCTCTCTCGGTCATATGACTAGACCTCTAACAATCTCTCGTGCCAGCGGGAGTAGACCGCTTCTTCCCCCATAGCC
>Ga0066710_100004136_pt1 | contig 12702 bp, 10 predicted proteins | sample GraSoiAngelo_159_FD_79666 | JGI IMG/M metagenome (GOLD analysis project Ga0066710, IMG submission 79666) | Grasslands soil microbial communities from the Angelo Coastal Reserve, California, USA - 14_1009_16_40cm | ecosystem: Environmental > Terrestrial > Soil > Grasslands | place: USA...
ACAGCTCGCAGCTCGCGTTGCGTGCACCCCCTGAACAGCTCGATGCCGTCGAGCAGCTGGACCTCCGGATGCGCGTTGCGAGCGAACATGACTCTCTCCTTGTCGCGGTCTCGACGAACAGCGTGCGCCCCCGGCCCCCGATCGGTCCGTCACGACCACGACAGAGCGACCGTGTCGGTGGCGACACAGGAGCTCAGACGTGGGTTCCGACTCGGACTAGCGGACTATTGGTGGACGCCGTCGAGAGCCGGGCCTGAATGCCGGCGAGAGCTCGGCGAGGAGCCGCTGCGTCTCGCGGGGGCCACGCAGCCGCACGAGGCGTGCGCCGCCTCCGTAGCGCTTCACCGCCTCGAGCGCGCGCGGTCGTCCCTTGGTGGGATAGGTCCAAACCCAGGCGAGGAACGCACGGTCGAGCCGCTCGTCGCAGCCGGCGGCGCGGTCGTAGCGAGGTTTGCCTCGGTAGTGCTGCCAGCGCCGGACCACCCGCCACAGGCATCGGATCCGGCCGTAGTCGAGCATCACGATCGTGTCGGCGCGGCTCAGGCGTACGTCGAGGGTGGGTTCGTGGTTGCCGTCGATGATCCAGGAGTCGGCTTGGACGAGCTTCTCCTGTGCGGCGCGCCAGTCGGGCTGGGGCGTCTCCACCCATCCGGGCCGCCAGAACAACTTGTCGAGATGGAACACCGGGATGCCGAGCTCGTTGCCCAAGTGACGCGCGAAGGTCGACTTGCCCGACCCGCCGGAGCCGATGATCGCGATCCGCTTACCGAAGACGGGTGCTCCGCCGTCGGATCCGATCCTTGGGGTGACGTCGCTCAACGACCGTCGTCCACCGGTGACGACGTGAGGGGCTGAGTCGCCTCGGGTCGGGAGATCCGCTTGAACTCGCGCGACGTGTGACCGGTGACGATCGCCGCTGTGCGAGCGCGCGCGGACGCCGATCGCGGAAGGCCGAGGAGCGGACCCAGCTCGCCGAAGTAGCCGCCGGGGCCCACCACGCGCACGGTCTCCTTGGTCCCGTCCGCGCGGTCGCGCAGGAGCTCGACCTCGCCTTCGTCGACGAGATAGACGAAGTCGCTCGCAACGCCCTGCGTGAAGAGGAACTGTCCGGCCGCGAGGGGCAGGCGCTGGGGCGGCTGCTCCTCGACCGGTGCCCCCTTCGGCAAGAGCTCGATCGTGCGGTCGGCCAGCGGGATGAGGCGCTCGTCGTGGGTCGCGATCACCACCATCCGTCCGGGCGCGGCCAGGCGCCGGACGATGCGGAGCACTTCCTCGACCTGGACGTAGTCGAGGTGTGCCGTGGGCTCATCGGCGACGACCAGCGAAGGCTCGTGCACCAGCGCCCTGGCGATCGCGACGCGCTGTTGCTGGCCACCGGAGAGTGCCTTGGGACGATGGTCCATGCGCTGCTCGAGCCCGACCATCGTCAACAGCTCTTCGGCGCGGGGCCGGGCCTGCCGAAGCCCGAGGCCCGCCAGACGCATGGGCGCCATCACGTTCTCACGCGCGCTCAGGCTCGGGATCAGGTTGAACGCCTGGAACACGATGCCGACGGTGTGCCGGCGGTAGGCCGCCAGCGCCGAACCGTGCAGCGACGTGATCACTTCGCCGCCGAGCCGGATGGTGCCCGACGTGGGGGTGAGGATGCCGGCCAGGCAGGAGAGGAGCGTCGTCTTCCCACACCCGCTCGGACCGAGGAGGATGACGAGCTCGCCGTCGTCCGCGTCCACGTTCAGCGAGTCGATGGGACGCACCAGGTACTCGCCCTGCGTGTACTCGATGGTGAGGTCGCGGATCTCGAGGTGTGACATCACGCCCCCGCGAACGCTGCGGCGGGATCCGTGTTTACCGCTCGGCGCACGCCTGAGAGGCTGGAGAGCACGCCCACGATCACCGCGACGACGGGTAGGACTGCGTACGCGCTCCCGCTGTAGCTGACCGGTAGCGGGATGATCGGTCGGAGCAGTCGAGCCACGCCGATGGCCAAAGCCGCGGAGACCAAGCAGGCAATGACCGCCTCGATCGCAAGGCTTGTCACGAGTACGCGCGAAGAGGCGCCCACCGCCTTGAGAACCGCGAAGTCGCGCACCCGCTCCAACGCCGACATGTACATCACCGCGCCGACGATGATGGCGGCCACCAGCCACAGCAGCAGCCGCACCTTGTTGATCGACTGTTCGGCCTGGCGCACCGGTTTGAGCAGATCCGCCTTGACCGCGGACAACGGCAGCACCTTGAGGCCGGGAACGGTCACGGTCGGACTTCCCTCCATGATGATCGAGGTCGCGAGTGGGCCGCCCCCCAACAGTGCCTGGGCGTCCTCGAGACGCAAGAAGGCAGTCGGTGTCCCCGCGAAGTACGTCCGGCCCTCGACGAGCCCGACGACCCTGAACTTGCGGCCCGACATGGCGAATCGCTCGCCGATTCGCAGGTGGAGCTTCTTGTCGACGACCGCGTCACCCTCGGCGGTTGCGGGTCGCCCGGCAACGAGCGAGGGGTCGCCGAAGCCCCCCTTGCGATGGCCGACCACGTTGACGGTCCTGGCGTGCACACCTTCGCCGACGGTCTGGGGAAAGAGGATGACCGGGTCCGCCTCACGGACTCCCGGGGCCCTGGCGAGGTCGTCTGCAAGACGCGCCACCACCGGTGCGAACCCCGTGAACGGTCCCGAGGCGCCGGCCCGGATGACCCAGTGGTCGCCACCCATGGCGCCGAGCATCCGGTCGGCTTCGGTCTCGAAGCCCTGTCGAATGCCGGTCACGAGAAGGGCCATGCCGAAGACCAGTGCAGTACCCACCACCGCGATCAGGAACTGACGGCGTCGGAACTGGATGTTCCGCAGAGTGATGTTCCACATGGGCGCCTCCCCAGAGGACCGTGATGTTACTCAGACGACTGCTCGGGCCTCGGATGGGTCCCGTGCCGCGATGGCAACGAGGCGAGCAAGCTGGGAGCGGGATCTGATGCCCAGCTTGCGGTAGACGCAAAGGAGATGGGACTCCACTGTCCTCCGACTGAGGAACAGCGATGCTGCGACCTCGTTGTTGGTGGCTCCCTCCGCCACGAGCAATGCGACGCGCAGCTCCCCGGGCGTCAGCACCTCTCCGAGGGCGGGCATGGCCTCGAGGGAGACGTGGCGGCGAGAGCCGTCGATGCTTCGAATGTCCATGGGCCCATCATGGGTACTGCGACGAGCCCGGTCTGTGTCCTCGGCGACACAGCGGATGGAAACGCCGACTACCGGAAACTCGTGATTTCACTGATGCGCGACGTTCAAGCAGTAGGAAGACCGAGATGGCCGAACTGCGTGATAGTCGATGACTCAAGCCGCTGTCACCGAAGCGGAAGGACGACCGCGGCAACGCACGCCAAGACCATGCAGAGCAGCATGACCGCGAAGATCGTCTTGATGGCGCTCTCCTCACTCGGACCGGCGCTCTGTCGAGGAGGCGGATGGCGATGTTCGACCATTCCGACCGGGCTCAGAAGCCGACTAGCAGGACGCCCAAGGCGATCCAGGCGAACGTGATCAGCGTGGCCAGCGCGAACGAGATGCTCGCCAATCTGATCAGCGAGTCCGTCGGACCGTCGTGCGGGAAGGTGTCGATCTCTTCGGTTGTGAACATGGGCTCATCATGCGGACCGGGGCGGGCGGGGTCTGTGTCCACGGCGACAGAACGGATGTAAAGGGCGAGATCTCAATGATGGGCGTGGAGGCTCGCTCCCCTAGAGTCACGAGACCGGCGAGGCGCGTCGCTGCCGGCGCGCTGAGGGGTAGACGATCGCACCGCGAAGAACGCGAGCGCGTCGGACGGTCGGTTTGGTCCTCGTCGTCAATCTGATGATCCTCGCCCCGGTGGCGTCTCCACCGGGCTGATCGAGGGGCCTGCGATCGTGCCCGACTCTCAAACCGCCGGCGTCGACGGCACCTACACCATCACGTTCCCCATGCCGTCGGCCGTCGCGCCGGGCGAGACGTACAAGGTCGTGCCCCACGCCCCCGCGTGCGCGCTGCGCTGCACCAGTGGCACCGCCAACGCGGCGGGCAAGTCTTCCGCCACGCCTGAGGTTCTACGCGGCGAGGTTGTTGCCGCGCGCGGCAGGTGCAACATGCCGAGCTGCGGATTCGGGCGGCACCGTTACGCGTGCCGGAAGAACTTGCCCGCCGCGTTGAACTGGCCGCTCTCGCACGGGAACGTGCACGTCGGCGAGTGGGGCACGATCTTGTAGGTCTCGCCCGGTCCCGCCACCGCGGGCATGGTGAAGGTGATGGTGTAGCCCCCGTTGGGCGAGGCGCTCTGGGAGGTGGGGACGATGGCCGCCCCCTCGATCAACCCGCTCGACACCCGCTTCAACAAGATGGTCTTGTTGGTCCAGGCCCCCGTGCAGGATCCGTCGTAGGCGACGGTGGTGGGGTCGTCGGGGATGATCGTGCGACAGGGGAACTGCACCCCGTTGAGCGTGACCGACGTGCCCGTCGCGATGGAGGCCGGGCACACCCCGCCGCCACAGGTCATGGCCGGGATGGGCGACTTCAGGAACACCTGGCGGTAGGACGCCTCCAGCGGTGGTGCCTCGAGGTGGGCGGGGTCGTACTCCGCCGCGTGCACGATGCAGGTCCAGCCCGCGGCGATCTGGGCGGTGGTGGGCGGGCAGACCGCGGCCGGGTTGGTGGCCGCCCCACCCCCGAGCGGCGTGAGCGTGGCGTTGGCCGGCATCTCCAGGTTCACGCTTCCGGGGAGGTTCCCACCCGCATCGAGAGTCAGGGTGCCGCTGTTGGGCACGCCCACGGGTCCCAGGCCCACGCCGTTGCCGTAGTCGCAGCCTCCGAGCACGTCTCCCCCGCCGCCGGAGCCGTCCGCGTTGGGCTCGGCCAGGGCCTGGGCGTTGCACAGCATCACCTCGAACGAGGCGCCGGGGTCACCCGCGAACGCCGGGGCCGACACCGTGGTGGCCGAGCCCGCGGGGTCGGTGCAGGTGGGCCCGTAGTTGGACGAGCAGGGGTCGGGCTTGTTCACCCGCAGGCTCACCGTCTTCGACAGCGTCACCGGGTGCACGACGCCGGGAGCGGCCGGGTTGCCGTTGGAGCACACCCGCCGGCGACAGTCGACGCGCACGCGGAACGACGTGGCCTCGGTGTTGGTGGCGCCCGCGGGGTCGGTGGCCTTCAGCCGCACCGTGTAGGTGCCGGGCGCCCAACCGCTCAGCGGCGGGGCGAGGTCCACGCTGGTGCCGGTGCCGACGACCGCGGGCGAGCCCCCGGGTGCGGTGAGCGACCACTCGAGCGCGCTCCCCGTGAGCTCACCCGTCTCGGGGTCCTTGCCCGAGCCCTTGAGCGCCACCGAGTCGAATTGGGAGACGACATCGGCCGGCCCCGCCGGGGTCTCGGTGGCCGCGGTGGGGGCCTTGGGCCCCGACACCACGGGCGTGTCGTCGATGGGATCGGGTGGGACCCGCGTGAAGCCGTCGGTGATCGCCGCGTTCAGCTTTCCCCCCTCGCACGCCAGCGCGGCGTCGAAGTTGCGCTCGAAGGACGCGGTCGCGCCCGCCAGCGCTTCCGGTCGCACGCCCACGGCCACCGGGTAGACGGTGCCGTCGGGACACGTGTAGAGCAGGTCACCGCGCACGTCGTCGGGGAAGTCGTCGGTGCTCTTCCACGTGATCGGCTGCTGGCCCGCCGCCGGCGGGGCCTGGTCGTGTGCGAAGACGTCGTTGGAGCCGTTGGTATCACTCCCGACGAGGTTGTTGGCCGTGGAGAAGAAGGCCACGAGTCGACCGTCGGCTGTCATGTACGCATTCCCCTGCGTGTCGCTGACGCCCGACGCCTGGTTGCCCGAGCTGTCGACGCTGATGCGGTCGGTCGTACCCACCTGGCGGTCGCGTCGGAAGACGTCGAGCTGGCCGTTGGTGTCGTTCGCGACCATGTTCGTCGCAGTCGAGATGAACGCGACGTAGCGTCCGTCGGCACTGATGGCCGGGAAGTCCGCGTTACCGTCGCCTTGGGTGCCGGCGCCGGCGACGCTGACTCGCTCGGTCGTACCCCCGTTCGCGCCGCCGCGGTCGCGCACGAAGATGTCGTCGCGGGCGTTCGTGTCGCCAGTCACCAGGTTCGACGCGCTCGATCGGAAGGCCACGAAGCGGCCGTCCGCACTGATCGCGGCCTGTTGGCTGACGAGGTTCCCCTGGGCCTCGGTGTCGGAGAGGCTTGCCAGCTCGGTCGCGCCGGTGGTGAGGTCGTGCACGAACACGTCGGGCTGTCCGTTCGTGTCGCCCGGCACCAACGTCGTCGAGTGCGACTGAAACGCGACGAAGCGCCCGTCCGCGCTGATCGCCGGGAAACCCCCCTGTCCCGGCACGCCCGTGCTGCTTACGCTGGCCCGCACCGTGGTGCCGGCCTGGCGGTCGCGAACGAACACGTCGTTCTCGCTGTTCGTGTCGCCGCTCACCAGGTCGGACGCGAGGGAGTGGAAGGCCACGACGTTGCCGTCCGCGCTGATGGACGGGTTCGTCGAGGTGTTGTTCCCGCCCACACCGCCCGTGGAGACGCTCACCCGCTCGGTGGTGCCTGACTGGCGGTCGCGCACATAGACGTCGTCCCAGGTGTTGGTGTCGGCGGCGACCAGGTTTCCCGCACTGGTGAAGGCCACGTAACGGCCGTCGCCACTGATGGCGGGGAAGGCGCTGGCCCGGTTGGACTGCGCGCCCGTGCTGCTCACGCTGACCCGCTCGGTGGTGCCCGACTGGCGGTCGCGTACGAAGATGTCCTGCTGCCCGTTGGTGTCGCCTGTCACCAGGTTGGTGGCCGCGGATCGGAAGGCGACGAAGCGGCCGTCGGCGCTGAACGACGGCTCGTCGCTCCCGGCCGTCGCCTGCGCTCCTGAGCTGTCCACGCTCACCCGCTGGGTGCCGACGGCGCCCGCGATCGGGGCCTGAGCGTCGATCGTCGTCACCTGCGGGGGAACGGTGCGGTTACGGCTGTAGAGCAGCACCGAGGTGGGCGCGTCGGGCTGGCCGTTCCACAGCTCGATGGTGTTGGCCCCGGTGTCGAAGGGAAAGGCGACGGAGAACAAGCCGAAGGTTGAGGCCTGGCCCGCGGGACCGCCGTCGTGGGTGGAGTCGTCGAACGCCACCCCTACCCCGTCGTCCCGCAGGATGTTGGCCCCGTCGCGTTGCACGAGACGGTACGTGCTGAAGGGGTCGATGTCGGTGCGGGCCGTGCCTCGTGCCCAACCGGACTCGACCACGTCGGTACCCGCGGGGGTGCCGTCGGTGCTGCCCGAGATCACGAACGTTGGGTCGGCTCCCACCCCGACCGCGGTGCCAACTGTGCCCGGCACGGTGCACTGGGAGTTGGTGGCGCCCAGCTGGCACTGGATCCAGGCCCAGTCGGCCGGCTCGAACAGCACGTTGGTGTTGTTCCAGGCGCCGGAGGAGAGCTTCATGGCCGAACGATCGTCAGCGAGGAAGGCGCGCTTGGCGACGTTGTAACCGCGGTTGGGCGCGGTGACATCGGCGGCGATGTTCGGCGAATGGTGCTTGTTGAAGTCGTCGTCGCGGTTCTCCGGGACTGCGCCGAGCGTGTGGGCGATCTCCATGGCCATGAGCGCACCGGTCATCGACGGGACAGTCGAGGTGTCGGCGATGACCCGCACCCACGCCTGGTTGGCCGGCACCGTCGAGGGGACGGTCGGAACCGCCGCGTACCCCTCCGCGCAGCTGTCGCTGGAGCCCAGGCTGACTCTCTCAGACACGACGCCTAGCACGCGGTCGGCGGTGGCGGCGGGGTTGGCCGCGTTGGCCGCGTTCCAGGACTGGAGGAACTGGCTCAACAGGGGCTGGAGCGACGACCAGTTGGTCGACTTGCCACAGAACTTGCCCGCCGCGTTCAGGAGGCCCTGCGGAAACGCGGCGGTCGGCTTCGACAGGTCGAGCAGCGTGGGGGTGATGGTGTAGCGCACTCCGCCCGCGAGCGACTTGAGGTCGCCTGTGGTGTCGGACACCGGCAACAGGCGCGCCAGAGTGGTGATGCCCTTCTGGGTGGTGGTCTTGTCCGTGTCGTTGAACTGGCTCGCGTAGGTCTGGCGGGCGTCACCCATGGGCACCACGAGGATGCGCAGGGCGTTGGTCCTCTTCTCCACCGTCACCTTCAGGGGCGCGCCCGAGCTGAGGGTGGTGAAGGTGGCGGTGCCCGCGACGGGGGTGGCCGACGAGGACGTCTTCGCCTGGTAGTTGACCGTGGCCCTGAAGGTCACGTCGAAGCTCGCGGTGGTGTAGCTGGGCGTGAGGTAGCTGCCCGGGAGCACGAACTTGGGATCGGCGGGGGCGTCGAGGGCGGGCGCCTGGGTGTAGCCCACGATGGCCGGCGGTGTGATGGAGGCGGTCGGCGAGAACGGGCTCAGGTTCAGGGTCAGGCCGCTGCCGTTGTCGGCGGTGAGGGTCGCGCCGGTGACGGCGATCGACTCTCCATTCGTCGCGCACGACGGCAGGCTGAGGTAGAGCCGTACCAAGGTCTGCTTGCCCCGGGCCACGGTGGCGTAGGAGCCGACCCCCTGATTGGCGGTGATGTCACGCAGCTGCGGCCTGACGTCACACGCCGCCGCCGCGGGCGGCAGGTCGGGACCGACCAGGCCCGCCACCATCAGCACTACGACCGATACCGCGGCGCGCCGCCGCCGAGACTGGCGCTTCGCCATGATCACCCCTCTTGCACGACGTGAACGCGCCGCTTCCACTCGCACGACGCACGACCCTCAGCATGTGCCCGTCGCCGCCCGATGTCTGTCGGCGAGGACACACTTCAGCGTGTTTCTGGCGGAATGCTTTCGCCAGAGTCTGTCATTCCCGCCGCCCGCGATCGAGGGACGAAATGCCCGGCCCGGGAGGTTCAGCCGATCTGCATCGTCCCTGGCCGGACCACCCGAGCGCGTCGTCGGTGCCGGTCGTATGATCCACGCCGCTGGGGGAGGCATCCGTCCCGCCACGGCAACGGCGCTCCCCGCAACGGAAAGGGTCGCGATGGCTGCGGAGATGCGCTTCGAGCGTCACAGGACGCGCGCGGTGGCCCGGTGAGCAGCGGCGGGCTGGTCCAGCCCGGTCAGCAGCTCGGCCTGCTCGAAGGACTCGCGGATGACGAGCTGAAGGCGCTCGAGCAGGCGGTGCGTGAGGTCCGGCTGCCTGCGGGTGCGACGGTGTTCGAGGAGGGCGATCCCGGTGACGCGCTCTACCTCGTGCGCTCGGGCTTGGTCGACGTGGTGGGCCGGGGCCCGGCGGGCGCCGCCCGGGTCGTCACGATCGGACCGGGCGAAACGATCGGCGAGCAGTCCTTGCTGAGCGGGCGACCGCGCTCCGCCTCGGCGGTGGCGCAGACGGGCGTGACGCTGTGGCGGCTCGATCACGCCGACTTCGTCGAGCTACTGGCGTCCTCGCCGCGCTTGGGATCCAACGTGGGCCGCATCGTCAGCGAGCGCCTCTCGGCCGCCAGCCGGGCGCGCGTCGGCCTCCCGAAGGGTCAGACCGTCGTGCTCTGTGCCGCGACGTCGCGCCCGATCGCCTTGGTCGCCGCCGCGCTCACCCGCGAATGCCGGCAGTTGCTGGGCGAGGCACCGATGGTGATCGCGTGCGGCCCGGCCACGGTGTGGGGGCGCGCGTCGTTGCCACGTTCGACGACGATCCACGAGCCCGACGACATTGCCGGCGTCGCCGTCCAAGCGGTGCGTGACCACGCGCTCGTCCTGCTGCTCTTCTGCACCGCTGTTCCCGACGCGCTGCTCGAAGGCGCCGATCGCGTGATCGCGCTCGGAGAGGTCGCCGGGATCGCGTCCCAGAACGGTCATCGCGCCGACGTCGTCGCCGAGTCGCTCGACGGTGCCCACATCGCTGCTCTGGCGCGCACCATCTGTGGTCGTCGCGTGGGCGTGGCGCTGGGGTCGGGCGGTATCCGCGGTTTCGTACACGGGGGCGTGCTCGAGGTCCTCACCGAAGCGGGCGTGCCGATCGATCTCGTGTCGGGTGCGAGCGCGGGAGCGATTGCCGGCGCCCTCTTCCTGACCGGGATGCCGCCCCGCGAGCTCCCTGACGCGATACGCACCGCGGTGTTGACGTCGATCCCGTCGGTCGCCTTGACCGGCGGCTCGCTCCTGACCGGGCGGCGCATGCTCACCTTCCTCCGCAAGCACGTCGGCCGCGAGACGAAGATCGAGGATCTGCCCGTCCCCTTCGTGATCGCCACCACCGATGTCGTCACGCGAGAGGCCGTGCACATCGACTCGGGGCCGTTGGCCGAGGCCGTGGTGGCCTCGGCGACCGTGCCGGGAGTGTTTCCCCCGGTGCCTCTCGTCGGTCGGCGTCTGGTCGACGGGGGCACCGCTGATCCGGTGCCGGTGAGTGCGCTCCGGGCGCGCGGCGCGGACATCGTCATCGCCGTCAACATCATGATGATGGGTCACGGTGCGCTCGGGGCGTTCATCCAGCTGCCACGGCTGCGCTTTCCGACGCCCGGACTGCTGGAGAATCTCTTCATCGGCCTCGACACGGTCATGGCGCAGCTCTCTGCTCACTCGTGTCGTCAGGCGGACGTCATCGTCGCGCCCACGTGCGACGAGGAGCGCTGGTACGACGTGATGCCACGCCGTTCCTGGTCACAGGCGGGCGAGCGCGCCATGCGTGCCGCGCTGCCCGAGGTCCAGCGGTTGCTCAGCCCGAGCGCGCCCCGAGCTCGTGATCAGCGGACGGACGACTTGCTCTCGCCGAACTGAAACCGCCACAGCGCAACGGCCGCGAAGAGCGCGGTGAAGAGGAGGAGCAACAGCGTCGGCAACACCACCGACCCCGCCCCGTCACCCTTCAGGAAGAGCGATCGGAACCCTCGCATCGCCCAGTAGGGTGGTGTGATCACCGCCGCGGTCCGCACCCATTGCGGCAGTGTCTGAATCGGCACCAGCGCACCGCCGAGACCGGCGAGGCCGAGCCCGAACACGTTGGCGAGCGCGCTCAGTTGCAGATACGACCGGCTTACGGCGACGAGCGCGGCAGCCAGCGCCACCAGGCACAGCGGCAACGTGAGCAGAAGTGGCACCAGACCGAGGGGTGCGCGCGGCCAGACCAGACCGAGCACCAGGAACCCCGTTGCGAAGAGCAGAACGAGCGCGCCGAGCACGAAGGCATACATCGGCGCGAGCTTCCCCAGCACGATCTCCCATGGCTTCAGGGCGCTGGCTCGTAGTCGGTCCCAGGTCGACCAGCGGTGCTCGCGGAAGAACGCCTCGCCGACGAACACCACCATCATGAAGCACAGCAGGATGCTGAGGCCCGGCACGACCTGCTCGGCGCCGTTCGCGCGTCGGTAGCCCGCGTCGCGGAGTGCCCCGCCGAACGACGGCTTCGCGAACGCCATTGCGAGCGGGATCATGACGACCAGGGCGAGCGGCCCGGCGTCGTGGCGTATGACCCGAAGCTCGTTGCCCATCACCGCGGCGCTACGCCGGAGCATTCGCCACCTCCACGAGAGCCACGCGCGCCGCCGCCGGCTTCCCCTCGACCTCCGTTTCGAACCGACGGCCGGTCAAGGTCACGAACACCGTCTCGAGGCTCGGGCGGAGGATCTCGATGGAGCGCAGCCGCGAGGTCTCAGGTCCCAGCGCCCCCAGGACGGCGACAACGGCCGCGGCCACATCCTCGGTCGTGACCCGCAACACATGGCCGAGTTGGGCGGTGGGCCACGGCAGGTCGAGCGCCGGCGGAGGACCATCGAAGTCGAGCTCCACCGCGATCGATCCGTACTGCGTGAGCAGGTCGCGGACCCCACCGCGGGCAATCACGCGGCCGTGATCGAGGATCACCGCCTCGGCTCCGAGGTCCTCCACCTCTTGGAGATAGTGGGTCGAGTAGAGGACGGCGGACCCGCCGGCCGCGAGGATGCGAACGAAGTCGACGAGGTGCTGACGGGCACCGACGTCGATACCCGCGGTTGCCTCGTCGAGCAGGACGAGCGGTGGACGGGTGAGCACCGCGCTCGCCACGTGCACGCGGCGCCGCTCGCCGCCTGAGAGGAGCTCGGTCCGCCGGCCCAGCAGGTCGGCGGCGCCGAGCGCCGCAGCCGCCTCCTCGACCCGCAACGCGAGCAGGCGGCCGCGCAAGCCCCCGAGCCGGCCGAAGAAGCGAAGGTTCTCGGCCACGGTCAGGCTCGGGTAGAGGCCGGTCTCCTGCGAGGCAAAACCGATGCGCTCGCGTATCTCCGGTCGCTCGGCCGGGTCGACGCCGTCGACGCGCACCGTTCCCACATCGGGCCGGCGCAGCCCGACGATCGTCGAGACCAGAGTCGTCTTGCCCGCGCCGTTGGGTCCGAGGAGGCAGACAACCTCACCTCGTTCGACGCGCAGGTGCACGTCGACGAGCGCGTGCACGTCGCCGTAGCGCTTCGAGACACCCTTGATCTCGAGCATGCCCGCTTCCCCGCTGTCGCGCCGACGACATCGGAGGGTACTCGCGTCGAGACGCGCATGTGGCCATCCGAACACGGCTACGAGAGCTTCGCGCTTGCGGATCGGAGCATGGAGAGTTGGACGGCGCCGAAGCTCACCCAGAAGACGTGCGAGCCGATCCCCGCCAGCCAGGCGAACCACTCCAGATGATTGATGATCGCCAATGCGACGATGAGGACGGTGAAGTCCCTCGACGTCACCTCGTTGATGACCGTGTCCACCA
>Ga0066710_100004138_pt1 | contig 12702 bp, 12 predicted proteins | sample GraSoiAngelo_159_FD_79666 | JGI IMG/M metagenome (GOLD analysis project Ga0066710, IMG submission 79666) | Grasslands soil microbial communities from the Angelo Coastal Reserve, California, USA - 14_1009_16_40cm | ecosystem: Environmental > Terrestrial > Soil > Grasslands | place: USA...
CACCTCACCCGGTAACGTCACTCTCACAAGTTCGTTCACGTCGTTCAATCGATCGATGCGCCAGCACAGGTCGATCAGTTTTTCCACCTGGACTTGAGGCGCGGCAAGAACGGCCTGGCCGCGGAATTTGTCTTCCAATTGACGGTCCGTCAGCGGGCGGCGGAGGTTTCCGAGCGACTGCTCGACGAAGTGGGTGATCTTCTCGCCGTTCTTGAGTTCCACTTCGATGAAGGATTGATCTTCGGTAATGGACGGATCGGCTGCGGCAGTCACACACTCCCGGACGCGTTTGATTTGCGGATCGTTCACAGCTTCATCGGTGTATTCCTGAAGGCCGGACTTCCCGCGCACCAGGCCGGTGGCGGCGCTATGGTAGATCGAGTACCTGCTCTCGATGCCTCGCGTGATGTCGCGCTTGTTACACAAATCGAGCACCAGCGGAGCGACGCGGACGCGTACGGCTCGAATGTTTTCCGGGGCGGGCCGGTGCTGCTGATGAAGCTCGATGCAACCGTCTATAGTCGGATGGACCACGATGCCGCAGGGATACGGTTTATACGCGTTGTCGCGGATTTCGAAATCAACGCCAAGGCCTGCCGTAATCTTGGAAAGATCGCACCGGGCCGCTTGCACGACGGCAAATCCGCGCGGGCCCTCAATCGAGCGCTCACTCGCCGTGAAGCCTGCCTGAGCCAGCAGAGCCGACGCATAGCCATTTTGGGCCGCGCGGCCGGAGTGGAACGACTTCGCCATGGAGCCGAACATCTCGCGCAAACCCGCGGCCTGTGTGGCCGCCAGACCGATCGCCCAAACCATTTCATCCACCGAAAGAGCAAAAAGCTTGCCAATGGCTGCGGCTGCTCCAAAAACGCCGGCCGTTCCCGTGATGTGCCAACCGGCTTCGTAGTGGGCGGGATAAACCGCATTTCCGACGCGCGACTCCGCTTCGAAGCCCATAACGAACGCGTGTATGAAATCGGCGCCGGTTACGCGATTGGCGCTCGCGTAAGCAAACAGCGCCGAGGCGACTGGTGAAGTTGGATGGATATAGTTCTTCGGCGTGGTGTCGTCGTACTCGTAAACATGCGAGCTGACGCCATTGATCAGAGCCGCGTGCAGCGGATCGAAGCGCTCGGCCCGCGCAAGCACGTTCGCGTTAGGTTGTCCCGAGTACGGCTGGAGCGCTCGCACGACGGTGTCGACTGCCGGATGACGGCTTCCCCCGAGGGCGCAACCCACGTAATTGAGGAGCGCCCGCCGCGCTTCGTGGCGCACGTCGTCGGGGACGCTCTCCATTCGATTTGTGACAATGAAAGATGCAAGCGTTCTCGTCTCTGACATGGGACGATTGTACGCGGAAACAGCGGACGCGCTTCGCGCGATTTTAAGATTCCTTCTTCTTGCGCCGCCGAGCCCAGCCTTCTTTCACAGACTGGCGGCCGCGGGCGATGGCGAGGGCTTCAGGGGGAACATTGTCGCTGATGGAAGAGCCGGCGGCGACGTACGCGCCTTTTCCGATTTTGACGGGCGCAATCAATTGGGAGTCGCTGCCGATGAAAACCTCATCTTCGATGACAGTGGGATGTTTCTGGACGCCATCGTAGTTGCATGTGATGGTTCCGGCGCCGATGTTGACGTTCCGGCCGATGGCGGCGTCCCCGAGATATGTGAGATGCATCGATTTCGTGCCTTTGCCGAGAGACGAGTTTTTGATCTCCACAAAATTCCCCACCTTGACGGTGTCGGCGAGCACGGTGTTCGAGCGCAGGTGCGTGTATGGCCCCACCGAGACCTGCTCTCCAATCGTGCTGTCCACGATGATGCAGCCTTCTAAAACGACCGTTCCGGCGCCGATCCGCGAGTTGGTAATCCGGGAGAACGAGCGGATCGTCACATCTTCCGCAATCGATGTCCGGCCTTGAATCTGGACCGAAGGATAGACCACCGTATCCGCGCCAATCTCGACATCTTCATCGATAAATGTGCTCTCCGGATCGATGATGCTCACGCCGGCAGACATCAGACTTTCGCACTTCCGCCGCCGAATCACGCGATCGATCGCAGCAAGCTCCTGGCGCGTATTGATCCCAAGGATCTCTTCGTCATTCGACGCTTTGAATGCGCCCACTTTTTGATGCTGGTTTGCGAGAATCCCGATGACATCGGTGAGATAAAACTCCGACTGGGCGTTTTGATTGCGTAACTTCGAGAGACCCTCAAACAGCGATGGTGCGTGAAAGACATAAATACTGGAATTGATCTCGGAGATTTTTAGAACGTCGGGCGAGGCATCGCGATGTTCCACGATGCGCTGGAGTTCCTGATCGCGGCCTCGGACAATCCGGCCATAGCCAAATGGGTTTGAAACTTCTGCGGTCAATACCGAAGCCTTGAAGCCGCCCCCGCGATGGAATCGAACAAATTCGTGGATGGTTTCCGGACGGATCAACGGCGCGTCGCCGGGAAGCACGAGCAAGTCGCCTGTGTATCCGGAGAAGGATTCACGCGCCATCATCGCGGCGTGTCCGATGCCGAGCTGCTCCTGCTGATCGATGAACGTCTCTTCCGGAAGCAGCGCTTTGACCTTGTCGGCCTGATGGCCCACGACGACAGACACATCCGTGGAAAGGCGCCGCGCCGCTCGCAGCACGTATTCGAGCAAAGTGCAACCGCCAACCTGGTGCAGCACTTTGGCGGTTTTTGATTTCATGCGAGTGCTCTTGCCCGCGGCGAGTATCAGAATTCGAAGATCGTCCATACAAATCATCCGTGTGTTACAACCCCGCCAATTTGTAGATGGCGCCGCCGAGAAGATCGGGATCGTGCCGAATCACACCGTCTTCGGCAAGCAGCTCGCATTCTGCGCGTTCGAGGCCCATCGCGTCGAGGCGGTCCTGGTCTACTCTGACAAGCTCTGCGCCTTCCGCCTGATATTTTCGGAGAAGGTCGCAAGACGGGAGAGCTGTATTCAACAGAATACGCGGAAAAAGCAGTTGTCCGGACGAGTGGCGGACCAAAGCCTCGACGTGATCGGCGACGCTCAAGCCATCGGTTTCGCCGGGCTGCGTCATGAGGTTTTGCACGTAGATCTTCGTGGCTTGCGATTGGCGGACAGCATCGATAATCTTACTGACGAGGAGGTTGGGAATCAGACTGGTGTAGAGCGAACCGGGACCGAGCGTAATGACGTCGGCGGAAGCGATCGCCTCCAGGGCGCCGGCCAGTGGTTGAGCAGTGGTTGGATTTAAGTGAATCTCCTCGATGCGTTTTCTCGCTTCGGTAATGCGTGTCTCCCCCTCCAGCCAACTGCCATCGCTGAACCGGGCGCGAAGCGACACATGCGAGTTGGTCGATGGGTAGATCACTCCTTTGATGGCAAGAACCCCGGACGTCAGGTGGACCGCTTCGGCGAAATCACCGGTAATTCCATCCATGGCGGTCAGAAACAGATTCCCGAAACTGTGTCCGTGAAGTTCGCCCTTGCTGTTGAATCTGAACCGGAAGAGCCGAGACATCAGGTTCTCATCTTCGGAAAGCGCAATCATGCAGTTTCGGATGTCGCCCGGCGGCATAACGCCCAGTTCTTCACGCAGCCGGCCCGAGCTACCACCGTCATCGGTAACCGTCACGATGACCGAGAGGGCCGCAGGTCCATTCTTGAGGCCGCGGAGCAACGTGGACAAACCGGTGCCCCCGCCGATGGAGACGATTTTGGGGGTTGATAACTTCAATGGACTACTTTTCCGGAGGCGCGATCAATTCTCTAAATTCCGGCTCGTCCGCTACCGCTTGAAAGTCATGATCTTGAGCCGCCTGAAACCGATTCTCGGGTCGATAATGAATCGACTGCCTCAGATAAGATACAGCCTGGTCCTTGTTTCCTAACAATGCATTTGCCGCAGCCAAGGCGTAGAGAATGTGGTCGCCTTTCGGCGCGAGTTTCAGCGCCTGCTGAAGGTGAACCGCGGCCTCCTGGAAGTCGCCGCTATTCAGGAGCGCAACTGCAATATTGTAGTGGTCGTCTGCGGACCGAAAAACCGTACGAGCGCGTTCGTGAAGTTTGTTTTCGCAAGCGTGGATACGGGCTTTGGCGCTGGCCTGGATTTCCTGTTCGTCCGGGTAGTTCGCGATCAGTTCGTTGAACCGTTGGATCGCCCGCTGGTACTCCTCCGCATACATGAGCTTGATGCCCATCTCATAAGCATGCACAGCGCCGGCGAATTGTTTGGAAGTGGGCTTCGGAGCAGGAGCGGCCTGGAGTGGGATGGCCTTGGAACCCGCCCGCGGCGCCACTTTTCCGGCCGCGGATTCCTTTTTGCGCCTGGCCTTGGCGGGGTTTTTTCCCGCCTTGTAGTCTCGCGCCTTGCGCGGAGGGGTCCTTGTGGCAGCTCTGGTAGATTTGGCTTTCGTGGTCGGCTTGGGTTTACCCTTGGATTGACGGGACTTATCGGCCTTGACAGTCTTGCGGCCGGCAGTTTTTAGACGCACTGTCGGATGAGGCTTGCTCTTCTTTTTCTTCTTATTTGCTTTGCCGGCCATGGTCTCTGACTCAAATCACTGCAGAGTTGGCCACTTATAATGAATGCTTCCTTCAAAGTCAAGCGGACTGGAACCAGCGCCTGGCGGCAGATCATTTGCAATTCGGACCGTGATTAGCGGCGCCGCGAGAATCCAACAACAGCCGGCATCAACCGGTCTCGACTATCAGCTTCTTCCATATCAATGGGTTGGATGGAGGTTTCCGGGGCAGGCGACGTCTTCAGTCGAGTCTGAATGGGGATGTGTTTAGGTGCTTTGATTCCGAACCGGACGCGGTTGCGGCCGACTTCGAGAATTGTGATCTCGATATCGTCGGCGATGATGATTTTTTCGTCTCTCTTGCGACTTATGATGAGCATCTTGTCCCCTTTGAAAATAAAGAACAGACAAGGCACCCCAAAAATACAAAAGAGTTGGGTTTTGAGGGGCGCCTCGTTCACTCTTTAATACGGCTTTGCCCAAGAAATCAGGATTCTTGCTGCTTTTGCCTGGCTGTAGGCGCGGTGTCTTAGCGCGCGTACTTCGTTGATTCCAGGAAAGACGCGCGCTAAGACACCGCGCCTACAGCCCAGATCAGGGCATTTGTTGTGCAAAAGGGCCATTCAAACTTTAGAATTTTTCTGTCAAAATGAGCGCGCTTTTGGTATTTAAAACGCTGTGCTCATGGTGAAGCTTTGCTCATGGTGAAGAAGAAGTTCCTTCTCTTGACGACTTTGTTGATTCTGCTGGTCCTCTGGCCGATTCAGGCGCAAGAAACTAGCCCCCCCGCTGAAGGGCGGCTCACTACCGTACCCGAGCGGCTCAACACAGTTTCGGAAGCCACTTATTTGAACCAACTTACGGTTCGAGGATTCAATCTCCAAACCCAGGGTTTCCTTATCGAATCTCTAAATGGTTCGACGGTATTTGCCGATCACCACAGTGATGTTCCGTTCAATCCAGCATCGGTCATTAAGATCGCGACTTCATTCGCGGCCCTGGATCGGTGGGGGCCGGATTACCGCTTCGAAACTGCTTTATACGCCGACGGAGAGATCGACAAGAAAACTCGAACGCTCAAAGGAAGCCTGATCCTTCATGCCACAGGTGATCCATTCTTGAGTGTCATCGATGTGAGCGGGCTGATCCGGTAGTTGACTCGCGCGGGAGTTGCTCGCGTCACAGGGGATCTCATCATCACCGGTCCATTCACATACGGTTCATACTCGACCACTGAGACTGCGACAAACCGCTTCCAGCGCACTTTGCGAAGTTTGGGTATTCGCGTCGCGGGGACCGCGAAGCAAGGCTCGGTCCAAGGCGTTCAGGTGGCCGCGTTTACGTCTCCGAGCTTGCGAGACATCCTGTTCTTCCAGAACGCGCACAGCCACAATAAGACGGCCGAGCGCGTCGGGGAGGCCCTGGGGGGACCCAAGGCCGTTGAAGATTTCCTGGTGCGTGTCGTGGGAATCCCCCCGGCTGAAATCCAAGTAGGGCGTGCGTCTGGACTCGATTACAACCGGATCACGCCGCGCGGAACGGTTCAATTGCTTCGCCGGCTGGTGCAATGGTTAGAAGCGCGGCGGATGGAACTGGAAGATGTGTTGCCTAGGGCGGGCGTGGATGCGGGTACACTGCAACGGCGATTTACCTCCATTGATTACCGCGGCGGCGTGGTCGGAAAAACAGGCACGCTGCCAGGCACGGACGGAGGGGTGAGCACGCTTGCCGGCATTGCCTACACGCGCGATCGCGGACCGATCCTGTTTGCGATCTTCAACACTAAAGGGTCGGTCAAAACCTATCGCGCGCTTCAGGACACGTTGTTAGAACATTTGATTCTCGAATGCGGCGGGACTCCGGCGGTTAATGCGTCATCGCGTAGAACAAGTAATTAACGCCAAATCTGAATGACTGCGCCGCGGGCTTGAACTGCATCTGGCCTTTGTCCACCCACTCCCAGAATTCGCCAAAATCATTGTTCCAGTTGGCCATCATGATGAGACGTCCCTTCTCATCGCTCAGGCCCCAAAACTCGGGCGGTTCAATCCCGTACGGCGGCGGCATGACCAGCGAGTCGATCATGTAATAGGTATTGAATATCGAATGCGACAGGTCCATTCGAGAGAATTCCCGGTTTGGGAACACCTTCTTCATCTCGTTCTGTAGATAATAGAAATCCACGCCGCGAAAGTCATCGCACATGGCAAAACCGCCCCGGTTGAAAAACTCCCTGAAGTTTGTGACTTCCTTATCGGTCAGGTCCATGAAGCCGGGCTCGGAGATGTAGAGAAGCGGATACTTGAAAACCTCTTGCGAATCGAGCCGCACGATCTTGTAAGCTTCCGGATCCGTGCGAACGCCAGTCGCTTCTTTCACCATCGTTAGAAAAAGGTCCTCGGAGAACGGATAGTCGTGCTCCCAAGGAACCTGGTGCTCTTGGTTATAGAAGCCGACCCTTCGAACTTCCATGTTGAATGCCAGCCGCGCGAACGTGAATTCCGCCTCGCCTTCCTTCGGCGTGACGGAAATGCCTTGCGAGCCAAAGAGTGCTAGAAATAGCAATACGGCGGCAAATTTCTTTTTCATAATTGAAGTCGCAGTATACCGCCGGCTGGCGTTTCGACGGAGCGAATTGCCGCAGATGGTAAGCTTTTGATTTCCACCGTTATGAAAATCGTACTGCTTGGAACCAGTTCGGCCGTGCCCACGTTGACTCGAGGGCTTTCCTCGACCGCCGTCATTCGCGACGGCGACGTGTTTCTGTTTGACTGCGGCGAGGGCACTCAGGTTCAGCTGATGCGGTCCGGTGTGAAGCGCAGCCGCATTCACAGCATCTTTATCGGCCATCTTCACGGGGACCATCTTTATGGAATCGCGGGCCTGCTCAGCACGCTGCACCTGGAAGGGCGGGAGGAACCGCTTAACGTTTTCGGTCCGGAGGGATTGCGGCCTTACCTGAACGCCTCGTTCCGGACGTCCGAGCTTCAGTTCCGATTTCGATTACACGTGCAGGAATTCCCGCGTGGCTTTCGCGGACGCGTCGTCGAAGGGCCGGAGTTTTATGTGGAGGCTTTGCCGCTCGACCACTCGATTTTTTGCCTGGGATGGCGGCTGCAGGAAAAGACGAAGCCCGGAGTCTTCGATGTCGAGCGCGCCGAGGCGATGGGAATTCCGCGCGGGCCGTTATACGGGAAGCTCCAACATGGAGAAGACATCACTCTGCCGGATGGACGCGTCATCACGCCCGATATGGTCCTAGGGCCGCCACGGCCGGGCAAGTCCGTCGTCTATTGTTTGGACACGCAATTTTCCGAACGTTCGATTGAGTTAGCCGCTAACTGTACTGTGCTCATTCACGAGACAACCTTCGGTCCAGACGCCGTCGAGATGGCCCGCGAACGTAAACATTCCACCATGGAGGAAGCCGCCCGCGTCGCGAAGGAAGCCGCCGCGCACAATCTGATCGCCACTCACTTCAGTTCGCGCTATGACGGCCGTCAAATTGCCCGCATCGGCGATGAGGCCCGGACTGTTTTTGAAAACATCACCGTCGGGCGGGATCTACTGGAAGTAGAGATTTAAAAAGGATTCCCTACTTTCCCACCAAGTGCTCCGCATCCACATTGAACTCATTACACACGTACTCATGAATTTCCCAATTTGTGAGCAGCGTGAACGTGCGAGTGAATGTGTGTGGTTTGGTGAACGCTTTAGGATCCTCGAGAGTGATTTCAACCTGCAGATGTCCAAGATCCGGACGCCGGTAGCGTTCGACGACGTGCAATTGTTCGCTGTGGGGTACGCCTTGCCCATTCAGCCAGGTTTTGTCATTAAACCCGATCGTGTCGACGACCAGCGTTTCGCCGTCCCACTTCGCAATAGAGTCGCCCATCCACAGCGGCTCCAAATCCTTCGGATGACCGCGCCCATCCAGGAACAATTGACGGTAGCTGTGGACATTTCCTTCGTCGAGGATCACGACGAGCACCGGAGTTTGAACGAACTTCTGTGGAAACGGTGAAATGCGCGGAACGCCGGCAGGAAGGCAATACCCTTCCGGATCGTCTTTGCTTAAGTTCGATCTGCGTTCCTTGTATAACGCGTCCGCCCAGGGCTGCAGGGGAACCTGTCCGAGAGTAGCGAAGCTCGTGCCGGGATCCCAGACTCCGGAGAAGTCCACTTTTCCGTCCGTTGTACGCGGCGTGGGTCCGGCCGGCGCTTTCTCGTTGCCGAGGCTTCCACCTCCCCTCGGCGGACCTGCCTGGGCTTGGGCCCAACTACGCGGTGGAATCAGAGCCAGCGCGACCGTTAGGATTGCCGCCAAAACAATGAATCGCGATGTCATCTTCTTTCGCCTTCTTGGCGTCGGGCCCTGGAGGTACACCGGCTACGCCGGCCTCCTTGGACGACCTTCTGACTCAAAACTCACAACTCAAAACCCACAACGCAAGGGCTGCGCAGCCCCATCCGCAAGCTCGGGATATCAAGGGCGCAGTCCTTGCCTAGTTGGATCGGGCGCCGATGACCCGACAAATACTTTGCGTCCGTCGGCTGTGGTGATTTGCCTGGAATTCGCATGAACCGAGCCGTCTGCGAGCGGCTTGCCGTCCTTTGCAAGATAGCCATTCACCGTGACCTCTTCACCGACTTTCAGGGAGTTTCTCGTCCAGCCTTGCCTCGCCAGCGCATTCGGGCTGAGGGACTCAAAAGCCCAGGTTGTCACCTTTCCGTTTTCGTCTTTGACATCGATGTAAACATACGCGTGCGGATTCACCCAAGCAACCTTGTTGACCACTCCCTTTACCGTAACCTGCTTGTTCGAATCATACTCGGCCGCAAACGAGTGGTGCGCGGAAGCCGGCCATGCCGAGAGGAGCAGGCTGAAAGCCGCGAGCACAATAGCGCTCAGTTTAGACATCTCCACCTCCTTAGGAGTTTTCACGGCACTCCATCGCATCGCGTGAGAATCTGTAAGGATGTAATTGTCAATTGTCCTTTTCTTACTGCGCGAAAGGTTCAACCCGCATTAGTGCGCCCTGGTTTTCCGCGGTCAATAGATACAAGTAGCCATCAGGTCCCTGGCGGACATCGCGAATGCGCTGTTGGAGCTCGCGGAGCATCGATTCGCGATGAAGCTCCTCCCACTTGTCATTGAAATCGATCCGATCGAGGTGGCCGGATCGCGGGACCTCGCCTTGACGCAAGCTGCCGACGAACACGTTGTTCTTCCAGTTGGGGAACTTATCGCCGGTGTAGAAGGCAAGGCCTGACGGCGTGATCGCCGGAACCCAGAAGACCAGCGGCAACTCCATGCCTTCTTGCCACGGTTTTTCCGTTACACGCGGCCCAGCATAAAACCGGCCATAGCTGACGACGGGCCATCCATAATTCTTTCCCGGCTGCAAGACGTTGATTTCGTCGCCGCCATTGGGCCCGGCTTCGCATTCCCAAATGGCGCCGGTGTCCGGCTGGACCGCCATTCCCAACACGTTCCGATGACCCATGGTGTAAATCTCGGGCCGGTATCCCGGACGGCCGACAAAAGGATTATCGGGCGGTATGGTTCCGTCATCGCGCAACCGTAGCACCTTGCCGGCAAGGTCGTTGGGATCCTGTGCACGCATTGCGCCGGGCGGATCGCCGATGCCGACCGACATGTACACCATGCCGTCTTTGCCGAAAACGAATCGCGACGCATTGGCGTTCTGAATCGCGGAAAAGACGTCTCGCACATCGGCGAGCGCCGTCCCATCCCATCGCGCGCGAGCCAGCGTGATCATTCCGGCGTTGCCCCCACCCCCACGTCCGCCCGCGTTGTCGCCGAGGGGCTTGTGGTATGTGAAGTAGACCAGCTTGTTCTCATTGAAGCGCGGGTGCAACGCGATGTCCATCAAACCAGCCAGGCCTTGCGCCTGCACTTGCGCCATGCCCGCGACAGGAGTCGGATCAAGCACGCCATTGCGAACGATCCGTAAGCGGCCGGGCCGCTCTGTGACGAGAATGCCGCCGTCGGGAAGAAACGCCATGCTCCAGGGTTGAATGAATCCTTTGGTCACAAACAACCGGATCTGATGCTGAATGCCCGTGTCGAGAACAATCGGCCCATCCGCGAGCGGCGGTGCAGGCCAGTTAATCGGCGGCGGCGTTCCCCCTCGTCCGGCGCCCTGTCCACGCGCGCCGCCTGCTTGGGGCCCGGCGGGCTGCTGCTGTGCGGCCCCAACCAATCCAGCGACGACAAGCATCACAGTCATGGCTACCAGTCCGATGGGATGGTGCAATTTCATCGACGTTGTCCCTCACTTTTCCGCGACGCACGAAAAATTCGCAGCATCGTTGGGGTTGCCGTTGCCGCTATATTTGGCCACTTCTCCGAAGGGGCACAGCGGATGTGTCTTATCGACTTGGCCGTTGGTTTGATGAGAGCCCACAATCCGCGCCGGTTTTTTTCCCTGCTCGACCCATTCCTCCATCACCTTCACTTTGTCGAACGTATCAGCGCCCGGACCGCCCGAACAGTGATTCATTCCGGGCATCATAAAGAGGGCGATTGAATTTGACGCTTTGTCCTTCCCAACTGTTTTGACAACACTGTTGTAATAGATCACGCTGTTCAGCGGATTGACCTGGGGGTCGGACCAGCCGTGGTACATGAGCAGCTTGCCGCCCCGCTCGAAGAACGGCTTCAAATTCGGATCGCCGGTGTACAGCAAGCCGTTGCCGGATTTGTCCGCACGGTCGACGTCGGTGGAGATGTTCAACGCGTGATAATCCCAATTCCGATCCTGGAACACGACGTTCCGCATGCCGCTTATGGCAAGCGCGAGCGGCTGCGGCCCGCCGAGCGTCGCCCAACCGAGTTCGGATCCCGGCATGAGGTGGCCTTCAAAAAGCATCTTGCCCGTCTTCGGATCCTTGAGAGGCGATGTCATCGCCTTGGCCGATTCGACCTGCCCTTTCGTCAAACAATTCGGGCCATCGGCGCCGGAACAAGCCAGTTTCGCGTAATCGAAGTTGCATTTCATTGGATTCTCGATCACGCCGTCCTTCACGCCATCCTGTGCATCACAGGCATTTAGGACGGCTTCGTGGATCATCGAATACTTCGTTGGCGGAATCACGCTGTCCGCATCCTTGTTGACGATCAGGTTCAAGGCCGTGCGCGCTCCGTGCATGCGCATCTGATTCCATCCGGCCGCGCCGGCAATGATTCCGTTAAAGTCTTCCGGATAGAGTTGGGCTTCGGCAAGGCCTTGCCGGCCGCCCTGCGAGCATCCGTTGTAATAAGAAAGCTTCGCCGGCTCGCCGTAATGCGCATTGATGACGGCCTTGGCGTGCACCGTCATCTCGTGCATCGATCGATACGCAAAATCGATTAGCTTTTCGGGATGTCCGAGCGCGAAATCCGCGTTACCCCCAACGTGACCGGTATCGGTGCCCGCGCCGGCATAACCTGCTGCCACAGCCGCGGCAATGGCAGGATAGGGAATCGTGCCGGCCCATCCGCCGTTGCCGACGGCTTGAAACCTGCCATTCCAGCCGGATGCCGGCAACCAAATCTCGGTCTTGATATCGGAGTCGCTGTTCGGCGTCAGCGTTGCCGTCACGCGGCAGAATGCCGGCAGCTTCGCAAATACATTGGCCTGACCGCCGCCACGTCCCCCGCCTCCGCCCCGGCCGTCGGCCGCACCCTGGACCGGGCCTGGAGGGGCTTGCCCGGCGCTGCCTCCTCCGCGTGCTCCGCCGCGCGCGGCAGGTTGCACGAATTCGCCCGCCGCGACGATTTGGGCGGAATCGATCTTGGCATGGGGCAACGCGAAACTCGCCAGGTTTTCACACGTCGTGACGGCCGCGACCCGGTTTACTCCAAGCAATACGAGCGCCAGCAGAATCGCTGCACTGATACCGCAAAGCTGCGGCAAATTCCAATTATGCAAAATGGACGTCCTTTGATTCATCGATCCCTCCAGATTTGGCTGTAGGCGCGGTCTCTGACCGCGCCTTTCGTTCAGATTCGGATGATCCCAAAATTTGCGCGAAAAACGCGCGGTCGGAGACCGCGCCTAGTTATTGCGCAGCGCACAGGGTGTTCTTTGCATCGTTCGTGATTCCAGCGCCCATATATTTTGCGATCTGAGGTTATGGACAAAGCGACCGCGTGATTTCAGTTTGTCCTCTTCGTCG
>Ga0066710_100004140_pt1 | contig 12700 bp, 14 predicted proteins | sample GraSoiAngelo_159_FD_79666 | JGI IMG/M metagenome (GOLD analysis project Ga0066710, IMG submission 79666) | Grasslands soil microbial communities from the Angelo Coastal Reserve, California, USA - 14_1009_16_40cm | ecosystem: Environmental > Terrestrial > Soil > Grasslands | place: USA...
CGGATCGCTTCCTCTACCTCCCGTCGGTCGGCCTGTGTGTCCTCCTCTCCATGGCGATCCGCCGACTCATCGGGGAGGTGCGCGACATCGAATCCGAGCAGATCCGAAAGGCCCCGACGCTCGCCTTCGCCGGCCTCGTCGTCCTCTTTGCAGTGCTGACCATCTGGCGCAACGAGTATTGGAAGGACGACCTGCGCCTCTACTACCGCATGGCGGATACGGACCCGCAATCGCTCCTGGCCGCCGTCAACCTCGGGCTGATGCACATGACGCGTCTCGAGGCGCAGGAGGCGACGGTCGACTTCGAGAAGGCGCTGGCGATCGCGCCCGACAACGCACGCGTGCTCGTCGGCCACGGGCTTCTGCTCGCCGAAACCGGCAAGCCGGACGAGGGCCTGCGGCAGGCCCTTCGTGGTCTCGGCTTCGAGCCCAAGGAAGGCAGCCTGCACTCGCTGGTGGGGCGCATCTACATCATCAAAGGTGACTTCGACCGGGCGAGCGCGCACTACCGCGAAGCCGCGAGGCTTCAGCCCCACGTGCCCGGCAACCACTTCCTCCTCGCGTACACGCTCCTCCACGCCGGGCACAGGCCGCAGGCGGCCAGGGCGTTCGAGCAGGGGCTCGAGGTCGCGCGGATGATGCAGTGGCATCATCCGGTCGTGGAGCGCGTCGGCGCGGAGGTCTACACTGACCTGGACCCGCCGCGGGCGATCCGCTACTGGGAGAGCTACGCGGCCTCACTGCGGAGCGCGCCGGAGCCGTCCGAGGCCCGGACATCGGAATTGAGGCAAGCCGAAGAGGCGCTCACGAAGCTCGGGGCAAAGCCCCAATGATCCAGCCTGTGATCGTCCTCGCAGTCCTGGGGCTTGTGATCGGAAGCTTCCTGAACGTCTGCATGGTCCGGCTTCCGGAGCATCGGAACATCTGGCGCCCCGGCTCCTCCTGCCCCGCGTGCGGCGCCCTCATCGGCTGGCGGGACAACATCCCAGTGCTGTCGTATCTCGCGCTTCGCGGCCGTTGTCGGGCCTGCCGCGCGCGCATCTCGTGGCGGTATCCGCTCGTCGAGATGGTGACGTCATTCTTGTTCGTTCTGACATACCTCCGGTTCGGCTGGAGCACCGAACTCCCTGTCGCACTCGTGCTCATGTCGGCACTGATCGTCGTCACAGGCATCGACCTGACACACCAGATCATCCCGGACGTCGTGACCCTGCCCGGAATTGTGGTGGGTTTTCTGGCAAATCTCCTCAGCCATCGGGTCGGGTGGGCCGAGAGCCTGCTAGGAATTCTGGTCGGCGGCGGGACACTTTTTGTCATCATCCACGCTAGTAACGGGGGGATGGGCGGCGGCGACATGAAACTAGAGGCCATGCTCGGCGCCTTCCTCGGCTGGAAGATCGCCCTGATGTCCCTACTAATCGCTGCCTTGGCGGGCGGGGCAATCGCAGTCGTCCTCCTAGCGCTAAAGATCCGCGGCCGAAAGGACCCGGTGCCTTTTGGCCCTTTCCTTGCACTCGGGGGGACCGTCGGGTTGTTCTGGGGGGAGAGGCTCCTCGCATGGTACTTGGGCGGCTTTCACTCGTAGCACGAAGGGGCTTCAGCCTCGTGGAGCTGCTCGTCGTCTTAGCCCTGGTCGGCATCCTCGCCGCGGCCGGAACTCCGTATTTCATCACGTATTGGCAGGCCGCGAAGGTGAGGGGAGGCGCGGAGGAGCTGGCGACGATCGTGAACCAGGGGCGTCAGACCGCGATCAGCAACAACTGCACTGTCACGGTGAACATGTCGGCGAACAATGTGCAGCTGAGCCTCGGGACGAACTGCCCGAGGCCCCCGTACTGCGCCAGCCTGCCGTGCAACTGGAGGGGGCCCGGCACTGATTCGAGCGGCAACTTCAGGCTTGCCAACGGCAACCAGGTCACCGCGGTGACCGCCAGTCCCGTCTTCACGTACCTCGGCGCCGCGTCGACTCCCGGTACGCTCACCGTCACGAACCCGACCGACGGGCGCACGCTCAGCGTGGTGGTCGCCGCGTCGGGGCGCGTGACGATCCAGTGAGCCGCCGATGACGGGAGAGCGTCCGCTCCTCTCCCGCTGGGTCGCCGACGAGCGTGGCATGACGCTCACTGAAATCCTGGTCGCGCTCGGCATCATCAGTATCGGCCTGGTGGGGCTCGCGTCGGTGATGCCGATCTCGAGCTACGGCATCCAGGAGGGCAACCAGGTGTCGACCGCCACCTTCCTCGCGGAGCAGCGGCTCGAGCAGCTCAAAGCCGCGCAGTGGACCTGGAACCCGACGACGGGCGCCGTCGACTGTCTCGGCGCGTCCGGCACCGATGGCTCAACCTGGACGTTCTCCGGCGGAAACCCGCCCGGGAGCTTCGCGAGTTGCGCCGGGGCCAACTTCGACGACGAAACGCCGTCGAGCAACCCGCTACCGACGCCATACAACACCTACACCCGCCAGGCGCGCATCCAGCCGTGCGATGCAGCCGGCTCGGGCTGCGGCGTGAGTGATGCGACGATCAGGCTGGTCACCGTCCGGGCGTCCTACACGCCGCTCCAGGGCGTCGGGGGCGTCGCGACCACGCAGGAGTTCGTCGAGCTGTCAATGCTCATCGCGCGAAGATGACGAACCAGCGCGGATTCACCCTCGCCGGGCTGCTCGTCGTCGTCGCGGTCCTGGGGCTCATCCTGGCCAGCGCCACCGCACTCCAGCACCAGGGGCAGCTCGCGTACATCATGGGCTCGAACCGGGTCGAGGCGCAGCAGAACGCGCGCATCGCGCTCACGCTCATGAGCCGCGAGATCCGGGAGGCCTGCGCGGTCTCGACCCTCTCGCTCTCGGCGATCACGTTCACGATGGTCGATCCCCTGAAGGCCAGCACGGTCGACTGCTCGTCGACCACCGCGGACGACATTATCACCGTGAAGTACACCCTCGGCGCCGGCGCGACCGCCACAACGCTCCTTCGCATCTGGTCGACGGGCGCGCTTCCGTCGCCCTCCGACTGCAACGGCGCCAACGCGCAGTACTGCCTGACCGGGGGCGTGAACAGCCTGACCTTCACCGGCTACAAGCTGGACAACAGCACCCCGGCCAGCGTGGCCCCGTCGGGCACCTTGTGCGGCACTGACTACATCTGCAGCGTGGCGATCTCGCTTCGGACCACGACCGAGGAATCGGTGGCCTCCTACTCGCCGGGAAACGTGCTCGCGAGCTTCGACAGCCGCGTGCGGCTCCGAAATCTCTGAGGGGGCTCCCCGTACGACCCCGAAAGCCCGCTTGTGTAACTAGCTGTAGTCGCTCGCGTCTCGCCGCTCCGGCTATGTTGTGGTTTTGTAAAAAGTTGACCCTGAATTCGTCGAACACCTATAATTTTCCTAACCTTTAAGAGGACTTTTGAGACATGGGCTGGTTCGGGAAGGACAAGGAGATCTTCGGGCTGGACATCGGTTCCAGCGCCGTCAAGGTAGTCAAGCTCGAGGGGTCCGGCCGGGACTTCGAACTGGATGCGTATTCGATCGTCCCGCTGCCGCCCGACGCCATCGCGGAGGGCATCATCAAGGACCCGCCCGTCGTCGTGAGGGCGATCAAGGAAGCCGTCGCGAAAGCCGGCATCAAGGCGAGGGACGCGACGATCTCGGTGTCGGGCCGCGAGGTCATCGTCAAGAAGGTCCTGCTCCCGAAGGCCACGCCCAAGGAGATCGCCGACGCCATCCAGCTCGAGGCCGAGCACCACATCCCCTTCGCGATTGACGAGGTGTTCCTCGACTACCAGGTCGTCGGGGAGACCAACACCAACATGGACCTGATCCTGGTCGCGGTGAAGAAGTCCAAGGTCACCGAGTACTTCGCCGTCGCCGAAGAGGCCCAGGTCACCCCAGTGATCGTGGACCTCGACGGGTTCGCTCTGCAAAACCAGTACGAGCTGAACGCCGCCGACGGCGGAACCGACGCGGTCGCCCTCATCGACATCGGCGCGTCGGTCATGAAGACGAACGTGGTCCGGGGCGGCGTATCGATCTTCGCGCGCGACATCCCGTTCGGCGGGAACAACTACACGCAGGCCATCGCGCAGCGCCTGAACGTCGCGTTCGAGAAGGCGGAGGCCGCCAAGCTCGGCCAGGCCTCCGGTGTCAACTCCAACGAGGTGATCCCCGCGCTCGAGGCCGTCTCCCGCGAGTTGTCCCTCGAGGTGCAACGCACGTTCGACTACTTCGCGTCGACCGCCGAATCGGAGCGCATCGGCAAGATCGTGCTGTCGGGGGGATGCGCGCTCCTGCCCGGGCTCGACGAGTTCCTCTCGTCGAGCTGGGGCATCCCGGTCGAGTTGGTCCGCCCGTTCCAGAAGATCAAGGTCGACCGGGCGAGGGGCGCGGAGCTTGCCACCGCGGGCCCGGTCCTGGCGGTCGCGGTGGGCCTCGCAATGCGGCGTCCCAGGGACAAGAGCGCATGATCAAGATCACCCTCGCGCCTCCAAGCGAGCGCACGGGCTTTTCATTTTCGGCGTTTTCGCTGCCGACCTTCAATCTTGGCATGCTGTTCGGGATCCTGTCCCTCGCTTCGATCGTGCTCGTCGTCGGCTACTCGTGGAGGCTGTCGAGTCAGCGGGAGCAGCTCGAGCGGGAGATCTCGATCCTCACCAGGCAGCTGGAGACGCTGAAGGTCGCGGTCACCGAGGGCAACAGGTACAAGGCCGAGCGGGACGACCTCGAGAAGCGCGTGGTGGCGGTCGAAGAGCTGACCCGGAATCAGACGCGGCCGATCTACTTCCTGGACGCCCTCGCCGACGCGATCCCGCGGGACCTCTGGATCACCGGCACGAGCGAGCGCGACAGGATCTTCCACTTCAACGGCACCGCGTACTCCAGCACCGCCGTCGCGGACTTCATGTCGAACCTGAAATCGTCGGGCAAGTTCAAGGACGTCGACCTCGTCCTGGCGCGGCAGGACATCAACAAGGTCCCACGCACGATCACGTTTGAGATCGTCTGCCGGTTCGAGATCTAGCGATGACCCTGCAAGACGCGGTCGCGTGGCTCACCGATCAGCCGAAATCCACCAAGGTCGCGCTGGGCGTGGTTCTCGTCACGGTCATCCTCGGCGGGGGATACTTCCTGCTGATCTCGCCGGCCCGGTCAGTCGTCGATGCCCTGCGCACGAAGCGGGACTCGCTCCAGTCCGAGGTCACGCAGAATCGGGCATTGGCGGCGAACCTCGCCGGCTTCCGCCAGGAAGCCGCGGTGCTGCGGCGTCGCCTGGACGCCCTTCGTGAGCGCCTGCCCAGCGAGAAGGAGATTCCACCGCTCTACCGGACCCTCTCGAATCTCGCCTTCCAGTCGGGCCTGTCGGTCTCCGTGTTCCAGCCTCGAGAGCCGCAGCCGAAGGACTTCTTCGCGGAAGTGCCGATCACGGTGAACGCCGAGGTCGGGTACCACCAACTCGGAAGCTTCTTCGAGCGACTCGCGCGGTTGCCCCGAATCGTGAACGTCGGGGATTTCAAGCTGACGGGCATCAACAGGCCGAACGGCAGCATGCAAGCCGAGATGACGCTGCTCACCTACACGTCCAGGGTCGAACCCGGTCCGCCACCCGCCGGCGGAGGGAAGCGATGATCCTGCGCGGAACGCTCGTCTCCGGGCTCGCGCTGGCGCTCGCCGCCTGTGGGCGCGGCGCGCCGCCGCCGCAGGTAGAGCTCCTCGCCCCGCCGGCGCCCGCGCGTCCCGACGGTGCCCCATCCGTCCAGGAACCGCCCAAGGCGGAACCGCCCCCGCCTGCGGTGACCTACGACTCCAAAGGGCGGCGGGACCCGTACGAACCGCTGGAGGTTACGAGCGGCCCGAAGTGGCTCACGGTGTCGTCGACGCGGCTGACCGGCATCGTTTGGAGCCAGCGAGGGACCTACGCGCTCCTGGAGGGGTCGGACGGCATCGGGTACATCCTGCGCCCCGGCGACACGCTCGGCGACGGGCGGCTGGTCGAGATCGGCACAGAGAGCGCCGTGTTCAACGTGGTTTCGCGTCCAGGCTCGCCGCCGACTCGCGTGACGCTCCGATTGAAAACCGACTGATGCACCTCAAAGGGGGACAACCAAGATGACACGGACCGGGTGGCTCCTCGGGTCTCTCCTGGCTCTCACGGTCCTGTCCGGGACCGCGCAGGGGCAGCCTGGGGACTCGTCCGTGAAGCTCGCCGCGATCACGGTCGAGGCCGGCAAAGTGACGACGGTGCGGATCAAGACCTCGGGCGCCGCGCAGTACCGCGCCAAGCTCATCGACACTCCGATGCGGCTCGTCATCGACCTCGACAACACGGTCTACGTCCCGTTGAAGGCGCCCGCGGTCGGTGGCAACCCGATCAAGGCGATCCGGGCGAGCCAGTTCAAGAAGAACGTGACTCGAGTCGTGATCGAGTTTGCCCGCAAGGTCGAGTACAAGATCTCCGAGAACCCGACCGGCCTCAGCGTCGTTGTGAACGCGCCGAGCGTCGCGCGCGCCGCAGGTCCGAAAAAGGCGAAGGCGGCCAGGCTAGTGGCCCCTCCGCCGGCAGCGGCTGCAGCGAAGCCGGCCGCAACGGTCGAGACGCCGTCCGCCGGTGCTGCCGAGCCCAACCCTACGGGGTCCGTTGCCGCCAAGGCGGAAGTCGCCACGGCGGAAGTCGCCCAGGCCGAAAAATCCGCCCCCGCGGAGGCGAAGCCGGCCGCGGAGAAGCCGGCCGCCGCCGCCAAGCCCAAGAAGCCCGCGGCGCCGAAGCCCGAGGTCGGTAAGGTCAAGCCTCCCGAGCCCGCCGATGTCGCGGAGACCCCCCCTCCCCCCGCGCCCGAGCCGCCACCTCCAGCGGACGGGTCGCGGCTGATCTCGTTTGACTTCAAGGACGCCGACGTCGTCAACCTCCTCCGCATCCTTGCTGCGGAGAGCGGCAAGAACATCGTGATCGGCGACGACGTGAAGGGGAAGATGTCCATCACCCTGCGCAACGTGCCTTGGCAGGTCGCGATCGCAACGATCCTCGAAACCCGCGGCCTGCAGAAGCTCGAGAGGGACAACCTCATCCGCATCGTCTCGAACGAGCAGTTGACGAAGGAACGGGAAGCCGCAGCGCGGTTGGAGGAGGCCAGGCTCAAGGCCGAAGCGGACCTCCGGCAGAAGCTCGCCGAAGCGAAGCGGGCCGAGCAGGCCGCCGCGCTCGGCGAGATGGCCCAGCAGGAGCAGCTGTCACGCGGGCCGCTGCGGGAGGAGACGATCCGCCTTTCGTATGCCGACCCGGTCGAGGTGGCCAAGACCCTTCAGGGAATCCTCGGCATTCCGGCCCAGGGAATCCAGGCACCGGCTCCCGGGGGTCCACCGCCCATCGCCGCGCCGCCGTTCTCCGCACTCTACGGGACAGGGCCGGGGGCTGCGCCGGGCGCGCCGCCGTCCTCTCCCTCGGCCGAGGTTCTCTCGCGCGGCATCACGATCCAGCCCAACCCGGCGACCAACTCGATCTTCATCCGGCACTACGAGCGAGATCTCGAGCGGATCAAGAAGCTCATCCGCGAGACGCTCGACATCGCCCTTCCCCAGGTCAAGATCGAGGCGCGGCTTGAATCGCTCGACCGGTTCGCCCTGGAAAACCTCGGCGTCTCGTGGGGCGGCGCGTGGGCCGGGAATTCCGGCGACATCCAGCTCGTCGGCCAGGGCGCTGCGACGCCGATCGTCGCGGGTGGTGGCGGCGCGATCACCGCGCCCGCCAGCGGTATCGGGATCTCGAATCCGGTCGCGCTCAACAACTCAAACCCCGGGCTGACCCTGACCCAGCTGCTGCCGGTGAGCGCCACAACCGGTCTTCCGACCGGCGGGAACCTCATCAGCCTCCCGGTCTCCACCCTGCCGACGACGGGCGGCATCAACCCGAGTCCCACGGCCGGTATCATGTTTGGTATCGTCGGCACGCGGTTCAACATCAACCTGGCCCTCCAGGCGCTCGCGGAGCAGCAGAAGACCCGCACGATCGCGCGCCCCGAGGTCGTGACCGTCGAAAACAACAAGGCGACGATCCAGCTCGGCCGCGAAATCCCATACGCGACCGTCAGCTCGGCGGGCACCCAGGTGCAGTTCAGGGACGCGGTGCTCCAGCTCCAGGTCACCCCGGTGGTGATCGTCGAAGGGCCGGTGACCAAGGTGAAAATGACCGTCCTCGTCGAGAACAACGAACAGGGCACGGATACGGCGGCCGGCCCGACGATCATCAAGCGTAAGGCGGAGACCCAGGTGCTCGTGAGGGAGGGTGAGCATCTCGTGATCGGCGGAGTCGGGACCTCGACCGATTCGCGGTCGATGCGGAGGGTGCCGCTCTTCGGCGACATTCCGATTTTGGGCTGGCTGTTCAAGCAGCGCGGCGATCGTGAAACCAGCAGCGAGCTTGTTGTCTTCATCACCCCCAGCGTGTTGAGGCAGCAACCGCCGACGGTTCAGCAGCCGACGACCCCGAAGTAGGACACGATGCCGGAAGTCTTCCGTTTCCTCACTGCGGGCGAGTCCCACGGGGAGTGCCTTACCGCGGTGATCGACGGCGTTCCCGCCGGGCTGCCGCTCACCGAAGCCGACATCAACGCGGACCTCGCTCGGCGGCAGCGCGGCTACGGCCGCGGCGGGCGCATGAAGATCGAGCGCGACCAGGTGCACATCAGCGCGGGCGTGCGCTGGGGCGTGACGCTTGGCAGCCCGATCACCCTCGTGATCGCCAACCGCGACTGGGAGAACTGGAAGGCAACGATGTCCGTCGGCGCGCCCGAGCCGGGGACGGCCGTGAAGCAGGTTACGCGGCCGAGACCGGGCCACGCGGACCTCGCGGGCGCGATGAAGTACGGCCACCGGGACATCCGCAACGTCCTCGAGCGGTCGAGCGCGCGTGAGACGACCGCGCGGGTCGCGGTCGCCGGCGTCGCCAAGCGGCTGCTGGCCGAGTTCGGGATCACGATTCTGAGCCACGTCACGGAGATCGGCGGGGTCCGCATCTCGCCCGATCTCGACGCCTCCTGGGAGGAGATCAGGCGGCGGGCCGAGGCGTCGGAGGTCCGCTGCGCGGATCCGGCCGCGGAGGCCGCGATGATCGCCGCGATCGACGACGCGAAGGCCAAAGGCGACACACTGGGCGGCGTCTTCGAGGTCGCGGCACTGGGCTGTCCGGTCGGGCTCGGCTCCTACGTGCAGTGGGATCGCCGCCTCGATGGCCGCATCGCGCGGGCGTTCTGCTCGATCCAGGCCATCAAGGGCGTCGAGTTCGGCTTGGGCTTCGAAACCGCGCGACGGCCCGGCTCGCAGGTCCACGACGAGATCGTGTTCGAGGCCGGGGGCGGCTTTCGCCGCACGAGCAACAACGCCGGCGGCCTCGAGGGCGGCGTCACGAACGGCCAGCCGGTGATCGCCCGGGCGGCGATGAAACCGCTGTCGACCCTGCGGACGCCGCTCCGGTCCGTCGACCTCGCGACCAAAGAAGCCGTCGAGGCCGTCGTCGAGCGGAGCGACGTGACCGCGGTGCCCGCGGCCGGCGTCATCGGCGAAGCGATGATGGCGATTGCCCTCGCGACGCCCTTTCTCGAGAAGTTCGGCAGTGATAGCATCGATGAGATTCGACGAAACTACCAGGCCTATCAGGACGCCCTGAAGTCCTGGTAGACCCGGGGCGCGCCGGGCGGGGCCGGCACAGAGCGATGCGCGAAATCACCGTCCACCTGGGTCCACGTTCCTATCCGGTCGTCGTCGGGATCGGCGCGCTTTCCTCGGTCGGCGAGCGGCTCCGCACGTTAGGGGGCGGCTCGAAGGTCGCGCTGGTCAGCGACCGGTCGGTGATGCGCCTGCACGGCCCACGCGTGACGGAGAGCGTGCGGGCTGCCGGGTTCGCCCTCACCCACGTCATCGTGCCGGAGGGCGAGAGCGCGAAAGCGCTCGCGGTCGCCGAGCGGTGCTGGGACGAGCTGCTCGCCGCGGGCATGGACCGGACGTCGACCGTGCTCGCCTTGGGCGGCGGCGCAATCGGTGACCTCGCGGGCTTCGTGGCCGCCACGTACATGCGGGGAGTCAACGTCGTCCAGCTCCCGACCACGGTCCTGGCGCAGGTCGACGCGTCGATCGGCGGCAAGACCGCCATCGACCACCCCCGCGCGAAGAATCTGATCGGGGCGTTTCACCAGCCGCGCCTCGTGCTCGTCGACCCGGGCGCGGTCGTCACGCTGCCGGATCGCGAGTTCCGCTCCGGGCTCGCCGAGGTCGTGAAGCACGGGATCGTGGCCGACGCGGCGTACTTCGTCGAGGTCGAGCAGCATACCGCTCTCCTGCTCGCGCGCGATCTGCCCACGCTCGAGCGGATCATCGGCGGATCCTGCCGGATCAAGGCGTCGGTCGTCGAGCGCGACGAGCAGGAGGCCGAGCTTCGCGCGGTACTCAACTACGGGCACACGATCGGCCACGCGCTCGAGGCGGTCACGGAGTACGGCCGCTGGGCGCATGGCGAGGCGGTCTCGATCGGGATCGCGGTGGCGGCCCGGCTAGCCCACCGCCTCGGCTACGCCTCGCTCGAGACCGTCGTCCGGCAGGAGCGTCTTCTCGAGGCGCTGGGGCTTCCCGTCCGGCTGCCCGACGTCGACCATGCCGCCGTGCTCGCCGCCATCGGCCGGGACAAGAAGTCGCGGGACGGGAAGGTGCCGTTCGTGTTCGCGCCGCGCATCGGCGAATTCCGCCTCGTGTTCGATGTCCCGACCGACGCCGTCCGCGCGGTACTGGCGGAGCTGACTCATGCGGCGCTCGCGCGGTGAGCCGCTCGGGTGGGTGAATTGACAACGCCGGACCCCGCCCCGTACGATGAATCCACGACGGCCGCGGCGATCCGCCGGCACGAGGACCGGCTCGCCAAGGATCCGGCGTCCCTCGCGTTCGCGCCCCTCGCGGATCTCTACCGGAAGACCGGCCGGATCGCCGAGGCGGTTGCCCTCTGCCGTGAGGGGCTCCGGCATGTCCCGCATTACATGACCGCGCGGCTCGTTCTGGCCAAGACGCTGCTCGCGGCGGGCGACCTCGACGCGGCGCTGGCCGAGCTCAACGCGATCCGGGCGGCCAGCCCACTGGACGTGCAGTGCCACCGTCTGCTCGCGGAGGTGCAGCGGCGGCGGGGGGATATCGACGCGTCGGTGCAGCATCTCGAGACGGCCGTCAAGCTCGATCCCAGCGACCGGGACTCGAGGGCGGCGCTCAGGCTGCTGCGGGTCGCCCCGGCAAGCGGCTCCGAGGGCGGGGTCGCGCGCGTGTTGCGAGACGACACGTTCGCGACGGTCACGTTCGGGACGATCTGTCTCGAGCAGGGTCTCATCGAGGAAGCCGCGGACGTGTTCACGCGACTGGTGAAGAAGGATCCCACGGATCATCGCGCACGGGACGGGCTGGATCGGGCGCTGCGCGCGAAATCCGGACGGAAACGAGGGTGAAGGACGCATGCAAGTCTCGACGGCGGAGTTCAAGAAAGGGCTGAAGATCGTCTTCGACGGGCAGCCCTACACGATCGTCGATTTCCAGCACGTGAAGCCGGGCAAGGGGGGCGCGTTCGTGCGGACGAAGCTCCGGCACATGAAGCTCGGGAAGGTGATCGACAACACGTTCCGGTCGGGCGAGAAGGTGGAGCTGGTCGACTTCGAGGACAAGCACATGCAGTACCTCTACAGGGACGACCGATACCACTTCATGGACATGGAGACCTACGACCAGGTCTCGTTGTCGGAGGACGAAGTCGGCGACGCGCGCGAGTTTCTGAGGGAGAACACGGAGGTCGAGGTGCTCTACATTGACGGCAGCCCCGTGACCGTCGAGTTGCCGAACTTCGTGGAGCTCGCGATCGCGAAGACGGATCCCGGCGTCCGCGGCGACACCGCGCAGGGCGGCAACAAGAGCGCGACGCTCGAGACCGGCGCCGTCATCCAGGTGCCCCTCTTCGTGAATGAAGGGGACATCGTCAAGGTCGACACGCGCACCGGCGAGTATCTGTCGCGCGTCACCGCTGCGAGCTGAGACGCATGGCGAGACGCCTCAAACCCCCTGGCGTCGGCAACCCGCTCGATCGGATCCGAGAACTGGCCGCGCTGCTCGACGAGTATGCCCTCTCCGCCGTCTCCGCGAGCTGGGGTGACGTTCGCGTCCGACTCGAGCGGAATCCCGCGCCGGCCGCGCTTCCGCCGTCACCGCCGGCGCCCTCGACGCCACCTCCGGCGGCGGCGACGCCCGAGCCGGCCGAGGCGTTCCCCTCGACGCAGCTCAAGATCGAGTCGCCGATGGTCGGCACGTTCTATCGGGCGTCGTCTCCGGGGGCCGACCCGTATGTCCGGGAAGGCGACATCATCAAAGAAGGGCAGATCCTCTGCATCATCGAAGCGATGAAGCTCATGAACGAGATCGAGGCCAAGGTGGCCGGCCGCATCGTCAAGATCCTCGCCGAAAACGGTCTGGCCGTCGAGTACGGTCAGCCGCTCTTCCTCGTCGAGCCGCTCCGCTGACGTCGCCAGGTATGCGCCGTCCCACCGCTGTCGAGATCGGGCTCGCCGCCTCGCTGGTCCTCCTCCTCGTCGGCGTGTGGCTGTGGCAATCGGACCCCGCGCGGCCACCGATCACCGACGTCCATGTGCTACCTGCCAGGACGGGCCCGGAGCCCGAGATCGCGCTGGTCACCGACGAGGCC
>Ga0066710_100004142_pt1 | contig 12697 bp, 10 predicted proteins | sample GraSoiAngelo_159_FD_79666 | JGI IMG/M metagenome (GOLD analysis project Ga0066710, IMG submission 79666) | Grasslands soil microbial communities from the Angelo Coastal Reserve, California, USA - 14_1009_16_40cm | ecosystem: Environmental > Terrestrial > Soil > Grasslands | place: USA...
ATGGGCTCGTCCCGCAACGGGCGGGACAGCAAGAGTCAGCGCCTCGGTATCAAGCGGTTCGCGGGACAGATCGTGACCGCAGGCAGCGTGCTTGTCCGGCAGCGTGGCACCAAGGTCCGGCCCGGCGCGAACGTAGGCCAGGGCCGTGATGACACGCTCTTTGCCCTCGTGGACGGGAAGGTCGCGTGGGAACGCCGCGGGCGGGACGGCCGGCAGGTCAGCGTCTACCCAGCAACTGCGTGATTCGCGCACTTCCGGGGTTCGAGCCATCGCCCCACGAGGTGAGGCGGTGACCCGGACCCCTTAGTCTACTGCCAACTTCCAACCCTCCAACCTTCAACGGTCTTCCAGGCGCAATGTTCATTGACCAGGCAATTATCAATGTCAGAGGCGGCGACGGCGGCAACGGCTGCGTAAGTTTTCGTCGCGAGAAGTTTGTGCCCAAGGGCGGACCGGACGGCGGCGACGGCGGACACGGCGGCGACGTGACGCTGGTGGCCGATGAGAGCCTCTCCACGCTGCTGGATTTTCAATACCGCCGGCACTACCGCGCGCAGCGCGGCAGCCACGGGGAAGGAAGCACTCGCCACGGCCGGCGGGGGGGTTCCCTGGTCATTCCGGTGCCGGTCGGCACGGTGGTCAGGGACGCGGAGAGCGGGCAGCTCCTGGGAGATCTGCTCCATCATGGGCAGCAGGTCGTCGTGGCGCGGGGTGGCAGGGGAGGCCGGGGTAATGCGCGGTTCGCGACGTCCACGCACCGTGCTCCGCGGCAGGCGGAGCCCGGCATGCCTGGGGAGGAACGCCGGCTCGAGCTCGAATTGCGGCTGATCGCCGACGCCGGCCTGGTCGGATTCCCAAACGCCGGTAAGTCGACGCTGCTCAGCCGTGTCTCGGCGGCACGGCCCAAGATCGCTGACTATCCGTTCACCACGACTGAGCCATACCTTGGCGTCGTTGGCCTTCCGGACGGCCGTAGCTTCGTGCTGGCCGACATTCCGGGTCTCATCGAAGGCGCGCATCAAGGAGCCGGGTTGGGGCACACCTTTCTGCGGCACATCGCCCGTACCCGCGTGCTGGTGCATCTCGTTGATCTGGGGTCCGAACGAGATCCCGTGTCTGACTTTCAGGCTGTGAACAATGAACTCTGGCTGTATGATCCGTCCCTCAAAGAGCGACCGATGGTGGTGGCGCTCAACAAGATTGACCGGCCTGAGGCGCAGGCGCGCTTGCCGGCGGCGAGTGCGGCTATCGGCGGCCTGGGCTACCGGGTCTTCGCCATCTCAGCGGCGACCGGCGAGGGCGTCGACGTGCTGGTGAAGGCGGTGGCCGACCTGTTGTCGGCGCGCCTCCGCCAGGAGAGTTCGACCACAGTACGCTGATTGCGGCGGAAGGAGTTGGAGAGTTGGAGAGTTGGAGAGTTGAAGAGTTGGAGCGTAGCTCATCCTCGTTGGCTCTGACTTTCCAACTCTTCAACTCTCCAACTTTCCAACTTCCAATGTCCGCTATTGAAGGGGAGATCGTGTGGCGCGCATTGGCGTAATGGGTGGCACCTTCGATCCCATCCATTACGGGCACCTGGTGACGGCAGAGGAAGCCCGCGTACAGTTCGGGCTCTCCCAGGTGTTGTTTGTACCCAACCATTACCCTCCGCACAAGGCGCTCGACGGCGTCACCCCGCCCGAGCACCGGTACCACATGACGCTGCTCGCCACCGTGACGAATCCATACTTTGCGGCGTCGCGGATCGAGATCGACCGGCCCGGGCCATCCTACTCCATCGACACGATCCTGGAACTCCGACGCACGTATCAGGCGGGGGACCTCTTCTACATCACAGGTGCCGACGCCATCCTGCAGATCGTCCGCGGCGCCTGGGAGCGCGCAGCCGAGCTGCTGACACTGTGCCAGTTCATCGCCGCCGGCCGCCCGGGGTTCCCCATCGACGTCGACGACCTGCGCAAGTACAACGTGACCGGCAATCGCCTGGCCAACATTCACGTGATCGAGATTCCCGCGCTGGCCATCTCCTCGACAGATATCCGCCGGCGCGTCGCCGAGGGCCGACCGATCCGCTACCTCGTTCCCGAGCCGGTCGAAACCTACATCATGAAACAAGAGCTGTACAGAGGCCCGGGGCGGTGACCGCCACGAAAGCACTCGCCCTCATCGCCGCCGAGGCGATGGAGGCCAGGAAAGCTGAGGACGTGATGGTGCTCGAGATCGGCCGGGTCACCCCGGTCGCCGACTACTTCGTGATATGCTCGGCGGAGACGAGCGTCCAGATCCGGGCGATCAGCGAAGGTGTCGAGGAAGCGATGGAAGGCGCCGGCGTCCGGCTGCTGGGCAAAGAAGGCCACGCCCGCGCCCGGTGGGTGTTGCTCGATTTCGGGGTCATTGTCGCCCACATCTTTGGCCCGGAGGCCAGGGCCCTGTACAGCCTGGAGCGTCTCTGGGCCGACGCGCCCATCGTTGCAGAACGCTAAGCCCTGTGTCCTGAAACGCAATCCGCTTCTCCTCGCCCGATGAGGGAGAGGGTAGGGTGAGGGCAGGACAGGATGCGTCTAACCATCCGACCTGCAGGTCCCAGCGATGTCCCGAGTCTTGTGGAGATCTACGATCGCGCCTATCATGGCGGCTACTCGGCGTGCTTCGACCGCTATGGCCCCTCAACCCCGCAGGACTTCTGGTGGATCCAGTCCGAGAAGCCGGTGTATCTCATCGATCTGAATCAGCAGCCGTGCGGGCTGATCATCCTGGGTAGGGCCGGCCGGCAATGGCTCGTCGAGGAGGTGCTTGTCGACACGCCCGATGCCGGCCGCGAGCCAGCCCGACGGGCGAAGCTCGAAGAGGCGGTCCAGAACAGCGTGCACGACTTCGTGATCAAGCGCTTCCAGGAGGAGCGACAGGAGCTGGTCAGGCTGCGCTGCACGGAATCAAATCCTGCCGGCCTCCTTCTGGCGCGCCGGTATGAGTTCAGCTTCGCCAATGCGCTCGTGGTCGCAAGCGGGGCGGCCCGCCGCGCGACGTCAGCGCCGGACGGCTACGCGTTCCGCAGGGCGTCGAACGCTGATGCGCGCAGCGTCGCCCGGCTCCATGAGGAGACGCTGAATGTTCGTGTCCGGCCTGAGGACCTCGACCACCTCTTGAAACACGCCGACACGCGCGTGTTCCTGGCGGAGCGTGAGCAGTTTCCCGTAGGCCTGGCACTGGCGCAGGCCAAGGACGGCGTCGGGCGCTGGACCGTCGGCGTGCGGGAAGCCCACCGGCGTAAAGGGCTCGGGCTGGCGCTGACTCAGGAGACGCTGCAGTTCTTCGCCTCTAAGAAGGTCACTCCGATCACAACCTATTGGGCGCTGGATACGGAGACCGCCCGATTTGTGCGGAGTCTTGATGCGAAGACCGAACGGGCGTACCTGTACTTCGAGAAGCACATTTAGAGGAGGGCCCTCGTGAACGTGACGCCACGAGGCTGGATCATTCTGGGCCTGGTCATCGCGGGGCTGGGGTTTGCGGTCTTTGTGCTGACGATTCCGAAGCTCGAGGAGGCGCTGATCCTTGGGCGCCAGCTCGCCGCGGCCCTCGATCCGGACGCCGCGAAGCAGGTGGCCCAGCTCCGTCAGCAGTATTATGCATCTATCGCCGTTATTGTTGCTGGGTCGGTTGCGGTTTTCTTTGGCCTCGCCTCGTTGGCAAGTCGTGGGCGGTAGGAGTGGGCGCGGCAGGTGGGGGCGCAGATGCGCCCAACTATATGCCCCTCTCCCGGTGGGAGAGGGATGAACGGTGAGTGGTCAGAGTCACACGTCTTGGCCGAGGTCCTAAGTCGAGTAAGACGCCGAGTCTTGAAAACCGAACTGGGGGGCGTGACCGTGAACGAACGTCCGAAGACCGTATCGGGAAAGAAATTCAGCATCACGATTCAGGTGCCTGATGACGTGGCCGCCCAGTGGCCGGACCGGTCCACAGCGGAACGGCTGATCGAAGAAATCTTTCGAGCCATGAGCGGTGCCTCGAGTGCACGCCCGTCACCGCCACGGGCCCGTACGCCTGTCGTGGTGCTCTTCCTCGCGGCGCTGTTCGCCGCGGGTCTCATTGCCGGCTATCTGGGTGCAAGGGCGTATACCGTGTTTTCCTCGCCGGTCGACCGGCCTGCGACTGCGGCCGCGCTCCGCGCTGATCCGGCATCGACACCCCAGGCGACGATTCCCCAGGCGGGCCCGCAGCCCGCGGCGGACCTTTCCGTTTCCTCGACCCCTGCCGAAGAGCCCCAGCCAGCGCCCGCGACCGTCTCGCCGGAGGTGGCGGCTCGGACCATTGTCGCGCCAGCAGTCGTGTATCACGTCCAGATCGGAGCATTCCGGCTGCGAGAGAATGCGGACACCCTGATCCAGCTGCTGGACCGTGACGGCTTCAAAGCGAACGTGCTCCAGTCGGGAAAGTTGTACATTGTATACATCGGGACGTTTGCTGACCAGAAGGATGCCGCCCGTCTCGCCAACCAGCTCCGAAACCACCACTACGACGTCGTCGTCATTCAAGGGCAGGCACAAGCGGCGAAGAACTAACGCCTGCCATTCCCTCCTTCCCGGCGTCCGGCATCTCAGGTTGACGCCTTTGTTGGCGGATGGCTATAATGACACAGTTAGTGAGGCGATGACCGGAAGTAGTAGGCTGGCCTTCGAGCAGACCCCCCGCACCCTGATGGGTGCAGGGCAAGCGAGCCGGGGCGTTCAGTGGGAGCCGGCGCCAAGGTCGCCAGCCGAACTCATCCGGGAGCCGCACAACCGAAACTGGCCGCGCGAGCGGTAGGTTGGGCCGTCACCACACGAGACGTGGCGTGAGCGGATAGCATCGGGCCTGTAGCTCAGGGGGAGAGCGCCCGCTTGGCGTGCGGGAGGTCGCGGGTTCAATTCCCGCCAGGTCCACCATGCACCACTCGCTACGCTCGGGTGCACGGCGGCGCCACTTGAGACACGTTCTCCGAGTGGTGCATGCCCTGAACCCAAGCGAGGCGAGTGGTTCAGGGCTATCAACCGGGGTGGTACCACGGAGACCGCCTTCGTCCCCAACTTGGATGGAGGCGGCATTTTCTTTAAAGGCGTCTACAAGGTCTTCAATGTCTACAATGTTTACACGCCTCCAAAGATCGCCACCTCTCCAAGGTGGAGCCTGTAGACTTTGAAGACCTAGTAGACCTGGTAGACATCGTAGACGCAGTTGGGGGGTAAGCGATGAATTCTGGTAAGTACATCTGGTTCAACGGGAAGCTGGTGCCGGCGGACGAAGCCAAGGTGTCGGTGATGGCCCAGGCGCTCCACTACGGCTCGAGCGTGTTCGAGGGGATCCGCGCGTACGCCACTTCAAAGGGTCCGGAGATATTTTGCCTGCCCCCGCACGTCCGGCGGATGTTCGACTCGTGCCGGATCTTTCGGATGGAGCTGCCCTACACGGCGGCGGAGATGACCGACGCGATCACGGAGACGGTGCGCATCAATCAATTCAAAGAGTGCTACATTCGGCCTATCGCGTTCCGTGGCGCGGGTTCGTTCAGCCTGGACCCGCGGAAATCGCCTGTCGAGGTGGCCGTCATCACTGTGGAGTGGGGTCGCTACCTCGGCGCGGAGGCCATTGAACAGGGCGTGGACGTGATGGTCAGTTCCTGGCGTCGCATGGCACCCGACACCGGCGTGCCGATGGGGAAGATCGGAGGGCAGTACGTGACATCGCAGTTGATCACGATGGAAGCCGCCGACCTCGGCTATGCGGAGGGGATCGCGCTGGATGCCTCCGGTTTTATCAGCGAAGGCAGCGGCGAGAATATCTTCGTGGTAAAGGACGGCGAGGTGTATACGCCGCCGCTGACCAGCGCCATCCTGCCCGGGGTGACGCGCGGGGTGATCCTGACCTTGTGCCGGGATCTCGGAATTACTGTACGGGAACAGCCGCTGCTGCGAGACATCCTGTATGTGGCCGACGAAGTCTTCTTCACGGGCACCGCGGCCGAGGTCACGCCGATTCGATCCGTGGACCGGATCCGCATCGGGAGCGGCCGGGGCCAGGTCACCAAGCGGATTCAGGAAGAGTTCTTCGGCATCACTGAAGGACGAAAACCCGACCGGCATAACTGGCTGACCCTAGTCACAGAAAAGAAATCCATTGGATCTATTGGATCCGTTGAATCTGTTGAATCAGGGACAAGAACATAGATGTAGATCCAATAGATCCAATGGATTTCCGGTGATATCGAGAAGATGAAGCGGTACGATGCGGTGACACTCGAGGCCAAGTGGCAGACCCGCTGGGAGAAGGACCGTCTGCACGAAACCCGGGACTTCGACCCCCGGCCGAAGTTTTACTTTTTGACGATGTACCCGTATCCATCCGGCGACCTGCACATCGGACACTGGTACGCCATGGCGCCGTCCGATGCCGCCGCGCGCTGGCGGCGCATGCAGGGCAACAACGTCCTGTTCCCCATCGGCTTTGACGCATTCGGCCTGCCGGCGGAGAACGCCGCGATTCAACACGGCATCCATCCCTACAAGTGGACTATGGACAATATCGCCCGGATGCGGGGGCAGCTGCGGTCCATGGGCGCGATGTGGGAGTGGTCGCGCGAAGTTGTCACCTGCGACCCCGAATACTACATCTGGAACCAATGGTTCTTCTTGAAGATGTACGACCGCGGCCTGGCGTACCGCGCGCTGGCGCCGGTCGATTGGTGTCCCAAGGACCACACGACGCTGGCTCGCGAGCAGGTCGTCGGCGAGGAGCGCGTCTGCGAGCGCTGCGGCACGCCGGTCATCAAGAAGAACCTGGAGCAGTGGTTCCTGAAGATCACGGCCTATGCCGACGAGCTGCTGGATTTTTCCGGCATCGAATGGCCGGACCGCGTCCGGACCCTCCAGGAAAACTGGATCGGCAAGAGTATCGGCGTCGAGTTCGAGTTGAAGGTGCAGGGGCATCCGGGTGCATCGTTCCGCGTCTTCACGACGCGGCCGGACACGGTCCATGGCATGACCTTTGCCGTGCTGGCCCCGGAGCACCCGCTGGTGGACCAGCTGACGACCCCGGACCGCCGCGCGGAAGTGGAAGCCTACAAGTATAAGGCCGCGCGCCAGTCTGATATCGAGCGGCTGTCCACCGAAAAGGAGCGCGACGGGGTCGCGATCGGCGCGTTTGCGATCAACCCCATGAACGGGGAACGCGCGCCCATCTTCATCGCTGACTACGTGTTGCTGACTTACGGCACCGGGGCCATCCAGGGTGTACCAGCCCACGATGCTCGCGACTTCGACTTTGCCAGGAAATATCACCTACCCATCCCCGTCGTGGTTGCTCCACCGGGGTGGGACGGCCGGCCGCTTGCGGAGGCGTATCTGGGTGAAGGCACCATGGTGAACTCAGGGCCATTCACCGGCCTACCCTCGCGCGAAGGGTGGGAGCGGATCGCCGACTACATGGAGGAGCGCGGCATCGGTCAGCGCAAGGCAAACTACCGCCTGCACGACTGGCTGATCAGCCGCCAGCGCTATTGGGGCACGCCGATTCCCATCATCTACTGCTCCCACTGTGGGACCGTGCCGGTGCCGGAGTCGGATCTGCCGGTGCGGCTACCGGAAGATGCCGAGTTTTTGCCCACGGGCGAGTCCCCGCTGAAACTGCATGAGGGATTCCGGCGCACGCGCTGCCCGCAGTGCGGCGGCCAGGCGGAGCGGGAGACAGACACCATGGACACGTTCATCGATTCGTCCTGGTACCAGTACCGCTACCTCAGCCCACACGACATGCGCCGTCCGTTCGATCCGGAGGCGGGCCGGTACTGGCTGCCGGTGGACCAGTACACGGGCGGCGTGGAGCACGCCGTGATGCACCTGCTGTACACGCGCTTTTGGACGAAGGTGATGCGAGATCTGGGCATGGTCGGTTTTGGCGAACCGATGCTGCGTCTATTCAACCAGGGTGTCATCCTGGGCGAAGATGGCGAGAAGATGAGCAAATCACGGGGGAACGTGGTGAACCCCGATGCGTATGTCAACTCGGTTGGGGCCGATACGGTGCGAGCCTACCTGATGTTCATCGGTCCCTGGGAAGGCGGCGGGCCCTGGAACAGCCGCGGCATCGAGGGCGTGCATCGGTTTCTGCAGCGCGTGTGGAACTTGGTAAACGAAACCAACGGGAACCCCCGCGCCCGCTCCGCGGGCTCGGGGCGGAGCGCGGGAACGGGGGAACGGGGGAACGCGGCAATGCAGACGGCCCCCACTCGCGGGTCGCGATCCCCCGCTCCCGCGATCCCGCGCTCCCGTGATAGCCGGGAGTTAACGCACTGGACGCATAAGACGATCAAGAAGGTGACCGAGGACCTGGAAGGCTTCCACTTCAACACGGCCATCGCCGCGCTGATGGAATTCGTCAACTACATGTACAAGATGAGGGACGAGCAGGCGGGGACGACCGCGTGGCGGGAAGCCATCCGGTCGCTGGTGCTGCTCCTGGCTCCCATGACCCCGCATATCGCAGAGGAGCTGTGGGCGTCGATGGGCGAGTCCTATAGCATCCACCAGCAGCGATGGCCATCCTACAACGCGACCCTGGCCCGCGCGGAACTGGTGACCCTGGTGCTGCAGGTGGACGGCAAAGTCCGCGATCGGATCCAGGTCCCCTCCGGCCTGACCGACGCCAAGGCCAAAGAGATGGCTCTGGATAACGAAAAGGTGCGGAGGTTCATGGACGGCAGGCAGGTGGCGGACATCGTCGTGGTGCCGGGGAGACTGGTCAACGTTGTAACGAAATGACGGGAACATGGGAATACGGGAACGGGGGAACGCGACACCGCGCCACGGCGAGCAGTTCCGTGTTCCCGCGATCCCGTGTTCCCGCGATCCCGCGAAGCGGGGTGATGCCGTTGGAACTCGCGCAGCCAGAATAAGAGTCCACTTCGATCACGGCGCCGTCGAAGCACACTGGCGCCGGGCCTGGGAGGAGCGGGGCGTCTACCGCACGCCTGTGCCCTCCGGCCGGCCGAAGGCCTACGTCCTCGACTTCTTCCCGTACCCCTCGGGGGACGGACTCTCCGTCGGGCACGCAAAGAACTATGTGCCCACCGATGTCCTGGCACGGTATTACCGGATGCGCGGCCACGCCGTCCTGCACCCGATGGGATGGGACGCGTTCGGCCTGCCAGCCGAGAATGAGGCCCTGCTGCGGGGTCGCCACCCCCGAGACACCACCCGCGAGTACGGTGCCAACTACCGCCGGCAGCTGCAGCTCATCGGTTGTTCGTACGACTGGTCGCGCGAGTTCACCACCAGCGACCCGCGGTTCTACCGGTGGACGCAGTGGGGGTTCTTGCTGCTCTTGCGCCGGGGCCTGGCCTACCGCGCCACCGGGTGGCAGTGGTGGTGCCCCAAATGCCGGACGATCCTGGCCAACGAACAGGTGGAGGACGGCCGCTGCTGGCGGCACGGAGACACACCGGTGGAACGCCGCGCCCTGGAGCAGTGGTATGTTCGCACGACGGCGTACGCCGAGCGGTTGCTGACCGATCTGGCTGAGTTGGACTGGCCGGAATCGATCAAAACGATGCAGCGCGGCTGGATCGGCCGATCTGAAGGAGCGGAGGTGCGGTTTCGGATCACGGAGGGGGATCCCGGCGCGGTGGGGCAGGATGTGGCAGTGTTCACGACCCGGGTGGATACGATCTTCGGGGCGACCTTCCTTGCGCTGGCGCCCGAGCACCCCCTGGCTACCGGTATCGCCACCCCCTCGCGCCGCGCAGAAGTCGCCGCGTATTTGCAGAGCGCGCTGCGCAGGCCGGAGGTTGACCGGATGAACGCAGAACAGGTGCCGTCCGGCGTCTTCACTGGGGCGCACGCGGCCCACCCGTTCACCGGCGACCGTCTTCCGGTGTACGTCGCCGACTATGTGCTGGCGCAATACGGTCGCGGGGCGGTGATGGGCGTCCCGGCCCATGACGAGCGTGACTTCCGCTTTGCCACAGCGCGGCACATTTCCATCCGGCGCGTCGTGCAAGGAGGGACAGGCGAAGAGGGCCTGCCCTACGGCGGTGAGGGTGTGCTGCGAGACTCCGGCCAGTTTAGCGGACTGCTGACCGGAGCCGCGCGGGCCGCGATCGCGGAGGCGCTGCGTGCCCGCGATGCCGGCGAGCCGGCGGTGCGCTTCCGGATGCGAGACTGGTTGATCAGCAGGCAGCGCTACTGGGGCGCGCCCATTCCTGTCATCCACTGCGACCGCTGCGGAATCGTCCCGGTGCCGGACGCCGACCTGCCGGTGCTGCTTCCCGACGTCGAGCGATACGAACCCGCTGGCACAGGCCGGTCGCCGTTGGCCGGGATCGAGTCGTTCGTCCGCACGACGTGCCCTCGTTGCGGAGGCGGGGCTGCGCGCGAAACCGACACGCTGGACGGGTTCGCGGATTCCAACTGGTATTTCCTGCGGTTCACTGAGCCATCGTACCCTGATGGTCCCTGGCATCCGGACGCGGTCCGGTACTGGCTACCAGTGGACTGGTACGTCGGCGGAGCCGAGCACGCGGTCATGCACCTGCTGTACGCGCGTTTCTTCACGAAGGTCCTCTACGACGAAGGCCTGGTGGCGTTTGCCGAACCATTCCTGCGATTGCGGAATCAGGGGAGTATGCTCTCACCACTGGACGGCACGCGCATGAGCAAATCCCGGGGTAACATCGTCACGCCGGACGAGGTCGTCGCGGCCTTCGGCGCCGACGCCCTGCGGGTGGCGGTCATGTTCATCGGACCGTTCGACCAGGATGTGACCTGGGATCCCCAGGTGGCCGCCGGCGCCGCGCGCTTTGTGCGCCGGCTGTTCGCCCTATGGGTACGGGCGGCCGAGGCGGGGGAAGATTCCCCCGGCACCAGACCGTCTCCCTTCTTACCCGACCCGCTCCCGGCCCGTCTGCACCGGTTGATCCGCATCGTCGGCGAGTCGGTCGAACGGTTCCGCTTCAACGCCCTAATCGCTGAGTTGATGACGTTCCTGCACGACGCCGAGCGGTGGGAGCCCACCTGGGCGGGTACCGCGCCGTGGCATGAGGCGATCCTGACCCTCATCCGGATCTGCGCACCGGTCGTGCCCTTCGCGGCCGACGAGGCATGGGCAAGGTTCGGTCGCACGGCCAGCGTCCACCAGGAGGCGTGGCCCGAGTACGATCCGACTCTGGCTGCGGATACCGAGAACACTGTCGTCGTGCAGGTGGACGGGAAGATGCGCGACCGGTTCACGGTGCCCACCGGGATCGACCCCGATGCGCTGGTCGAACAGGCCCGGCTCCGGGACCGGGTGGTGTCCGCCACCGCCGGCCGGTTGGTAGTCCGCGTGGTCGTGGTACCCGGAAAGCTCGTGAACTTCGTGACGCGGAAACAGGGTCGGCCGGAGGAAATTAGCCCCGCGTGACCGTCCCCCAATCGGGGCGCTCTGGACAAACACGCGCGCTGATCTTTGGGCTAAAATAGCAGGAGCGAGGGACAGCTCCCATGGACGATCAGACCAAAGCTGGGGCCGGCAAGGTGACTAAGGCGCAGCGCTCCACCACGACCGAGGCGGGTACGTCCCGGATCGACTTGAAGATTCCAGGCCGCCCGGATTATGTGGTTGTCGTCCGCCTGACCGCCGCCGCTGTGGCCGGCCGGATGGGCCTGTCCTACGATGATATCGAGGACCTCAAAGTGGCAGTCGGGGAGGCATGCTCCGCGGCGATCCTGACCGGGGCGCCCACCGTGGGCGTGTCGTTTCTGATCGCCAGTGACCGGTTGGAAGTCCAGATCACCCACCGGCCCGCAAAGGACGCCCGGTCGCAGGAGACCGAGCTGAACCGGTTGCTCATGCAGGTCTTGATGGATGAAGTTGACACCCGCGCCGACGGTGCCGACCAGGTGACGCGGATGGTGAAGCGGTTGGCCCGGTGATGCATGCCACGACGCCGCCGAGCGAAGCGGCCGAGTAAGGCCGTCCTGCGCGATCTGCTGAAGCAGTTCCACGAATCCAGGGATCCGAAGCTGCGCGATGAGTTGATCCTCGCGTACTCGGATCTTGCGGCCTATCTGGCCCGTAAGTTTGCCAATCGTGGGGAGCCCGTGGAGGACTTGATCCAGGTCGCCAACATCGGGCTGTTGAAGGCCATGGATCGTTTCGACCCCACGCGCGGGACCGAGTTCACCACCTATGCGACGGCCACGGTCGTGGGCGAGGTGAAGCGGCACTTCCGTGACAAGTTCTGGGCCATCCGCGTTCCGCGCCGGCTCCGCGAGCTCAACAACTCCCTGATGAAAACGGTCGAGACCCTCGCGCAGCGGGTCGGTCGCTCTCCTACGATTCCCGAACTTGTCGAGGAGACCGGCATACCGTTCGAGGACATCGTGGAGGCATTTGAACTGGGCCATGCCTACAGTCCAATTTCGTTGGATGCCGAAGGCGATGACGAACACGGCACGGTGGCGAGCAGCCTGGGGGGCGAAGATCCCGAACTGGTCCGCATGGAAGACCGCCACACCCTGGAGGGGGCGCTGCAACGCCTGTCCGACCGGCAGCGCGAAGTAATCCGTCTGCGCTACTACGACGGCTTGTCGCAAGCCGACATCGCCACCCGGCTCGGGATCTCCCAGATTCACGTGTCACGAATCCAGCGCGAGGCGTTGCGCCGGCTAAGGTTTTTGATTGAGGC
>Ga0066710_100004146_pt1 | contig 12696 bp, 9 predicted proteins | sample GraSoiAngelo_159_FD_79666 | JGI IMG/M metagenome (GOLD analysis project Ga0066710, IMG submission 79666) | Grasslands soil microbial communities from the Angelo Coastal Reserve, California, USA - 14_1009_16_40cm | ecosystem: Environmental > Terrestrial > Soil > Grasslands | place: USA...
CGAGTTTATCGGCACTGGGCCGGAGCACGGAATCCTTCCTTCCCCTGGCGGGGCGGCCGCCCTCCGCCGGGAGAGCGCGTGGCAGGGCAGAACGACGCTGTTCCGCGCCGGGCTTAAAAAGGCCTCTCTTGGAATCGTGGACGTCCGGGAGCCGCTTCGCCTCCTGCTCCATGAATGCTAGGAATCCCGGGAGCCTGCCGGGCGGCGCGGGGCGCGGTCCCATGCTCGCGGGCCTGTCCGGTCTTCTCTTGGCGCTGGCATACCCGCTCGCCGACCTCGGGGTCGTGGCCTTCGTCGCCCTCGTGCCGTTCATCCTGTCGCTGGAGGAGACCAGCCGCGGCGGCGCTCTGGCGCGCGGCTATGCCTGCGGGGGGGTTTTCTTCGTGGCCCTTCTTTACTGGATTCCGGGGGTCATGGAGACCTACGGCGGGCTGCCGGTTGTGGTGTCCTGGCTCATCCTCGCCCTCCTCGCGTTCTACCTGGCGACCTATTTCGCCCTGTTCGCCTGGCTGATCGCCGCATCATGGCGGCGCTTCGGACCGCTCGCCCTGGTGTCCGCGCCGGTCGGGTGGGTCGCGCTGGAGCTGGCGCGCGGCCGGTTCCTCACCGGCTTTCCCTGGGGCCTGCTGGGTTATTCGCAGTACCGGAACGCGCCGATCCTGCAGGCCGCGGCCTGGGGCGGGATCTACGCCGTGTCGTGGCTGGTGATGGCCACCAATGCCGGGTTGGCCCTGCTCATCGTGCGGCCCGGCACGACGCGCGCTCGCGCCGTCGGGGGCGCCCTGGTCATGCTTGCCGCCGCCGTCCACGTCGCAGGCATCGGGGCGCTGCGCGCCGCGTCCCGCGAGCCGCAAGGTGTGTCGCTGCGCGTCGCCGCCATCCAGGGCAACGTCCCGCAGGACGTGAAATGGAGCCCCGGCAACGCCGCGGGGATCGTTTCCGAGCTGGCCCGTCTCACGCGCCAGGCGGCGGCCTCGGGGGCCAGGCTGATCGTCTGGCCGGAGTCCTCCAGCCCGGTGTCGGTCCACCGGCCGGCGGACACCGCCCCCGGGTCGAGCGTCGTGACGGACGCCGCCTACGTGTCGTTTCTCGGCGAGCTGGCGCGCACTCTCGATGTCGATCTCATCGTCGGGAGCGTCGACTACGCCCCCCGCCCCGGCGGGTTGCGCGCCTTCAACGCCGCCTTCGTCATCGGACCGGACGGGGTGCTGGGCCCTTCGTACGACAAGGTTCACCTAGTGCCGTTCGGCGAGTACGTCCCGCTCCGGCGCCTGCTGTTCTTCGTTGAGCGGCTGGTGCAGGGGGCGATCGCCGACTTCACTCCCGGTGAGCGGTTCGAGCCGCTCCCGACGCGGGCGGGACGCGCCGCCACCTTCATCTGCTACGAGGCGATCTTCCCGGAGCTGGTCCGGCGCGTCGCTCGCCGGGACGCGGCCTTTCTGGTCAACATCACCAATGACGCCTGGTTCGGTGGCTCGGCCGCGCCCTACCAGCACCTGGCGATGGCGACCGTGCGTGCCGCGGAGAACCGGCGTTCGATGGTGCGCGCCGCCAACACGGGGATCAGCGCGCTGATCGATCCCTACGGTCGCATCATCGCAAGCGCGCCGCTGATGCAGAGCGCCGTGCTCGCCGGGTCGGTCGGCCTGAGGGACGACGGCACCGTCTACGCCCGCTGCGGCGACCTGTTCGCCTGGGGCTGTGCTATACTGGCGCTCCTTCAAACCGCCGCGCTCCGCGCGGCGTTTTCGCGCTCGGCGACCTGATCGGGCGCGCCCGGACGAGGACCATGGCGAAAGGCGCTCGTAGTTTTGAAATCGACGAGCTGGTGCGACGTGTGGACGCGCTCAAGGACCGTTTCGCCGAGCTCGGGAGGCACCTTTGATCTTCCGGCCCGCTCCCGAGAGCTCGCCGAGATCGAAACAAAAGTCGCCGACCCCGGTCTCTGGAGCGATCCCGCCCGCGCCCAGACCTTCCTGAGGACCCGCACCCGGCTCAACGAGGAGATCGATTCATTCCGGCGGCTCGAGAAGAAGCTCGAGGAGGCGGAGGTCTGCGCGGAGCTCGCGCGCGAAGGGGAGGATGTCTTCCTGGACCTCAAGCAGGCGGTGGACAGCCTGCAGGCGGCGCTCGACGATCGGGAGCTGGAGGTGATGCTCACCGGGGAGCATGATGCCGGCGACGCCATCCTGACGATCCACCCGGGCGCGGGCGGAACGGAATCCCAGGACTGGGCCGAGATGCTCTACCGGATGTACCTGCGGTGGGCCGAGGGCCACGGCTACCGCGTCGAGACGCTGGACTATCAGAAGGGCGAGGAAGCTGGACTCAAGAGCGTCACGCTGATGGTGAAAGGCAAGAACGCGTACGGCTTCCTGCGGGCCGAGAGCGGCGTGCACCGGCTGGTGCGCATCTCGCCGTTCGACTCGTCCGGCCGGCGGCACACCTCCTTCGCCTCGGTCTACGCCTATCCCGACCTGGACGACGAGATCGAGGTGGCGGTCGACGAGAAGGACCTGCGCATCGACACGTATCGCTCGAGCGGCGCCGGCGGCCAGCACGTGAATGTGACCGACTCCGCGGTCCGCATCACGCACCTTCCCAGCGGCATCGTGGTGTCCTGCCAGAACGAGCGCTCGCAGCACCGCAACCGCGACATGGCGATGAAGATTCTGCGGGCCCGCCTGTACGAGCTCGAGCGTCGCAAGCGGGATGAGAAGAGGCAGGTGGAGGAGGGCGCGAAAAAGGAGATCGATTTCGGCAGTCAGATCCGCTCCTACGTTCTGCAGCCGTACACCCTGGTGAAGGATCACCGCACGTCCGTCGAGCGCGGCGATGTGGCGCGCGTTTTGGACGGTGACCTCGACGGCTTCATCCGCGGCTATCTTCTTGGCAGGAGCCGCGAGGCCGCCGAGATCGGCGGTGAGCCGGCGGGGCGGAAATCCTGACCGCGGGGACGGTTGACAGACCCGGGTCGTGCCGGTATATTGGCACTCGAAGGCTATGAGTGCCAAAGAGAGGACCCCGCTGGAACGCCTGTCGGACGCGCGCGCCGAAGAGATCCTGAAAAAGGTGATCGTCAACTACATCCTCACCGGGGAACCGGTGGGGTCCCGGACCATCGCCAAGATGAGCCGGGAAGGGCTCAGCCCCGCCAGCGTGCGCAATGTCATGTCGGATCTGGAGGAGATGGGGTTCCTGGCCCAGCCGCACACCTCCGCGGGCCGCATCCCCACCGATCAGGGGTATCGCTACTACGTGGACACGCTCCTGCAGCCGGCCCGCCTCGGCTCCCGTGACAAGGTCCTGATCGACGAAAGCCTGACCCGCATCGGCGGCGAGTTCAGCGAGGCCCTGGAGATCATTCCCAGGCTCCTGTCGCGCCTCAGCAGCCAGGTGGGTTACGTGATCGCGCCGCCGATCAAGGACGCCGTTCTGAAGCACATCGAGTTCGTGAGATTGCACGACCGGAAGGTCCTGTGCGTGTTCGTGGATCGGTCGGGTGTGGTGAGCCACCGGATCATCGAGGTGGCGGAGGACTACGAACCGGGGGACCTCGAGCGCGCCGGACACTATCTGGTCGAGGAGTTCGGAGGACTGTCGCTGGGGGAGATCCGGGCCCGGCTCGTCGCCCTGATGGCGCAGGAGAAGGCCGCCTTCGACCAGTTGCTCAAGAACGCCGTCAGTCTGGGGACGCGCTATCTGGACGCCGAGCAGCACGAGAGACGGCTGGTTCTCGAGGGAACCACCAATATCATGAAGCATCCGGAGTTTTCCGACGTCGAGACGATGCGTCGCCTGTTCGTGACCTTCGAGCAGAAGCACCGCCTTGTCAATCTTTTGGATCGCTGCATCGACCAGCCAGGCGTGCGCGTCGTCATCGGGTCCGAGACGTCCGATCCGGCCCTCGGGAATCTCGCCCTCGTCACCTCCCCCTACCAGGTCGACGAACGCTCGACCGGGCTCCTGGGGATCCTGGGTCCCACCCGCATGGAGTACGAGAGGGCGGTGACCCTGGTGGACTATATCTCCCGGCTGCTCTCCAGTTTATTGACCAGCCATCTTCACTGACCTATATTCGGGCGGGAGGTCGTATGCCGACGCGTCGTCGCAAGCCGACTGATCCGCCGGAGCCGGAGAGTTCCGGCCGGGACGAGGAGGAACCGATCGAAATCCTCGAAGTGGTCGGAGTGGACGAGACCACGGGCGCGGTCAAGAAGGGGACGGCCCCCGTGGCGACCCCGCCCGGCCGCGCCGCACCTCCCCCGGAACCGGGCGGCGACACGCACGCCCGCCAGCTGGAGGAGGCGCTCCGCGACAAGGACAAGTACTACGACCTCCTCCTGCGCAAGCAGGCGGAGTTTGACAACTATCGCAAGCGCACCGAGCGCGAGCGCGCCGAGAGCGGTCTGGCGGGAGCGCGCGAGGTCCTGCAGCGACTGCTGCCGGTCCTGGACAACATGGAGCGCGCCCTGCGAACCGGCGGGGCATCGAGCGATCCCCTGCGCAAGGGCATCGAGCTCGTGCACCAGCAGTTCCTGGACCTCCTCAAGAAGGAGGGCGTGCAGCCGATCGAGGCGCTCGGCGCCCATTTCGATCCGCGGCTGCACGAGGCGGTCGAGGTGCTCGATGTCCCGGGGTTCGAGGCGGACATGATCCTCGAGGAGATGCAGAAGGGCTACACGTTCAACGACAGGCTGCTGCGGCCGGCGCTCGTCAAAGTCTCTTCGGGACGGGGCGTGAAGGCGCCGCAGGGCACGGGGGAGGACGCATGAGCAGGGTAATGGGCATCGACCTGGGCACCACGAACTGCTGCGTCGCGATCATGGACGGCGGGACGCCGCTGGTGATTCCCAACAAGGAGGGCGCGCGCACCACCCCGTCGATCGTCGCGTTCACCGAGAAGGGGCAGCGGCTCGTCGGCCAGATCGCCAAGCGCCAGTCGGTGACCAACCCGCACAACACCGTCTACTCGGTCAAGCGCCTCATCGGCCGGAAATTCGGTTCTCCCGAGGTGCAGCAGGCGAAGAAGTACGTGCCGTATCAGGTCGTCGACGCCAAGAACGGCGACGTGCGCATCCGCGTCCGTGACAAGGACTACAGCCCGCAGGAGATCTCCGCGATGATCCTCGAGCGTCTGAAAGAGATGACCGAGGAGCACCTGCAGGCCGAGGTGCACGAGGCGATCATCACCGTGCCGGCCTACTTCGACGACAGCCAGAGACAGGCGACCAAGGACGCGGGGCGCATCGCCGGGCTCAAGGTCCTGCGGATCATCAATGAGCCGACCGCGGCGTCCCTGGCCTACCGGCTGAACGAGGAGGCGGAGAAGAGGATCGTGGTGTACGACCTCGGCGGCGGCACCTTCGACGTGTCGATCCTGCAGCTCGGCCAGGGCGTCTTCGAGGTCAAGTCGACTTCCGGCGACACCTTCCTGGGCGGCGAGGACTTCGACCAGCGGATCCTCGAGTGGCTCCTGCAGGAGTTCGAGAAGAAGGAGGGCATCTCGCTCAAGGAGGATCGTCTGGCGCTGCAGCGTCTGAAGGAGGCTGCCGAGAAGGCGAAGTGCGAGCTGTCGGGGGAGGCGCGTTCGGAGATCAACCTGCCGTTCATCTCCGCCGACGCCAAGGGGCCGAAGCACCTCAATATCGTGCTGACACGCGACAAATTCAACGAGTTGACCGCGGACCTGGTGGAACGCACGCGCAAGCCGTGCCTGGAAGCGATGTCGCTGGCCGGGCTCAAGCCCTCGGAGATCGACGAGGTCCTGCTCGTGGGCGGCATGACGCGCGTGCCGAAGGTCATCGACACGGTGCGCGAGATCTTCGGCAAGGAGCCGTGCCGAGACAAGAATCCGGAGGAGGTCGTCGGTGTCGGCGCCGCCATCCAGGCGGGCATCCTGCAGGGCGAAGTCAAGGACATGGTCCTGCTGGACGTCACCCCGCTGTCGCTCGGCATCGAGACGCGTGGCGGCATGTTCACCAAGCTGATCGAGCGCAACACGACTGTCCCGACGCGCAAGACGAAGATCTTCACCACGGTTGCCGACAACCAGTCGAAGGTCGAGGTGAACGTGCTGCAGGGTGAGCGTGAGGTGGCGTCCTACAACAAGTCGCTCGGCCGCTTCGAGCTGGTCGGAATCGCCCCCGCCCCCAAGGGCGTGCCGCAGATCGAGGTCACCTTCGACATCGACAGCAACGGCATCGTGCACGTGTCGGCGCGCGACATGGCAACCAGCAAGGAGCAGACGATCGTGGTGACTCCGTCCGGGGGCTTGACGGAGAAGGAGATCACCGACATCATCGACGACGCGAAGAAGTACTCCGACGCCGACAAGAAGAAAGCCGAGCTCTACAGGATCCAGGCGCGGCTCGAGGGACTGCTGGAATCGAACATGAAATCGTTCGCCGAGTTCGGCAGCCTCCTGGACGAAGAGAAGCGGAACACCGTCAAGAAGATTCTCGAGGGGGCGCGCAAGGCGCTCGCCTCGGCCAGCGTCTCCGAATGCACCGCGTCCCTCGAGAAGCTCGGAGAGGCCTCCGAGATCCTGACCGAGGTGATCCTGTATCATCCGTCCCCGAACGCGCCGGGTGCGTCGGGCGGATCGGGTGGCGGAACGGCCCACACCTCCTGAGGGATTCCTGAAGGCACCTCGGAACCCCGGGCGCCTGATGGACCGCGTCGAGGCGCGGGGGACGACCGCGGCCTGCGGTGCGCGACGGCGGGGAGTCGATCGTTGAAAAAGCGGGACTATTACGAAGTGCTCGGGGTCGAGCGGGGTGCCGGCGAGGCGGACATCAAGAAGGCCTACCGCCAGCTGGCGATGAAGTATCACCCCGACCGCAACCCAGGGGACCGGGAGGCGGAGGAGAGATTCAAGGAGGCGGCCGAGGCGTACTCGGTCCTGGCGGATCAGGACAAGCGGGCCCGCTACGACCGGTTCGGCCATGCCGGGCTGAAGGGCGCCGAGGGCTTTGGAGGGTTCAACCCCGAGGTGTTCTCGGATTTCGAGGATATTCTCGGGTCGTTCTTCGGCTTCTCCATGGGCGACTTGTTCGGTGGCGGCCGGCGCTCGCGCGGCGGGCGCCGCCGGGGAGCGGACCTGCGCTACGACCTCGAGATCGATTTCCTCGAGGCCGCCAGGGGCGCCGAGAAGGAGATCCGGGTCCCCCGCCTGGAGGCATGCGCCGATTGCCGGGGCACCGGCGCCAGGGCCGGCGCGCGCACGACCTGCGAGGTCTGCCGCGGGCAAGGCCAGGTCATCCACCGGCAGGGCTTCTTCACCTTGAGCCAGACCTGCGGCGCCTGTGGAGGCACCGGAGTCGTCGTCCGGGATCCCTGTCCGGCCTGCGCCGGAGAAGGGCGCCGGCGCGAGGTGCGCCACCTGAACATCAAGATCCCGGCCGGTGTGGACACCGGCACGCGCCTGCGTGTGAGCGGCGAGGGCGAGGGAGGGTTGCAGGGCGGGCGGGGCGGGGACCTGTTCGTCGTCGTCCATGTCAAGGAGCACCCCCTGTTCCGCCGTGATGGCCCCAACCTGATGGTCGAACTGCCGGTCACTCTTCCGCAGGCCGTTCTGGGCACCGAGGCGCAGGTACCGACCCTGGAGAGCTCGTCGCGTCTGGCGATTCCGCCCGGCACGCAGCATGGGACTGTGTTTTGCCTCCGCGGCAAGGGGCTGCCCCGTCCCGGCGGCGGCCCGCGCGGCGATCTTTACGTGAGCGTCGTTCTCAGCGTTCCCGCCAAGCCGAGCCGCAGGCAGCGCGAGCTCTACCAGCAGCTCCTGGAGACGGAAGAGCCGGCCCGGCCCGCCGACGCAGACAAAGAGAAGGATCTGTTCGGCCGGGTGAAGGACATCTTCAGCTGACTCGCTTGCCTCGCCCACGTTCTCGCTTCATTCGCGCCCGTGTCGTGATCCCGCCGGCTCTTGAGGAGCAGGCGGTCGCCGGGTTGTGGGACGTCGGCTGCCTCGGCGTGCAGGTGACCGCTTCGGGGCGTGTCGCTCGGCTCACGCTGGACGCCTACTTTCCCGGGCTGGCCCCGCGGCGCCGCCTCGCCGCGCGGCTGCGCTGCTCCCTGCGTCAGGTCGGGCTCGGCCCCAGGGCGCGGCCCCGCCTGTGCGTGGTGCCCGCGGGACGGTGGATCGAAAGGTGGCAGCGTTCTCTGCGGCCCATGCCGATCGGTCGCTTCCTCGTGGTGCCGGAGGGATGCGACGCGCTCGCGGTGTCCCCGCGCCGCCGTGTCCTGTGCGTGCGGTTCGGGCAGGCGTTCGGGACGGGCGAGCACGCCACCACGCAGATGTGCCTGCGACTGCTCGGGGAGCACCTGCGCCCCGACGAGCGCGTCATCGATCTGGGTACGGGAAGCGGCATCCTGGCCATGGCCGCCTGCCGATTGGGGGCGGGGCAGGTGGTCGCGGTCGACGACGACCCGGCCGCGCTGGCTGTGGCCAGGGCGAATCTCACGGATAACGATCTGGTCGGGCGCGTCAAGCTCCGACGAGCCGACGCCGCGGCCGCCTGCCAGCCCGGCCCTTTCGATCTGGCGCTGGTCAACATCGGAGCCTCGACCATCGAGGGACTCCTGCCCCACCTGGCCCCCGCCCTGACGCGGGGCGGGCGCGCCGTGCTCGCGGGGCTCCTGATGGATGACGAGGATCGCCTGCTACGCGCGGCGGCGGGATGCGGGCTCGTCCTTCTGGACCGCCGGCGGCTGCGGCCCTGGTCGGCCCTCGTGCTGCGCCGCCCTTGATATCGTTTCACGCCCTGCCCTATACTGGCGCGACCGGTTCGGCACCGCCCCTCTCTCGAGGACGTCGGAATGGCCTTCGTGAAGGCCGAGAAGATCTGGATGAACGGCCGCCTGATCCCCTGGGAGCAGGCGACGGTGCACGTTCTCTCCCACGTCATTCACTACGGGTCCTGCATTTTCGAAGGGATCCGCTGCTACAAGACACAGCGGGGTCCGGCCGTCTTCCGTCTGCGCGATCACGCCGACCGACTGTTCGACGGCTGCAGGATCTACCGCATGGAGATTCCGTACTCGCGCGAGGAGATCGAGGCGGCGATCCTGGAGACGGTTCGCGTCAACAAGCTGGAGGCCTGCTACATCCGACCGCTGGTCTATCGGGGCTACGAGTCCCTCGGGGTCGACCCATTCCCGTGCCCGATCGACGTGGCGATCGCCGCCTACCCGTGGGGCGCCTATCTCGGCAAGGACGCCGCCGAGAAGGGAGTGGACGTCATGGTCTCTTCCTGGCGGCGGCCGGCGCCCGACACGCTGCCCGCCATGGCGAAGGCGAGCGCCAATTACATGAACTCCCAACTCATCAAGATGGAAGCGCTGGTCAACGGTTACGTCGAGGGGATCGCCCTGGACTCCGCAGGGTATGTCAGTGAAGGCAGCGGCGAAAATCTGTTCATCGCCAAGAAGGGCGTGCTGCACACACCGCCCCTGACCGCCTCGATACTCCCGGGAATCACCCGCCAGACGATCGTCCAGCTGGCGCAGGACTTGAAGATCCCCCTGATCGAGCGGAGCATCCCGCGCGAGGCGCTGTACACGGCCGATGAGGTCTTCTTTGTCGGCACCGCCGCCGAGGTCACGCCGATCCGCACCATCGACCGGGTGCCGGTCGGCCCCGGCCAGCGTGGCGAAATCACCTCCCGCTTCCAGGCCGAGTTCAGATCGATCACCTCCGGTCAGACCGACGACCGGCACCGCTGGCTTTCTCCCATCTGATCCCGGCGTAAGAACCAGAAAACAAGGCTCTTCCTTGACTTTGACTCGGTTGGAACCTAGATTCCAGCCGTTGGTGATCCGGGCAGGACTCGCCCCGGCGGAGCGGCCGCAACTCGATGCATGTCAACGACCTCCTGAAAATCGCCACCGAACGCAGGGCCTCCGACCTGCACCTCAAGGTCGGGAGCCATCCCGTCCTGCGCATCAACGGCCATCTCACGCCTCTCAGCGAGCTGAACCGCATGTCGCAGGAGGACACCATCGCGATGGCATTCAGCATCATGAGCGGCAGGCAGAAGCAGAAATTCAAGGACCACTTCGAGATCGACCTGGCCTATTCGGTGCCCGGGCTTGGCCGCTTCCGAGTCAACGTGTTCCAGCAGCGCGGTACCGTCGGGTTGGTGCTGCGCGTCATTCCGGCGAAGATCCTGAGCATCGAGGATCTCCTCCTGCCGCCGGTCCTCAAGACCATCGCCGACGAAAGGCGCGGTCTGATCCTGGTCACGGGGACCACGGGATCGGGCAAATCGACCTGCCTCGCCGCCATGATCGATTACATCAACAACCAGCGCACCGAGCACATCATGACGATCGAGGACCCGATCGAGTTCCTGCACCGGGACAAGAAGAGCCTGGTGAACCAGCGCGAGATCGAGGTCGACACCAAGTCGTTCGCGACGGCGCTGCGCTCCGCTCTGCGACAGGACCCCGATGTCATTCTGGTCGGCGAGATGCGCGACTATGAGACGATCGAGACCGCCCTCACCGCCGCGGAGACGGGGCACCTGGTCTTCTCCACCCTGCACACCCTGGACGCGACCGAGACCGTCAACCGCGTCATCTCGGTCTTCCCGCCCCATCAGCAGAAGCAGATCCGGCTGCAGCTCGCGAGCGTCCTGAAGTCGGTCATCTCGATGCGCCTGCTGCCCCGGGCGGACGGCAACGGCCGCGTGCCGGCGGTGGAGGTCCTGCGGATCACGAACTTCGTTCGCGACTGCATCGAGAACAAGGACAAGACCAAGCTGATCCACGAGGCGATCGCGCAGGGCACGTCGCAGTACGGCATGCAGACCTTCGACCAGTCGATCTACGGCCTGTTCAAGAAAGAGCTCATCACCATGGAGGAGGCGCTCCGCCGCGCCAGCAATCCGGACGAGTTCAAGCTGAAGCTGCAGGGGATCGAATCGACCGCCGACGTGGCGCAGCGCGAGATGGAGAGCACCCTCAAGAGCGGTTTCGAGAACGCCGCCGGGGGAGCCGCAGGTCAGGGCGGCTCGGTCTTCGACCTGTCTCGCGCCCATGGCGCCGGCGGCGCCCGAAAGAAGTAGCCCACGCCCGTACGGCCGTCCGCGGCGGCTTGATATAATGGCGCGCCCTCGGGGACGACCGATGACTGGCAACCCGCGCACCTCCACCTGGATCCGCGAAGAGTTCCTGCGCTTCTTCGCCGAGCGCGGGCACCAGCGCGTCCCTTCCTCCTCCCTCATCCCCGCGCAGGACCCGACCATCCTGTTCACGAATGCCGGGATGAACCAGTTCAAGGACGTGTTCCTGGGCCGCGAGACGCGTCCCTACCGGCGCGCGGCCTCGTCCCAGAAGTGCATGCGCGTCTCCGGCAAGCACAACGATCTCGAGCAGGTGGGACGCACACCCCGTCATCACACGTTCTTCGAGATGCTGGGGAATTTCTCCTTCGGCGATTACTTCAAGAAGGAGGCGATCGAGTACGCCTGGGACCTGATGACCCGTGCCTTCGGCCTGCCGAAGGAGAAACTGTCGGTGACGATCTACCGGGACGACGAGGAGTCCTACCAGGCCTGGCGCGGGGGGGTCGGCCTGGCGCCCGAGAGGATCATCCGTCTGGGCGAGAAGGACAACTTCTGGTCGATGGGGGACACCGGACCCTGCGGGCCCTGCTCGGAGATTCATTACGACCGCGGGCCGCGGCTCGGATGCGGCCAGGCCACCTGCGGGCCGGGCTGCGAGAGCGAGGGGTGCGAGCGCTACATGGAGCTCTGGAACCTCGTGTTCATGCAGTTCGATCGCCAGCCCGGTGGCGAATTGAAACCGCTGGCGAAGACCGGCGTTGACACCGGGATGGGTCTGGAGCGGATCGCCTCGGTCCTGCAGGGCGTCGACAGCAACTACGAGACCGACCTGTTCAGGCCCATCGTGGCCGCCGCGGAGGCGCTGGCCGTCAGGGACGGGGGATGGCGGCCCCCGGGGCATGCCGAGGACCGGGTGGCCCTGCATGTCATCGCGGATCATGTCCGGGCGATGACCTTCCTGATCTCGGACGGCGCCGTGCCGAGCAACGACGGGCGCGGCTACGTGCTGCGCCGCATCATGCGCCGCGCCATCCGGTTCGGGCGGACGCTCGGCCTGGAACGGCCGTTCCTGTGGGAGCTTTCCGGCACGGTCATCGAGGTCATGAAGAACCCCTACGAGGAGCTCGTGGCGCACCGCGACCTGATTGCGCAGACCGCCCGCCGCGAGGAGGAGCGCTTCGCCGAAACGCTGGCGGTGGGTCTCGCCAAGGTCGAGGAACTGGCTCACGGCCTGAGCGCGGACAAGCGGGCGGTCATCCCCGGCCCCGAGGCCTTCCGTCTCTACGACACCTTCGGTGTGCCGCTCGATCTGATCAAGGACGTCGCCCACGGCTGGCACCTGACGGTCGACGAGACCGGTTTCGAGAGCGCGATGCAGGAACAGCGCGAGCGCTCCCGCAGGGGCATGAAGCCGACCGCGTCGGCGGCGCCGGCCGTGGCGGCGCGACTGCCGGTGCGGCACATCGAATTCGGCGGCTACGAGACGACCACCATCGAGGGCGCGCGGGTCCTGGCCCTGGTGCGCGGCGACGCGCTGGTGGATGAGCTGGCGGCGGGGGAGGAAGGGCAGGTCCTGCTCGATCGCACGCCGTTCTACGCGGAAGGCGGCGGGCAGGTCGGCGACACC
>Ga0066710_100004148_pt1 | contig 12693 bp, 12 predicted proteins | sample GraSoiAngelo_159_FD_79666 | JGI IMG/M metagenome (GOLD analysis project Ga0066710, IMG submission 79666) | Grasslands soil microbial communities from the Angelo Coastal Reserve, California, USA - 14_1009_16_40cm | ecosystem: Environmental > Terrestrial > Soil > Grasslands | place: USA...
AACGCGTTACGAAACTCGAGCTGCTGATAAAAGAAGGACTGACCGATCCGCTCGTGGGAGACCTTCGAACGGGTGCGATTGATGCGATCCTGGCCGCACCGACGTTTAAAAGGGATGGTTTGAGACTGACGCCGTTATTTCATGAGCCGTTCCTGCTGGCAGCGCCCAAAGGACACGTGCTGGAATCGAAGGAGCCGCTGCGAACGAAGGATCTGGATTCGAGATATATGGTTCTGCTCGAGGATGGTCATTGTCTGAGAGACCAAAGCATCCAGTTATGTCCATCCAACCACCGCGGAGATTTTCGAGAGCTTCATGCCACAAGTCTGGAGACCTTACGCCACCTTGTGGTTGCCGGCTTTGGTTATAGTCTCATTCACTGGCTTGCTGTCGGGGCGGACGATCGTTTGAAGAATCTGATCAGCTATCGGCAGTTCAAAGGGAAGGGGGTTGGCCGGACTATTGTTCTCGTGTGCCGCCAACGCTTCGGGCGCATGACGGAGATCGATACGCTGGCTGATTTCATTCGCGAACACCTTCCCGATGGTCTGACGCGCGTTGGAGAGGTCTGATACCATAAGCGAGTGGTCGGCCAGACGGTTTCACACTATCGCATCTTGCAACGGTTGGGCTCGGGCGGCATGGGCGTGGTCTACAAAGCTGAAGACGTTCGCTTGGGCCGCCCCGTAGCAGTGAAGTTCTTGCCGGAAGAGTGGTCGAAGGACCCGCAGGCGCTCGAAAGATTTCGTATTGAAGCGCGCGCCGCCTCTGCATTGAACCACCCGCAGATTTGTACGATTTACGACATCGGCGAGCACGATGGGCGTCCATTCATCGTCATGGAGTACCTCGATGGCCACACCTTGAAGGAGCGCATTAACGGCCACGCCCTTCGAACCGACGAGATCCTGGACATGGGGATCCAGCTTGCCGGCGCTCTTGAAGCTGCGCATGCACGAGGAATTATTCACCGCGATATCAAGCCGGCCAACCTTTTTGTCACGCAAGAAATTCAGGCTAAGATTTTGGATTTTGGCCTGGCCAAGCTTGCTCGGAAAGCATTGGTGGATACTTCTGTCACCGCAGGCAACGAGGTGACCGTCCCGGGCACGACGCTCGGGACAGTCGCGTATATGTCGCCCGAACAGGCGCGCGCCGAGGAGGTCGATTCACGGACGGATCTTTTTTCGCTTGGCGCCGTGCTGTACGAAATGGCGACAGGCATCCAGGCCTTCAGCGGGCCTAGCTCGGCCGTGATCTTTGATTCGATCCTGAATCGAAGTCCGGTTCCGGCCCTCCGGCTAAACCCGTCGCTGCCGGCCGATCTGGGCCGCAGCATCGATAAGGCGCTGGAGAAGGAGCGCCGCTTCCGGTACCAGCATGCGTCCGAACTGCGTGCCGATCTTGAACGCCTGAGGCGCGATCTTTCCTCCGTGCGCCAAATCGTCCATGAATCACCGCCAGCTCGCCCCGCAGACACGGAGACGAAGCAAGAGGACTTGGAGGTCGGCGGCTGCAGTCCGAAGCGTGCCTTCTTGCTCGGCTTCATTCCCGGCGTTGGCGCACTTTACAACGCGGAGTACAAAAAGGCCGCCATCCACGTCGGCGTTTTTGTTTTACTCTCCATTCTCCGCGACGTCGCGCCGCCGGCGGTCCACAATGTTCTGCGGACGCTCACCTATGTTTTCTTTTTCTACATGGCCTTCGAGGCGTACCACACGGCCAGGAAGAGAAGGGTCGAACGCGCCCGGAGGGAGTCGAACCCCCGACCTACGGATTCGAAGTCCGGCGCTCTATCCAGCTGAGCTACGGGCGCGTGAGTTCGATTGTAGCAGACCCTGTTGCCGGACTGGCGATTTGCCGTCCATCACCGTTGTGGCGTCCCGGCCCACTCCACCTGCCGCAATCTTTAAAATCTGGAAAATATCCGATGTGGTACGTTATAGGATTCTTCAGAGAGCGGAGCAGGATTCATGCGCAACATGGTCATTATTGGCTCGGGCCCGGCGGGTTTGACTGCGGCCGTTTACGCGGCTCGTGCCAACCTTTCTCCCCTCCTTATTGAGGGAAAGGAACCGGGTGGCCAGCTCACATTGACGACCTTGGTGGAAAACTATCCGGGATTTGCTGAAGGCATCATGGGACCTCAGCTCATGGATGACATGCGGAAGCAGGCTGCGCGATTTGGCGCGGAAATCGTTAAAGGGTTTGTTCACGCGGTAAAACTGAAAGAGCATCCATTCCGTATCTACTACGGCGACAATGAGGTTCTCGCCAAAACCGTTGTCATTTCCACAGGGTCTTCGGCGAAATTGATCGGTATCGAATCGGAGATGCAACTGATGGGACACGGCGTTTCCACGTGCGCCACGTGCGACGGGTTTTTCTATCGGGGTAAAGAAATCGCAGTTGTCGGCGGTGGCGATTCGGCGATGGAAGAGGCCATCTTCCTTACAAAGTTCGCTACTAAGATTTCGGTGATCCATCGGCGCGACACGCTCCGGGCGTCGAAGATCATGCAGGACCGCGCATTTAAGAATGAGAAGATTGTATTCGTTTGGAACACCGTCGTTGAAGACGTCTTAGGCGCCAAAAATTCCGGCGTGAGCGGGCTTCGATTGAGGAACATCAAGACTCAAGAAGTCTCAGAACTGAACGTGGCCGCGCTCTTTGTGGCCATCGGCCACAATCCGAACACTGAAGTCTTTAAAGGCCAAATTCAGATGGATAAGCTTGGCTATATCAAAACTCGACCGGATTCCACGCGCACCAACATTCCCGGTGTCTTCGCTTGCGGCGACGTTCAGGATCCCGTGTTTCGGCAAGCCGTCACCGCCGCAGGAACCGGCTGCATGGCTGCGATTGAGGCCGAGAAATGGCTTGAGCATTAACCATGGACGACCGGATCTTTACGCTCGCCGAGGCGCAGGCTTTGATTCCGCAGCTTCGATCCATCCTGGAGGAAATCCACCAGGAGTGGGGGCGCATCAAAGAGTTGAATCCGGAAATTCAAAAGGCTCGTGACAAGGCGCCCTATAACGGTTTCAGCAAATCCGGTGTAACCTACGTTGAGTCGGTTTCCCACCTGATGCTTTTGATTCACCAAATCAAGCATATGGGCGTCGTGCTCAAGGATGTCGACAAAGGCCTCTGCGATTTTCCTTACATGCGGCAGGGGCGGCTGGTTTACCTTTGCTGGCAACTTGGTGAGGAAACCATCGAGTACTGGCATGATATCGAGGCGGGTTTCGCCGGCCGGGAACGGCTGGATGAAACGGACCGGTAAAGATCCGTTCTACTGTAGCGGCGGTCGATGACCGCCGGCTGGAGATTGGACATCTCGGTAACTTCTTTAACGGTGTTTCCGCCGGTCGATGACCGCCGCTACAGGGAGGCGTCCGATGGACAAGATCTTAATCTCGGGAATCGACTGCGTCACGGCGATTGGTGTCACTCCCGAAGAGCGCACCATGAAGCAGCGGCTGTCTATTGATATCGAAATCTGGACCGACATCTCCCGCGCCGCCCAACACGACTCCCTTAAGGACGCCCTCGATTACTCGAAGGTGGCCGGCGTAGCCATGGAGGTGTGCCGGAGCCGGGACTTTCACTTGATCGAAACCGTGGCAGAGCTCACTGCCGGGCGGATTCTGTCGGATTTCCCCACGCGGCAAGTGCGAATCCTGGTCCGCAAAATCTCGCCCGTCCTGGAACCGCGCGTCAACTATGTCTCCGTCGAGATCATCCGTTCACGCTAATTCACTCTAAAATTGAGTAGTTGTCCTACATTTCTGTTGAAGAGCGTAATTTGCTTGCGATATCCTTACCCCTCGTTTCACGTGGTCTTTCGGAGGATCTTTTCTAACCAAATCACTTCGTAATCGCGCCCTTTAAAAGGAGGTACCTTTGTCTAGTCTGGAACCAACAGTGGCTGAGACACCGCAGGCCGAATACCCGGAACGAAACCGCCCCAAAGCGAAGCGGAGCAAGCGCGTGATGAAATACGTGGATGCGGCAGTTTCCTACGGCGCCGGTGTCGCCTTCGATACGATCCAGTACTTTAATCGATTCAATCCAGCTCCCTCCTTCACGCCGAAATGGACCGAAAAGCCCCTGCTGAAGTCCTGGCAAAAGACCAAGCCGGTTTTGGGCTGGCCGCGGCAAACCGACTCGCTGTGCCCCCAGTGTGTGAAGGAAGCCCGCGAGAAAATCTTGGGCGGAGAGACCGACTGGACGGCGCTCCTGCATGAAAAGGTCGGCGAAGTGAAGGCGAACATCGTCGAGCGCGACGGCCAGGTTTGGATGGTCAAAGATTGCCCTCTGCATGGCAAAACCGAGGACCTCATGGCCATCGACGTGAGATTCCTGGAGTGGATCGAGAAGAACTTCCCCGGACGGGACATCCCGGCACACAACGATGCCGATTTGCACAACCATGGCAGCAGCACCATTAAACACGGTCGCGGCTCTGTCCTAACGGTCGACCTCACCAACCGCTGCAACATGATGTGCGACCCGTGCTTCATGGATGCCAACCAGGTCGGCTACGTTCACGAACTAACCTGGGAAGAGATCATGGAGATCATGGACAATGCGATCCGGATCAAGCCCAGGCGGCAGATGTCGATTCAGTTCTCCGGCGGCGAGCCGACCTTGTCCCCGTACTTCGTCGACGCCATCGCGTATGCCCGCAAGATCGGCTACTCCAGCGTGCAGTGCGCAACGAATGGTATCGAGTTCGCCAAGAGCAAGGAATTTGCGCGAAGGGCCGCGCAAGCAGGCTTGAGGTTTGCCTATCTGCAGTTCGATGGCATCGGAAACGACGCGAACAGCCACCGCCAGATCGGCAATTTGTTCGATGTGAAGCTGCGGGCGATCAACAATCTTCACGAAGCCGGCGTCGAGATCATTCTGGTGGTCACGCTTGTCAATGGCGTCAACAATGATCAGGTCGGATCGATCATCCGGTTTGCGATGGACAATCCCAAAAAGATTGCTTTTATTGCGTTCCAACCGGTTTCCTTTACCGGCCGCGATGAAGACATTACACCTGAACGCAGGCTCCGGCAGCGCTATACGCTTTCGCATCTCGCCAATGACGTCAAGACACAAGTCGGTATAACCGAGCCTACCCGCGACTGGTTCCCGCTTTCCCTGATGGGCGCTTTCGCCGACTTCGCCGATCTCGTTCATGGTCCCGGCGCGGATTGGGGTCAGGTCAGCTGCGGATGCCATCCCAACTGCGGCGTCGGGACGGCCATGATGATCAACAAAGAGACCAAGGAATTTGCCCCCGTTCCGCAATTCCTTAATATTCCGGGCCTGATCACGGACATGCAGAAGATCACCGACGCCGGCCGGGGGAAATGGTTCTCCAATGTCATGATGGCTCTTGCCCTGCTGAAGAACTACAATCCCTTCGGAGCGCCGCCGAGTCTGACCTTGCTGGACATCATGAAAAAGTTCGACAAATCGTTCGGCCTATCCGGCCGGAGCTACGGCAAAATCTCCGGAGACCGGACCATCGAGGACATCCAGAAAAGGCGCAATGACCCTTGGAACTTCCTGTTTGTCGCCGGAATGTGGTTCCAGGATCTGTTCAACTACGACTTCCGCCGGACCGAGATGTGCATCATTCCTTATGCGACACAGCTGGGCGAGATCTCCTTCTGCGCCTACAATACCGGAATCGGCTGGCGCAAGATCATCGAAAATATGTACAAAACCGCGAGCGTCGCTGAATGGAACAAGCAGCACGGTAAACACGGCGTCTATGCCGGCGGCAAGTCCGTCCCGATGGATAGCTTCGAACACGACCTGATTCTGAACCCGGTTGATGTTGCGCGCGTCCGGCTTCATGGTGACGCGCCCGAAACCGCAGCCGAAGAAGAGCGGTTACGGCGCCAGAAAGCCCGCGAGGCTCAGAAGATGAAACAAGTGGTGGACGAGTTGACCTTCGGCAAGAACTTGGGTTCAAACGAAAAGACCGAGTTGGTGAAAATCGAACTCGCGCACCGCAGATAAATTAGGGGACGGAGACCGAATTTCTTGTACTCCAGAAATTCGGTCTCCGTCCCCGAATTACCCCCTTTGTGCCTTGGTGTCTTGGTGTTTAAATACCTAGCGCTTTGCGGCCCGCCTCGGAGATCCGTTGCGGCGACCACGGTGGTTCCCACACGACCTCTACTTTAGGACTGGGAAACCCTGCGTCGGTCAACTTAACCTTGACGTCCTCGGCGATCACGGCTCCAGAAGGGCACGCGGCAGAGGTCATGGACATTTTTACGTTGACGGCATCAGGGCCCGCGGTGACCTCATAAATGAGTCCCAGGTCGACGATGTTGAGCGGAATTTCGGGGTCGTAGCATTCCTTTAGAACTTCGTAGACGAGTTCTTCCTGCGACAGCGAGGCCAGCCGCGGGTCTCGCGCCTTGGCAGCTAGAGCTTCGGCGACCGTGACTTCCAGGGCCTTCGTCGACTCCGCGTAGACCTTTGCGTCCTGCGCTTGTTCGGCGGCAGTAAACGAACGCGTGATATGGGCTTGCCGCTTCACGGCTAAAACAATGCCGATAATCAGAAGAATTGGCACAAGTAACAACAGGTAGGTCAGCACAGCCATTGATTTTCGCCGCTCAGGCCCGCGACTTCAAGACTATAATTTGTGTATAATGTCTGCTTGCACCAACGGAGAATTCCAAATCGCTAACGCTGCATAAGGGGTTAAAGACAATATGGCTTCCGCCTCCGTTAAAGCTCCAGAGCCATCCACCGTTGAGGTTGCAACTGGGACCTGCAGAGTGGTAAGCACCTTGGCTAAAGTCCAAACTGAAGAACGCGAGCAACTCTACAATCTGACGAATTTGGTCCGAAATTTTGTTAAATCGGCCGGTATTCGAAACGGGTCGGTGATTATTTCGTCCTTGCACACCACCAGCGCCATTTTCATCAATGAATGGCAGGAGGCTTTGCTTCATGACGTCAAGGCGCATCTGGCCAGCACCGTGAGGAGGGACGAATATTACCGCCACAATGATCCGGCGTGGTCTGATTGTGACCGCCATAATGCGGATTCGCACCTGAGAACCCTGTTGCTTGGAATGTCTTTAACCCTGCAAATCGCAGGTGGCGACGTCGTTCTGGGTGAATGGCAAAGTATAATCATGGCGGAGTTCGACGGACCGCGTGAACGGTCGATTCGCCTGCAGGCGATGGGAATCGCGAGCGAATAGCGCTTGATGTTTCGATAAGAAGGAGAAAATAACGATGCCGATAATGCTCACGAAGAAAGCAGAAGATAAAGTTAGGGAAATCCTTTCCGAACAAGCCGAACCATATGCGGGCTTGCGGATTCAGGTCGTTGGCGGAGGCTGTTCGGGTTTCCAATACCGCATGGGGTTCGATAAGAGCTATAACGACCAGATTGACGCCATCTTCGAATTCGATGGCTTGAAAGTGTTCGTCGACAAGACCAGTCTTCTTTATATGGACGGCGCTGAGGTCGACTACGTAGAAGGGTTGCACGGCGCAGGTTTCAAATTCAGCAATCCTAACGCAAGCGGCTCCTGCGGTTGCGGCAGTTCCTTCAGCGTCTAGAGGTACTCGCAAATACGATGACATACATGAGGAAACACAAAGACACAAAGGCACAAAGGCACCAAGAAACGCCGCCTCAAGAACTATTATTTGCGGCGTTTCTTGGTGCCTTTGTGCCTTTGTGTCTTTGTGTTTCCTGGCCAAGTCACCGTACTTCCGAAATCTAGTAGTTCTTAAACGGGGGAGCTTCAGCGCTGAGAGGATCCAACTGGGATCGACCCCTAACACCTGATTCGGATAATGCCGACGAAGGGAGAGTCAAGATGAGTACTTCCAAGCTCGAGTTCAAGGATTCCGCTTACCTCGACACCGCGTTTCCGGCCAGCGAACGCATTTACATCCAAGGCAAGATTCATCCCTCGGTCCGCGTGCCCTTACGCGAGATTTCGGTGAAGGACGGCTCGCCCGTCTGCGTCTACGACACCCGCGGTCCCTGGGGCGATCCCCGCCAGCTCTGCGATGTGCGCCGGGGCCTTCCCCCCGTCCGGTTGCCGTGGATCGTCGAGCGTGGCGACGTGATCGAATATGAAGGCCGGGAAGTCCGGCCCGAAGACAATGGCTACTTAAGCCTCAAACACGCCTCTCAGAGTCAGGGGCGGTTCCGTTGGGAGACATTTCCGGGATTACGCCGCAAGCCGCGGAAGGCGGTGAGCGGCAGGGCCGTGACCCAGCTCTATTACGCCCGTCAAGGCATCATCACGCCCGAGATGGAGTTCATTGCAATCCGCGAGAACTTGGGACGGGAAAAGGCCTACGAGTCATCGCAAAGTGACCGGTCCAACCTGTGTTTTCAACATAAAGGCGAGTCTTTCGGCGCCAGCATCCCCGGCTACATCACTCCGGAGTTCGTTCTCGCTGAGGTCGCGCGCGGCCGCGCCATCATTCCCGCAAACGTCAATCATCCGGAATCCGAGCCGATGATCATCGGCCGCAACTTCCTGGTGAAGATCAACTCGAATATCGGGAACAGCGCGATCTCGAGTTCCATCGAGGACGAGGTCGAGAAAATGCGGTGGAGTATCACCTGGGGCGCGGATACCGTCATGGATTTGTCGACGGGACGCAACATCCACGAGACTCGCGAGTGGATTCTGCGGAACTCACCCGTGCCGATTGGGACTGTTCCTATTTATCAGGCGCTGGAAAAGGCCGGCGGGAGACCCGAAGAGCTGACCTGGGACATGTATCGCGATACGCTCATCGAGCAGGCCGAACAGGGTGTGGACTACTTCACGATTCATGCCGGCGTCCTGCTCCGGTACATCCCATGGACCGTCCGCCGCCGAACCGGCATTGTCAGCCGCGGCGGCTCGATTTTGGCGAAGTGGTGTCTGGCGCATCATCAGGAAAACTTCTTGTATACCCATTTCGAAGAGATCTGCGAGATCATGCGCGCCTATGACGTCTCCTTCAGTCTCGGTGACGGCCTGCGGCCCGGCTCTATTGCCGACGCCAATGACGACGCGCAGCTGGGCGAATTGGCGACGCTGGGCGAACTGACGAAGATCGCATGGAAGCACGACTGTCAGGTCATGATCGAAGGTCCGGGTCATGTTCCGATGCATCTTATTAAGGAGAACATGGATCTTCAGCTGAAGTTGACCCACGAAGCTCCCTTCTACACCCTGGGTCCGCTCACCACGGACATCGCGCCGGGTTATGATCACATCACGAGCGCCATCGGTGCCGCGATGATCGGCTGGTATGGAACGGCCATGCTCTGTTACGTCACACCGAAAGAGCATCTAGGCCTCCCCAATCAAAAAGATGTGAAGGACGGCGTCATCGCTTACAAGATCGCTGCACACGCCGCCGATCTTGCCAAAGGCCATCCGGCGGCGCAGGAACGCGACAACGCCCTCAGCAAAGCCCGGTTTGAATTCCGTTGGGAGGATCAGTTCAATCTCAGTCTCGATCCCACGACCGCCAAGGATTTCCACGACGAAACCCTTCCTCAGGACGGCGCCAAGCTCGCACACTTCTGCAGTATGTGCGGCCCGCAATTCTGCTCGATGAAAATCACCGAAGAAGTCAAAGAGGCGATGGAACAGAAGAACGTGGAGTTCCTGAAGGCCGGCGGGGAGATTTACATCCGGGAATGAAACACAAAGACACAAAGGCACCAAGACACCAAGAAAGGCCGCCTTTAATAAAAGTTTTTTGGCGGCCTTTCTTGGTGTCTTGGTGCCTGTGTGTCTTTGTGTTTTATCAGGACTGCTTCTTTCCCCGGGCCCTTTCCAGATGCACATCCGTCCACTTGATCTGTTCTTCAATCACGCTCTCGATGGCTTTCAGGATTTCCTTCTGCGCGTTAACGAGGTGGACGGCGGTTTGGTAGGGAAGAAATCCGTAAAAACTTTCGATGAGTTTGTTGGCAGAGTCTCGAATCATTTCAGCCTCATTTCTGGTCGATTACAAGCTCGGGTTCGGAGATGATCACCCGAGTGTGCGGCGGCACAGACCGCGTCAACCACACATTACCACCGATAACGGAGCCACGGCCGATGACGGTGCCGCCGCCAAGGATGGTGGCGCCTGCGTAAATGACGACGTCGTCTTCAATCGTTGGGTGGCGCTTCTTACCGCGGATCATCCGGCCTTCTTCGTCCATCGCGAAGCTCAGCGCTCCAAGCGTGACTCCCTGATACAGCTTGACCCGGTGCCCAATATTTGTCGTCTCACCAATAACAACGCCCGTGCCGTGATCTATGAAAAAACCGCTGCCGATGGTCGCGCCGGGGTGGATGTCGATTCCGGTGGTGGAATGAGCACGTTCGGTCATGATCCGCGGCAGCAGCGGGATTCCCTGGATATTCAGCTCATGGGCAAACCGGTAGATCGTGATCGCAAAGATTGCCGGATAAGCAAAGATCACCTCGTCGATGCTCTTTGCCGCCGGATCCCCATCGTAGGCGGCCTGGACGTCCCGCGATAAGCGGCTTCGCAACTCCGGCAGCTTTTGCAGAAAAGCGATTGCCTGCTTCTCGGCAATCCCCTGGCAGTGACTGCAGACATCACTTTCGTTCGCGCATTGCGGCCGGACGCTGCAATAGATTTCCTCCGTCAGCCGGGAGTAGATCGAATCGAGTAAATCGCCGATGTAGTACTCGATATTGGCCGTTTCAACGTACTTGCGTCCGAAATAGCCGGGATAGATCACTTCCAGCAAATCGTCGAGGATCTGGATGACGGATCTCTTGTCCGGCAGGGGAGTCACCGCAAGGTGTTCCAGCCTGGGCTGCAGACAGCCAAACGTCTGCAGTACCTCACGGGTGACATCGCGGACCTGATCCCTTCTTTTAAGGTGTTCGTGCATCTTTGTCCCGCTACAGTAACGGCCAGTTTTCCAGTTGCTTCTGAACCTCGGCCATGAACTGATCGGCGACAGCGCCGTCGATGACGCGGTGATCAAATGAAAGCGAAAGCATGATCATCGGACGGATTGCGATCGCATCGTCAATAACCACCGCTCGCTTTTTGATTCCCCCCATGCCCATGATCGCAACCTGAGGCTGATTGATGATTGGCGTCCCGATCAGTCCTCCGAATGGGCCCGGGTTCGTGATCGTGAACGTCCCATCCCGCACGTCCTCGGGCGTGAGCCGCTTATTTCGAGCCCGCTCGCCGAGATCATTTAGAGCCCGGGCGATGCCCAGCAGGTTCTTCTCGTCGGCATTTTTGATGACCGGGACAATCAAACCCCATTCGAGACTCACCGCCACGCCGATATGGATAGCCCGCTTGTAAAGGATAGTGTCGCCTTCGACGGACGAATTAACGATAGGAAACCGCTTCAACGCGTTTGCGGCGGCATGAACAAAGAACGGTGTCACGGTGAGCCTGACGCCGGAGCGCTCCAATTCGGCGCGCTGCTTGTCGCGAGCTTGCACGATGCGCGAGCAATCCACCTCGAAGAATGTCGTCACGTGCGCAGACGTGCGCCGGCTGAGAACCATGTGTTCGGCGATCGCTCTTCTCATCGGGGTCATCGGTATGCGTTCGACGTCGCCGCTGAACTTCATCGGCTCGGGCTCTGGCGGAGCCTCGCGTGCTGGCGCAGTTGAGGGAGCAGCTTGCTTTGATTCGGCCGGGCCCTGCTCGATGTAACTCACAATATCGCGCTTCGTAATTCGGCCGCCGAGACCCGTGCCTTTTCCTGCCAGCGCCGGCAGATCAATACCGTGCTCTTTGGCGATACGCCGGACCAGCGGTGAGGAACGAGTTCGTTCACGCTCGTCTTCTTGGCGATCCTCTTCTTGCGTCTCGGGAGGCGTGACAGGACCCGCGACGGGCGCTGGTCCCTTCTGAATACCAGGCTTGCCTTCAGTGGATAACGGTTTAACTTCCTTCGCAGAGTCCTTGGGAGGGAGCTTCGATTTCGCTTCTGCCTTTTCTGCCGGCGGCGCTTCCTGCGGTTTGGAGGTCCCGTCCCCGATCACCGCAACAACTGTATTGATCTGGACAGTCTGGCCTTCCTTGACCAGAATCTTCTGGACTACACCCGAAGCCGGGGCGGGAATTTCGGAGTCTATTTTGTCGGTGGAGATTTCGAACAATGGCTCATCGCGCGCGACTTTCTCGCCCTCTTTCTTGAGCCACTTCGTAAGGGTTCCCTCAAAAATGCTCTCCCCCATCTGGGGCATGATGACTTTTGTTTCGGCCATGATGTCTTCTCAATATGCGTGCAATTCGCCAGCTACGCGAATGACATCGGACACCTTCGGCAGGAAGAATTCCTCGAGTGGTGGGCTGTACGGCATGGGAGTATCCGGGGCCGTAATACGGCGAATCGGTCCATCGAGGTATTCGAACGCCTCATCTGAGATGATAGCAGCCAATTCGCCCGCGAATCCCCCGATTCGCGTGTCCTCGTGAAGCAGGATGACCTTATTCGTTTTCTTGACGGACTCCAGTACGGCTTCTCTGTCGAACGGCAGCAGGGAGCGCAGATCCACGATTTCAAGATCAATGCCCTCTTTTTCGAGTTCCTTGGCCGCGTCCAGCGCGATGTAGACCATCGCCCCGTATGTGATGATGCTGATGTCGGAACCCGGCCTTCGAATGACCGCCTTGCCGATAGGTACGACAAAATCGTCCGCA
>Ga0066710_100004149_pt1 | contig 12692 bp, 4 predicted proteins | sample GraSoiAngelo_159_FD_79666 | JGI IMG/M metagenome (GOLD analysis project Ga0066710, IMG submission 79666) | Grasslands soil microbial communities from the Angelo Coastal Reserve, California, USA - 14_1009_16_40cm | ecosystem: Environmental > Terrestrial > Soil > Grasslands | place: USA...
CGGGCGCGAGCGTCAGGACCTCGTGCGAATCGTCGATGGCAGCGACATACTGGTCCTTGGAAAGGTTCTTCCTCAGCACCTGGTCCACGTCGCCCAATTTGCCTTCGGTGCGCGCGTGCTTCGTTTTAGGCGCCATTTTTCCTCACCTGGCCGTTCCACAGATTGAGCGGTCGGGGGAATGTGTTGAGTCTGTCAAATACGCGATCAAAGAATTAAGCCCTTCTTTCTTGGATGCGAGGCCACGGCCGATGTCCGCCGTCGGAAGAAGACGTAGTCGCCACTACTCAACCCTTTCAGCGGGCGGGACGGGACACACGAGATGCACCCACTCACCAGCCTCGCTCCTCTCGATCGGATCGCCGGGGTAGATTGGCTCACGGCACCGCGGGCACCGACCCTTTCTCCGAGCCGGTATTATTGGGGCGCCCCTATTCTCGTCGCGAGGCTCCTTCTCAGGGTCCAACCTGGGCGCCGTGCCCGGTTCCGGTGAGCACCATGGACAGCGAAGGGATCGGACATCAAGAAGCGTCCCACACCGAGGGCAGAAGAGAGCGCCCACCGGCGTGTCACCTCTTTCCTCTGAAGTGATTTCCGGCGGACCGTTCATGTAATGTGCCGAAGGGGGCTCGCGAGTAGGGGCGAAGAAAAGACAGCTCGGTTTGCAGGATGCGCGTGTGCAAACAAGGCATAATGTGGAAGGGCTCCAAGACAATCCGCAAGGCATTCCAACTGACCGACAATAAACTTGATGCCCTTCCCCGGCAAGCTGGGACTGAGATGTGCCAAGCGAACATGCCCGGACACTGGCTAGACGGCTCCCCCACCCCCGAGGAGCGCCAGGCGCGCCTCGCCGCCCTCCGAAGGCTCGCCTACCGAGACTGGCATGGCTGCACTGTCTACCCTGGCCCCGAAACCGTCGCGCTGATTAAACGATGGCCAATGGGGGAACGGTGATGGTCGAGATCGTGGACTCCGAGAATCACCGCCGGCAGGGCCACCCGGGGCCGGTATTCGACTGCGCGGCGGAGGCGTGCCATCCGCTTGGGATAGTCTACGACAACCGGTTCTGGCCCGTGGTGGACAGCGGCATCGGTGCCAACCGTGTACTCGACCGCCCCTCGGAGTACCCTGAACAGGTCGCTACAATTCGGTACAAAATCGCCCCTTTCAGGTTCAGGTCGTTACCACGCCGCGACATCTTGAGAATCACGGGCCTCCCGCGACTACCACGTGTACGTTACGCTCGGATTCGTGGCACTTCCCGCGGACTGCACGCCGAAACGGCTCGTAGTTCGTGGAGAAGACGACCTTCGCTCTGCCCCTGGATTCTGCGTGACGAGGCGTGTGTCGCCAAGGTGGTCCCCATGGAAGTAGGAGTACGTCGTGCCGGACACAGTGGCGACGAGGAGGGAGCCGTCGTAGAGGCAGATCGTCTTCGTGGTCGTCGCTGCTACAACCCTTTCATCAGTCTAGGGCTATCGACAGCCTTCGGAGACTTCCCCTTGTCAGTCTCGTTGGCAGAGCAGGCTCACTCCGACGGATCATAGGGATCCTTGCTTTCATCGGCTCGTGTTTTTCTTCCAAATCGACCAAAGACCACAACCGTTGCAATGACGTAGGCGCCCCACGTAACGAGCTTGAGGAATGTGGAAGGAAGCGGGAGGATGCTTACTAGATATCCAACCGGTATCCAACTAGCGATAATTATTAACAGAACCGCGAGGCCGCGACCTCCTGTGGCTCGCCCCGACCATCGCGTCCCCCGCGGCCGACCCTGATCCGGGTGACCGTTCGTACCGAGCTCATCAGGCAACCGGTGCCCCCCTAAGAACCGCCAGCGTACCACTCAATCATGGCTGGCGTGGCGCCGGTCTCCAGCGCACTGCTCCGAGTTGATAACGCCCGGTCAAACTCCGTCGCTCCTGCACCCTCCGCCGGCTCAAGCAGTCCGTGGATCATCTCATCGACGACGTCATTGAAGACCTCTCTGGTTACACTGGTGCCGATGACAGTACCGACCGTAACCCGGCCGAACAAATAGGGCACAGCCGGATCGGTCCACCATGCCTCCCACGCTGCGCGGGGATTCCAGAGGGTTTCGAGTGAATCGACCTCCGGTGCTCCGAACGCTGCGAACGACAGAGCCCCCCCAGCGGCTCCGCCCAGAGCGCCGAGTACCACGTTTGTAGCAAGTTTCCCCCAGTTCCACTGCTCCTGGCGACCGGTGACAGGTGCGGAGAACAGGACTTCCCCAGCGTAGCTCGCCGCCCCCGAGGCAGCGCCGGAAATCGCGCCGGCAATAACAAGGGCGCCAAGCGTCGCCGTCGTGCCTTCGGCGACCATCGCGCCCAAGGCGATATTGAAAGTTGCGGCGGCTACAGCTCCACCTACCGCGCCTGCGACTGCTGCCAGACCGCAGGTGCTGTTTGCCCAGCCACCCGTCGATATCCCACAGGCTACGTACCCAATGACTGCCCCGACTAGGGCACCGAGGAGTATGTTCAGGAACCGGCCTGACGTGTCGGAGAACCGTTCCGGATTATTGGATACATACGAGTAGCGGTCGAGGGTCTCAGGCATTCGTAACGAACCAAGAATGGGATCCGCGGACACGAACCGTCCGAGCGTCGGGTCGTAGTACCGGGCGTGGTTCCAGTACAGCCCGACAGCCTCGGACCACTGCCCCGTGTACTTGACGCTCGGATCCGTGCCGCTCGCCGCATACTGCACGCCGAAGGGCTCGTAGTTCGTCGAGAAGACGACGACGACCGAGCTTTGGGGCTTCTGTGTCACGAGGCGCGTGTTCCCGAGGTGGTCCTGGTGGAAGTACGACGTCGTCGAGCCGGAGACCGTCGCGATCAGGAGGGAGCCGGCGTACAGATACACGGTCTTCGTGGGCGACCCGGCGCCGACGACGTTCTTCAGGTACAGCATCGCGCCGCCCGAGGCGACGTACGTGTTCGTGTACGTCTGGCTGCCGGACGGGCCCGTCTCCTTCACGCGGTCTCCGAGGCCGTTGTAGGCGAACGTGTACGTGTTGCTGCTCGGGCATCCCGAGGCCGTGCAGACCCTCACGAGGCGGCTCTCGAGGTCGAACGTGTACGAGTTGTTCTGCGACGTGACTCGGTTGATGATGTTTCCGTTCGGGTCGTAGTAGTACGTCGTCACAGTTCCCGAGGGGGCCGATGCGCACGTGATCGTGCTCGAGGTGCTGGACGCGCAGAGTTTGTTGTACGCGCCGTACTTGTAGTACGTGGTAGTGCCAGCGAGGGCGTTTGTGAGACGGTTGCCCGCCGCGTCGTAGGTGTACGAGAGCGTGCCCCACGGGCCGGTCGCTGAGAGGATCCGGTCCAGCTTGTCGTATCCGTACGTCTCTGTGTCCCCGGTCGCGGCCTTGTCCGTCAAGCCGGTGACGTCGCCCGCCGCGTTTTCCGTGTACACGAGGTCCATTAAGGTCGACGATCCGGCGGTGACCTTGTCCTCGAGGGGGAAGCCGCGGCCGTTGAAGACGTACGTGGCCAGGGAGCCGTCGCCGTAGGCGATCGTGCTCAGCAAGTCGTCCTTGCGGTACGTGAACGAGGCGACCGTCGAACCGCCGAACGTGATCGAGGTGACTCGATACCACGGGTCGTACGCGTAGACGAGGGTGCCCTGTCCATCCGGATACGTCAGGTTGAGGAGATTCCCCGCGAGGTCGTAGACGTACGAGACCGTGTAGTTCGTGCTGTCTCCGGAGACCACGAGGGATCGCGAGCTCAGCCGGTTCAGGTTGTCGTAATTCAACCATACACTCACAGTCCCGTTCAGGACGGACTTGACGTTCCCGTCGGCGTCATAGCCGTACTGCACGGAAGCGCCGCCGGGGTACGTGGTCTTCGTCAGGCGGTTCAGGCTGTCGTAGGCGGACCGAATCGACCGGCCCCCGCGGTCCGTCTTCGCGATTAAGTTGCCGAGGTTGTCATCTGTGTACGTCTCGTTCGTGCCGTCCGGGTACGTCGTCTGGGTGAGCCGCCCGGCGTCGTCGTACACATGGCGGGTCGTCTGGCCGAGCGGGTCCGTGACGGCGACGAGCTCGCCGGAGAGATCGTACGCGTTCGTCGTCGAGAGGTAGATCGGAGGGTTGTAGTACTGCCGGACGCTGACGAGCCGCCCCGCGATGTCGTAGACGTCCTGGGTCTCCCGGCCCACCTCGTCGACCATCGTGACGATGCGGTTGATATCGTCGTACGAGGTCGTGCGGACGCTGCCGTCCGGGTTCGTGACGCTCGTCGGCCGGCCGAGGAAATCGTACGCCGTGCGGTACACGCTCCCGTTGGCATTCGTGTACGCGACAACCCGGTCTTGCCAGTTGTCGACGTAAGTCTCCTGGCGGTACAGGCTCGTGGACGGCCCGGAGAAGAACGACCGCTGGACCGAGCGGACCTCGCGGCCGAGGCCGTCGTAGTACGTCTTGAGGTACCGTCCGCCTTGGGTGCCCTGGTACAGGCTCGAGATCTGCGCGGCACTCAGGGACTGATTGACAATCTGGGCCTCATCGAGGGTGCCCTTGAACCGCTCCGTTGTGGAGCTGTAGGCCCCGACCGTCGGCGCGTAGGAACCGGTTGGATGGCCCGTGAGCGTCGCTGGGGAGTTCCCGTCGACCGCGCCATTGAGGTAGATGTTGACGATCGTGTTCCCTCCCGAGGGCGTGAACGTCGCCGCAAGGTGGGTCCAGCTGGACGCGGACACCTTGCTCTTCGACGTCAGGATGCGCCAGGCGCTCCCGTCGTTGTATTGAGCGTAGACGACCCCGCCGTTCGACACCTTCAGCTGGCCAACGAAGTTCCCGTTGAAAACGTCGCCCAAGCTGTCCGTCTGGGTCGAATCACGGTAGACCCACGCCACAATAGTGAGGGACGGCGACGCCTGTATGGCGGCGCTCGCCTGAATGTAACCCCCCGTCCCGTTGAACTGCCGCGCGAGCCCGATTTTCCCCGTGACGCTCGTGGTGCCGAACAGGGTGCCCATGTGTCCCCGGCCGCTCAGGTCTTCCATCGTCCCGTTGAACAGGGTCTCCATGTCGAAGTGGAGAAGCCGCGGCCGGGAGTCGGGATCGTAGACAGTGGCGATGTCGTGAGCATCGTCATAGACGTACGTCGTGGTTGGGCGGACCCCGTTGGCTGTCGGCTGCATTACCGACGTGACGCGGCCGAGGAGGTCGAATGCGTAGCTCGTCGTGAGGCCCCGGCCGTCGGTCTGGGACGTGATCAGGCCAGTCGGGAAGTCGTACACGAAGCTTCGAGTGATGCCGGCGCGTGTCTCGCTCGTGAGATACGCGTTGCCATACGTGACCGAGTAGGAGAACGTCGTCACGATGCCGCTCGGGTCCGTGAGGGAGATTACGTTGCCGTACGAATCGTAGGAACGCTCCGAATAGAGCCAGCTCCCGTTGTGGTACGTCCGGCTCTCGATGCTCTCGCCAAGGGAATTGTGCTGGAAGAACGTACGCGAGGGTGGTGTGCTCGTCGGTCCATTGAGTCCCCCGATCTCGCCCGGGGAAAGAGCTCGGCTGTAAACGTGGACCTCGTCGATCGTCCCGTTGACCCACCGGCATCCCGTCCCAAGCCCGAAAATCTGGTAGCAGGTACCGATCGCCATGCCCGTCGGATTGGCGACGTAGGCAATGGCCCCGCTGAAGGACGCCGAGTTGGCGAGGGTGCCGTTGATGTAGACTTTGACCGTAGCCCCGTCGTACGTCCCGACGATCTGGTACCACTGGCCCGTCTTCAAGGTCCCACCGATCGCCGCTGCGCTGGCGGTCGCACCAAAGACCCCGAAGGCGGCTTGGTTCGTGTTCGTCGTGTAGAGCACATACCCGCCCTGATTGCCGCTGCCGCCCGGAAAGCTGTTGTCCACAATGTCTTCCCCGGACGACGTGAGCGCGTTGAAGTAGACCCACGCACTCACCGTAATGGCCGCCTTGGGCTGGACGCTCGGGTTCTCCGGGCTGACACCGACGTAGGACGATGCACCGTTGAAGTGCAGGGCCTTTCCCACCTCGCCGGTCACCGGCGTCGTCCCGCTCGGCGAACCCGCGTGCTGGTACCCGCTACGATCCGTCAGGTTGCCGGTCGCAGAGAAGGTCTCCATGTCGAACCACGTCATTTGCGTCCCCAGCGTGAGCACTTCGCTCGCGGAGAGCGCCCGAGCGTACATCCGGAACTCGTCGAGCTTGCCCAAGAAATAGGTATTTGGCATAGGGCTGTCGCCTCCCCCGATGAGGAGGCGGTTCTGAGAGATTTGGAACGTCCCGCTCATCGATAAGCAATTGCCGACGGTGACGCCATTCAGATATGCGCAAATGCGTGCCCCATCGAACGTGAAAGTCACGAAGCTCCACGAGTTGACCACCAGTTGCACCCGCTGACTGTCGCTCTCTCCGCCCGCTGTGTTGAATAGCGCGAGGTAGATTCTCCCGTACGGGGATGTGCCATCATACAGGATGATCCATCCTTTGAAGGGCGTCACGTAGCTGTCCTTCGCAACAATCCGCGTGTAGGAGGTGGGAAAAGGGGAGGCCGGATTGATCCAGAGCGAGACGGAGAAGGTGCTTGGGTCTAACGAGGGGACGTCGGCCACAGCAAGATAGTCGGACCCGAAGAAATATCGGGCCCGCCCTGCGAATCCGGTTGTGTCCGTCGTGTACACATATTGCGCCGCGTTTCCATGTCCGCTCAAGTCCCGGAAAAGGTCAGGGCGGGACGGGCCTTGGGGTGTTTCCATGTCGAGGTAGAGGACCGGATCCAGGGATCCGTTCTGCCACGACAGCGAGCCGATGGCGCGGTTGTGCAGCGAGGAGGGGACGCTGCTCGAGTAGAATTCCCCCGTCCTCCAGACGGGCGGGGCGTACACATCCGTGTCTCCGCCCCAGAAGTCCGTCGTCGTGCTGGTAAATTCCGGGGCCTCGTCAACATCATCGAGGTACACATTCACGGAACAACTCGTGAAAGCGTTATCCGCAATGACCCGAATAATCAGCCGGAACCTGGCTTGTCCAATCGGAGCCGCAAGCTGGGTCCACCCGAGCGACGACGGATAGCTTCCGCTCGCGGTGATGTTCGTCGTGTATGTGGCGAGGTTGGCAAGATTCGTTAGCCCGCCATAGGTCGCCGTGGAAACGGCGACCGTCAGGGATGCGGGGTTCGAACCTGAAGAACCGCCCCCGTTCCCTGAGATGGGCGCGATGCTGAACCACGCGCGCGCGATTTCGTTTGGGCGGAATCCGCTCAGGTTTTCGTAGAGTCCGGCCCAATCTCCGGCTGCTGCTCCCGAACTGAAACTCAGCACGTAAGAATGGCCACCAGTGTGGGAGATCGTGCTGAACCCGCCACTTCCCCAGTTTGGATTCGACCTCGTCAAGGTCCAGCTATAGATGACCTCTGGAGGAACGGTTTCCATGTTTCCGTTTTGGATCGGCCCTGTCGTATTGTAGAACTGCACGAAGTATTCGTGGGCCGCGATGGCCAAGCTGTTCACGGATGCCGAGGAACTTCCAGAGGGGACCATTCCAGCGCCTAGGACGGTTCCCAACGCATTCGTTTCCTCCACTTCGGTGCCCGCGGGAACCCCATTGAGCGTGACAATCCCGCTGGACTCGACCCTGACGTCGTCTCCCCACGAAACGATCGGTGCAGCATCATTCAGGTAGCCGCTCTGGAGTCTCACACCGTCGATGTTGCCGGAGCCTTGGAGCCAAGCTCCTGTGACTCGCTTCACGCCGTTAATCCAGATATCGTACCTTCCTGATGGCACGTTCACGTCGAAGCCGACCTTGTACCATTCCCCGGGGACGTAGCTTCCGAACGTGATGTATGGGAAGGAGCCGTTGAACCACCCCATCTGGCCGCCATCCAGGAAAGCGAAGTAGACTCGAATGCCGCCCGAGGAGGAGGACAGGACGAAGTAGACCTGGCCGGCATTGGGATCCGTACGGACGCGACCTTCGGCGACGAACCTGCCGGACTGGGCCGGAAAGGACCGGACGGCATACGAGACGGTGCCACTCGAAATGTTCGTCATCAATTCCATCGAAGGCGCGTTTATCGGGTCCGCGGCGTCGTCTAATCCGATCCATCCTGCTGAGGGCCCGGAGAAGTACAACGACCAGTCGCTCAGGCTCCGGTTATCGAAAGTGGAAGACATGATTCGGCCGCTCGCGGGAGTTGAGAGAATCCCGGGTCCGTAGAATGCATTCGCAGAGTTGGTGTTGGCATATGACGCGAAGCCCTCCTGGCCTGCCCCGTCCATCGAGTAAATAATGTTACCCCAGTTGTCAATCGCTTGGAATGTAGAGGAGGACTTGCCGCTCGCGTTCCCGGGGTAGGTATCCTGCTGTGAAACCGCGCCGTTCGGAGAGTACCAAGAAACGAGCTTTCGCAGCGGTTTGCCGCTGGCGTCTAATGTCGTCGTCGTCATCCCGCTCGCGGGGGAGCCGAAGTTATAGGTCGTGGACCCCTGCACGGAGGTCCCATTCGAGACCGTAACCTTGGCGTAGTACACTTTCCCGTTCGCGAGGTTGTAGGAGAAACTCGTGCTCTTGACGAGAGGGGTGCCGTTGTACACGTTCTGTAGGGAGACAAGATAGGACGTCGCCTCGGACCCTACTGACGCCTGGCTGTACGAGTAGGTCGTGCGCCCGCCGTTCGGATACGTGATGCCGGTGAGGAGCCAAGCGTTGCTCGAACCGTACGCAAACCTCGTTGACCGGGACATGGGATCGAGCACACTGTTCAGGCGTCCTTGGGAGTCGTATCCATACAGGACGCTCCTCCCGGCCGAGAGGATCGACTGCAGCCGGCCGTTCGCGTCGTACGTGAAGTTCACAAGCCGTCCGACTGTGTCCGTGATGCCGGTGATTCCGTTGCTGCCATAGGAGAACGTGAACCCATTCCATCCCGTGAAATCCGAGATCGTCGTGAGCTGACCGGCGGTGTTGAATTGATAATCGGTCCCGTCGATCGTCTCGAGGAGGTAGCACGGGGCGCGGCCACAGGTCGACTGGTACAGCCGGAAGTGCTCCCCCGCATGATTTTCGAACACCCCCGTTGCGTCCCAGCGAATCAGGTACGTCTGCCCATTCCATAGATGGAGGTAATACTGACCGATCCATGGGAGATTGAGTTGCCAACCCGGCCCCAGCGTAGCCCCGTTGTACGTGTCGTACAGATACGGCACGGGGGATCCCGAGGTGTTCAAAAACGTCCGAGGAGTGCTGAACACCCGGGACACGGCGAGGTTCAGGCCCCGACCGGGCAAAGCGAGATCGGTTTGGATGACCGTGAGCAGGCCGTTTCCCGGCGACACATACTCACTCAACTGTTTGTAGTACGTGCCGTACGGGGAGAGGCCGTCTCGGACCCAGGGCTGCGAGCGCGATGAGCCGAGGCTCGTCGGAAGGGGCATGGACACAAAGTACACGTTCTGTGCTTGGGAGTAGAGCATGAACGCGGCGGGTGATGTCCGCGCGGCGGCACTCAAATACGACAGTGGATTTTGGGTGCTTACCCTGTACAACAGCTGCGCAGGTCCCCATAGATTCGGCGAGGTGTAGACGCTGAAATAGATGGAGTTATTCATTCCCGTGGCCGTCAGCCAGAACAGGTAGAGGTCGTCGAAGTCGTCGGTCCCTAGGGTCGGGACGGGACTCGTCGAAGTCACGAAGGCACTTTGCCAGTAGGCGGCGGCTGGCGGAAGAGGAATGGTGGCAGCATCGACTTCATCTTGCGAACCGAAAGTTGCGGGGTAGGACGCCCAGATTGTTCCGTCGGAGAGCACAACCGCCGATACTTCGGCGTAGGCCTCTCCGGTCGTCACGATGTTCGTCGTGAGGGTGGATGGGCTGCTCCAAGTACCAGTCGTCCATCGTTTCCAGCCCAGTGTGTTCAGGCCAAAGTGCGAATACAAGACGACGACTTGCCCGTTCGGCTCGGGAATGGGCTTGTCCATCTCATACTGGTCGTTGGCCGTTGCCGGCTCCGACAAAAGCTGATCGAACCGGCTCGCGGACGTGTTGTGGGATCGGAAGACCCACCGGTTGAAGGTCGATCCGGTCTGCCAGTCGGCTGCAACCCAGATGTTTCCGTCTCCGGCGATGGCGGCGCCGACGGGACTCGCGGCGATCGTCGACATTGATGATACAGTCACGGTCGCGTTCCAGTTGACGTTAGCCTTCACAAGCGTACCGATCTTTGATTTGAGGACGGTATGCTCACTGTCGATCCAGGCAAGGGCGACTGTGGACCCCTGCTGTGAGACGTCGAAGCCTCGATTGACCGCACCGGTCGAAGGATCGCTGGCCAGCACCCATGTCCTTCCGTCAGGACTGCTGGAAGCGCGTATCGCACTACCGCTGTCGTAGAACGCCCAGTAGAATCCGTCGTAGAAGAACGTCTTCCTTTCGGCCGGATACGCGGTGGGCGCGCCGCTCGTGGTCGATGCGACGAACGTCGGGTCGACGCTCGCCTGATCGTCCGGGAACATCACCACGAGCCCGGCTCCCAATGGGATCCCGAAGGGACTCAGAGAGCCGGCGTAGAGCGCTCCGGCCTGGGCATCGGCCCAGCTCACCTGGAACTTGGTCGTCCATTCCGAGGGGTGCGGACTCGCACCGAGCGACGCCGTGAAGTTCTGACTCGGCTCCCATCTTGGGTCGCCCAACAACCGGAGGTCGACGGCGCTGCCGTTTTCATTCAAGTACGGGAACGCGGGCAACACGAACCAGAGGATGTTGAACGCCAGGTTCGACGAATTCGCCTGAGTGAAATTCACGGTGAACTTCGGCGGGGCGTATGCGGAGAAACGAGCCCACGTGGTCACCGTACCCTGGGAGATGCCCAGATAGGTCGGGTTGTACGTCAATCCGAGCGAGTAGTTGGATGCGCCAAGGACCGTCGTGTTTCGGGGGACCATCGGGATGGCCAAGCCCGGCATTGAAGCTCCAACTAGGAAGGCGCTCCAACTCGCCATCTGCGATCCGTCGGTCGTGTTGTACATCATGACGAAGGGCATGTTCGTCGGAAAGCTGTAATTGCCGAAGCTCGTCACGTAGACGTAGGCGCCGGGCGAGCGCACGAGGGTCGGCTCGATGGCCTGAGTCGCGACGGAACCGACGGTCGGTGCGATTGTTGAATGGACGCTTCCCGCCGGCAGGGGCGTTCCCGACGCGTTCGTCGGTGAAGCCGGAACCGCGGATGCCGCGACCGGCGTGGGCCCGCTCGAGTCAGATGTCTGAGCGCCAGTGCGGTCGCCCGCGGGAGCCGACGCAAGCATGGCGGTCGGCAAGGTGAGGGAGAGAACCAGGGCGAGGAAGACGGAAAGCCACGCTCGAGAGCGCGTGGATAGAAACGACCCCTCGCCGCTCGTCAATCCGTCAGACTTTCTGACCCAACTGCGTCGGCTGTGTCCCTGCCACATGCGACATCTCCTCGCACCGGCGGAAAGACGGGCTCACCAGACGCGGCCCCGTCGAGAGAAGGAAGCGTCCCCCGCACAGCCTGGTGGCATCCTCGAATCGCTCACACCCCGCATAAGCGTTACCGTTGGCGCCTTGGTCGAACCATTGAACGTCATTTCGGTTCGGTACGATTCTGCACCTTTTAGGTTCAGGTAGTTACCACTACCGCAATGCAATCGCGAGTGAGAACAAAGCTCAAACATACTTGAAAGTCGTGGAGAGGACCCCTGGAACCTTTCGGTGCTTCTCGATAAGTCCCTTGCTCGCATGCAGCCGTAAGGACCCTGGCTTGTTCTTGTTCGGATGAGCGAGTGCCTTGAATGTCTCCAGGGGCATCACAAGAATGTCGATGTACCCTTCCGTTGGGCGGTCTACGACAGTCGCGACCATGGGCTTCGCTCTCCAAGTCGCACAAGCCCGTTCGAGAGTCCCAATGTCCCGAATAGTGATGTAAATCGCTCCCCGCTTCACCGCAGCCGGCGTGATTGTACGGGACTTAACCTGGATGCCGAACACGTTCCCGTCGCTCGCAGCGAGTAGATCAATCCCATCAATGTCGGCCGGGATGACCTCGGCGCCGGACTTCGCGAGCCACCAGCCTACGAACCGCTCGCCAAACTGTCCCATCGTCCGGCCGAAGCCTTTGCCCTCACCCACGGGTATGGTGCACGACTTGGGAACTCTTAAGGGCGCCGTATCCGCGCGGACGACGGAATCGTTCGCTGCGGTCCACGGTACTTTGCAATCAGGCACTGAGTTCATAGGAGCGATCCTTTAGAGAGCTTCTGGAAGAGGTCATGCTCGATTGCACTCGGGCCTTCCAGTCGAAGTTGAACCCCGAAGAGCGACGGTCGAGCGGTTGCTGAGGCCCTGACTGGGACTTCCCGACAAGTTCGTCTACTCAAGCCATCGAGAAGACCTTCGCGGATGCGAGGTCGGCACCTGTTCCCCGGGGGTGATCGAGGTTCCTGAGCAACCGTAGTACACGACACTTTCGCTCACCTCGCCGAACCGCCTTATAGGAGAGCGCCCTGGCGGCCAGGCTGCCGGTGCCGTAGTACATCAGGGCAACGAGAGGTGTATTTGAAGGCCGTCACCGGGCGGACCAAGGACTAATAAGGCGCTCCCTTTCTGCGGCGGCCGATGGCGCAGGGCCGCGAGGTCGAGGTCAAGTTCCGCCGGGACCTCGGGCTCCTGGAAA
>Ga0066710_100004151_pt1 | contig 12691 bp, 6 predicted proteins | sample GraSoiAngelo_159_FD_79666 | JGI IMG/M metagenome (GOLD analysis project Ga0066710, IMG submission 79666) | Grasslands soil microbial communities from the Angelo Coastal Reserve, California, USA - 14_1009_16_40cm | ecosystem: Environmental > Terrestrial > Soil > Grasslands | place: USA...
CACGCCGAGATCAAGATTGGCAATTCGCCCATCATGCTTGCCGACGAGTTCCCGGAAATGGGCGCGCGCAGCCCGCAGTCGCTCGGCGGCTCCGCGGTGAGCATCCTTCTTTATGTCGAGGACGTGGACGCACTGTTCAGCCAGGCCGTCGCTGCCGGCGCGAAAGTGCTCAGGCCAGTGGAGGACAAGTTCTACGGCGACCGGTCTGGCGGAGTCGTGGACCCCTTCGGACACCAATGGCACATTGCCACACACAAGGAGGACATAGCTCCCGAGGAATTGCAAAAGCGTGCTGCTGCCTTGGGACAATCGTGAAGCAGCCGGATTTATAAGATCTTTTTACAACTGAGTGAGCCGATTCCGACAAAATAGTATCTCTGTGGGCAGTACCCGGTTAATCCATGATGGGAGAAGAACTCAACGGCATTGAAATTACCGACCGCGGCCTACACGGTCGTGCTTCCGCCCTTGTTGATCGATCCAACGGAAAAATCGCTCCTTAGGTTATTATCCAGCCAGGGGGCTCTCGCCGATAAGCTAAGCCTTACCGACAATTTCTTGACACCTGAATAGGCGCTTTTCCTGTGATGGTGCCAGGCATGGACCACCAACCCAGAAAACCCTCTGGACAAGCAGCAGCCTTCAATCACAATGCGCAACCGTGCCCTATAGTGGGTTGGGCGGCATCTCGCTGTGCAGATAGATAAGAATTCTGTGTAACCCACAGCCGAGGATATTCGTCTTTTTGAATGTCGGGTCATAGGAGTTGAGTTAAGAATGTGAGTTAAGAATGTGGGAGGCGCGCTCCGCGCGGCGACCAGGGCGGGTCTTAACAGGAAACAGGGACTGCAAACCCCCTTTTTGACCGCCGGTCGGAGACCGCCTCCCGGCCTTCCCATCTCCCAACTTGAACGGCCACGGGGTGAGGGGAGACGCGGTCTGATTGAAAAGCTATTTCAGAGACATAACACTGGTCCAGCTTCTCATCGAGAAATCCGCAACTAGAGCGAAAGTTCGGAGCGGTCGAATGAAAATCAGAAAGTGCAATCTGACGTTCGTGAATCTGATCAACAGAAACCTCAGGCTGCGCTAAGTAGAGTTACTTGGTGGCGACAAAGTTCACAGTTCGGTCAAATTTGTGTCAAGGGCCAGGCCGCCCCTCACCCCCAGCCCCTCTCCCGTGGGGAGAGGGTGGCCGAAGGACGGGTGAGGGGGTCAGTTGCCAACAGAACCGCATCTCTTGGCGGTCTGAGGTTGCTCGCTACTCTTGGAAGTTTGAACTACGGTTTACGAAATTTCTGAAATGAGAATATCGTCCTTTTATCTTTTCGCCCTTTCGTGGTCTGTTTTTTGGGTACCTGGACTAATCGAGTGCAAAACTCAAATGAGTATCCTGAAGGGAACGGTCTATGATGCTGGCGGCAAACCGGTGCCGGGGGTCAGGGTCAAGGCCGCTCAGTTGAACTCCGGGAAGCACCAGGAGGCAGTGACTAATGAATCGGGCTCCTATATTTTCAAAAACCTATCTCCTGGTAAATATCGTCTGGAAGCCAAATATGACGGATTTGAGATTGTAGTCCAGGAAACAACCGTGGGAGATCAGATTGCCCGCCTCGACTTTACCTTGCGGCAGTCCGTCAATGGAGCTGCCTCCAATCCGCCTTCTGCCGCTTCACAGCAGGCTTCTTCACCTGAAAGTCGTGCGCCTCGCTCGCCGCGCCGGCGTGGATTCCAGTCGCTAACTCTTCAGACCCCAGAGAGTCTGGATGCCTCTCAAGACCATCTGGCAGACAATCCTTCGGCACAGCGGGTAAGCGAATCCGCTCCGGCCATCGATAGTGGAGTCAGCCCTTCATCTGAAACATTGGTTATTCAGGGTTCGACCAATGCATCCTCTCTGAACGGCTCAATGGGACTGGAGCCCACAGAAGATCAAATGCAGGAAAGGCGCGAGCGGATCCGGCAGCGATTTGGACAAGGCGATTTCGGCGGGGCCAGAGGCCCTGGCGACGGCTGGGGCGGCGGATTTGGTGGACGTGGAGGCTTTGGTGGTGGAAGCAGAGGGGGTGGAAGATTTGCAAACGACCGCCTGCGAGGCAATTTCTTTGAAAGCTACCGTAACTCTGTGTTGGATGCCCGGCCGTTTTCGTTTTCCGGACTGGAACAAAAGAAGGAGCCTTACATCCAGAATAACTTCGGCGTTTTTATCGGAGGTCCACTGAACATCCCGAAAATGTACCATGGAGCGGATCGCACCTCCTTCTTTATTGGGTACCAGGGCTCACGCCTGCGCAATCCTTATGACAATACGGTCACCGTGCCCACTCTGGCCGAACGCAATGGAGACTTTTCTCAAACGTTTGGCCGGTTTGGCAACAGTGCCCAGCCGATCCCGGTTTACGATCCTGCTTTCCTGGAAGGAGGTTCGATGCTGAGGCAGTTTCCCAACAATGTCATTCCGATAGAACGCATCAGCCCCATTGCGCGAAGCCTGCTGAGTTTCATTCCGCTGCCCAACCTTCCTGGAACTGTCCTCAACTACCATCTGGAAGAGTCTCTGGCCAGTGACTCCGACATGCTTCTGTTGCGGCTTAACCATCGTCTCAGTCCTCGCGATAATCTTTCCTTCTATTATTCACTGCAACGACGCGGATCAGAGACCGGCCAGGTTTTCCCGGGTTTTCATACTGACCAGGACACGCAGGGCCAGAACCTGATGCTGGGTCTGACGCATAACTTCACCTCACACGTGATTAGCGACACCCGCTTCAGGTTCAATCGCCTGCGACTGAACAGCTTGAATCAGTTTGCCTTCATCCGGGATGTTGAAGGAGAATTGGGCATTAGTGGGGTCTCGCCAGATCCTCTTAATTATGGAGTCCCCTCCATCCGGTTCACAAACTATGCGACACTGCAGGATACTTACCCTGCCTTGAGGCGCAACCAAACCAGTCATCTCAGCGATACCGTCACTTTTATTAGAAGCAACCATACCTTTCGCAGCGGCTTTGAGTTTCGTCGGATCGAGCTCAACAATCGCAGCGACCCCAACGGCCGTGGCACCTTCACCTTCAGTGGCTTTGCCACCAGCGCCTTCGACTCCGGGGGGCGACCCATCCCCGGTACGGGGTACGACCTGGCAGATTTTCTACTGGGCTTGCCGCAGTCGACCGCCATTCGGTTTGGGGACGACAACACTTATTTTCGGGGTAATGTCTTCAATCTCTTTTTCATGGACAACTGGAGAGTCGCGCCACAACTGACCTTGAACCTGGGACTGCGATATGAGCTGGCCAGCCCGTTGACGGAAAAATTCGACCGTATCTCCAACCTGGATATCGCCCCCAATTTTGCGGGTGCGGCCGTGGTGCTGCCTGGAGCCGAGGGGCCTTACAGCGGTCTATTTCCGGCTGCCCTGATCGATCCAGACCGCAACAACCTGGCGCCGCGAATTGGCCTGGCCTGGAAGCCATTCCCTCAGCAAAACCTGGTGGTTCGCAGTGGCTACGGCATCTTTTATAACGCTTCCATCTATAATCAGTTTGCCACTCAATTGGCCAGCCAGCCTCCTTTCGCCGTTAGTGACAACCTGATCACTCGTCCGGACCGGGTCTTGACCTTGGCCAACGGCTTTCCATCAGATCCTCAATTCACTGTGTTCAACAGCTATGCGGTAGACCGCCATCTGCGAGTGGGATATGTGCAGCAGTGGAACCTCGACATCCAGCAACAACTACGCCCCAATCTGGTATTGACTGTTTCCTATAATGGTTCCAAGGGGACTAGGCTGGACCTGCTCCGTTCACCCAATCGAGCGCCAGCGGGGTCTCCTTTAGAGACTGACTCTAATCGAATCATTTCTAACGCTCAAGGATTCTTATACGAAACTTCAGGAGCTGCCTCGATTTTCCATTCGTTGCAAATCCGGCTCCAGAGGCGCTTTACTTCTGGATTGTCGGTCAACGCAAGTTACATCTTTGGGAAATCCATCGACAATGCCTCCAGTATCGGCGGCGGTCAGGAAACCGTGGCGCTGATTGACAACAACCTCCGGGCCGAAAGGGGCCTCTCGACTTTCGACATGCGTCATCAATTGACTATCAATCATGTTTACGAATTTCCCTTCGGCGAACGCAAGCGCTTCCTGTCGCACGGCGGGCTGCCGGCTAGACTTTTGGGTGGCTGGTCTCTCAGCGGAATGACCACACTGCAATCGGGAAGTCCTTACACCGCCAGAATCCTGGGGAATTCCATTAATAACAGCGGAACCGGCGCCAATCAGTCAGAACGAGCTGATGCTACAGGCCTGCCGGTCGAGTTGCCCGAGTCACTGCAAACAGTGGCTCATTTTTTCAATACCGATGCCTTCACTCTTCCCACACCTGGCCGTTTTGGTTATGCCGGACGCAATACCATTACCGGACCAGGAACCACAAACTTCAATATGGCCTTGGCTAAGGTCATTCGCTTCTCTCCGGACGGCAAGCGGTTGGAATTTCGAACACAAGCCACCAACGTTTTTAACACACCTAACTTCAACGGGCTGGGCGTCATCGTTGATGCTTCTAACTACGGGCATCTCATCAGCGCCAAACAGATGCGGCAATTCGAGTTTACTCTGAGGTTTAATTTTTGATGTCGAGGAAAGCCTCAACAGCAACGCGGAAAGCCAGGAAACAATTGTTCCTTTGCCTTTGGCTTTTTAGCGTTGGCCTTACGCTCTCCACTGTTTGCACTCTCCGTTCGCTTCACTCCCAAACCAAAGATTCGTCTGAAAAAGCGGGAAGCATTTATACCCTTCGTGTTTTTGAAGATCTGGTTATCGTTGATGCCGTTGTGACAGACAAAAAGGGTAATCCTATCAAAAACCTGATGCCCGCAGATTTCACCATCTATGAGGACAATGTCCGACAGAAGATTGCCACCTTTGATGTTGAAGATCTCTTTACCCAGGAAGAAGGGGATCGTGGGACCACGCCCCAATCAACGCCACCCTCAGCAGCGGTCGTTACTCCCTCTGGTGCCCCAGCGGCTGGACTTCCCGGGGAAGCCTTTCAAAACCGCCGGCCCATGATTTTGTTTCTCGACCTCAGTTCGATGCCTGTGGAAGATTTGGTTCAAGCTCAAAAAACTGTTCTTCAGTTTATTGACAAGCAACTAACCCCATCAGACCTGCTGTCCATTGTGGTCAATGCTGCGACTGTCAAAATGCTGCAGGATTTCACCAACGACCGTGAAGTACTGAGGCAGACCGTGCAACGGGTGCATATTGGCGACTCTGCCGACTTGGCGGAAGCAGGGGCAACGAACCCCGATACCAGCGACACCAGCTCCGAAGATCTTTCCGATACCTTTGTGGCGGATGAAACCCAATACAATATTTTTAATACCGATCGCAAGCTCTCTGCGATTGAAACGGTGGGAAAGATGTTTCGGGAGATTCCCCAGAGAAAGTTTCTGGTGCATTTCTCCAGTGGTCTATCCACTACAGGGGTTGAAAACCAGGCTCAGTTACGAGCTACCATTGATGCGCTCAACCAATCGAACGTCTCACTCTATAGCGTCGATGCCCGAGGACTCATTGCTGCGCCACCGGGTGGCGATGCCAGCAAAGGGAGCGCCTCAGGAACGGCCAACTACAGCGGCAAGGCCATTCGCGATCAGTATGCGTCCATCGCCAACTCTCAGGAGACTTTGACTACTCTGGCATTGGACACGGGCGGTAAGGCCATTTTTGATACCAACAACTTGGGCCAGGTTTTTGAAGCGGTCCGCGAAGATTCCAAGAGTTACTATGTTCTGGGATATTACTCTTCGAACTCCAGACGGGACGGGAGATATCGGCAGATTAAGCTGCGAGTTAACATTCCCGGAGCTCACCTTAAATATCGACAGGGGTACTACGCCCCCAAGTCATTTGAGCAATTCACTAAATCGGATAAAGAGCGTCAGTTAGAAGAAGCCATAACGACGGAGCGCCCATTTTCCGAGATCCCTTTTCTGGTCGCTGCCAACTTTTTACGGGTAGATCAACGCACCGATTTTGTTCCGGTTTCATTGAAATTTGCGGCGGCCGACATCCCTTTTCAACAAAAAGGGAAGAAAGCCCAGGCGGAATTCGATTTCATTGGGCAAGTGCTTGGACCTAAGAGCAGGGTGGTGAATGCAGTCCGCGACACCATTCGAGTCGACCTGGATGCGGGGTCTTTCAGGAGAATGGCCAATGGAGACATCCAATACAACACGGGCTTTTATTTGCCACCCGGCAAGTACGACTTGAAATTTTTGTTGCGGGAAAATCAAACCGGAAAGCTCAGCACCTTTGAACAAGCCTTGTCCGTGCCGGACTTCGGCGAGTCAAAACTTGCCCTGTCTTCTATCATTCTGAGCAACCGATTAGAACCCGCAAACTCGAAAGCCAACTCGGTAAGAAAAGTGGGTGATTTCGGCGAGTCGCGCCAGCAGAGCCGCAACTCCACCGACCCGCTCGTAGTCGATCAGAATCGCATCATCCCCAGTGTGGCTCGTGTCTTTGTCCCTCAAGATACCCTCTATATTTTTTTTCAAATCTACCGGCAACCCGCCAAAGGGTTTGCACCTAATATCACAGCCTCTCTGACCTTTTTGAAGAATGGGAAGGTCTTTCGCGAGGCCTCTCAGAGTCAACTTAATGAATATGACGAGGGTTCCAATGACACTCTGACCTGTAACTTCCAAGTTCCGTTGGCCCAGTTTTCAAAGGGTGAATATGTGCTACAGGTCAAGCTTACCGACAACACTTCCCAAAAAGATTTAATCCAAAGAAGCAATTTTGTTATTAGATAAGTTACTTACGCCTCCGATCTGATGGGCTTCTTTGAGGTTAACAGTATGGTGGAACGTGCGCGCCGTCTCGCGTTTTTCGGCGTGCGCAGAGCGCCGGCTCCATAGCTTATCCGGTCGGTTCGTCCTCGTCGTCGTCCTCGTTCTCGCCTTCGAAAATCCAAGGGCCGACTACGACGAAGAGGACGAGAACGATGACGATTCCATAAACGAGAACAAAATTCTCGTTTCGATCGGCATAACGGGCTAGACCTTGTGGCGAATCGAGAACGGATTACGGGGAATTGTGGGGGCGATGGAGAGGCAGACTGCGACCTATTGTAGTTAATTACTGCGATTTTTCTTCAGCCTGCTCAAACCAAAGGAGAAGTAGAGGATTCAGTCTGAAGAGTCCGGCAATTGGAAGTGCAAAATGTGCTTATCGCGGTTGTTCTGTTCACGTCTAGTCACAATCTCACATTCGAAGCTATCGTCAAAGGCTTTCTGCTTGTCTCTAGCTGGCACATTTGACGTTTTCAAACTTAGGAATGGCCGTGCCAATAAACGGAAAAAATCTTCCTTTTCTCTGGTCCAGTTAGAGAAGCAGCTTGCCAAGAATAGTTCCCTATTTGTGTCAATGATTTACACTTAGAGTTTTTCTGATGTGATGGATATAGGTTTGCTGCACCACCAAACAAAGCTATCAGTAATTGGGCAGCGAAGATGGGCTGAACCGTAGAAGCTGTCCAAGAAAAGTCAAACCTAAATTGAATCAATCGACAACAGGTGCCGCTGACTGAAATCACCGGGTTGCATGCCGCAAACTCGAGGGAGAGTATCAAAGCCCCTGGTTGTTCCAAGAGTCTCACCGAGGACCGGGCCTAAGTATATACCACGTCGTATCACCGGAAATAAGGGACAAACGAAATAGTCTCAGATAGAACCCTGGTTGGCAACTGGCAACTTCAGACAGCTAGAGAAAGCCTGGAGAAAGCGATGTGAGTGTCAGCTAGGGAGCCAGCAAGAAGATCCGCAGGCCGCAGTGGCCGGCTTGATCTGGCCGAAGACGGCACCACAGCAGGCGCTCAGCGGAGAAGGAGTCAGCGAATGTGGACCGCCGATTCCAGGAAGGACAGTCGGAGGCAGCTCTAGAAGAAATAAGGGGCAAACTGCCAATGAAAGAAAATCCATAGGAAGAGGGACAGGGAGAAGTTTTGTTCCGTTTAGCGCGAGAGGCACGTCTGGATACTTAGTCTCGGTTCCGTAACAAACAAAATCTAAAAAAGTTTTGGAGCAAAGAATAAATTGCTCGAAAACGCTTATGTGAATTGAAGGTTTCAAAGAAGAGGTACAATCCTGTGGCCTTACCGGCGCTTGTACCCTCCCGCTGAAAGGCGCGACGGGTGAAGCGCAGAGTCGTCAAGCCGTGCGGGCCTGGGCGCTGCTCGTACGGTCCCTCAACTGGCGCCTTAACAAGGAGAGAAAACATGAAGAAGGAGCTCTTACACCTTAGGTCCTGGCTTTGTCGAAGCACAGCGCTTGTTGCAATCCTGTCGTGTTCAGTCGGAATGTCGGGCTCTGCGTTTGCAAATCTCATCACCAACGGCAGCTTTGAAGAGCCAACGATACCCCCTGTGCCGCCTGGCGGCTTCATATCGGTTTGCAGCGGCTCGTCCTTTGATGGTTGGGACGTTGTGGGCGCTGGCTGTGTCTCGCCGATCAGCGGTTTGTTCACATCTGGAGGCCTCACTTTTCCGGCTCAAGACGGGGACTTTTGGGTTGACATGACCGGCAATGTCTCCAACTCTGCCACGGGGATTGAGCAAACAGTCACGACCAGCATTGGCACCCTGTATGATTTGAGCTTCTGGGTCGGAAACCAGGTTAATCCCGGTGGACCATACGGCACAACCAGCACAATCGAAGTCTTTGTCGGAGGTGTGTCGCAGGGAACATTTACGAACAGCGGCGGGGCCGGGACATTCACGCAGAACTGGCAGCAGTTCACTCTCGGCTTCACCGCTCTAAACACCTCGACGCCGATCGAATTGCTCAATAAAGACTTTTTTGACAACTCAAATGGACTGGATAACATCGTGCTGCTGCCTCATGGCTCGCCACCCCCAAGCGTGCCTGAACCAGGCACCCTGAGTCTGTTCGGCCTGGGCCTGGGCGCTCTTGGCGTCGCGAGGCGGCGCAAGGCTGACTGAAGGGCAGTTCCTGTTGCACTTTCATTTTCAGCTACTGCGTGCCTGTCTTGCTTCGCGGTCATCTCAGGTGGGTCCATAGCAAACCCGAGACGCTGTGGCCCACCTTCTCGGCCGGCCCCGAGATGACGGCTTTCTGTTTGTTTCAAGCCTTGAGTTTGGACATTTCATTAGCCCCTCCGATTCATCGAGGGGGTCTTCAAGCGTTTCGTGTCGTCCTACGTTGAAAAACCGCTGACGTGGTTGCTTTGTTCTGAAGGTCTTCCGAACCCCTCGATAAATCAAGGGGCTAATAGGATCCGATGCATGCGGAATGAACCAAACTCCCCTTACGGCAGCGAGCGTGGCAGAACAAAGACCTTTATGAATGACGTCGAGCGGTAGACACGTTCTCTGACCGGCTGGAAATCCGCCTCGGTGGCTTCATTGATGTTCAAGAACTTCTGCGGGTTGATATTGATGAGCGGAAACCAGGTGCTCTGGATCTGAATCATGATTTGATGCCCGCGGCGGAAGGTATGGAAGGTATCGGACACAGTAAACTCCACCCGTGTGGGCTGGCTGGGAATGAAGGGCTCCGGCGTTTCCAGGCTCTTGCGGAACTTGCCTCGCATCACCTCACCCCGCACTAGTTGCTGATAACCACCGAGTGTGTTATCGACGCCGCCCTTTTCGTCGGGAAACCGGTCCGGATAAACGTCGATGAGCTTCACAATCCAATCCGAATCGGTGCCTGTGGTCGAGACCTGCAGGCTGGGGACGATAGGCCCGGCGAGGGTGAGGTCCTCCTCAAGCACGTCGGTCCGATATACCAGCACGTCGGTGCGGCGCGCGGCAAAGCGCTGGTCGTCCACCATGTAGCGCTGGGCCATGCCTGGTGCAATGCCAGGGATGAATGGGACCGGTTTTCCGGGATCGCTGAGGTACTCATCGAAGTCGGTCTGACCGTTTGCGCTAGGCGGGTCAAAAGAGAGCTTTCCTCCGGCCTTCAAGTAAAGTGATTTCGAGACCGACGATTTTGGAGGCCAGGCATCAAACCTGCGCCATTGGTTCGTTCCGGTTTCGAAGACGTAAGCTTCGGGCAACTCCTGCTTCCCTTTGTCCTTGAGAAAGTAATTGAAGAAAGGCAGCTCGATATGCTCGCGGTAAAACTCAGCGGTGGGGCCATCGAAGCGGACGTCACCCAGTTGATCTCCCTTGCCTGACGCCCAGCCACCGTGGACCCAAGGCCCCATCACCAGGATGTTGAACGCGCCGGGGCTTTGCGCCTCCACCGAACGGTACACTTCGAGCGCGCCGAAAAGGTTCTCTGCGTCAAACCAGCCTCCGACGGTCATCACGGCGGGCTTGATCCTCTTCAAATGGGCGCGGATATTGCGCGCCTTCCACCAGTCATCACGGGCCTCGCGCTTCATTATCTCGTTCCAGAAAGGGATCTCGTTGTGGAGGTACTTTTCATTGGCGTTGCGCAGGGGTCCCAGTCGGAAAAAAAATTCGTAGCCGTCCTCAAGGCCGCGATCGATAGGCTTGCCCGGAGCGACCGTGGTCGGCTTGGAAAAGGGCCATCCCGCTCCCGAGAACCAGCCAAAGGCATGAGCCAGGAGTAAAGCACCATTGTGGTGCCAGTCGTCTGAGGCGAACCAGTCGGAAACCGGCGCCTGCGGTGAGACAGCCTTCAACGCCGGGTGTGCGTCGATCATGCCTGCAGCGGTGTAGAATCCCGGATAAGAGATTCCCCACATGCCCACGCGGCCATTATGGCCCGGAATGTTTTTCACCAGCCACTCGATCGTGTCGTAGGTGTCGGTGCTTTCGTCAATGTCCTTAGGGCGGCTTTTGACAGGGTGATGAGGCCGCATGTGCTCAAATTCGCCTTCAGACATCCAGCGCCCTCGGACGTCCTGGTAGACGATAATGTAACCCTCTTTGGCAAACAGGGAAGAGGGACCAATGTTCTCACGGTACCTGTCTACGCCGTAGGGCGCCACACTGTAGGGTGTGCGGCTCAGGAGAATCGGGTAGGAAATGGAACGGTCCTTGGGAATGTAAACGGAAGTGAAGAGTCGAACCCCATCCCGCATAGGGATGGTGTACTCGTGCTTGGTGTAGTTCTCCTTGACACATTCCAGTCCCTGTGGAAAGGCCGGCGCGGCAATCACAAAAAGAAGCAGAGCCAACCGAACTCTCTTCCGGGTCAAATGATTCCTCATCGATTCCTCCCTCGCAGCCGATCGTCAGAATGCACTTTATCATTGGTTTTTCTTGTATGGCCCCCGCTCCGCACTGGCCAGAGCGGCGGTTCCGGCAAACTGTATCACGAATGGCTGCTGGTTGGAACTTGAGAGAAATGGACGAAACGCCAAGACCGCCAAGGACGCCAAGAAAAGAGGATTTAACTGGTCCGCCATCTTAATTCCTATTCCTCCCCCGGTGGGTCCGCAGGGTTTCTGACCACGCGCTGGAGGCCATCGCCTCACAAAATCCGTTCGAATTGAGAATCAGCTCTAAAGACATGGGCTTAATTTCCATAGGCCGGCATGAAAGCCCTTGCTCTTGGCGATCTTTGCGTTTCCCTCTTCCCGGAGCCAACGGCCCAACCGGGGACCCGAATGAACAGATGATCCAGTCTTAGGTTAGCGCTTATGGGGCGCGGCCCTTGGCTACTTCTTTCCCTTTTCGAATTTTGCCCGTAGCTCGGCGATGCTCTTGCCCTGATCTCCGAACTGAGCCACAAGATTTCGAGCCAGTAGTGAACCATCGGTTGCCCCGGCTAAAGCCCGCTGAAAATGTTCGTTGGGCCATGCTCCTTCCTTCATGAGAGCCGCCGCAAATTCCATTGATGCGGTGTCACCGCCCACCCGGAGCGCTTTCGCTACCCAGGCATAGCCGTTCAGCCCCTGGATGAAGTTTTGTTTGGATAGCCAGCTCGATTGCTTATCATACATCCACTTGGCCTGCTTGTAAGTCTCCACCAAATAGCCCGCGTCAAACCACGCGAGTGCGTTGGCCTTTCCGCTCGACCCGGCCTCCAGTGCTCGAGCCATCAGACGTGACAGCAGTTCATAGGCGATGCGTTGGTCTTTCTCACTATAAATGACTGCCCGACGCAGGGTTTCCATTCGCACGATGACCGGTACCTCCGGCGAAAGCAATGCGATCGTATCCTGAGCCAGTTTTGCTATTTCGTAACCGACTTTGGGAGAGTCCCAGCTTTGGCTGTTCCCCCAGGGCAACGATTTAGCGTCACCAATCTCAAATGGGTGACAGACGAGTGGCGGACCCGCCTCGACCGCGCTTGTAAATGTAAAGAGTGCTGCCGAAATGACCAATCCCACCCCCAGCCGATGAAACGTTGTGTTGCGCATAAGTGTGCCTCCAGTGTTGAATTTGTTGGAAGTCTAACTCTGAGATTAGAGCCCCGCAAGTACGGTTGCGTAATGTAACAGTTTGTTACCGTACATTTCTCCGACAACCCGGCTAGCAGCCATGAATCCGGTGAACGCCGTGAGAATTATCGGGTATGATGGGATCAGAGTCTCGGTTGTTCTATATAAGAACGCGAAGATGACGCCGCCATTTCAGAAATACGGTCATGTATTTTCATTTCCCTTCGTGCTCGTGCTCTTACTCCTGCTCTTGCTCGGCGTTCCAGTGACTAATCGAGTAAGAGCATGAGCAGGAGG
>Ga0066710_100004152_pt1 | contig 12691 bp, 13 predicted proteins | sample GraSoiAngelo_159_FD_79666 | JGI IMG/M metagenome (GOLD analysis project Ga0066710, IMG submission 79666) | Grasslands soil microbial communities from the Angelo Coastal Reserve, California, USA - 14_1009_16_40cm | ecosystem: Environmental > Terrestrial > Soil > Grasslands | place: USA...
CCGGCGGCTCGCGAGCCGGCACCGTGACGCCGCCTCGCGGGGACGCCGAGCGCGGACGCACGGTCTTCGCGCGGCTCGAGTGCGCCAGCTGTCATGCGGTCCCGGACCAGAGCTTTTCGCCCCCGACGCGGCCCGGGCCGGATCTGGCGGGCATCGGCGCACGCCACCCCGGCGAGCTCGTCGAGTCGATCATGAATCCGAACGCGCAGATCCTCGATGGGCCCGGTTACACCGACGAGCGTGGCCTGTCGACTATGCCGGACTATAGCGATCGGCTCACGGTGGGCGAGCTGAGCGATCTGGTCGAATATCTAAGAAGCTTCGAAGCCACCGCGGCGCCGCCCGCGACGGAGCAACCGGCCCGCGAGCAGTAGGTGGCGCCGCGCTCAGCCGTAGACGCGCTCGATCCGAGTCCCCACGCGACAGACGATCTCCCACGGAATCGAGCCGATGGTGTTCGCCATCTCGCGCGCGTCGATCGTGTCGCCGCCCTGGCGCCCGATGAAGACGACTTCGTCGCCGGGCGAGGCGTCGAGCCCGGTCACGTCGATCATGATCATGTCCATGCAGACCGAGCCGATGATCGACGCGCGCCGGCCCCGGATGAGCACCGCCCCGCGGCCGGCCAATCGAAGATCGAGCCCGTCGGCGTAGCCCGCGGGCACGATCGCGATCGTCGTCGGCTTCTTTGCGGTGAAGCGGGCGCCGTAGCCGGTGACCTCGCCGGCGCGCATGCCCTTGACGGCGGTGACCTTGCTGGCGAGCGTCATCACGGGCGCCAGCGGGATCGTGGAGGTGAGCGGTGGCGGCACGATCCCGTAGAGCAAGAGTCCCGGCCGCACGCGCTCGAACCAGACGCGCGGGTCGCGCACGACCGCGGCGCTGTTGGCGGCGTGGCGAAAACGAGGCCGGGCGACGAGCGCGTTCAGGTCGGCCAGGACCTGATCGAAGCGCCGGCGCTGCTCGTCGAACAGCGACGAGGCGGGATCGTCCGCGGTCGCGAAGTGGGTGAAGACCGCGTCGAGGTCGAGGTTCTCACTTCGCAGCAGCTCGGGCAGGGTGCGGCGCAGGTTGTCGAAGCGAAACCCGAGCCGGTTCATGCCCGTGTCGATCTTCAGGTGATAGCGCACGCGCTGCTTGTGACGTGCCGCCGCGGCCTGCACCGCGCGCGCGGCCCCCGGCGACGAGATCGTCGGCGTCAACCGGCAGTCGAACAACCCGTCCAGGTCGCTGACGCTGAGCGCGCCGAAGATGAGGATGTCGGCCCGCACGCCGGCCGCCCTCAGGGTGGCGCCTTCTTCGATATCCGCGCACGCCAGGAGATCGGCGCCCGCATCCTCGAGCGCCCGCCCCACCTGCGCAGCGCCGTGGCCGTACGCGTTTGCCTTGACGACCGCGATCACGCCGGGGGGCGACTTCGGCCGCTCGCGCCTCAGGTGCTCGAGGATCGCGCGGTAGTTCGCCTTGAGCACGTCCAGATCGACGCGCGCAACCGTCGGCCGAATTCGCTCACCCACGCTGGGCCACTGCCGTGTCCATGGCGATTGTCGGTTCCATGTTACTGCGGGGAAGGCTCCTGACCGGCGAGGTGTGTGCGGGAGCCTCCGGGCGAGGCGTCGGGCCGAAAGCCGAGGGCAACGGCGGACCGAGCGTCACGACTGACGTGTAAAAGTTATCGAGGAATTCTGCGCGTGGGTCGCGAAAAAATTTCGCCCGTCCCACGCACGGCGTGCACATCAGGCGGAGAGTCCTGTTCGTTTTCCTGACCTTCGCGTCTATGGGGGGCCCTGGGGTGCGCTTCTGGTATGGACGTTGCACTGATGCCGGGGTGAGGAGCGATCTGAAAAAAGGAGGTATGTCCATGAAACGTGCAGCCGTTCTGTTTGCCGCCGCTCTGGCGACGCTGCTCGTGAGCGGTCCCGCGATCGCTAAGGATCCAACCACGGGAGCGACCGCGCCCGCGGAGAAGCCGAGCACCTTGGCGATGCCGCATCGTGTGACCGGCAACGTGGTGTCGGTCGACAAGAAGACCAACAGCGTCTCGATCAGGGACACGAAGGGCAAGGAGCTCACGCTGGTCGCGGACGGTGACACGATCGCGGAGCTGGACCGCCTGAAGGCGGGCGACCAGGTCAAGGTCACCTACAAGAAGAGCCACGATCAGATGGTGGCGACGAAGATCACCACGGTCAGCTCGGCGAGAACGTCGGGGACGAAGTAACGACGTCGGATTCGGCAGGGCGCCTTCGAGGCGCATCGAGGGCGAGACGAACGTCTCGCCCTCCCTTATTTCGGCTCGCCGCGCCTTAGATCGATCCTTCCGCCGCCAGCGCGGCGATCTGGTCGGCGCTGTACCCCAGCTCCTTCAGGACCTCCACGCGGTGCTGGCCGAGCAGGGGCGCCGCCGAGATCTTGGTCGGCGAGGCCGAGAGCTTGATCGGATTGCCGGCGGTGATGTAGCGCCCGCGCACGGGATGCGCGACCTCGACGATCATCTCGCGCGCGTGCAGGTGGGGATCGGTCAGCACCTCGCTCGTGTCGAGGCAGGCGCCGCACGGCACGCCCGCGCCGGCCAGGATCTTCATGACCTCGTGCTTGGGCCGCTTCGACGTCCAGTCTTCCACCAGCGCGTCGACCTCGCTCTTGTGTTGCCAGCGGGCGGCGCTCGTCTCGTACCGAGGGTTGCCGACAAGGTCGGCCCGACCAATGACTTGCAGCAGCGCATGCCAAAATTGCTGCGGCACGAAGACGAACACGTAGTCGTTCGGGCCGCCGGGATGGCAGCGATACGTCGTGCCCGGCGCGCCCGCCCCGAGCTGGTTGCCCGTGCGCTGACCGGGCTTCCCCGTGCGCTGGTGGTCGCGCAGGCTCACGCGGATCAAGTTGACCACCGCGTCCTGCATCGAGACCTCGACCTGCTGGCCCTCACCGGTGAGGTGCCGCTGCATGAGCGCGGCGAGAATGCCGACCACGCAGTGGATACCGGTGCCGGAATCCCCGATGGACGGCCATACGTAGGTCGGGGGATTGTCCGGAAAGCCGGTGACGCTCATCGCGCCGCCCATCGCCTGCGCGATCGGCTCGTAGCTCTTGTACTCCGCGTACGGCCCGTACGAGCCGAAGCCCTTGATGCTCGCGTAGACGAGACGCGGGTTGAGCGCCTTGACCGCCGCGTAGCCGAACCCGAGTCGCTCGAGGACGCCAGGGCCGAAGTTCTCGAGCAGCACGTCGCCGGTCTTCAGCAGGGTGCGAAACACGTCCTTGGCGCCCGGGTTCTTGAGATTGAGGGTGAGGCTTCGCTTGTTGGCGTTGAAGGACAGATAGAAGAGGCTGTCCGCGTCAGGCCGATCCGCCAGCATCTGCCGGGCGGGGTCGCCCTTGACGGGTTCCTCGACTTTGATCACGTCGGCCCCGAGCCAGGCCAGCATCTGCCCGCACGAGGGCCCGGCCTGATTGTTCGTGATGTCGACGACTCGAATACCGGCCAGTGCTCCGCTCATGGGTCGATCCTCGTGGTGTTCAGAGGGCAAAGACCTTCTTGAACCGGGTCTGATCGTCGATGACGGCACGACGAAAGGGCTCGAGCGTCGTGTAGAGCGCGACCTGTCCACCCTTGGAGAATCCGATGACTCCGATGCGCTGCTTGTCCACCTGCGGGTGCGTCGCGAGGAGCCGCAGCGCCGCCAGCGCGTCGGCCACGTTGGCGGCGGTCGAGAGCTGGGTCTGGTCGGTCGCCGTCTCGCGGATGTTCCGCGGCGTGAAGCTGTCGACGACGAAGGCCGCCACGCCGATGTCGTTCAGATGGTCCGCCCACCAGAATTCGCGCTCGTGTGACACGCCGGCGCTGCCGTGCGCGATGACCATGGCCGGCACCGGACCGGTCGCCTTCTTGGGCAGAACCAGGGTGCCGAAGATGACGGTCTTCGCCAGCGCCTCACGTTTCGCCAGCGCAAAGAAGCCCGCCGGCGTCGGGCTCGCGAAATAGATCTTGCCGGTGCGCCCGTCGACGAGGTCCTGGACCGGCGGATCCGCCGCCGTGGCCGTCCCGGCGACGAGCAGGATCAGCAGGCTCAGCCGTACCGCGATCGGCCTCACGCCACGTCTGGCGGCGCGGCCACGACGTCTTCGTACCGGTGCCGTTTGGTGATCAACCCCGAGTGCTGGAAGACGTCGAGCGCCACCTCGAAGGCCGGGCGCGTGATCTCGACGTGCGGCGTCCAGCAGCCGAGCTTCTGATAGTAGGCGATGGTCGAGGTGAGGACGGCGCGGTCGATTTCTGGGAAGAAGGCCGATTCGGATTCCGCCACCTTGGCGGCCGGCGTCATGATGAGCCAGGCGCGCGCCTTGCGGTACGCGTGCATGAACCGCTTCGCCATGTCGGTGCCGAGCCACTCGCGCGTGGCCGCGAGGCTCGAGAACGCGCACGGGCCGATCGCCTCGCCCACCGAGGCGACGACGTGGCCGGCGCCGTCGTGCTCGAGCTGCTGCGGAGCGGGGCCCTGCTGGTGGATGTAGTCTCCCTGGCCACGGCGGAACGCGCCGTCCATCTGGGCGCTCGGCACGTCCACCGCGCCGATCGCTTTGTAGTCGAGCCCGCGTCGATAGCAGGCGTACTTGAACATCGCCAGCGGCTGGCCCCCGTGGTCGACCAGGACATTCTTGTCCTTGAGCTTGTCCCAGGTGAAGTCCGGGTCGGGCGCGCGGCCGGTGAGGAAGAAGCCGTCCTTCTCGTTGATCTGGGCGAAGTGAAGCGCCGGCGGCGTCTGACCCTTTTCGAGCGGACCGAAGCCCTGCGACGGCGCCGACTGGCAGACGTGCACCGTGCCGGCCACGACCCCGTCGATGGCCGACTTGCCGACGGGCGCGATCGAGTGCTTCGGCAGCAAGCCCTCTTCCTTGAGAAACCCGCCGGCGATCGTCGCGATCAGCGGCGAGTAGAACGCCGAGAAGCGCGTGAACTGGATGTTGATCTGTTCGCTCACAGGGCCCTCCTGTGGGTCTCGGGCCCCGACACAATCGCGCTCCGCGGCGACGGAGTCAAGCGGGCTTGACCCGCGCTTCCGCGGGCCCGTAGAATTCCGTTACTCGACTCGTGAAGCCCGAAGATCTGCCGCTGGCCGGCGTCACCATCCTGGATCTGACCCGCGTCCTGGCCGGACCCTACTGCACGCGTCTGCTGTGCGACCTCGGCGCTCGCGTCATCAAGATCGAGCGCCAGGGCGAGGGCGACGAGATGCGCCGCAACTACCTCCAGCTCGAGCCCGGGCGAGGCGACCAGAGCAGTTATTTCACGCGGGTGAATGCCGGCAAGGAGAGCGTCAGCGTCGATCTGGCGCGTGCCGAAGGCCAGGCGATCGTCCGGGACCTGGCGATGGTGGCCGAGGTCGTCGTGGAGAATTTCATGCCCGGGGTCGTGGCGCGGCTCCACTGCGACTACGCGACGCTCCGCGCCCTGAAGCCCGACATCATCTACTGCTCCATCTCGGGCTTCGGGCAGACCGGCCCGTGGCGCGCGCGGCCGGCCTTCGCCCACATCATCAACGCGGTCTCCGGCCTCATGCACCTCGAGCAGGGAGACGAGCCCGCGCCGCGCACGTCGAATCTCCAGGCCGCCGACGTCCTGGCCGGCACGCACGCCGCGGTCGCGATCCTGGGCGCGATCACCCGCAAGGCTCGCACCGGTCAGGGCGCGCACCTCGACGTGTCGATGCTCGAGGCGCTCGTCGCGGCGGACAGCGTGACGTACGCCGCGGTGCTGAATGGCGGCGAGGAGTACGGCAACCCGCGGCCCGGCATGATCGTGGCGCCGATCGGCAACCGTTATCTGGCGATGCAGTTCACCGGGTCCGGCGAGCTCTGGCCACGCCTCTTGTCCGTGATGGGCCGCCCGGAGCTCGGTCGCGACCCGCGCTTCGACACGAGCGAGAAGCGGCGGGCGAACTGGCGGGCGCTGCGGCCGATCGTCGAATCGTGGCTGGCCACGTTCGCCTCGGTCGAGGAGGCGCGTAAGATCCTGTCCGAGGCGCGCATTCCCTGCGCCCCCGTGCTGAAGCCGGCCGAGGTGATCGCGGAGCCGCACATGGCCGAGCGGCAGTTTTTTCCCGACGTGCCGCATCCTGGCCGCGGCGCCGTGCGCGTGACTGCCAGCCCCTACCACATCGACGGCGAGCCGGTGCATCCCCGCGGCCCGGCGGCGTATCGCGTCGGCGAGCACACCCGCGCGGTGCTCGGCGACCTCCTCGGCTACCCGCCCGCGCGCATCGCCGAGCTCGCGCGGAGCGGAGTCATCGACGCGCCGTAGACGGGTCGTGCGGCACCGAGTAGACGGCGGCGCACGTCGCTGGTACGAGTGGAGGTATGAGACACGCGCGCTCCCATGAAGGACAGACGCGATGATTCGCAGGCTGAGCTCCGGCGGATACCGACTCTATTCGCGCAAGCGGAATCCGAAGACGGGCAAGCGCCGCAATCTAGGAACGTTCCGGACGCGCCGCGCGGCGGAGGCCCACGAGCGCGCGGTCCAGTTCTTCAAATCTCGCGGCTGACCGTCCTCGACGTACAATCCGTCGTCATGACGGGTCGTCGCGTCACCGCAGGGATCGGCCTGGCGCTGTGCGTCGCGCTGCCGGGATGCGCTCCCACGCTCTCTGGAGCAACCATGACGACCACGACGCCGAATGGCACCTCCGAGCAAATCCCGGTGGAGCTGGCGAAGCCGGAAGGTCCGGGGCCGTTTCCCGCCGTCGTGATCATGCACGACTGTAGCGGTCTTGGCCCGCGCTCGAGCGGCGCCCCGGCCGCTGGGCCGGGGAGCTGGTCGGGCGGGGGTACGTCGTGCTCATGCCCGACAGCTTCACGACGCGCGGGCATCCCGACGGTGTTTGCACGGACGCGTCACGGAGCCGGGACAATGTCAGCCCCGCGAGGCGCGTGCGCGACGCCTACGCGGCGCTGGCCCATCTGCGGACCTTGCCCTACGTCGACGGGACGCACGTCGGGTTGATGGGCGGCTCACACGGAGGATCCACGACGCTCACGTCGATGATCGCTCCGGAGAGCGACGGGGATCTCCTGGCGAAGGAGCGACGCGCGGGCTTTGCCGCCGGGGTCGCGCTCTATCCGGGATGCGTGGCGACGCGGCGTACCTGGAGCAACACGGGCGTGTATCAGCCCGTGGCGCCGCTGCTCATCCTCATCGGTGACAAGGACGACTGGACGCCCGCCGAGCCGTGTCGCAGGCTGACCGAAGCCGCTCAGCAGGCCGGTTATCCGGTGACGATCAAGATCTACCCGGGCGCGTACCACTCGTTCGACAGCAATGCCCCCGTGCGGTACGTCGCGACGCGGGTCAACGCCAATGTGCCCAGCGGGCGCGGCGCGACCACGGGCGGCGATAGCGCCGCGTGGGCCGACAGCGTCCGCGAGGTCGAGGCCTTCTTCGGTCGCCATCTCCGGTAGCGGGTCACCGCGCCATCCGGCGCAGGATGGGCGGCCCGCTCCCGGCGCTCGGCTCGTCGCTGACCGTCACCGCCTCGCGCAGCCTCTTCGCCGCCCTCTCCGCGTCGGCGGCCGAGCGCGCGTGGACGATCGCGATCGGCCGATCCCGATCGACGGCGTCGCCCACACCGCGCACGTCCGCGAGCCCCACGCTGGGATCGATCGCGTCCTCGACGCGCCGGCGTCCGCCGCCGAGGTCGACCACGAGCAGCCCGAGCGCGCGCGCGTCGACGCGCGAGACGAAACCGCCGGCGCCGTCGGGCGCCACGGCCAGCTCGATCGGCGCCCGCGCGAGGTGTCGATCGGAGCACTCGAGAAGGTCTCGCGGGCCCCCGAGTGCTGAGACCATGCGCGCGAAGCGCTCCGCCGCGGCGCCAGAGGCGAGAGCCTTGTCCACGGCAGCCTCGGCCGCGGCACCGTCGCGAGCCAGTCCGCCAAGGACCAGGAGCTCCCTCGCCAGCGCCGTCGCCACCGTGTGGAGCCGTTCGTCGCGCCGCCGCCCGGTCAGCACGCCGAGCGCCTCGCGCACCTCGAGGGCGTTGCCGACGTGGTGGCCGAGCACCTGGCTCATATCGGTCAGCAGCGCCGCCGTGCGGAGGCCGGCGCCCTCCGCGACCGCGAGCAGGTTCTCGGTGAGGTCGATCGCCGTCTCGATCGAGGTCGCGAACGCACCGGAGCCCACCTTGACGTCGATGACCAGCGCGTCGAGCCCGCCCGCCAGCTTCTTCGAGAGGATCGACGCGGTGATCAGCGGAATCGAGTCGACGGTGGCCGTCACGTCGCGGATCGCGTAGAGCCGGCGGTCGGCAGGGGCGAGATCCGCCGTCTGGCCCACGATGGCGCAGCCGGCCTCGTTCACGGCCGCGCGGAAGCGCGTGAGATCGGCCGTGGTGTCGTAGCCGGGGATGCTGCTCAGCTTGTCGAGGGTGCCGCCCGTGTGGCCGAGGCCGCGGCCGGAGATCATCGGGACCAGGCCGCCGCACGCCGCCACCACCGGGGCAAGGATCAGGCTGACCTTGTCGCCCACGCCGCCCGTCGAGTGCTTGTCGAGAATCGGGCCGCCCGCGCCCGGCCAGTCGAGGATCGCGCCCGAGCGCGTCATCGCGCGTGTGAGCGACGCGCACTCTGCGCGCGTCATACCGCGGAAGTAGACGGCCATCGCGAAGGCGGCGATCTGGGCGTCACTGACCGAGCCGTCGACGATGCCGGCGACCAGGGTGGAGATCGCCTCGTCGCTGAGGAGCGCGCCGTCTCGCTTCTTGCGGATCAGCTCCGCCGCGGGGCCACGAGCGGTCACACGCCCTCGAACACGTCCGACCATTCCTCCAGCATCTCCGGATAGCCGTGCCGGACGGTGAGGCCCACGTGGTCGAAGCCGACTCGGCCGAGCTCGCGAAGGCGCTCGCGCAGCTCGGCCTTGCGCGCGGTAAACGTGGTCGCGCGGATCAGCTCGGCGGTGCAGATCGCCTGCTCCTCGGGACGCAGGAACATCAGGTGCCCGCGATGGTTGCTCAGGTATCGCGCGTCCTCGGGCTCGTAGCCGAGGTAGATCTTCCGGTACTGCTCGAGCAGCGGGGCGAGGCTCGGCGGCAGCGGCCGTCCGAGATCGCCGAACTGCTCGCGCTCGACGAGATTGTGGAGCGCGATCGTCGCGGTCGGCCCGGCGTGCGCCTTGGCCCGAGGGCTGTCGCTCGGCTCACCGTCGGCGAGGACACACCCGGCGATCGCGGCGGTCGCCGTGAGCCGGGCCGGATCGCGGCCGGCGTCGCGCCAGGCGGTCTGCATGTCGGCGATCGCCGAGGCGGCGTGGTTCGCGCTGGAGGTCGCGTGGATGAATCCCGCCCCGAGCCTGGCCGTGAGCCGCCGCGCGCGCGGCCCCATCGCCGAGACGTGGACGGGAATCGGGTCCCGGATGTTGATGGCCCCGACCTCGGGATTCAGAAAGCGAATCTTCCGGCGCTGGTCCTCGAAGGTCCACTCGAGCGTCTGGCCCGCGAGCAGGCCGGACACGACGCGCACGTACTCTTCCATGTCCGCGAGCTTCACCGGGCGCAGTCCCAGGGTGCGGCGGGCGGTGAAGCCGGTCGAGATGCCGAAGTCGATTCGGCCTGGCGCCAGCGCGTTGAGGGTGGCGAGCCCGCTCGCGGCGACCGGCGCGATGCGATTCGACGGGATCAGCACGCCGGTGCCGAGACGGATCTTCGTCGTCTGCATGGCGGCGGCCGCCATCGAGGCGAAGAGCTCGGCGTTCAGGAGCTGCGTGTCGTAGAACCAGGCACGCTGGAAACCCAGCGCCTCGGCGCGCTTCACAACCTTCCACGAGTCGGCGGCGGGGGCCAGGAAGATGTCGAAGTCCATCACGGCTCTCGGTCAATAATGCGCACGTTTTACGTCGGGCGGTTCAGCGTATTGGGTCCGAACGCCATCGGCAAGAGCTCGCCGAGCGTCGCGGTGAGCCGGACGCCCTCGGGCCCGCACAGATGGACGCGCGTCGTCGCGGCCGCGAACTCGGCGAGCTGCTGGCGACAGCGGCCGCACGGCGGGCAGGGCTCGAGGCCTTCGGTCACGATCACCACCTCGGCGATCTGGCGCTCGCCCGCGGCGACCATGGCGCCGATGGCGGTCGCCTCGGCGCACTGGGTGACCGGATACGACGCATTCTCGACGTTGCAGCCTGCGTAGAGCTGCCCGCTCCCGGAGCGGATGCAGGCGCCGATCCGGAAGCGCGAGTACGGCGCGTGGGCGTTGGCGAGCGCCTGCCGCGCGAGGTCCAGCATGGGCTCGAGGGGCTCGGGGCTCATCGTTCCTTCAGGTACGGCACACCGATCGCTCGCGGCGCCACGGCGCGTCCGACGAAGCCGGCCAGCAGCAGGACCGTCAGGACGTAGGGAATGGCCTGGATGAGCTGGACCGGCACGACCCCCACGAGCGGCAGCGGCGTCCCTTGCAGTCGCGCCTGGACGACGTCGGCGAAGGCGAAGAGCAGGCAGGCGGCGAGCGTCGGCGCCGGGCGCCACTGTCCGAAGATCAGCGCCGCGAGCGCCAGATAGCCCTTGCCCGCGGACATATCGCGGATGAACGACGCGTTGTGCGCGATCGACAGATACGCGCCCGAGAGGCCGCAGAGCACTCCGCTCACGGCCAGCGCCCGGTAGCGAACGGCGGACACCGAGATGCCCGCGGTATCGACGGCGCCGGGGCTCTCGCCGACGGCGCGCAGGCGCAGTCCGAAGCGAGTCCGGTACACGATCCAGGCGACGGCGGGCACGGCCACGGCCGCAATGTACACGAGGAGGTTGTGGCCGCTCAGGACTTCGCGATAGATCAGGCCGAGCCCGGGAATGGCCCCGAGCGCCGACACACCCGGAAGCTCGATCGGCGCAAAGCGGGCGCCGGGGCCGAGCAGGGGCGTCTGACCGCCCTCGTGAAACCACGCGTAGCCGAGCACGACGGTCAGGCCCGAGATGGTGATGTTCAACGCCATCCCGGACACGACCTGATTGCCGTGGTGCGTGATGCAGGCGAAGCCGTGCACGAGCCCGACGACTACGGCCGCGGCGATGCCGGCGGCCAGGCCGGCCCACGCCGATCCGGTCACGGCCGCAGTCGCGGCCGCGGCGAACGCCGAGGCCAGCATCTTGCCCTCGAGGCCGATGTCGACGATGCCCGAGCGCTCGGCGAAGAGCCCGCCAAGCGCCGCCAGCACCAGCGGCGTGGCTCCGCGCGCCGTCGCCGCGGCGAGGAGGGCCAGGAGCAGACCGCTGTCGCTCACGCGCGCTCTCGTCAGCTTCCGGCGCTCGCGCGCGCCGGGCGGCGAAAGAGGGAGTCGAGCGGCGCGCGCAGCACGTGCTCGAGGGCACCGCAGACCAGGATGATCAGCCCCTGGATCACCACGACCAGATCGCGCGTGAGCTTCGGCATGTCGAACGAGAGCTCCGAGCCGCCCTGATAGAGCGCGCCGAACAGCACCGCGGCGATCACGATGCCGACGGGATGGTTGCGGCCCATCAGCGCCACGGCGATGCCGACGTAGCCGGCGCCGCCCGGAAAGTTCAGCAGCAGGCGATGCTGCACGCCCATCACTTCGTTGAGGCTCATCAGCCCGGCCAGCGCGCCCGAGATCGACAGGGCCACGATCACCGTGCGCGCGGGTTGGATGCCCCCGTAGATCGCGGCCGTCTCGTTGTGGCCGAGGGCGCGCAGCTCGTAGCCCCAGCGCGTGTGCCAGAGATAGAGCCAGACGAGGCCTCCCATCGCCAGCGCCAGGATCAGCGAGAGATTCACCGGCGAGCGGCCGATCTCCCAGCCGATCGATCGAGCCAGATCGTGGAGCTGCGGCATCCACGCGCTCGGCGCGAACTCGCGCGTCTCCGGTGACTGCTGGCCCGGCTTGATCAGGACGTTGACGAGGAGATGCGTCATCACCGCCGAGGCGATGAAGTTGAACATGATCGTCGTGATCACGACGTGGCTGCCGCGCTTGGCCTGCAGCCACGCGGGCACGAACGCCCACGCGGCTCCGCCGGCCGCGGCCGCGACGGTGGCCGCGACCATGACCAGCACGGCCGGCCAGCCGCCGGCGCCCAGGCAGAGCAGCGCCACCACGAGGCCGCCGATGTACGCCTGGCCTTCGGCGCCGATGTTGAAGAGGCCACCGTGGAACGCGACGGCCACCGCCAGGCCGGTGAAGATGAAGTTGGTCGCGTAGTAGAGCGTGTACCCGATCGCCTCGGCGTTCCCGAACGCGCCGCTCGCCAGCAGCCAGAGCGCGCGCGCGGGACTCTCGCCGATCAAGAGAACCACGACGGCGGACAGGAGCAGCGCGAGCGCGAGATTGATCGCCGGCAACAGCGCCGGAACGACCCAGCCGAGCCGCGCCCGCCCCGACCCCGCCGCTGTCACCGGAGGATTATCGCGCACGCCGGCCGCTGAAGTCGACGGCGCCAGCACTGCCACGTCCGAGCTCTCTGAACTAAGCACGAGGGTGACCGCGTGGGCGGTGGGCGGCCGGGGTGCGGCGGGGGAGCGTGCGCGAAGTGGGACCCCCTCGTCCCGCCCGCAGCGCGAAGCGCGGCGAATCGGGCGAGCGGGGGACGCAGCCGACGCACACCCACCCCACCCCGGCCCCCCACCGCCCACGCGCCGCACACCGGCCATCCGTGCAAGCCGCGGCTACGGCCGAGCCCCCGGCAGG
>Ga0066710_100004153_pt1 | contig 12691 bp, 10 predicted proteins | sample GraSoiAngelo_159_FD_79666 | JGI IMG/M metagenome (GOLD analysis project Ga0066710, IMG submission 79666) | Grasslands soil microbial communities from the Angelo Coastal Reserve, California, USA - 14_1009_16_40cm | ecosystem: Environmental > Terrestrial > Soil > Grasslands | place: USA...
CCCAGATGCTCGACATCCTCATGACCCAGGGCCGGATCATGGTGGCGGGGCGCGACGGGCAGGGCCGCCTGTGGGACCTCGCCGAACGGTGTCTCCCCGAGTGGACGCCCCGGCGTGCGCTGCGCGAGCGGGAGATCTTCGGCCGGGCGGCGGCGCTCGCGATCCGGGCGCTGGGTGCGGGAACGACGCGGGACGTGATGCAGCACTTCCTGCGGAACTGGTACGACGACCTCCCGAGCGTGCTGCGGGCGCTCGAGCGGCAGGGCGAGATCCAGCGGTTGGCCGTCGAGACCGGCGACCATTCGCCCGCGCACGAGGCCTTCGTCCATGTCCAGGACCTCGCGCTCCTGGACGAGATCGCGGCGGGCGGGGGACCAGAACCGCGCACCGTGCTCCTGTCCCCCTTCGATAACCTGATCTGTGATCGCGCGAGGACCCGCCGGCTCTGGGGGTTCGACTTCACGATCGAGATCTACGTGCCGAAGTCGAAGCGCCGATTCGGCTACTACGTCATGCCGATCCTGGCGGGGGACGAGCTTGTCGGCAGGATCGACCCGATCCTGGACCGGGCGAGCGGCAGGCTCGTGGTTCGGGCCGTCCACACGGAGCGCGGCCGGGCCGACGCGTCGTGCCACGGGCATCCGTGGATCGCTCGAGGAGCTCGCCACGTTCGTCGGCGCGAGAGAGATCGCGATCCCGGGACCGGTCCCCGCGGCGTGGCGGCGGGGGCTCGCGAGCTAGCGCTTACGCGCTGCCGCCGCGCGCCGAACCAACTGGCGCACGCGACGCGGGCCGACGCGGGCCGCGCCCGCCTTGCGAAGGTGGCGGAAGATCTCCTGACGCTGCACGAGCGCGGCCACCGCCACCACGTCTGCTGGACGCGACGAACGCAGCATCCACTTGAGCGCGCGCAGCTCGTCCTCGAAGACCGGCACGTTCGCCGCGCCGCCGTCGATCGCCCCGGCACGGAGTCGCGCGACCAGTTCCTCGCGGTCGCGCCCGCGCAGATAGTGCAGTAGCTCCGCGACTGCCACGTGGTCGGCGCCTCGGGCCGCCGTGTAACCGAGGCCGTGGAGGATCTCGTCCGTGCGATCGCCGGCCGTGCCGAACGAGAGCCAGACCTCGCCGGGCTTCGCGCAGAGCCCCCGGCAGACTTCGATCATCCCCTGCAGCCCCGCCTCGTTATGCGCGTAGTCGAGCACGACGACTCGCCCGTCGAGCTCGTACAGGTTGGCTCGGCCGGGGTTCGAGTCCTCGTCGAGCACGAACGTGCGAAGGCCGCGGATCACGGCGTCCGCCGGGATCCCGACGGCGAGCGCCGCCGACGTGCTCGCGAGCGCGTTGAGAGTGTTGTTGCGGGAGATCCCGGCGAGCGTGACGGGCACGTCGAGGAGCGGGACGAGCGCAGCGTGGCTTCCCGGCGCCAGCACCGAGATCCAGCCGTCGATGACCGTACTCGCCCGCCCGCCCTCGTTGAGGGTCGTCCGGATCGCGGGGTGATCGGGGTCGAGCGAGAAGAGCCACGGGCGGCCCTTCGCGCCGCGGCGCATCGCGAGGACGCGCGGGTCGTCGGCGTTCAGGACGTCCCATCCATCCGGTCTCGTGATCTTCGTGATGGTCGCCTTCACCTCAGCGAGCTGGTCGAGCGTCCTGGTCCCCGGGAGGTCGAGCTGGTCGGCGGACACGTTCGTCACCACCGCCACGTCGTTGTGCATGGCGCCGATCCCTCGCAACAAGATCCCGCCCCGGGCCGTCTCGAGGATCGCGAGGTTCACGTCGGGTTGCGACAGGGCACGGGCGGCGCCGCCGAACCCGGAGTAGTCGCCCTCCTCGACGAGCCGGCCGTCCCGGTACACGCCGTCGGTGCACGAGTAGGCGACCGACAACCCGGCCGCGGCACCGAAGTGCGCGAGCAGCCGGACGGTGGTGGTCTTGCCGTTCGTCCCCGTGACGGCCACGGTGGGGATCCGCGGGTCGGGCACGACTGGGGCCGGCCCGGGGTCCACCATCCGGAGGCGGCCGGCGGAGGCCTGCAACAGCCGCGCGTACGAGCGACGGGCGGAAGGAACGTCGGCCATGAGCCGGGCGACCTCGCGCCCGAGCGCCTCGGCGGCTCCGCGACGTCGCCACGGGAAGGCCACTACGATCTGGCCGGGCTCGGGACCGGGGCGCGACCGGACCCCGAGCGCCGTGCCGTCCATGGCCGCCAGGTCCCGGGCCACGTGGCTCGCGATGCGCGCGACGAATCGCCGGCGGACCTCGGTGGCCGGCGCGCCCGGATGCGGGAGCCGCGTGGGGCTGACTCGCCCGGCGATCGATTCGGCTCGCCCCTCGGGAAGCGCGAGCCACCCCGGCACGGCGAGGACCACCTTCACCGCGGGTCGCGTGAAGTACAGGTTCGGTCCGTCGAGCACCCGCAACTCGACCAGCTCGGCCGCGCCCGTGGCCTTCATCGAGGCAGGACTCTAACGGTCCGGAGGTACTCTGTTCCTACGGTGAGCGAGCTCCAGGAGGTCCTTCGGGCGATCGAGGAAGGCCGCGACACGGGCGAGCGGATGGCGCTCGCGACCGTCGTCGGCGTGCGTGGGTCCACGTACCGCCGCGAGGGTGCCCGGCTGCTCGTTCGCGAAGCCGGCAAGCCCGTCGGAACGATCAGCGGAGGCTGCCTCGAGGGCGACGTGCGCGTGACGGCGACCGAGATCATGGCCGACGGCGTGCCCCGGCTCCTGCACTTCGACCTCACCGCCGACGACGAAGCCGTGTGGGGCTGGGGGCTTGGCTGTAACGGCGTGATCGACGTGTTCGTCGAACCGGCGGAGGGCGCGATCGCGACCGCCGGCGCCATCCGGCGCGCCGTCCTGGAGCGGCGCCCGCTCGCCGTCGTCGTGGTGACCGAATCGCCGGAAGGCGGACCCAGGCCTGCGACCCGCATGCTCGTGCGCGATGACGGAACGGTCGAGGGCTCGCTCGGCGACGCCGAACTGGACGAGCTCGCCCGGCAGGAGGCCGTCCGGGCGCGCGCCGAGGAGCGATGCGGCGTGGTGGAGCTCGGCCGGGGGGTCCGTGCGTTCGTCGAGGCGCTCGTCCCGCCGATCCGGCTTCTGGTCTGCGGCGCGGGGCACGACGCGATCCCCCTCGCGCGCCTCGCTGCCGGGCTCGGCTGGAGCGTGACCGTGATCGACGACCGCGAAACCTTCCTCAAGCCCCATCGGTTCCCGGAGGCCGAGCGGCTGGTCAATGCCGAGCCGATCGACGCGGCGAGCGCGGCGGGCGTCGACAAGCGCTCGCACGTCGTGGTGATGAGCCACAACTTCCTGCGCGACAAGGACTACCTCAGATCGTTCCTCGGTTCGCCGGCGCCATACCTCGGCATGCTGGGCCCGGCCGCGAGACTGGACAAGCTGCTGGACGCACTGCACGCCGAGGGGTACGACCCCGACCCGGCCGACCTGGTCCCTGTTCGCGGCCCGGCCGGTCTTGACCTCGGCGGCGACGGGCCGGACGAGGTCGCTTGGGCGATCACCGCCGAGATCCTCGCGGTGCACCACGGCCGGTCCGGAGGCCCGCTTCGCGACCGAACCGGCCCCATCCACGACCGGGCCTCGGCGCAGGCGTCCGCCGGTGCCGGCGCGGGCTGACGGGAGCCCCGGGATCGAAGGCCGCGAGCGCGCGGTCGTGGGGTGCGTGATCCTGGCCGCCGGCGCCTCCACGCGCCTCGGCCGCTCCAAGCAGCTCCTCGAGCTCGGGGGGATGCCCGTGATCCGCCGCGTGTGCGAAGCCGCGCTTCGTGCCGCGTTGGACGACGTCGTCGTCGTGCTCGGCCACGACGCCGAGGCCGTCCGGGCCGCGCTTCCCGACGCGGGCCTCCGGCTTCGCGCGGTGCGGAACGAGCACTACCGAGAGGGTCAGTCCACGTCTCTCGTGGCCGGGATCCGGACGGTCCATCCCAAGGCCGACGCGGCGCTCGTGCTGCTCGGCGACCAGCCCGAGATCCGCGTGGAGGCGATCGATGCGGTCCTCGCCCGATGGCGGAGCGATGGCGGGGACATCGTCCAGGCCGCCTACGGCGGATCGGCCGCCCACCCGATGCTCTTCGACCGCTCGATGTGGCCAGAGCTCGAGGCCGCGACCGGGGACGAGGGCGCGCGCGGCATCATCGCCCGGCATCGGGACCAGCGCGTCCTGGTCGAGGTCGGCGGCCGACCGCCACGGGACATCGATACTGCTGAGGACTACGAACGGATCAAGGCCAGCTTCGGGAGCGGGACAGGCCGGCCGGCCCATTGACCTGCGGGTACAGAACGTGCAAGGATTCGCCTCGACCCGACCTCGATTGGGGACCGCGCATTGAACGATCAGAGCCTGCAGGCCGCTAACGCCTTCCTCGCCGCTGCCGCATCGTCCATTCAGGCCGGCGATCTCCTTGATCGCGCCCCGGCGGACATAGGGCAGGATGCCGGCTTGCCCAATCCTCTGGCAGTTGCGCGGGCGGTCCGGGCACTGGCGGCCCGGCGCCGACTTGAGGTGCAGGATGGGAAATACCGGCTCCTCGACGCCCGGCCGCTGGAACGGGGCGAGCCCGAATCCGTCCCCCGGGCGCCGCGCAAGCGCAAGCCTCGCAAGCGCGTCGCGGCGAAGGGCGGCGAGCCAGCTGGTGGCGAGCGCCGTTCGACGTACGCCGACCTCGGGCGTTCGATCGTCGAGCGGATCATCGAGCTCGGGCGCGAGTCGGGCGAGGCGGTCGCGGCCGCCGAGCACCTGCGCCGCGAGGCCAAGGAGAACAAGGCCGCGCGGATCGAGGCCGAGACCCGGGCGGGGCGGCTGTTCGATCGCGTCAAGGAGCTCGAGACCAAGCTCGAGATGGCAGAGGCGAACCTCAGGACCGTGCTCGCCGCCGCGCGAGGTCGTGGCGCGACCGCCGCCCCCACCGACACCGAGATGGAAGCGCTGCTTCGCATTCTGAAGACGCCATCGGAGACGGGGCCTGTCGAAGCGGCGCCTGCCGACGGAGCGCCGGAGGACGGCGCGCGGACCGGCGGAGCCGCCGCGGAGTGAAGCGCGGGATCGCCGAGCCGGACGAGATCGAGCGGATTCGCACCGCCTCCGAGCGAGGGCTCGAGGAGTATCTCCGGGATCTACGGACGCTCGTCGACATCGATTGCGGCACGTACCTGCCGGACGGCGTGAACCGAGTGGTGGACCACCTGGAGCAGCGGTTCCGGTCGGAGGGCTGGACCCTTGAGCGCGTCGCGCACGACCCGCCGCCCCGGTCGCAGCGACTCGGCGACCTGCTCGTGGCGACCATCCATGGCGATGGCGTGCGTCGCGTGCTGCTCGTCGGCCACACGGACACGGTGTTCCCCGACGGGACGGCGGCGGCCCGGCCCTTTCGCGTGGAAGCCGGCCGAGCGTTCGGTCCCGGTGTCTCCGACATGAAGGGCGGGCTCCTCCTCGGCCTGTACGCCGTCCGGGCCCTTCGCGAAGCGAACGCGGCCGGGTTCGCGTCGGTCACCTACGTCTGCAACCCCGACGAGGAGATCGGGTCGCCTTGGAGCGGCCCCGAAATCCTCACGCGGGCGCGGTCGGCGGACGCCTGCTTCGTCCTGGAGGCGGCGCGGGAGAACGGCGACATCGTCTCCGCGCGCAAGGGGGTGGTCGACGTCCGCCTGATCGTCCACGGCCGGGCGGCCCATGCCGGCGTCGAGCCGGAACGCGGCCGCTCCGCGGCGCTCCAGGCCGCGCACACGACGATCGCGCTGCACGAACTGAACGGACGCTGGCCCGGCGTCACCGTGAACGTCGGCGTCATCGAGGGCGGCACGCGCCCCAACGTGATCACCGAACGCTGCGAGCTGCACGTCGACGTGCGCGCGCCGACTAGGGCATCCCTCGAGGCGGCGCTCGAGGCGGTCGGGGAGGTCGCTCGGGCGACGGTCGTGCCCGACACCACCATCGAGCTCCAACGGCAATCGGGCTTCCCCGCGATGGAGAAGACCGACGCGACGGCGGCCCTGGTCTCGACCGCCAAGGCGATCGCGGACGTGATCGGGTTCGAGGTCCGAGATGCGGCGACGGGTGGTGCCTCGGACGCGAACCCCGTCGCCGGGATGGGCATCCCGACCCTCGACGGCCTAGGCCCGATCGGCGGGGGCGATCACTCACCCGGCGAGTGGCTCGACCTCGAGAGCATCGTGCCACGCACGGTCCTCCTCGCCGGGCTCATCGCTTCCGGCTCCTAGGGGCCGCTCCCTGTTCGCCGCCCGACGCCTGTTCGCGCCTCCGCCCGGGCTGCCGTTCCCGCACCGCGGAGGCACGCGCTCCTACCACCTCCATGTCCCCGAGAGCGTGCGGCCCGACGTCGCGCACCCGCTCGTCCTGGTGCTGCACGGCGGAGGCGGCAACGGGTTCGGGATGTCGCGGCTCTCGCGCTTCAACCGCGTCGCCGACGAACACGGCTTCATCGTGGTGTATCCGGACGGCGTCGACGCGTTCTGGGCGGACGGCCGTGGCGTCACGGACGCGGACGATCAAGGGGTCGACGACGTCGGATTCCTCCTGGCGCTCCTCGATGCGCTGGCGGCGCGGCACCGGGTCGATCCCGCGCGCGTGTTCGCCGCGGGCATCTCGAACGGCGGGTTCATGGCGCAGCGCCTCGCGTGCGATCACGCGGACCGGATCGCCGCGATCGCCTCCGTGGGCGCGTCGCTGCCGGCGGCGCTCGCGGACCGCTGCCGGCCCGCGCGGCCGGTCCCCGCGCTGTTCGTGCACGGCACCGAGGACACCTTCATCCCCTATGCGGGGGGGCTGGTCACGGGACGATCGGGCCGATCCGCCGTGCTGCTCTCGGCGCCGGACTCCGTCCGCCGATGGGCCCAATGTTCCGGCGCCGCGACGCCCATCGGGCCGACCGACATGCCCAACACGTCGGACGATCCCACCCGACTGGTCCGAACGGGCTTCACCGGCGCGGCCGACGTCGAGCTCGTGACCGTGGAGGGCGGTGGGCACACGTGGCCGGGCGGGATCCAGTACGCGCCCGTTCGGATGATCGGTCTCACGAGCCGCGCGGTGGACGCAAGCGCCCTCATCGGTGCGTTCTTCGCGTCGCATCCGCGCGCCTGACTCCGCCGCGCGCCCGGCAGCTATGCTGTCGATCCATGGCGGCCGATCCATCGTCCGACACTCCTCAACCGGTCGCCGATCTCGACTGGTCGCCTGCGCGAGCGAGGGCCTTCGGCGAGCGGACGCTCGACCTGTGGGAGCGCTTCCTCACCGAGCTGCCCTCGCTCCCCGTCGCCGGCGCCTGGACGGCGGACGAGGTCGCCGCAGCCGTCGCGCGCCCGGTGCCCGAGGATCCCCTGACCGACGACGAGCTCTTCGCGTATCTCCGCGACGTTACGTTCGACTGGTCGATGTATCCGGGCCATCCGCGGTTCATGGCCTACATCACTGGGACGGGGACGGTCCCCGGCGCCGCCGCCGACCTCCTCGCGTCCGGGCTCAACATGAACCTCGGCGGGTGGCGCCTGTCGCCCTCAGGGACGGAGATCGAGCTGCTGCTCTTGCGCTGGTTCGCGGAGCAGTTCGGGCTCCCGGAGGGCGCCGGCGGGCTCCTCACCTCGGGCGGCGCGATGGCGAACTTCGTCGCCCTGAAGACGGCCCGCGACCATCGCGCCGGCTGGGACATCCGCGCGACGGGCGTCCAGGCCGGCCCACCGCTCGCGCTCTACGCGTCGGAGGAGGTCCACGTCACCACCGACCGGGAGGCCGACATGCTCGGCCTGGGCGCCGAGGCGGTCCGGAAGATCCCCGTAGACGCCGAGTACCGGATGCGCGTCGACGATCTCGAACGGGCGATCGCGCGGGATCGCGCCGCGGGGCTGCGCCCGTTCGCCGTGGTGGCGACGGCGGGGACGGTCGCGACGGGCGCGGTGGACCCGCTCCCGGAGATCGCCGGCCTCTGCGCGCGCGAGTCCCTCTGGATGCACGTCGACGGCGCGTACGGCGGCCCGGCGGTCCTGGCCGAGGACCTGCGTCCGCTCTTCCACGGCATCGAGCGAGCGGACTCGATCGCGTTCGATCCCCACAAGTGGATGTACACGCCGCACTCCGGCGGCTGCGTGCTCATGCGTGACGCGCGGCACTTGACTGAATCCTTCGCCGCGCACGCCGGCTACGTGCACGAGGACAAGGAACGAACGGGCCACGGCCCGGACCTCGGGATGATGGGCCCGCAGTTCAGCCGCGGGTTCCAGGCGCTGAAGGTGTGGGTGTCGCTGCTCGCGCACGGCCGGCGCGCCTACGCGCGGCGCATCTCGCACGACGCGGAGCTCGCGCGCTACATGGCCGGGCAGGTGCGGGCTCGCCGCGACTTCGAGCTGATGGCTCCGGTGCCGCTCTCGATCTGCTGCTTCCGTTACGCGCCGGACGACCTGCCGGCGGGCACGCCGGGCCGCGATGAGTACCTCGACGAGCTGAACGAGCGGCTCATGACCGCGGTCCAGCTGGACGGCCGCGCGTACTGCTCCAACGCGATCCTGCACGGCCGGTTCGTGCTTCGCGCCTGCATCGTCAACTTCCGCACCGAGGCCGGCGACTGCGACGCGACGCTCGACGTGGCGAGCGAGCTGGGCGAGAAGCTCGATGCGGAGCTTCGCCCCGAACACCTGCGGGCGAGCGCATGAGCGGCGGGCGCCCCGCCATCGCGCTGCTCGGCTCGGGGGAGTTCGAGCCGTGGACCGAGGAGGTCGACCGCTGGCTCCTCGAGCGCGCGACGGGGGACGGGTCGGTCCTCATCCTCCCCACAGCGAGCGCCCCCGAGGGCGACGCCGTGTTCGACCGGTGGGGGACCATGGGGCTGGAGCACTACCGCGACCTCGGGATCCTGGCCGAGGTCGTGCCGATCAAGACGACCGCCGACGCGAACGACGACCGGCTGGTCGCGTGGCTCTCGCGCGCCTCCGTCGCGTTCTTCTCCGGTGGGAACCCCGCCTATCTGTCGAGCGTGCTCCTGGGAACCGCGTTCTGGGCGGCGCTGCGGGAGGAGATGAACCGCGGCCTCGCCTATGCGGGGTGCAGCGCGGGGATCGCCTGCCTCGGCGAGTCGGCGCTCGACAGCGCGGCACGGAGCTTCGGCGACGGTTGGCTGCATCGGCCCGGGTTGCGCCTGTTCCCGAACACGACCCTCGGCCCGCACTGGGACGCGATCGATCGCTACGTTCCGGGCCTGCGGGAGCGTCTCGTCTCGGCGATACCTTCCGGCGGGAAGCTCTTCGCCGTCGATGAGCGGACGGCGGCGGTGGGCGACGGCGCGACCTGGACGGTGATCGGGTCCGGCTCCGCACACGTGTACGCCTCAGGCGAGTGGCAGGATGCGGCAGCTGGCGAGACGCTGACCGCGCCGCTCCTCGAGACCGCCCCCGTGGGAGACTGAGGCATGGACAAGGTGCGGGCGGCGGCGGTCCAGGCGACGCCCGTGTTCCTGCATCGCGACGAGACCGTCGAGAAGGCCGTTCGGCTGATCCGCGAGGCGGCCGCCGAAGGCGCGGGGCTCGTCGTCTTCCCCGAGACCTTCATCCCCACCTACCCCGATTGGGTCTGGCGGGCCGGCGTCTGGGACGAGACCTCCGAGGCGCTCTATGGCCGGCTGTACGAGGAGTCGGTGGTCGTGCCGAGCGCCACGACCGAGACCCTCGGGCGCGCGGCGAGACGCGCGAAGGCCTATGTGTCGATGGGCGTCAACGAGCGCGAGGAGTGGAGCGGGACAATCTACAACACCCAGCTCTACTTCGGCCCCGACGGGACGCTTCTGGGCAAGCACCGCAAGCTCATGCCGACGGGCGGCGAACGCCTCGTCTGGGGCTACGGCGACGGGTCGACCCTCGTGAGCTTCGAGACGCCGTTCGGGCGGCTCGGCGGCCTCACGTGCTGGGAGAACTACATGCCGCTGGCGCGCTTCGCGATGTACGCCCAGGGCGTCGATGTGTGGTGCGCACCGACGTGGGACTTCGGCGACGCGTGGGTGGCGACGCTTCGTCACATCGCGAAAGAGGGGCGCGTGTTCGTGATCGGCGTGGCGCCGCTCCTTCGGGGCTCGGACGTCCCCGACGACGTCCCGGGCCGTTCGACGCTCTGGAAGGGGAAGAGCGACTGGATGAACCAGGGGTACTCGGCGATCGTGGGGCCGAACGGCGAGATCCTCGCGGGGCCGCTCGTCAAGGAGGAGGGCATTCTCTACGCGGAGCTGGATGCCGCGAAGGCTCGCGCGTCTCGCCACCAGTTCGACCCGGTCGGGCACTACTCGCGGCCGGACGTCTTCCAGCTCACGGTCCGAAGCCAGGCCAACCCCCAGGTGGTCGACGGGGACGCGGAACCACTCCCGGCGAGCCGAGGGCGTGCGGCCGGCAAGCGACCAAACGCTGGCCGGCCTTCCCACTAAAAGGAAGAGGCGCCCGCAGGCGCCCCCTTCCTTCTTCCCTGCGTCGCTCGATCTATGGCGACAGGTCGCCGTAGATGTTCTGATCGATCCCTCCGGCATGGGGACACGTGTCGGGGCCCCACCCGGTGACCGGGTCGAAGGCCCGGCACTGCACGACGTCGGCATTGTCCGCGTCGTCGTTGTCGGTTTCGCGCGGATCCGTGCCGGCCACGACGTCCCGATAGTCGGTCCAGACGCTGAAGGCGAAGTCACCGAATGACGTCACCGTCAGGTAGTCGCCTGCGAACGGGACGGTCCGGTTGCTGAACTGCTCGTAGTCGGGATTCGACATCACGTCCGTGAGCCTCGTCGCGGTGGCCCAGATGTCGCCATGGTCGGACGAGCGCGTCGCGTAGACGTCGAGCGAGGGAACGGTGTTCCCCGACGCGTCGTTCCCGATCGGACGTGCCGGCGAGTAGTTGGGATCGTTCCGGCTGTCCCACCACATGGCGTGAAGCACGCCGCCGTCCGCTGAGATCGCGGGGAACACCTGGTTCCCCACCGGCTGATCCGAGAGCAGCGCCGGCGAGGTGTGCGTCCCCGCGGCGCCGTCGTATCGAACGAAGTACGCCCCCTCCTGACCGCCAATGCCGGGAGCCTCCACCCCGAAGGTGGTACCCGTGCTCACCTCGGTGCCGGGCTTCGTCGCCCCGTACGTCAGGTAGACCCATTCGTGCTCCGGGTCGAACTGGTCGGCTGTCGCGCGGAGCGAGGTCCCCTGGCGGAAGAACGTGTAGCCGGATACGCACGCGCTGAAGAGGTCGCCGCAGTCACGCGCCGAACCCCCGAAGACCGAGACGTCCTGCACGTCCACCGGCACGTAGGTCGTGATGAGCGAAGGCGGGGAGAACGTCTTTCCGCCGTCCGTCGACTTGGCGATGTAGAGACCGAACGGCTGACCGTTCTTCATGGCGAACGTGTCGAAGGTCACGTAGACGTCGCCATTGCCCGTCACGGAGACCTGCGGGTCCTGCAGGTTCCCGTTCCGGGGGGTGATGTTCTTCGGCTTGGAGAAGGTGACCCCGTGATCCGTGGAGCGCGAGAAGTAGATGTTGGAGATCTTGCCACCGGTGAACCGGGTCCACGCGAAGTACACGTTGCCGTCGTACTTCCCACCAGTGCGGTCGACCTCGAGCGCGGTCTTGTCGTTGAACTTCCCGAGCAGGTTCTTGGCCTGCGAACCCTTCCCGACCGTGACGGTCCCCTGATAGAGCTTGCCGTCGTTGGCCGTGCCGCCGCCTGAGTTGACATAGGTCGCCACCCAGACGTCGCCGTTGCTCAGGTTCTCGTCTGTGTCGCTCTCGGAGCCCATGAACGCTCGCCCGTGCGCGTCCCACGCGACCACCGGATCACCCGAGCCGGTCGTGTCGATCTTGGCCAGAGGAGCGAAGGGCGATGTGTCGCCCGGGTAGCCGGGGACGAGCGAGCTCACGAAGCTCTTCCCTGCATCCTCCGAGCGGTAGTACCCGAGCCAGATCGGACCCAGTGGGAGACCCAGGTTTGGGTCACCCGGCGGCGCGTACACGCCGCAGTAGTCGTTCGAGCTACCGATTAGCACACTCGTGTCGCGAGGGTCGACGGCAATGGCGGGCTCGTTCTGCCTGCCCTTCGACACCGAGCACTCATCCAGTGTGGGATCCGTATAGGCCTGTCCGGTCCCCAGCGTGTAGGCGCTCACGTACCCGGCACCGGCGTCCTGGGTCACCCGGACGTCAGGCCCGGGGGTCGAGGCTGAGGCGTGGGGAACGATCGCGGCAAGCAACATCGCCGCGGCCGTGACGATCATGGGTCTGCGCATCGCTCCTCCAAGGATGGGATTGGGGAATCGGGCAAGGAACGGTACCCGTGGTGTGCTCATGGGGTCAATGGGAACAGCGATTTCGGGCTCAGCGGGCGAGCGCGCGGCTGATCACGATCCGCTGGATCTCGGAGGTCCCCTCGAACAGGGTGTAGATCTTCGCGTCGCGGTACCACTTCTCGACCGGGAAGTCCTTGACGTAGCCGTACCCGCCCAGGATCTGGATCGCCTGTTCGGTGACCCAGACCGCGGTCTCGCCGGCCTTCAGCTTCGACATCGATCCCTCGGCGTTGCGGAACTGGCCGTTGCGCGCGAGCCACGCGGCCCGGTACGTGAGCAGGCGCGCCGCGTCGATCTCCATCGCCATGTCGGCGAGCTTGAAGGCAACGCCCTGATTGTCGATGATCGGGCGCCCG
>Ga0066710_100004154_pt1 | contig 12687 bp, 9 predicted proteins | sample GraSoiAngelo_159_FD_79666 | JGI IMG/M metagenome (GOLD analysis project Ga0066710, IMG submission 79666) | Grasslands soil microbial communities from the Angelo Coastal Reserve, California, USA - 14_1009_16_40cm | ecosystem: Environmental > Terrestrial > Soil > Grasslands | place: USA...
ACTGGTCAGTACATTGAGGAGGGTCGATTTCCCGGCGTTCGTATAGCCCACGATCGAAATGATCGGCACCTCGCGCCGCAGCCGTTTCGCACGTTGCTGAGCGCGATTCCTCGCCAATGCCTCAATCTGCCGCTCCAGATGTACGATCCGCTCTCTCACGCGCCGACGGTCCACCTCGAGTTTCGTCTCGCCCGGGCCCCGGCCTCCGATTCCGCCCGCGAGACGAGACAATGCCGTCCCGTGGCCAATCAGGCGAGGCAGAAGATATCGCAGCTGCGCGAGTTCCACTTGGAGTTTGCCGCCGCGGCTGTGCGCTCGACGGGCAAAGATGTCGAGAATGAGTTGCGTCCGATCAATGACTTTCAGTTCCGTCACCGCTGCAATGGCCGTTGCCTGCGCCGGCGACAGGTCCTGATCGAATACCAGATAATCCACGCCGTGCTGCAGCGCTTTGATGACCACCTCCTTCAATTTTCCGCTCCCGAGCAAATACTTGGGATGGAGCGATTGGGGCCGCTGGACAACGGTCTCCAATACGCTGAGGCCTGCGGACTGGGCCAGGTCCCGAAGCTCTTCGAGAGAGTCTTCCTGCTCCCCGCGGCTTTGTTTCGAAACACTGACTAAGATGGCTTGCTCAGGCTCGAATCCCACCTGATAGGCTGGTCGCGCCCGCGCCAATTCTTCTTCAAGTGCGGAAAGGAATTGCCGGAAGTCCACCCGGCAATCCTGAAGGAGAACAGGATCCCAGATTTCATACGGCTTACCCGCGGCGTTGGGCGGCAGAATGTTGGCGGCATACAGATGACCAGGTTGTCCGTCGTCACGCACCCCTACCGCCGCAATCAGATCAAACCTCAGCAAGGCGAGGTCGGTCAGGTCATCTTGGCTCAATGGCTCGTCACGGAGATGCGTGTGCACCATCCGGATGCCGCGAAGCGACCGGCGCCCCAGGCGATAGGCGGACAGATCCGGCAAGACGACTTCATGGTGGTCGCCGACGATCACGTCTTCGATCGCGCCATGGCGGTTGATGAGCACGGCAATCTGACGCCCGATCTCTCGCGACAAGACCGCACAGAAACGGGCCAACTCAGGGGACACCACGGCATCATCCGGAACTTTCCTGCGATAGACATGTTCAAGCCGCCGCAGCTGGTTTGGCTTGAGCCCCGTTAAATTGCCGTGCGCGGACGGAATGGCCGAATCCTCCTACAGTGCGTGTGACGATCGACTTTCATGCTTCCCCCAAGCTCCACCCCGGACGGGGCTCACAATCGAGACCGGCTGACCGGCCTGCGCGTGCCAACCGGGCCCCCGCGACAGCGATCATCGCAGCGTTATCGGTGCAATAATGGAGAGAAGGGATGTGGACCCTCACCCCTGCCTGCGGGCCGCATAATTTAAACAGGCTCCTCAGCAGCGAATTGGCCGCCACACCTCCCGTAACCACGACGTCACGGATGCCGGCGCGCTTTGCTGCTGCTAGTGTTTTCTCCACCAGCACGGTAACGATGGCCTTTTCAAATGCGGCGGCAACGTCCTCCAGGACCGGCGCCGCGCCAGCCGCTTTCAAGTCGCGCAGATGATACAAGAGAGAGGTCTTGAGCCCGCTGAAACTGAAATTGAGATCCTCCCGGCTGGGGTACGGACGGGGTAGTTTCACGCGATCGGAATTTCCGTGGCGTGCAAGCCGGTCGATGATAGGCCCCCCCGGATATGCCAGGCCGAGCATCTTCGCCGCCTTGTCGAAGGCTTCGCCGGCAGCATCGTCCAGCGTGCGGCCGAGCAACTCACACGATTCCCATGCCCGCACGGCATACAGATTGGTATGGCCTCCAGAAGCGATCAACGCGACAAATGGGGGCGTGACGGGGTCCGGGCAGAGCTGTGCGGCACTCATGTGACCATCCAAATGATTCACCGGCACCAGGGGGATCTTTCGGGCGTAGGCCACCGCTTTTCCATATGCAAGCCCGACAAGCAGTGCCCCCACAAGACCAGGGCCCGCAGTGACGGCGACCCCGGTCAGATCCTCTACTTCAATGCGAGCCCGCGACAATGCCTCTCGAACCACCTCATCGATCACTTCAATATGGCGGCGACCGGCAAGTTCAGGGACCACACCGCCATAGCGGGCATGGTCCGCCTGCGACCGGACAATGTCCGACAGAACCACGCCCTCGTTGGATGCAACGGACGCGGCGGTTTCGTCGCAGCTGGTTTCTATTCCGAGAATCATGGGGCGGAAAAGAAAACGCCGGGATGCATACCTGCTCATCCCGGCGTTGCGCATGTTGGATCAGCTGCAAGAAGAACAGAGGCTTACACTCCGGCCATGGCCTCTTCTTCAACAAATTCGGGAGCGCCGTCCTTGAGCAACACCTTGACCCGGTGGCACTCACGGAAACGGCCTTTGATCAGCTCTTCAGACAACGGGTCGCCGATATGCTTCTGAATCGCACGGCGCATCGGACGCGCGCCGAAATTCGGCTGGTACCCCACTTGGATCAGCCAGGCCTTCACTTCATCGGAGACTTCCAACTCCACAGTGCGCTCCACCAACCGCTTGTTCAACTCGTTCAACAAATGATCCACAATGAGGATCAAGTGGGACTTCTCGAGTGCGTGGAAGACCACAACTTCATCGATACGGTTGAGGAATTCAGGACTGAACGCGTGCTTGAGTTCGCCCATCACCTCATCCTTCATCCGCCGTCCCGCTTCCTCCTGATTTTCACGATGGAAGCCCAATGACGTGCCCTTCTGCAAGTGCTTCGTACCAACGTTGGACGTCATGATGATGACCGTGTTCTTGAAGTCCACCTTTCGGCCCAAGCTATCCGTCAGCACGCCGTCATCCAGCACTTGCAACAGGACGTTGAACAGGTCTGGATGGGCCTTTTCAATTTCATCGAACAGCACGACCGAGTAGGGTCGCCTGCGCACTTTTTCGGTAAGCTGCCCGCCTTCTTCATATCCGACATACCCGGGCGGTGCGCCGAAGAGCCGGGAGCTGCTGAATTTCTCCTGGTACTCGGACATATCGATCCGGATCAGCGCATCCTCCGAATTGAATAGAAACTCTGCCAGCGCCCGGGCCAACTCCGTCTTTCCAACCCCGGTCGGTCCCATGAAGATGAATGAACCGATTGGCTTCTTCGCTTCCTTCAGACCGGCGCGAGACCTTCGGATGGCGCGGGCCACCGCTGAGACCGCTTCGTCCTGACCGACGACGCGTTTGTGCAACGCGTCTTCCATTCTCAGAAGCTTCAGCGACTCTTCCTCCTCGAGCTTGAAGAGTGGGATACCGGTCATCTTCGACACGACGTATGCGACATCCTCCTTCGTAATGACCGGCTTGCTTTTTTCCTGGTTCTTCTTCCATTCGACCTTGGAGTCTTCGAGCAACTTTCTCAGCCGCTCTTCCTCCTCGCGGAACTTCACCGCCTCTTCGAAATTCTGGAGCGCGATCGCCAACTCCTTTTCGCGGACGACCTTCTTGAGCTCCTGGTCCATCGCGCGCAGATCGCCCGGCAATGCAAAGGCCTGAAGTTTGGCGCGTGAACCGGTCTCGTCAATCACGTCGATGGCCTTATCCGGGAAGAACCGGTCAGTGATGTACCGGTCGGCCAACTTCACAGCCTCGGCAATGGCATCCTCGGTAATTTCCACGCCATGGTGATTTTCATACCGATCACGAAGCCCGCGAATGATGCGTATGGTCTCATCCACGCTGGGCTGCTGAACATAGATCGGCTGGAATCGGCGTTTCAGAGCGCCATCTTTTTCGATATGCTTGCGGTACTCATCCAACGTGGTCGCGCCGATGCATTGGATTTCACCACGCGAGAGCGCTGGCTTCAGCATGTTGGAGGCGTCGATCGACCCTTCGGCCGCTCCCGCGCCAACCAACGTGTGCAGCTCATCAATGAAGATGATGATGTTGCCTGCCTGTACGATCTCCTTCATGACGACCTTGAGACGCTCTTCGAATTGGCCTCGGTACTTGGTTCCTGCGACAAGGGAACCGAGATCGAGGGCAATGACCCGCCGATTCAGGAGATTGTCGGGCACTTCGGTGCCGACGATCCGTTGAGCCAACCCTTCCACGATGGCCGTCTTCCCCACGCCCGCTTCGCCGATGAGGACTGGGTTGTTCTTAGTCCGGCGGCTGAGAATTTGCAGCACGCGCTCGATCTCGTCACCGCGTCCGATAACCGGATCCAGCGTGTTCTCCTGGGCCAACCGTGTCAGATCCCGCCCAAACTCATCCAGCGCAGGAGTATTGCTCTTACGGTCTCGTTCGCGCGGGGAACTCTTCCTCAAGAAGGTCACCGTCAACTGTCGCGCCGTGAGTAGATTGGCACCTAAACTACGCAAGATCTTGCCGCCGATGCCTTCTTCTTCCCGCAGAAGCCCCAACAGCAAATGTTCGCCGCCGATGTGGTTGTGACCCAACAAACGGGCCTCCTCGACGGCATATTCAATGACTTTTTTCACCCGAGGGCTGAAAGGAATTTCACCGAATGTCATCGTGGTGCCGCCGCCGGGAAGGTTGCGCTCGATCTCAAGTCGCACCTGCTCAGAAGACAGGCCCATCTTCTTGATGATCATTAGGGCAATACCATCGCTCTCACGCAGAATGGCTAAGACCAAATGCTCCGTCCCCAGATAATCGTTCTGGTGACGCTCAGCCTCTTCCCGCGCCAACACGATGATTTTTCGGCCTTTGTCGGTGAATCTTTCAAACATCCTGTCTCCTCTCGATAAGGGGAGCCTGAAGGTTTTTCGGCCGCGTGAATTCTGTGGTTATTCTATCTTTCGTACTCTCAGGTGTCAAGCGACTGAATGCGTTGCTTCCATCGCTAGACGCGGGGGGGAAGATCCCCGTTTTACTATACTTAAGTAGTAACTCCAGACCATTCGTTGACACGCTGACAACGGCACGTTTACAATGGCGCCACATGAAACACATCGGAATATTGATTAAACCGGGCTTTGTCGACATCACATCCCTTCTAGAGGACTTGGTGCCCTGGCTTCGCGCCCGTGGTAAAACGCCTCTCCTCGCCCCCCTGGCCGCGGCTCTCATCGGTGAGCCAACGGCCTATCCTCCGCCGGAAATGGCGGCCTTGGCGGATTTGCTCATTGTCTTGGGAGGCGACGGTACGATGTTGGCCGGCGCCAGGCTGCTCGAAGGCCGTCCCGTGCCGATTCTGGGCGTCAATGTCGGAGGCCTGGGATTCCTCACTGAAATCACGCCGGACGAAATTTATGACGCCCTCCAGGACATCTTTTCGGACGCCTTCCAACAGGAGGAGCGGCTGATGCTTCGGTCGCGTATCATCCGGCACGGACAACAAGTGGGAGGCGCGTCGGTTTTAAACGACGTCGTGCTCAGCAAGGGTACGTTGACGAGAATGGTGCAGATGCAAGTCTCCATCAACCATCAGCTTGTCACGAGCCTCCGCGGTGATGGACTGATTATCTCCACTCCGACGGGTTCGACCGCATACTCCCTCTCATCTGGCGGCCCGATTCTCAACCCTTCGGTTCATGCCTTGATTTTGACGCCGATTTGTCCACACACGCTGACAAACCGACCCATCGTGATTCCGCAGGATGCGCAGGTCGAGGTTGTGATTACGAGCAAAGAAGAAGGCGCCATGGCCACCTTCGACGGCCAGGTCGGCATCGCCCTCCATCACTCGGACATTGTCGAGATCCGCGCGGCGGAGCACAAAATGAAGCTGGTTCGCTTTCCCGACCGGACCTTCTATGAAGTGTTGCGAGAAAAACTGAAGTGGGGGGATGGGGCTTAACGCGGGACTGAGGCACTCTTGCATTGCGCCTTCTGCTTTCTGATGACCTCCAGCATCTCGTCGTTCGTAGGAAATTTGAATTCCTCAATATCTCGACGCTGTCCTTCTACGCGTTCCATTTCCGCCAACGCTTGCAGATCCGCAACCCGCACGAGTGCAGGGTTTCGCTCCAGTAGCAAGGACTCCAGATCACGTGTTTTCCCGGCAAGCTCCTGGTCTGAGAGCGCTGGCCTGCTCGCAAGATATCGAGATACCACTTCGCTGCACCATTCGCCATCACGTTTCGCGACTCCTACCAAGCCTTCGCTCGCCTTCCGCGCCCACCCGCACAGGAAGACGCCTGGCAGCACCTCGCCGGCACTCTCGTCGAAAGCCTGAAACAGACTGTCATCGGGATCGTTCGACGTCCGAGTGGGATTACAGACGAAACAGCCGTTCCTATAAGGTAACCCCACCGTCTCGTCCACCCGATCTCCCACCGCAAACACCACGCTGTCACACGCGATGGAGTAATAGGTCTTCAGACCGACCGCGGCCATGTCGCCGCCTTTTGCTTCGAGCTTGGTATCTTCCATCTCAAGACCGGTGACGCGGTTCTCGGCATTCGTGAGCACACGTTTGGGGGATGACAGGAAGTGGAAGTAGATTCGCGTTTGGCTTTCGGTAGGCTCGCCTTTGGTGAATTCCGCCTGCATGTCGGAGAAGATCTTCTCGGGCGATTGCCCGACGACTTCCAATCTGGCGGCCACACGCTCGATTTCCTTCCTGAGAGCGGTCCGATCAATGTTCTCGCAAACGGCCCGTATTTCCTTCGGATTATATTTGCGCTCTCCGGGCCCCCTCCGCACGATGACATGAATTTCGGCGACTCGCTTTCGACGCGACAGCCAGTGGGCGATGTCCACCATGACGTCTCCGATACCGATCACCGCCACGCGCTGTCCCATTTCGAACGGTCGCGTACTGAATCCCGGCAGCAGGTTGAAGTGATACACGCAGTCCTTGGCATGATAAACGCCCCGGGCGTTCTCGCCTTCCACACCGATTGTCTTGGTGCCCTGGGCGCCGGTGGAGAACACCAGCGCGCTCGGCTCAAAGCCGCGCAACTCAGAAACGGTCAAGTGCTTCCCGTTTCCCACCGACACGTTGCCGAAATAGTGGACGTTGGGACGAGTCAACATCTCCCAATAACCTTTTCGCAGTCCACCTCTCAGCTTGTGTTTTGTCGGAAAAATGCCGTATTCGGCCAGTCCGCCGAACTTAATGTCCCGATTCAACACGATGACTTCATGACCTTGCTTGGACATCACGTTGGTCACCGAAAGCCCGGCCGGCCCCGCGCCAACGACAATGACAAGGTGTTTGCCGCTCATGGGTAGATGGCGTGTCCCACGCGGATGATCATCCTCCGGCGCTGCCCGGTTTGCCGCCACTCAGCCCCGGTTCGGTCATCCGCCAAGGGTCCAGAAGATGATCCAGTCGCGACTCGGACAGGAGATTTTTCAACCGCGCAACCTCCCGGACGGTCTTCCCGGTCTTATGGGCTTCCTTGGCGATCGCGGCCGCGGCCTCGTACCCGATCTCCGGCGCAAGCGCCGTGCACATCGCCAAGCTCTGTTCAATCCCCGCCTGGCAGCGTTCGCGATCCGCCGTAATGCCTTCCACACAGCGTCGAGAGAAATTCTCGGCCACCTTGGTCAGGAGCTCGATGGATTGCAGAAGATTGTGCGCCATCACCGGCAGCATCACGAGCAATTCAAAGTTGCCTGCCTGCCCCGCCACCGTAATTGCGACGTCGTTGCCGATGACCTGCGCCGACGCCATCATCACCGATTCGGCGATGACCGGATTGACTTTTCCGGGCATGATGGACGAGCCGGGTTGGGTTTCCGGCAATACGATCTCACCCAGCCCGCAGCGAGGGCCAGATCCCATCCATCGGATGTCGTTGGCAATTTTTAGCAAGCTCACGGCAATGGTTTTCAGGATGCCACTGGTCTCCACCAGCGCGTCTTGCGCCGCCTGAGCTTCGAAATGATTCGGAGCTTCCTGAAAGGGACACGCTGTTTCCCGCGTGAGTTCCGCAATCACGCGGCGGGCGAACTCAGGATGCGTGTTCAGTCCGGTGCCGACCGCCGTGCCCCCAAGCGCGACCTCTCCCAATGATGCACGCACGCGTTGGAGTCGCACGAGGCCAAGCTCAATTTGACGCGCGTAGCCGGAGAACTCCTGCCCTAGCCGGATCGGAGTAGCGTCCTGCAGGTGCGTACGGCCGATCTTGATGACAGCATCGAATTCCTTCGCCTTCGCGGCCAATGCGGTCCGAAGACGTGTGAGTGCCGGAACCAGCGCGCGGTCCACCTGTTCCAAGGCTGCCACGTGAATCGCGGTTGGGATCACATCATTGCTCGATTGACCGAGATTGACATGATCGTTCGGGTGGACGAGCTTACCGCCGCGTTGGCCGCCGAGAATCTCCGCAGCCCGATTCGCAATGACCTCATTGACGTTCATGTTCGTCGAGGTGCCGGAGCCCGTCTGAAAGACATCTACTGGAAAGTGCTCATCCAAGCGCCCGTCCGCCACCTCCTGGGCTGCTGCCTGAATCGCGGCAGCGATCTTCGCGTCCAAAAATCCCAACTCGGCATTCACGCGCGCCGCCGCAGCTTTCAGCAGGCCCAACGCCCTGAGCATGGATCGCGGAATGCGAAGAGCGCTGATGGGAAAATTTTCAATAGCACGCGCTGTCTGGACACCATAATACGCATCCGCGGGGACGGCCAGTTCACCCATCGTATCGCGCTCAAGTCGCGTTGCTTTTCCGGCTGTGCCCTGAGCTTTTGATATTTTTTTGTTCACAAAGTCCGTCCTGCGATGCGCATAAGGGCGCGATTATAATCCAATCCGAATCTTCCGCACAAGACGCCACCACCAGCAATTAGGCCCGCTGATCCAGCGGAATATACCGTCGGCCATGGTCGCCCTCATAGATCTGGTCGGGACGGTAGAGCTTGTTCTCCTTCATCTGTTCCAGCCAATGCGCCAGCCAGCCGGAGACGCGCGCCATGGCAAAAATCGAGGTAAAGGTATCGGGCGGGATGCCCATCTGCTCGTACATAATGCCGGAATAGAAGTCCACGTTGGGGTAGACCTTCTTCTCGGCAAGCCGTTCCAGGCAGGCCCGTTCCACTTCCTCCGCCAATGCGTAGAGAGGGGACTTGCCGCAGTGCGCGAAGAGCGTCTGCGCCAAGCGTTGAAGAATCACCGCACGCGGGTCTTTGACTTTGTAGACCCGATGCCCGAACCCCATAATGGGGGTCTTCGCCCGCAGTTTTTCATCAATGACAGCTTGGACACGATCAGTGGATCCGATCTCGCGCAGCATGGCCACGACCTCCTCATTCGCACCGCCATGCAAAGGCCCCTTCAGCGCGCCGATGGAGGAGGCCACGACGGTGTATGGATCGGCCAGTGTGGATGCCGTCACCAGTCCACAGAATGTCGAGGCATTCATCGTATGCTCCGCATGAAGAATCAGACACGCATCCAGGACGCCGGCAACCAGCGTGTCCGGTTCCCGATCCGACAACATGTACAAGAAATTAGCCGTGAAGCCGAGATCATCGCGAGGCGCAATCGCATCGTCGCCGTGCCGCACACGGGCGAAGGCCGCGACGATCGTCGGCAGCTTGGCGATCAGGCGAACCGCCGACCAGTAATTGTTGTGTGTGTCCCGAACATTCCGACCGGGATAGAACATTCCCAGTGCGGCGACCGCCGCCTGCAGGGCGTCCATTGGATGGCCGTGCTCCGGGAGACATTTGATGAGATCGGTGATTCGAAACTTGATTCGTCGGTGGCTCATCACATCGGCTGTAAAGGCATCCAATGCGGTGCCGTTGGGAAGACGGTTGAAGAGGAGAAGGTAGGACGTTTCCAAAAACGTACTGTTCGCAGCGAGGTCTTCAATCCGGATCCCGCGATACTCGAGAATGCCGGCTTGTCCGTCCACATCGCTGATCTTCGACCTCGCCGCAGGCACTCCGGCGAGACCAGGCATGAAATCGTGTGGCATACGCCTCCGTCAGTATCTAACGACAGCGATTCTCTGCCTGTCAATGTGCGTCTTCAGATGCATACCCATTGCGGGTTGCAAACCTACCAACCGTTCGCCATACTTTCCGCTGCTGTGAGTACCGTGACACTCCACAAAAAACAGATTACCGCGATGATGGTGGGTTTGGCCGGCTTTGTCCTCGCCATGGGTCTCCACCAGACGGGCCTTCCGCAACCATGGCCTCTAGATTGAACTGGCGTTTCCGCTCGGCGCGCTGGCCGTGACATTTGCCGCGGCCTAGCCGCCTACAAGCAGCGCAACTTTTCACTGGCCAAGCAGCGGTTCGAAAGCGCCCTCGCAATCGATCCTTCCGATGGACCCAGCCGGGTCTATCTGCACCGAACAGAAGAGTATCTTCATCAGCCGCCCCCGCCGATTGGGGCGGTGTCTATATTCTCAAATCGAAATAGGGAAGATCCGCGTGGCACGAACACGTGTGGGACCGATCATGACGTTCACGATTGCGATGGCACTCCTCGCCGGTTTCGTCTCCGCTGAGATGGTCTTCGTCCAGGGAAAGACCGCAAAGCTCAGAGCGGTAAACAATTATAGAGCTTGCTAGGCCTCTTCGAGACAGGCGACACAACGCGAGGGCGCCACGTGTGCGTCCTGTTCCTGCTGCGTCAGACTGAACGGGGCTTGGCACAGTTCGCAGACATGAATGTCGAAGACCGGGAGGCCTTCAACGTCGAAGCGTGTCGGGAGCAGTAAGTCGGCTGGGTCGTACCCCAACATCACATTGTCGGCAAACTTCACCACGGCAAGACGGACATTGAACTTCTCCCAATGCGCCACTTGACCTTTGCGACCCAGGGTATGATCCGCGGAGACATAGACGGGTTGGCCGAATCGGCGATGCCGAAGATCCCGAAGATTTCGAGCTTGAGGCGTCGCGACGGCATAACCCGTCGCCTGCGCAAATCGTCCTTCTTCCACGCCCATTCAAGAATCTCCATTTTCGCGGTCGAGCAGTCTATACCATTGGCATCAGGGAGGGTCAAGGGCTCCGCTGAATGCTTGACAACGTGTCCGATCCCTGTGATATGACCGTGGCCACAATGGAGGATGCGCGCATGGACAAATTGACCGTGTACCAAAAGCCGACCTGCTCCACCTGTCGTGCGACGCTGTCGCTGTTGCGAGAAGCCAAGGCGCCTTTTGTGACGATTGATTATTTTGCCACTCCCCTGTCCGTCGCAACGCTCAAAAACCTTCTCAAAAAGCTTGGGATGTCGCCGAGGGACCTCCTGCGGACCGGCGAGGAGGTCTACAGGAAGCTCGAACTGGACAAGAAAGCGGTCTCAGACGTGGAATTGATCAAATTGATGGTCGTGTACCCGGAACTCATCCAGCGGCCCATCGTAGAAAAAGGAGACCGGGCAATTCTTGCCCGGCCCGCGGAAAGCGTCAAAAGCCTGCTGTAACCTTCCTCATCACAAAACGCTGGCCAGCGCGACCTTTTCAACAAAAAAGGGCCGCCGAGAATGTCCCGGCGGCCCTCTTCGTAAAGTCCCAAAAAGAATTATTTCTTCAAGACAGCATCCTTGCAAGCCTTGGCAACCCGGAACTTCACAACACGCTTTGCGGGAATTTTGATCGGTTCACCAGTCTGAGGGTTGCGCCCCATTCTCGCTTTTCGGTTCATCAGCACCAGTTTTCCGATTCCCGGCAACGTAAAGGTGTTCTTCGCCTCTTTATGGGCCAATGACGCCATCTCGTCGATGAATATCCCCGCCGCCTTTTTGGTGATTCCCACTTTACCGGCGAGATGCTCCGTAATTTGAGATTTGGTCATCGCTTTTGCCATACCATCGCTCCTTTCATTTCGAACCGCTTCGCGGTCCATTCGAACGTTGAGCACCTATTCAGTTTCTGTTTCCTATAGTGTCAGTGAATCTGCCCGGCTGTCCTGTGCTTTTGGTTACGCCACCACCCGAGTCCGCTCCGGCTGGACTCGATAGAGATTCCACGATGCTCCGATGACGGAGAGTCCATAGATCAGCCACTTCGAAGGATCGAAGTTGTACCACCGGGCTCCATTCCGATAATCCCGCTGATGTGCGTGGTGATAATTGTGATAGCCCTCTCCGAAGGTCAGCAGCGAGACCACCCAGCTATCCCGACTCGAATCGGCGATGGTGTGCGGCTGATCGCCCCACAGATGGCAGACGGAATTGATGCAGAATGTGGAGTTCAAGACGAGGAAAGTCCTGCCCAAACCGGCCAGGAGAAAGCATCCCAGTCCGCCGACCCATCCGCCATAGAGCGTCCCGACCGCCAGCGGAATGGCCAGACCGGACAGAACGATCAATACGTAATAGCGATGCTGCCACATGATCAATGGATCTTTCCGGAATTGAAGCGCGTACTTCTCGTGGGTATGTGAAGGATTTTTATAGAAAATCCAGAGAAGATGACTATGCCAGAACCCACGAAGGGCATTGTAAGGATCTTCCTCTTGATCGCACCGTGCGTGATGCCGGACGTGATCTGCGCACCATTTATACGCGGAATTCTCCAATGCCCATCCGCCGGCGATCAACAAAACCGCCTTGACCCAAGGCCTGCATTCAAAACTTCGATGGGAGATCAGACGGTGATAACCAACGGTGATGCCCAAACCCGAAGCGAAATAGAGCAGGACGGCCATCGTCCAATCAACCCAGGTGTAGCCGACGTAGTACCCGAACAGCGGGACGGCGACGACCGCGCCGAGCATAACGAGAGAGAACAACGATAAGGCGGTAT
>Ga0066710_100004155_pt1 | contig 12687 bp, 12 predicted proteins | sample GraSoiAngelo_159_FD_79666 | JGI IMG/M metagenome (GOLD analysis project Ga0066710, IMG submission 79666) | Grasslands soil microbial communities from the Angelo Coastal Reserve, California, USA - 14_1009_16_40cm | ecosystem: Environmental > Terrestrial > Soil > Grasslands | place: USA...
ATCATCGTCGCCGCGGCTTTCGCCTTCCGCAATCAGAAGCCTGTGGTCGAGGTCGCCGCTGCCGCAAAACCGGATACCGGCGGTCGTCAGGCGCTCCTGAATGCCAGCGGCTACATCACGCCCCGCCGCCGGGCCACCATCGCCGCGAAGATTACCGGCCGCGTCACCGGCGTGTTCTTCGATGAAGGTACGCGCGTCTCCGAAGGCCAGCTCCTCGCCACCCTGGACGATTCCGACGTCAAGCGCTCGCTCGATTCTGCCAAAGCCGACCGCGACTCCGCCCAGGCCGCTATCGCTGATTATGAGGTCCAGCTTCGCAACGCCAACATCCAACTCAGGCGCGCTCAAGACCTGCAGGCTGCCGGGGTGCAGACGCAGGAAGCGCTAGACAACGCGCGCACGGCCGTTGACAGCCTCAAAGCTAAAATCGAGCTCGCCAAGCAGCAAGTAGCCGCCACGGAATCTCGTATCGGCGTCGCTCAGCAGGCGGTGGACAATTGCACCATCCGCGCACCGTTTGCCGGCGTCGTCGTCTCCAAGGACGCGCAAGTCGGTGAGATGGTGTCTCCCAATTCCGCCGGCGGAGGCTTTACGCGCACGGGGATCGCCACCATCGTGGATATGCACTCCAACGAAATCGAAGTCGACGTCAACGAATCCTATATTGCTCGCGTCGAAAACGGCCAGCAGGTTGCTGCCACTCTAGATGCCTATCCGGATAAGCCGTTCCCGGCAAAAGTTCGTACCGTCATTCCCACCGCGGACCGCCAAAAAGCCACTGTCAAAGTCCGCATCACGATTCTGAATCTAGAGAAATACGATTTCATTTTGCCGGACATGGGCGTAAAGGTTGCTTTCCTCGAAAATGAGCAGCCCGCTCGAAGAGGCAAGAGCAAGGACAAAGAAAAGGGCCCCCAGGCAGTCGCTTTCATCCCCAAGAGCGCAGTGCGCTCGGACGCCAATGTTTCTTTCGTTCTTTTGGTCCGCGACGGAAAAGTCGAACGCCGCGCCGTGAGTCTCGGGTTGGACCGCGGCACGGAAGTCGCGGTCTTGTCCGGTGTTGCTCCCGGCGACTCTTTGGTGGTCAAGGGTCCGGAAGGTTTGCACGATGGTGACAAGGTGGAAATTCGCTAGGCGGATGGGATACCTCACGCCCCCAGGAGCTAAGAATGATCCGAGTCGATGGAAATAGCGGTTCAGCCAGCCTCATCAAGGTTCGCGGGTTGAACAAGACCTACAGCCGCGGGGGCGAGAAAATACAGGTTCTGCAAGGTCTGAACCTAGACGTGGACAAGGGTGACTTTGTGGCCTTCATGGGCCCCAGCGGCTCGGGAAAGACTACTCTGCTCAACCTTCTCGGCGGTCTCGACGTCCCTTCCGCGGGCAGCATCACCGTGGATGGCGACGAGATCACCCACATGTCAGGCAGCAAACTCACCCAATGGCGTGCCCGCCACGTCGGTTTTATTTTTCAGATGTACAACCTCATTCCTGTGCTCACGGCGTTTCAGAACGTCGAGCTTCCGCTGCTGCTGACCAAGCTCTCGAAATCCGATCGCCGCAAGCACGTCGAAACCGCGCTTGCCGTTGTCAATCTGACCGATCGTATGCATCACTACCCGCGCCAGTTATCCGGCGGTCAGGAACAGCGTGTCACCATCGCTCGCGCCATTGTCTCCGACCCCACCTTTCTTCTCTGCGACGAGCCGACAGGCGACCTGGACCGCAAGAGCGCGGACGAAATCATGGCGCTGATCGATGAGCTTGTCGGCAAGTACAGCAAGACCATCTTGATGGTCACGCACGATCCCGTCGTCGCGGCACGTGCTCACACCACGCTGCATCTTGAAAAAGGCGTGCTCGTCGAAGGTAAGACTTCCCGTGAGAACGTCATGGCCGGAGGTGCGGTATGAAATTCAGCCGCTTGATCCTCGCCAATCTGTTCCGCAAAAAGGTTCGGCTCATCCTCACGATCGGCTCGTTTGCCGTGGCACTGGTTCTGTTCACGTTTCTTGCCGTGGTGAAGAGCGCCTTCAGCCGCGGTACGGAAATCGCGGGCGCGGACCGTCTGGTAGTCGTTAGCCGTATCGGCCTAATGCAACTAATGCCCATCTCCCACCGCGACAAAATCCTGGCCATTCCCGGTGTCAAAGCGGTCACCCACAATCACTGGTTTGGCGGCGTCTATCAGGATGAAAAGAACTTCTTTCCACAGTTTGTCATCGATCCCGAGAATCAACGCCAGGTGATGACTGAGCTGGTGGTACCGGACGACCAGTGGAACAATTTCCTGAAGGACCGCCAGGGCGCTATTGCCGGCGCCCGCACGGCCGAACGCTTCCATTGGAAAATCGGCGATCGCATCCCCATCAAAACAACCCTCTACGGCGCCAGCTCTTGGGAGTTCAATCTCGACGGCATCTATCACAGCGATCGTCCTGGCGGCGACGAAAGCCAGTTCTGGCTGCAGTGGAAATATTTTGACGAGAACGCTCCAGCTGTCATCAAGAGCACGGCAGGATGGTACGTGGTCAAGCTCGACAGCCCCGATGACGCTGTGCGCGTCGCCAAGGCTATTGACGAAAAGTTTGCCAACTCGTCGTTTGAGACTAAGTCCGAGACGGAATCCGCCTTCGCCGCATATTTCGTCAAGCAGTTCGGAAACATCGAGCTCTTAATCCTCACCATCGGCAGCGTCGTTTTCTTTACGTTGCTCTTGGTTACCGGCAACACCATGGCTATCTCTGTGCGGGAGCGCACCTCGGAACTGGCGGTCCTAAAAGCCATCGGCTTTTCCGGGCGCGCAGTGCTTTTCTTCGTTCTGGCAGAGTCCGTGGTGATCGCCCTGGTGGGCGGCTTCCTGGGCTTGACGCTCGCCTACCTGGCCATCCCGGTTATCGGAGTGGCTCTCACCGGTCTTCTGCCCCCGCTTATCCTTTCCAAGTCGCTGCTGACGCTGGGCCTTGGTTTCGCCCTCTTTGTTGGCGCTGTCAGTGGCCTGCTGCCGGGGATCGGCGCCATGCGCATGCGCGTGGTTAACGCGCTCAGGAGAGCCTAAAATGGCGATTCCACTCGTTTACAACGTTCGAAGCGTCAAAGCTCGCTGGACCTCCACCATCGTTGCGGTGGTAGGGATTGCCGGAACCGTGGGTGTCTTCGTTGCCATGCTGTCGCTCGCGCGCGGATTCAAGGCCACACTTGTTTCTTCTGGCTCCCCGGACAACGCGCTCATTACTCGCGCAGGGGCAACCTCCGAAATGACCAGTGGGGTCTCTCTCGACGCGGTTAAAATTATCCAGGATGCCCCGGGCATCGCTCGCGGGGCCGACGGCCCGTTGCTGACCCCGGAGGCTGTCCTGATGGCGCCGATTCCATTGCGATCCACCGGCACGGATGCCAACGTTGAGCTTCGCGGTGTTTCGCCAAACGTTTTTGACATTCGCAGCAATGTCAAAATCACCGAGGGCCGCATGTTCCGGCCCGGTCTGTCCGAACTCGTCGTTGGTAAAAACGCCAAGGCGACCTATTCGGGCTTGACTCTGGGAAGCACAATTGGGCTCGGTAACGCACGTTGGCAAGTGGTGGGTATTTTTGACGCTGGCGGAAGCGCCTTCGATTCCGAGGTTTGGGGCGATGCCCACCTCCTGAACGGAGCCTATAAGCGTCCCGACACTTTTTCTCAGTCCGTTACCGTGCACCTCACTTCCCCTGCCGCCCTTCAACAGTTGAGAGACACTCTCACCGCCGATCCGCGCTTGAATGTGGACGTAACTCGCGAAATCGACTACTACGCCAAGCAGTCCACGCGCATGACCCAACTCATCACCATACTTGGCGGGTTCGTCGCGTTGATCATGGCCATCGGCGCGGTCTTTGGCGCCCTCAACACCATGTACTCCGCCGTCGCCGAACGAGGCCGTGAAATTGCCACCATGCGCGCGCTCGGCTTCAACTCCGGGAACGTCATCCTCTCCTTTCTCGTGGAAGCCCTGTTGATTTCTTTTGTTGGCGGGCTGCTTGGCTGCCTCGCCGTTCTGCCCCTCAACGGCCTGACCACCAGCACCATGAATTTTCAGACTTTTTCCAACCTGGCCTTTGCCTTCAAGATCACCTTTGATCTTCTTTGGATGGGCGTTCTCTTCGCTCTGGTCATGGGGGTCCTCGGTGGTATGCCCCCGGCCATCCGCGCCGCAAGCCGCCCCGTTGCTAGTGCACTTCGCGAACTGTAGGCGGACTTGCGTTTCGATGCGCTCGAAAGTCGTTTTCTCGGAGGCGCGATTCGCGTTTAGGACTAATCCGCGAGCTTCAGTTTATCCAAAATAGGCTTGGCAGGCGGTCTTCACCTTGGCCATTAGCGCGGCCGCTGCCAGGTCGCCTTTCTCTGAAATCCGCATAGAGGTGTTGAGCGAGGGCGCGGTACGATCCGCATCTTGAATTATCCACGCCATTCCTCTTCTTTTCCTGTGCCCAAGCCGGCATGGCGGCTGCGCAGGCGGCCGGGAATGCAAGCGTCAAAGCGAGGAGGGGCCGAAGCGTTCTGTAGGAAGGGGCTATCATTGCTTCTCCTTGGCTCACGAATTGGTTTGTCGCGCGAGTACCTCAATGGGCATGAACTTTCGTCTGCCATATTTGTTTAACACGAATCGAAGCCCCCTCAGCGGACTCTTGTGCTAGCAAAAAAGGTACGGATACCGCGGAACTTCATGCATGGGGCCCAATCTAGCCGTGGGGTGGAACCCCGGTCCATTTTTCTAACGCTATTTTCGAATCCGTGTTTTACTCTTCGGTATGGTGTCCCTTGACGATGCATGACCGCGAATCTAGCCTAGAAGAGAAGATATTGGGAGCCGCATGAGCGCTCTTGGAAAAATGACCGGGGACACGCGCCGCTGCGTATTTTGCGGCAAGTATATGGCGGCGCATTTAACCCAGTGCCCCTTTTGCCGCGAGGCCGTTCCGCAGGTGCAATTGTCTCGCCGCGCGGGACCGAACGGGCGGGAACAGATTCGTCGCGGCCTTCTTTATATGCTCCTCGGAGGCGTGATTCACTATTTTGCCGGCGGGTACGGCAATCCCATTCAGGTCCCTTTGCCAGCGTCCGTCCTTCCACTGATAACGCAATACCTCACGCCGCTGCTTTTCCTCGGCGGCTTGGCGGTGACATTCTACGGCCTCTTTCTCAAGTTCAGATCCTGACCTGCCTCCGCCAGGTGGCGTGCGAACCAGCAAGCTTCCCCACTGCCGGAACAGAACTACAACGCGAGCATGGAAACCTGTACCAACGAACAGTGTGACCGATTGGGGGAGTACCACCCTTCCGAGAGCATGCGCTCATCCACCGGCTGTGGCCTACTGAGGATGAGGCCGCATCCCCCAGCCTTGTCCGGAGATTTCTCACTGAGGAGTCAACATGAAAAGATCATTGCTGATCGTGGTAGTCCTGATTCTGACTATTTCTCTTTACTTGACGGTAGGCGCAGAGCGCGCGGGGGCGCAAGGCCCCGCAGGCGCTGGCGCATCCACCGCTGCACAGGGAAGTTCGAGCTCGCATAGCTCCCATTCCTTCAATCCCATCAAGTGGATTAAGAAAGACAAGGGTTCCAAGAATTCACCTGATTCGAACGGCAGCAGAAGTGATGTGGAGAAGAGGCTGACGCCGAAACTGCAGGCCCAGGGCATCTTGCCGGCCAAATCGAACGCCACCGATGTTTGCGCGCCTTTCACGTCGCTGAATGAGTGCCTTGGCGCGCTGCACGCCAGCCATAATCTTGGGTTGCAGTTCAACTGCTTACGCGCGAATGTGACGGGCGTGCACACCAACGTGGACCTGTCCAGTTGCAAAGGCTCGATCGGCGACAAAGCACAGAGCCTGAATAAGGCGATCCATGAGATGAGTCCCGGTGCCGATGCAAAGGGCGCAACCAAAAACGCCGAGCAACAAGCCAAGGACGATTTGAGGGATCTCGGCGCGTAAGGACCTCAGCGCGGCTGAAGAGACTTCTCGGCGAAGTTCGAGGAAAACTTGTACGAAGTCGAGACCGGGCGAAGGCCGATGATTATGGCTTTCGCCCTTGTTTTTTTGAATTCCAGAGCGGTCCGGAGAAATCTCGCGATGCTCGTGGCCATGGCCATTAGCCGGACGCGGAGGCAGCAGCGGGGGCGGAGGATGGGGGCGAAGCGGATATGGGCACGTCAGTGTCTGAGGTGGCAGCGGCGGCCCGGTAGCGCACGATCAGAAGTGTGAGATCGTCGGCCTGGTGGGCGCCGCGGGCGAAGTTTTCGACGGCTTCGAGGACGCATTTTTGGAGCTGCTCGAGGGGGCACTCCAGCTGGCCGGTGAGGAGTTCCTTGAGGCGCGGGATGCCGAACATCTGCTCGTCGGGATCCACTGCCTCGGTGACGCCGTCGCTGAAAAGCACCAGAGTGTCCCCAGGCTCCAGTTTCAGGCAAACGGCGGTGTATTGGGCTTCGGGTACCAGTCCGACGGGAAAGGAGCCCTCAGTAAAGGCCTCTTCGGCGGTGCCGCCGCGGATCAGGAACGGCGAAGGGTGGCCGGCGTTTATGTATTCGAGATGTCCTTCCTGATCAAGAATGCCGAAGAACATGGTGGCGTAGCGGCCGACCTCAGAATGATCGCAAAGGAAACGATTGAGGTGATTGAACAGGCGCGCGGGATCGGTGCCTAGAGTCATGCCTGAGAGAGCGCCCCGAAGCATGGTGGTGAGAAGCGCGGCGCCGAGTCCTTTGCCGGAAACGTCCGCGATGAGAAACGCGGTGCGGCCATCGCTGAGCGGGAAGACATCGAAGTAATCTCCTCCTACCGATAGGCAGGGAAGATTGAGGCCGGTGACGGACAGGTGCGGGTATTCGCGGAAATCGCGCGGGAGAAGCGCCTGCTGAATGTCGCGCGCGATGTTGATCTCCTGTTCGAGGCGCTGGCGTTCTCGTTCGCGTTCGACCAGGCGCGCATTGTCGAGAATGCTGGCGGCGTCGGCGGCCAGGGCGTCGAGGATCTGGCGGTCGAGTTTCGAGAAAGCCGCAGGACGACGCGAATCCAAATAGAGGACGCCGAGAAAATCACCGTGCTTGATGTTGGCCATGGATTCCTGAGTACTGGCGCGGGACAAAGCGTAAAGAGGAATCACCACCACGGCGCGCAGGCGCTGTGCGACGATGCTCTGCGCGGCCTGCAAATCCACGTCGGCTTGTGCGAGGTCTTCGGTGATGACCGGGGACTGCTGCTTCAGCGCGAGTTGGATGGCCGTCTGGCTAGGTGTGAGGCTTTCGGGGGGAAGACGGAGTCCGCCACTGCGTCGCGCGAGTTTTACTTTCATGGCGCTGGCGCTGTCGGTCTCTAGGAGCAGGCCGCGATCGGCGTCGGTGACGGATACTGCGTGGTCCAGCATGTGCCCGAGCACGACGTCGAGAGGGAGCTGGGAATGGAGCAATGAGGTCGCTTCGAGAAGACGCTTGAGCTTGAGGAGGCCGCCGCCAGTGGGCGCCGAACTGGTGATATGTTCCATGCGGGTGAGGAGGAGAGGAAGGGAATCTTCGTCCGAGCCCTTGGCGGAGCGGAAGATGATCTCGTAGGAATCATCGAGGCCGAAGGTGATGGCGTCGCCATCCTGGAGTTCACGGCTTTCGACTTTTTCGCCGTTGACGAACAGGCCGCGACGCTGGCCGCGATCCTCGACATAGAAACGATTGGCTTCGATCACCACGGCGGCACAGTTGCGGGAAATGCGGCGGTCGGAGAGTTGCAGGTGATTGCCGGTTTCGGCGCCCCGGCCGATCATAAAAGGGGTCTGGGTCACGCGGGCGTAGCGCCTCGTGCCGTCCGGAGAGACGACTTCAAGAACCGCTTCACCGGGTAGGGGAACGGTGTCGGGCATGGGCCAGTCCCAAGGCATGAATTGTAGCATGCGCGAGGAGGCAAGGAGCTAGCGAGAAGGAGGGGCTGGCACCATCTGAGCCAGGGAGAAGGAGGACGGAGTTTCCCTTCCTTCGCTCCGCGAAGGAAGGACAGTCGGCTTGATCGCCAAGGGTTGCCACCCGTTTCCGCGCTCTGAAAGGTGACGTCATTTCGGAAACGGGCCGGCCATGATCGGGCCGGGCATCAGGGCCGCCCAAGCTTCTTTACAATGGGCACAGCGCACTTCATTCCGACTGGTATTGCCGGCTCCGGAGTTCTGAATGACGGCAAACGAATTCATTTTCTGGCAATGCGGGCAAGTGAGATCGACCATAACGCGGAGAGGGGTGGGTTTTGTCTCCCTAAGCTCCGCTGACGATGGAGCTTCCCTGCTGGCCCGCTTTCTAGCGTATAAGGCTCGATCGGCGCACGCGAGCAGTTCCTCGGGCCGATCTCCCATTTCGTACTCCTTCCAACCTGCCGAGAAGGAGACTGGAATCTTCTGGCCCTGCCAGTTCACTTCCAATGAACCGAGACGTCCCAGGACAAGTTGCAACTGTTCCAAGGTGCATTCCGGAAGCAGAACGAGAAACTCATCGCCCCCTAATCGGACAGCCAAGTCCGATCCCCGAATGACGTGGTTCAAACGCGCGGCAAATTCCAACAAGACTTGGTCGCCGGCCGGATGGCCGTAGGTGTCGTTGATTTGCTTGAAATTGTTCAAGTCCACGGTGAGAACCGTCAGGGGATGCCCCTTGCGTTCCGAGCGGGCCACCTCCGCGGCCAAGCGTTGCTCGGCAAAACGGCGGTTATACAGACCCGTTAATGGGTCGACCATAGCCAGATTGCGAAGCAAGTCCGAGTGGCCCTGTTTTTCGGCCAGTTGGCGCCGAAGCCGCTTGATGAGAATTTCTTGAGTGATCACATAGACGTTAAAGAGCACCACCAAAGCGATCAAACCCAAAACGACCTCAACTATATTGATCTTGAAGATGGTCTGCGCGCCTTGACGAATTGCCGGGAGAGCCAGGGCCGTGACTGCAAAGGTGAGCAGGAGCATAACAAAGATCGAATAGCCCCAGACCCACCAATCACGCTTCTCAATTTGCCGAAGTTGGTTCGCCAGTTCTTGGTCGGTCGCCTTTAGAGAGGACGGCAGGGGATGGATGTGCGGAGGATCACTCATGGGTGGGGGTGAGGGGCCGGAGTCCCCAACCCTTCTAAGCTAATTAGTTGGGACTTGGGGGTCAAGACAGTTTTGTAGTCACATTACAAATTAGTTATGACTGCAGTGAATCTAAAATGCCCAGCGATGCAACCGGCTCTAGAATTCGCTAACATGCCAGTAATGAACCACTTACGGAAGTTTAGCCAATTTCGCCAAGGGTTCTATTTGCTTGGTACTCCTGTCCCATTGGTCAGTCGGAGTGCACCTGTCAGACTTCCGTTGAACCAAAATGGTCTCGCTCTTCATCCTCGGGTTGTCCGTAACTGGCCTGGTGAGATTCGGAATCTCGCAATGGCGCGCGATTTGGATAGCGGCCGCCAATCAGCCGCTGTCTGATTCGTTGCAGCTAGCGGCTGGAATTGACGCCGCCACCATCGGGGCCGGCGATTTCGGCTCGCTCCTGCATCTCTGCAACGAGTTGTCCCCGGAACTGAAAAAATCGAGTCCCTGGCTTAAGGAAGTAACGGTCTATTACCGTGCCGTTGCGAAACTCGAGCAAGTTTTCAGAGTGACGCTGCCCTCCATCTCCGCCTGGGCCATGGGCGAAATGCAGATCTGCTCGCGCTACGCGGCGGTCGTTCTTGACCAAAGTCTCTCAATGAACCTGGATCGCCAGCTCGCAGAGCGAGCCAGCTGACTCAAATAAAGCGGGTTCCATAAAAGCAGTTGACCAACCGAATGGACGCGCCCGCCGGGTGCACGCCAAAGTGCCAATCCGGTTTCATTTGGTGCTACGAGGTTCGGGCAGTGAATTTCAAACCCACTCCGCCGCTGGGAATCAGATGTTCGACGACGGCTTCGGCCCGGCTCGCTCCTTCCGGAACAAGAAAATCAAGCTTGGCGCTCACGCCCACGGGCCGCGGAACTGGCGTGGACAGAAATAGCCCTCCCAACGCTCAGGTCGCAAACCCGGGAAACATCATCCATTCCGCCACAGCGCCAATAGACCCATACGTCGTCCCTGGTCTCGACCGCAAAGGCCGGCCTTCTCGAATAGGCTGACTTGGCCAGTGCGGTTGCCACGGATCTCCTAGAGCCCTGCGGATTGGAGAGGGCAATTGGGAGAGCCGATGACCTGGCGCAAGAATGTTTCAGACCACGGCCCGGATCATCCGGAGCAGACAATTAGCGAAATACCTCAAATGTTGCGCGCCATTTGTCTGAACGCGGGGACAGCAAAGACAGAACCGCTGCCGCACCTACGAGGCCCCGCCGCGCACGGCGGCCGCACAACGGCATCGCATGTTTATGGCGCCTGCTAAAGCACGTGGGCAACACCAGGTTAGGCGGTCGATGACTTGTTTGCAGTCGTCTTGGCGGGGGCTAGATCGGGGAGGAAGGCGGTGAGTATGCCGATGGTGGGAAGGAATGAACAGAGGTGATAGACAAAATTGAGGCTGGTGAGATCGACGAGTTTGCCGAGGAGCGCCGCGCCGATGCCCCCCAGACCAAAGGCGAAGCCGAAGAACAGGCCGGAGACGGCGCCGATTCGTCCGGGCAGGAGTTCCTGAGCGTAGACGAGGATGGCAGAAAAGGCGGAGGCCAGGATCAAGCCGATGATCACGCTGAGGACGCTGGTCCAGAAAAGATTGGAATAAGGCAAAAGCAAAGTAAAAGGCAAAACGCCGAGGATGGAAACCCAGATGACGTATTTGCGTCCGATTCTGTCGCCCACCGGGCCGCCGATGATGGTGCCCGCGGCCACGGCGCCGAGAAAAATGAAAAGATGGAGCTGAGCGTTCTGCAGCGACATGTGGAATTTGCCCATCAAGTAAAACGTGTAATAGCTCATCAGGCTGGCCAAGTAGAAAAACTTCGAAAACATCAGGGCCACGAGGATGGCAAGAGACAGCACAATTTTGCCGGCGGGCAAGGGGGCGCGCGCAGGCGCCGCGGCGAGATACGCAGCATCGACAGTGATGGATTTTGGCGAATGGGATTTGTGACGTCTTGTCCAGGTGCCGATGTTGGCTAGCAGGACAATCCCGAAGAAAGCCAGAAGGGAAAACCACGCGAGACTCGATTGTCCCTTGGTAAGCACGAACGCGGCGAAGAGAGGACCGAGGGCGGAGCCCGCGTTGCCGCCGACCTGGAAGAGCGATTGCGCCATACCGTGCTGTCCGCCGGATGCCATGCGGGCCACGCGCGAAGATTCCGGGTGAAACACGGCGGAGCCAATGCCCATGAGGGCCGCTGCAGCCAGGACGGTCGCGTAGCTGGGGGCCAGCGCCAAAGCCAGCAGGCCGGCCAGTGTGATGCCCATGCCCAACGCCAGGGAATACGGTTGCGGGCGGCGGTCGGTGTAAAGACCCACGAGCGGCTGGAGGATGGAGGCAGTCAGCTGCAGCGTGAGGGCGATCAGGCCCACCTGGCCGAAATCGAGATGGAAGGCGTTCTTGAGTAAGGGATAGATCGCCGGGATCAGCGATTGCAGCGTGTCGTTCAGGAGGTGGCAGAAGCTGATGGTTAGAAGAATTTTGAAGACGGTTTTCTCGCCGGTATCGGCCGGAGCGGTTGCTCGAATGGCAGTCAAATTTGTGTCGCTAGCCATCTAGAGCCGGGGTCCCCGAACCATTGGTGAAGGGCCACATAGTTCTTACTTTGCCGCCGAGGCCAGGCGGCGCGAGACGTAGTCGGCGACGTAAGCGTCGAAGAGATCATTGAGGCGACCGCAGACCGGACCGGGAGCGGGAATTTTGTTGCCGGCGATCTCGCCGACGCCGATGAGATTGCGATTTGTGGAAGAGACAAAAACTTCGTCGGCTGAGTACAGGTCTTCCGGACGAAGCGCCTGCTCGAGGACGGAAACACCGGCTTCCGGAGCGATTTCCATGAGGATGCCGCGGGTGACGCCTTCAAGGCAGCCGGAGGTGAGCGGGGGAGTGAGGACCTTGTTGTTTTTGACGGCGAAGATATTTGCGGAAGTGCATTCGGCGACTTCGCCACGCTCGTTGAGCATGATGACTTCGTCGAAACCTTCTTTGACTGCTTCCGCAAAGGCCCAGACATTACTGAGCCAGGAGATGCTCTTCACGCCAGTCATGGGAGACGCGGCGTGGCGGCCGTTTTCGCGGAGGGCCAGCCGCACGATCTCGCGATGTTCGGGGAGGCCGGCGGTGTAAATGATGAGGTCGACCGGCGGCTGCCGTTCCCCGCTCTGCCAGAAGCCGATGGTGTTGTAGACAAGATAGATGCGTGCGCAACCTTCGGTTACTTTGTTGGCGCGAATGACTTCGTGGAGATGGACGCGCACTTTGGCCGCAGCGTAGGGCATGGGAAGACGGGTGATGGTGGCGTCTTTTTCGAGACGGCGCCAGTGACGCTCGTAGGCAAAAGCCTCGCCGCGGGAGATGCGCAACGTGGTGAAGATGCCCCAGCCGCACATCAGGCCGGCCTGGCCGGGGGAAAGCCGCACTTTTTCGATGGGCTGCAGGCCTTCGTTGTGGAACACGTTCGGGTGGATCACCTGGGCCTCACGAAAAGAACTCGAACTGTTTTCTATTGTATCCGAAAACCTCACTCTGAGCGGGCAGGAGAGCAGCCGTCG
>Ga0066710_100004156_pt1 | contig 12685 bp, 13 predicted proteins | sample GraSoiAngelo_159_FD_79666 | JGI IMG/M metagenome (GOLD analysis project Ga0066710, IMG submission 79666) | Grasslands soil microbial communities from the Angelo Coastal Reserve, California, USA - 14_1009_16_40cm | ecosystem: Environmental > Terrestrial > Soil > Grasslands | place: USA...
AAGAACTCCTCCGGCACGTCCTGCTCGATGGGCGCCGGCTCCGCGTCGCCGATCCACACGAACACGACACCCTTGAGCGTGCGCGTGGGGTAGACGTGCGCTTCCGTGCCCGGCTTGCCGCACACGCCGGAGTCCGGGCCCTCGGAGAGCACGGCCACGTTCTTGCCCGACTCGTCGTACACCCAGCCGTGGTACGGGCACGCCACGGTGCCGCGATAGTGGCAGACGCCCTCGCTGAGCCGGGCGCCGCGGTGCGGGCACACGTCCTGGATCGCCACCACGCCGCCGGTGACGCCGCGGAAGAGACAGATCTCCTCGCCGAGGAGCGCGACCTTCAGGGGCTTGCGCGTGCCGACGTTCGTGTCGGCGATGGCGGGATACCAGTAGTTGCGCAGGCCGAGCTTCGGGATCAGGGGACGGATGTCGCCGCTCAGCTTGGGGATGGCGCCGTGGCCCGTGCTCATGACCGGCCTCCTGGGAGGCCTATCGTATCGGATTCTCGCATGCGCGTCTCAGCTACCGGGCGACGCCGAAGGCCGCCGCCTTCCACCTGGGATCTTCCGAGGCGTCGAGCCGATCGCGCACGCGGCGCAGCACGTGCCCGGCCGCCGTCTCGCCCCAGAACCAGCGCGCGATCTCGGCGCCGGTCGCCGCCGGCTGAGTCAGCAGGCGGCTCTCGTAGTACAGGCTCTTGAGATCGTCGGCGGCCCAGCGCACGAACGCCGGCAGCGACACATCGGCCGCGCGGCCCGCCACGTCGCCCTCGCCCGTCTCCGCGAAGCGCTGCAGGAAACCGACGACCTCGGGAAACCGCTCGGCCGCGATGCCGCTGAGGCCGAACGTCGTGCGCCCGCCGTGCACGGCCAGCCACCGCGCGTGGGCGCGCAGCACGTCCTTCGTCTCGGCCACGGCGTCGCCCGCGGCAGCGGCCGCCGCCTGGACCGCGGAGGCCTGCACGGGCCCGGGCGTCTCGTCGCCGGGCTCGGCGTCCTCTGGAAAGTCGGCGAGCACGGGGCCCGCCGGCGCCGCCAGCAGGTCGAGCGCGGCGGTCAGCACACGATGCTGCAGCGCCGCGTCGTTCGGCCGGCCGAGCGCGTGCCCGAACGGGAACGGCACGAACAGCGCGCGCGGCGGCTTGATCTTCTCGGTGTGCTCGCGCACGAGGCTGATGGAGGTGGTGGCGATCCCGTGCGCTTCCAGCACTCGGGCCAGCACGCCGACGGCGTGCGTGCAGAACGGTCACGTTGGCGTCAGCAGCGCGACGTCCGCGCCGGCGTCGCGCAGGCGCCGGGCCACCTCGGGCCCGCTCTCGCTCTCCAGCTTCGCCACCTCGCGCAGTGCGCCCATGAAGGAGTACGCCTCGCGGACCAGCCCGCCCAGCACGCCGCGCGCGACCAGCTCGCGCACGCGGTCGATCGGGAACGTGACGTTGAGGTCGCGCAGGATCGCCGTGCGATCGAAGCCGATGCTGGTGTGCGACTGGAGGATCTCCGCCGCCGGCGTGTCAGACGGAATCGCGCGGAACGTCTGCTCGCCGGGGCCGAAGCGCCGGTCGCTGCGGAGGTGCAGGCCGGCCGTCGTCACCAGCGCCAGCCGCGCGGCGGCCAGCGGCCGCGCCGGGCGCACGAACGGCGTCGTGTCGTTGACCTGGACCGGCAGGGCCAGGAGACCTTTGCGCGAGGCTTCGGGCAGGCGATCGAGTCGCGGCATGCGGCGGCCGCTCCTCGGTCAGCGCGTCGCCGCCCGCGCGGCCCCCAGGCCGGCGAAGACGCGGGCGGGAGTCGCGGGCAGCGCGGTGATCGAGACACCGGATCGCGCGAACGCGTCGCACACGGCGTTGGCGATGGCCGCGCCGAGTCCGGGATTGCCGCACTCGCCGAGGCCGCGGAGGCCGAGCGGGTTGGTCTTGGCCCGCACTTCCTGGTAGAAGCCGTCCACCGGCGGCACGTCGCCGGCCAGCGGCAAGGCGTAGTCCATCAGCGTCCCCGACACGAGCTGGCCGGCGACGTCGTAGACGAGGCTCTCGTGCAGCGCGTTGCCGATGCCGAAGGCCACGCCGCCCACGAGCTGCGCGTCCACGAGCGCGGGATTGACGGCGCGCCCCACGTCGGCGCCGACGACCACGCGGCGCAGCGTCAGCCTGCCCGTCTCTGGATCGACGTCCAGCACGACGGCGCACGCGCAGCCCGCGTAGGTGATCTTCGGGACCTCGAACGAGGCCCCCGCGGCAAGCCGCCGCTCGGTGGCCAGGTCGGCCAGCGTGGTGCGGCGGCCGTCCGCCTGCAGCACCCCGCGCGCGTAGGTGACGTGAGTCTCGTCCACGCCGAAGCGCGCGGCCGCGCGCGAGCGCGCCTCGGCGATGAGCTTGTCGGCCGCGAGCTGGGCGGCGTTGCCGGCGGTCACGGTGCCGCGCGAGCCGTAGGTGCCGACGCCGCTCTCGACGGCGGCGGTGTCGGCGTGGCGAACGTCGAACTGCGAGGGCGCCAGGCCGAGCGCCTGGCCGAGGATCTGGGCCAGCACGGTCTCGAGCCCCGGGCCCATGGACGAGGCGCCGGTGTCAACGACGAGCCGGCCGTCGGGCCGCGCTTCGACCTGCGTCGTCTCGAACGGGCCGAGCCCGGTCTTCTCGACGTAGACCGCGAGACCGATCCCGCGCCGCGGCCCCGTCCGGCGGGCGTTGAGCGCCGTCTGTTCCTTGCGGGCGCTCGTATAGTCCAGACGCCGCAGCAGCTCGTTGAACAGCGCCGGGAAATCGCCGGAGTCGTAGACCGTGTTGACCCCGAAGGATTTCGTGCCGCAGTCGTAGGGCATCTCGTCGGCGCGGATGAGGTTGCGCCGGCGGATCTCCGCTGCGTCCAGGCCGAGCCGCGCGGCGCCCAGGTCCAGCAGCCGCTCGCGCACGAAGTTGCATTCGGGCCGCCCGGGCGAGCGCAGCGTGCCGGCCGGCGTCTTGTTGGTCACCACCGACCAGAGGTCGCACGCGTAGTTCGGCACGCGGTACGGCCCCGGCAGCAGCGAGGCGCCGAACTCGGCCGGCACCAGCGCCGCCGTGCGCACGTAGGCGCCGATGTCCGCGCGGATGATCGCGCGCAGCCCCAGGATGCGGCCGTCGCCGTCGAAGCCGATCTCCGCCTCGTAGGTGACCTCGCGCGCGTGGTTGGCCGCCATGAGATTCTCGCGCCGGCTCTCCACCCACTTCACCGGCCGGCCGAGGGTCAGCGCGGCCAGCGGCACCAGGATGTCCTCGGGATAGAGCTCGCCGCGCACGCCGAAGCCGCCGCCGACGTCCACCTCGGTGAGGCGCAGCGCGCCGACGGGGAGGCCGAAGATCGGCGCCAGGATCGTGCGGTTGATGTGGATGCACTTCGTGGAGCCGATCAGGTGCAGCTCGCCCCCGCGCGGGTCGGGCGGCACCGCCACCAGGCCGCGCGTCTCCAGCGCCGCCGCCGTCTGGCGCGGATACTCGAAGCGCTCGCGGAAGCGCACCGCGGCCGACGCCAGCGCCGCCTCCGCGTCGCCCACGCGCATGGTGATGGTGGCGACGTTGTTGGAGTCGGTCCCCGCGAAGAGCCGTGGCGCGCCGGCGGCCAGCGCGTCGGCCACCGACGGACAGGCGGCCAGCGGCTGGTAGCCGACGTCGATCAGCTCCAGCGCGTCGCGTGCCACGTAGGGATCGTCGGCGACGACGAGCGCGACGGGCTCGCCGACGAAGCGCACGACGGTGCGGGCGATGGCCGGCTGCAGGTAGCGATTGGTCCCGGCCGGCGCCGCGACGCGATTGGGGATGATCGCCGTCTCCGGCACGTCGGCGGCCGTGAGCACGGCGCGCACCCCCGGCAGCGCGCGCGCGCGCGTGGCGTCGATCGACAGCAGGCGCGCGTGGGCATGCGGCGAGCGCAGCACGGCCGCGTGGAGCATGCCGGGAACGCGCACGTCCTCCACGAACCGTCCGCGGCCGGCGACGAGGCGGTCGCCGCCCAGCCGCGGGTGCGATTCGCCGATCATCGCTGGCTGGTGGGCGGGGTGCCGGTGCGCTCGAAGCTCTCGATGGCCTTCTTCAGATCGCGGTACTCCCCGCAACTGAAGAAGCAGAGCGAGTCCAGTCGGGCCAGGTGCTGCTTGGCGCTGGCGAGATCGCCGATCATCAGGTACGCCTCGCCGATGTACTCGTGGGCGCCGCGGTGCTTGGGGTCGATGGCCAGCGCCTTCTGATAGATCGGGATGGCGCGAGCCGGGTCGCCGTCCTTCCGCACGGCGTAGCCGAGCCAGTTGTACGCGTCCGCGTTCCGCTCGTCACGCGCCACCACGCCTTCCAGCAGCGGGATGGCGGTCTTGAACTGTCCCGCCTCGATCGCATTCACCGCCTGCGCATAGCTCGGATCCTGCGCGCGTGCCGCCGGCGCCGGCGTCCGATCCCCGTCGGCGCCGGACGGGCCAGGGTTCGCCATCGCCGTCACGACGACGGCGACCAGCGCGAGTGTCCATCGAGCATGCCGTGTCATGGATCCTCCCGGTTGCGAGAACGCGGCGCCACTATACCGTAAGATGCCCGGCCATGAGCGACGACACCCTCCATGCGATCGCGCGGCAGGTGCGGAACTGGGGCAAATGGGGACCGGACGACGAGCTCGGCACGCTCAACTACGTGACGCCGGAGACGCTCGCCGCGGCGTGCCGGCTGGCCACGCGCGGCAAGGTGTTCGCGCTCGGCATTCCGCTGCAGCGGTCGGGGCCGCAGAGCGGGACGCGGCAGCGCTTCAATCCGATCCACGCGATGTTTCGCGACGGCGGCGATCAGCCGAAGACGCCGGCCGAGGTGGCCGCCATGCAGGGCTACGGCGGCTCCGACGACTGGATCGTGATGCCGCTGCAGTGCGTGACGCAGTGGGACAGCCTCGCCCACATCTTCTACGAGGGCCAGATGTGGAACGGCTACGACGCCACGCTGGTCACCAGCACCGGCGCCGCGAAGAACAGCATCGACAAGACCAAGGACAAGCTGGCCGGGCGCGGCGTGCTGCTCGACGTGGCGCGGTTCAAGGGCGTGCGCTCGCTCGAGCCCGGCTACGCGATCACCGTGGCCGATCTCGAGGCGACGGCAGCCGCCCAGAAGGTCGAGGTCCGCCGCGGCGACTTCCTGCTCGTCCGCACCGGCCACATGACGCGCTATCTGGATCGTCGCGACTGGCACGGCTACGACCTCGACGACTTCCCCGGCGTGTCGCTCCACACGGCGCCGTGGATGCACGCCCGCCAGATCGCCGCGGTGGCCAGCGACAACTATGCCGTCGAGGTACGGCCCTCCGAGCTGTTGCCGGCCTTTCGCAACCCCTTCCACGTGGTGGCGATCCCCAACATGGGGCTCACGCTCGGCGAGATCTTCTACCTGGACGAGCTGGCCGCCGACTGCGCGGCCGACGGGCGCTGGGAGTTCCTGCTGGTGGCGCCGCCGCTGCCGGTGACGCGCGCGGTCGGCACGCCGATCAACCCGTACGCGCTGAAGTGATCTCCGGCGCGCGGCACGACGGGGCGACGTCAATGACGTTGGAGGCAACCCCGATCATAGGCGATGATAGGCGGGCCATGCGGATCCTGGTGGTCGACGACTCGTCTCCGCACCGCCGCCTCCTCACCGCGCTGTTCGGCCGGGCCGGCCACGAGGTGGTGACGGCGCCCGACGGCGTGGCCGCGCTGGAGGCGCTCGCGCGGGGCCCGATCGACGCCGTCGTCTCCGACGTCCGCATGCCCAAGATGGACGGCTTCCAGCTCTGCCGCACGATCCGCCAGGACGAGCGCTGGCGACGGCTGCCTTTCATCTTCTACAGCAGCATCTTCATCGGCGACCCGGCCCAGAACTTCGGCCGCGACCTCGGCGCCACCGCCTACCTCGACGCCAAGGACATCGCACCGGCCCAGGTGGCGAGCGCGCTGGAAAAGCTGGTGGCCCGGCACGTGCGCGAGCAGTACGACGAGACGCTCGGGCAGCTGCTGTCCGACGTGGAGTTCGCGCGCCGCTATCACCAGGTGGTGCTGGCCTCCCTCGCCCACGGCGGCGCCGAGGACCTGCGCGAGCTGGTCGCCGCCAGCGCCAAGGCCCTCGACGACGTGGTGGCCCGGCTGGACGCCGAGCGGCGCACGACCGTGGAGGCGCAGCGCACGGTGCAGGCGGCGGAGCTGGCGCTGCTGAGGGAGCTCGGCGAGTACCTCGGCGACCGCATCAACAACCCGCTGGCGGTCATCCTGGCCAGCGCCCAGCTCCTCGAGATGAAGGAGCACAGCCACGCCACCAGCGAGGCCGCCCAGCGCATCGGCGCCGCCGTCAGCAAGATCAACGACGTCGTGCGCGAGATCGCCATCCGCAGCGGCGAGCAACCCCGCGGGTAGTCCCGCTCAGCTCCCAATCCCGAAGGCGTCCACGCCGGTGATGTCCCGGCCGATGATGAGCGCGTGGATGTCGTGCGTGCCCTCGTACGTGTTCACCGTCTCGAGGTTCAGCATGTGGCGGATGATCGGATGCTCGTCCACGATGCCGGCGGCGCCCAGGATGTCGCGGGCCAGCCGGGCCGTGTCCAGCGCGATCTGCACGTTGTTCATCTTGGCCATCGAGACCTGCTGCGGGCGCAGCGAGCCGGCGTCCTTGAGGCGGCCGAGCTGCAGGACCAGGAGCTGGGCCTTGGTGATCTCCGTGATCATCCACACGAGCTTCTGCTGCACGAGCTGGAAGGCGGCGATGGGCTTGCCGAACTGGATGCGCTGCTGGGCGTACTGCAGCGCCCAGTCGTAGCACGCCATGGCGCCGCCCACCGCGCCCCACGCGATGCCGTAGCGCGCCTGGTTCAGGCAGCCCAGCGGGCCGCGCAGCCCCTTCACGTTGGGCAGCTTGTTGGCGAGCGGGATACGACAGTCCTGGAAGGCCAGCTCGGAGGTGATCGAGGCCCGCATCGAGAACTTGCCGTGGATGTCGAGCGTGGAGAACCCCGGCGTGCCCCGCTCGACGAGGAAGCCGTAGATCTCGCCGTCGTCCTCCTTGGCCCACACCACCGCCACGTCGGCCACCGAGCCGTTGGTGATCCAAAGCTTGGTCCCGTTGAGGACATAGCCGTCGCCGCTCCTGCGCGCGCGCGTCTTCATCGAGCCGGGATCGGAGCCGTGATCCGGCTCGGTGAGGCCGAAGCAGCCGATCTTCTCGCCGGTGGCCAGCACCGGGAGCCAGCGATCCTTCTGCTCCTCGGAGCCGTACGCGTAGATCGGGTGCATCACGAGCCCGCTCTGCACGGACGCGGCCGAGCGCAGGCCGGAATCGCCGCGCTCGAGCTCCTGCATGATCAGCCCGTACGCCACGTTGTTGAGCCCCGCGCAGCCATAGCCCTTGAGCGTGGCGCCGAACACCCCGAGCTCGCCGAGCTTCGGGAAGAGCTGGACCGGAAAGGTGCCGGCGCGGTGATGCTCGGCCACGATGGGCAGGAACTCGGCTTCCACCCAGTCGCGCACGGCGTCGCGGATCATCCGCTCGTCGTCGGAGAGCAGCCCTTCGATCCCGTAATAATCGACGCCGCGGAACTTTTCCATCGTGGATCTCCTGGTCTACGACAGCCTCAGCGGATTGAAATCGGTCGTGACGTCGTAGGTGTCGAGGCGCTCGCGCGCCTTGAGCCAGCCCACCGCCGCGTAGGTCAGCGGGGTGGCGGCGGCCTCGTAGACGACCTTCACGAGCCACTGGTTGAAGAAGATCTCGACGAGCACGCCCGAGGCCACCGTGCCGGCGAAGGCGAGCGCGACGAAGACGAGGCTATCGAGCCCCTCGCCGACGATGGTCGAGCCGATCGTCCGCACCCAGAGCCAACGCCCGGCGGTGGCGATCTTGAGGCGCGCCAGCACGTAGGCGTTGGCGAACTCACCGATCAGGTAGGCCACGAAGGAGGCGGCGAGAATGCGGGGCGCCTGGCCGAGGATCTCCTCGTACGCGGCCTGGCCTTTCCAGAAGGGCGCCGGCGGCAGCGCGCCGCCCGCCCAGATCGCCGCCACCATCAGCAGGTTGCACGCGAACCCGAGCCAGATGACCCGGCGCGCGGCCGCATACCCCCACACCTCCGTCAGCACGTCGCCGACGATGTAGGACACCGGGAAGAGCACGATGCCGGCGGTGAGCGTGAGGCTGCCCACCGAGATCAGCTTGCTGGCGGTGACGTTGGCCGTGAGCAGGCACGTGATGAACAGCGCGGTGCACGCGATGAAGCGCCACGACATGGCCGTTGAATCATACTATGGCGTCATGAGCGATCGGCCGCGGGCCGTGATCCTGCTGAGCGGCGGCGTGGACTCGGCGACGGCGGCGGCGCTGACGGCGCGCGAGGGCTACGCGCTCTACGCGCTGTCGTTCGCGTACGGGCAGCGCCACGCGGCCGAGCTCGACTCCGCACGCCGTGTGGCGCGGGCGCTCGGCGCCGCGGGCCACGAGATCCTCACCATCGACCTGCGCGCCTTCGGCGGCTCCGCGCTGACGGCGGAACTCGCGGTCCCCAAGGACCGCGACGAGAAGGCGATGGGCGCGGACATCCCCGTCACCTACGTGCCGGCGCGCAACACGATCTTCCTGGCGTTTGCGCTGGCGTGGGCCGAGGTGCTGGAGGCGAGCGCGATCGTCATCGGCGTGAACGTGTACGACTACTCCGGGTACCCGGACTGCCGGCCCGAGTACATCGAGGCCTTCGAGCGGATGGCGACGCTGGCGACGAAGGCCGGCGTCGAGGGACGGCAGCGGGTGACGATCCGGACGCCGCTGATCCGGATGACCAAGGCGGAGATCATCCGGGCGGGCACGGCGGCCGGCGTGGACTATTCGCTCACGTTGTCCTGCTACGACCCCTCGGACGAAGCGGCTGCGTGTGGCCGGTGCGACGCCTGCGTGCTCCGGCGGAAGGGCTTCGTCGAGGCCGGCGTACCGGATCCCACCCGCTACCGCGCCAGCTGAATCAGGCCGCCGAGAACTTCTGGGCGGCGCCCATCGCGGGCCATACGAACGCCTGCACGTTGGCAAGCGCCTGGCGCGTGTGGTTGCGGTCGTGATGCACCCACTCCTGGAGGATGTCGCCGACCGCGAGGAAGCCCACCTTGGGATGCTGGCCGCCCCGCGCCAGGTCGCCGTCGCCCAGCCCACGCACGAGCGGGGCGCTGTCGCGGCGCAGCGCCGCCAGCTCGTCGAGCAGCGCCGCCATTGGACGTGCGCAGTCGCCGCGCGCCCGCGCGACCTCGTCCTGGTCCCACGTCTGCAGCGCGGGAGAGGCCGGCGCGGCGAGGATGGCGCGGATGCGGCCGGCGAAGCCGCGCCGCTCGGCCTCGATCAGGTGGCCCACGACCTCCTTGGCGCACCACTCCCCCGCCGCCGGGTGCCACGCCACGACGCGCTCCGGCAGCGCGCCGAGCTCCGCGCGCAGCGTCGTCATCGCCGCCTCGAGCAGCGCGGCGATCTCCGCGGAACGCAGCGGCGCGCCCGCCGGCGGGCTCACATCCCCACCGGCGCGCCGAGCTGGCCGCGGATGACGACCGCCTCACCCAGGTGCATCGCGTTGTGCGCGAGCGCGGTGGCGCCCAGCCGGTTGGCGCGGCTGACGCCCTGCCACAGCTTTTCCACCCAGCCGGCGTGGGGGCCGAAGGCGTCGGCGGCCACGGCGCGCTTGACGTCGAGGGGTGCGATGATCTCGTCCCACGCGCCGACGCGGAGCCCCGCCACCACCTCGCGCGTGCGGCGGCCGACCGCGTTGCGGTAGGCGCGCGAGGCGCCGAGGTCCAGGCGGCGGCTGAAGTCCGTCACCTCGGCGTCGGTCATGCCGGTGCCGATGTCGCGGCGGCCGACCCCGAGCCGTTTGCCCCACGCGTCGTCGAAGACCTGGTGGCCGGCGCTCACCACGAGGTTGACCACGACGTCCTCGGTGCGCGCGGTGTGCCACAGCAGCCACGCCAGCGAGTTCAGGCCGGCCGGACGCGCGCGCATCTGCTCGTCGCTCACGCCGCCGAACACGCGCTCCCACATCGAGGCGGGATCGCCGACGCCGGCGGCGTGCAGGCGCCCGTGCTGGACGAGGAAGAAGTCGGCGGCGTTCATACGTTGGTGATGATCGAGGGGGGCGCCTCGCCCAGCGCGCGCTCGAGGGCGCCGGCCAGGGCGGCGTCGTGCTCGTGGCTGGTGGCGAAGATGCGGCACTGGGCCACCTTGCCCGGCAAATATTTCAGGATCTCGGTGAGCGGCTCCTCCGAGACCTTCTGGCTGGCGGCGTCGTAGACGTAAATCTGGCGATCGCCCATCTTGAGCGGGTTGAGCGGCCGCGGGTCCTGCAGCGCCATGTCGATCTTGAACGGAAAGCTCTTGAGCGACGCCGGCAGGTAGGTCCGCACGCGCTTCTCGACCTCCTCGGCCTCCAGGAACGCGTGCCCGCGCCGGGGCTCGAAGAGATCCAGCACCACCTCGTGCGACATGCGCCACTTGAGGCGGCGGTCGAGGACGTGTCGCCACTCGGCGCCCAGCGCGCGGCGCTCGGCGTCGTCTGCCTCGTGCCAGCGCCCCACTTCCTCCAGCAGCGTCCACTCCGTGAGGTGCAGGTAGGGGTGGAGGTCCTTGCGCAGGTCGTAGGGGAACGCGATCCGCATCGTCTCGCGGAAGATCTCCTTGAGGTGGAGGTCGATGCCGCGCGTGGTGCGATGGTAGTAGACGTTGGTATACATGTAGAAGCGCGCGTTGAGGAACATCGTGAACGCCTGCAGCCCGCCGCGGTCCAGCGTCAGCCCCTTCTCGGAGAAGAACGAGTAATAGATGATGCGCTCGATGTCGATGGGGCCCACCGCCACCCCGCACATGTAGGAGTCGCGCAGGACGTAGTCCATGTTGTCGGCGGTGAACACCCCCGACAGCAACGGCTTGAGGAACGGCAGCCACTTCGGGTGTGATTCGAGTGGATGCGTGTACGACTTGCCCATCAAGTAGCAGATCCACTCCGGATCGATTCGCTCGTCGGCGTTGAAGGCCCCGCTGGGGCTGCGGCGCAGCCCGCTCAGGATCGGCGCCAGCTCCTCGCGGATGATGCGCTGGCCGAGCAGCTCGTGCGTCAGGTCGTAGTCGATCAGGAAGTTGTCGTCGAAGAAGTGGCCGAAGGGCCCGTGGCCGACGTCGTGCAGCAGCCCGGCCATGCGCAAGAGCTCCTCGATGAGCGCCGGCGACGGCGCGTCGGGGAAGATCGCGCGCAGCGAGGGATAGAGCTGCTGGGCGAAGCGCCCGGCCAGGTGCATGGCCCCCAGCGAGTGCTGGAAGCGGCTGTGCTCGGCGGCGGGGAACACCCAGCGCGCGCTCTGCAGCTGCGGCACGCGGCGCAACCGCTGGACCCACGGCGTGTCGATGAGGTCCTGTTCCGTCGCTTCGCCGGGCACGTCGCCCGGGCGCGTGTAGAGGATGTACTGGTGGATCGGGTCGGCGATGAGTCCGCGCCCCTGGTACGTGTCGGCGGCGCCCTTCATGAGGGGGAGTGTATCAGTCCGCGGCGCGGAACAAGCGATGCCGGTCGATGGAGCGCACGGGTATCACGCGCACGCGCTCCTCGCGGCGCACCGAGACCTCGATCGTGTCGCCGGCCTGCCGCCGCCAGAGCGCCTCGTAGAACTCCTCCTGCGTGGCGACGCTGACGCCGTTGACGCCCACGATCTGATCGCCCTTGCGGAAGCCCGCCGTGCGCGCGGGGCCGGACTCGTTGAAGCCGTCCACGAGCACGCGCCCCTCCTCGGCTGCGGTGTAGAGCCCGAGCCACGGCCGCGGCCGGCGGCTCACCACGCGGCCGGCCGTGATCAGCTCGTCCTTCACGGCCAGGAGCTTCTCGCTCGGGATGGCCAGGCTCACGTGGGGCGCCTCCCCCAGCCGCAGCGAGACGATCCCCACCACGCGGCCGCGCTCGTCGAGCGCGGCGCTGCCGCCCCAGGAGGGCATCGACGGCGTCAGCATCAGCGCGCGGTCGAGCATGTACTCCCAGAACGCGGAGAAGCGGCGCATGGCGGTGAGCGTGGTGGTAGCGTGCACGAGCTCGCCGTCCTCGTCGACGCCGGCGGTGCCGGTCACGGCGCCCACGCGCAGGTCGCCCGAGGCCGCCAGCTCGGCCACCGGCCACGGGCCGCCGCCGCGCTCGAGCTTCACGACAGCGAGCCCGGCGTCGAGGTCGAGGCCGGCCAGCCGCGCCGGCACCGTGCGGCCGTCACGCAGCCGCGCCTCGATGCGGAGGGCGTCGAGGACGACGTAGCTGACGGTGACCGCGTACCCGCGCGCATCGAAGAGCACGCCGGTGCCGAAGCGCTGGCTGCCGAGGCGCGCGGAAGAGGGCCGGTCGGGCGCCGCGGTCACGTAGAGGCCGACCAGCGCAGGCTCCACGCGTTGCACGTAGGTCGGCAGCGCGGGCGCCCGCCGGGGATCGAAGCGGCGCTCGCGCGTGGTCGGCGTCGCCGGGGCGAGCGTGGGCAGGAGGAGCAGCGCCAGGAGCGCCGTCGCGATGCGAGCTCTCATGCCACCTCCTGCGGGCGCCGTGCGGTCAGCGCCGGCCGTACTGCCGCGCGTAATAGGCGCGGAAATCGCCGGACTTGAGCGGCCGCCACCACGCGTCGTGCTCACGATACCAGCGCACCGTCGACTCCAGCGCGGAGGCGAACGGATAGC
>Ga0066710_100004158_pt1 | contig 12682 bp, 12 predicted proteins | sample GraSoiAngelo_159_FD_79666 | JGI IMG/M metagenome (GOLD analysis project Ga0066710, IMG submission 79666) | Grasslands soil microbial communities from the Angelo Coastal Reserve, California, USA - 14_1009_16_40cm | ecosystem: Environmental > Terrestrial > Soil > Grasslands | place: USA...
CGCCGGGCTGGCTCTGCGCGCGGCGCGGCGGCGTGTTGGTCAATACGGACACGCCCCGCCAGCGCATCGCCGGCGGCTGATACAGCAGCGACACCATGCGTCCGGTCATGCCGGTGTCGCCGACCGGTTCGTACGGTCCATTCTCGTTGACCACGAGCATGTCCACTGCGGTGATCCGGCCATCTTGCGCAAACCCGACCTTCAACCGTCCGTGCACCGCAGGCCGCGCGCCGCCGATGTAATGCTCCGTTTCGCGGTCGATGCGCATCATCACCGGCGCGTTCAGTTTCTTCGACAGCAGCGCCGGGATGACCGACGTGATCGTCCCGGTGGCCTTGCTGCCGAATCCACCGCCCGTGTACTGGCTGATGACGACGACGTCCTTCTGATCGAGATGGAGCCAGCGCGACACCGATCCGACCGTCTGCACCACGCTTTGGGTGGAGCAGTGGATATAGAGCTTGCCGTTCTGCCAGTACGCCATTGCCGTGCGCGGCTCCAGCGTCTGATGGCTCGTATTCGGCGTCACAAAGGTTTCGTCGAGCACGAGCGCCGCGTTCTTGAATCCCAGGTCGAGATCGCCGTACGTCCATTCATCCGGCGTCTTGCCCATGGGGAGACGTCCGCGTTCGTAGTCCGCGAAATCCGCGTCGGTCCATTTCAATTCTTGGATCGCCGGCGGCGTCACGGGCTGACCCGCCGCGGGCGGCTTCGGGCGTCCCCAGATGTTGCCTTCGAGGCGCGCATTCGGGCCGCCGGGCCGCAGGCTCACGAGCGGATCCACGACGAAGGGCAGCCGCTCCCACTCGATGTCAATCTTCTCGATCGCTTCGGCGGCGGTGAGCTCGTCGACTGCCGCGACCGCGAGCACAGGCTCCCCCTGGTACACGGGTTCGTTCGTCAGCGCTTTTTCGCCTTTCGTATTCGCCGGGATGCGTTGGCCGAGGTCGGTGACGACATCGGCAGGAGCCGGAAGGTCGTCCGCCGTCAGGATGCCTTTCACGCCGGGCATCGCGAGCGCTCTGCCGGCGTTGATGCGCCTCACGCGCGCGTGCGGCATCGGACTGAGGAGCAGCTTGCAGAACAGCATCCCGTCCACGCGGAAATCTTCCGCGTACTTCGCCTGGCCCGTCACCTTCGCGACGAGATCGGGGGTCGTGTAGTTCTGGCCGATCAATCTGTTCGCCATGACATCAGCCTCGCATGAATGAAGTGCCGCACACCGCGCGGTCAGAAACCTGACGATACGCCAATCGCTTCTTCCACGGTGAAGTTCCAGTCGACCTGACTCGATTGGACGACCATGTAAAAGACGTGCGGATCCTGCTCAACGTACCCCATACCGGCGCCGGGCTGATCCACGAGCTCCTGCAACGGTCGGCCGCTGATGGCGCTGTGCGCCGTCAGCCGAAATGCGAGCTGACGCTCGGTGTCCGCGCTCGCCTGCGGGCGCGTCTCCCAGCGCACGCGAAGCGTTCCGGTGTCGCTCGTGAACGATTCTGTCTGCGTGCTGCCGTGGCCCGACCACGATCCGAGCTGACGCCATACCACGGTTTGCGTGGTTTGCGGCGGCCTCTGATCCGCGCGCGCGCCGCAGGCCCACGCCGACGCGGCGACAATGAGGGCGACGAGAACGCTTCGAGCGCACATTTTTAATTCGGCCGCCTATCCGGCACATTATAGGCCGCCGTTCAGCAGTTCTCGCAACAGACTGCAGACGCCGCGCCGAGCACGACGTTCGCAGGATTCGATACCGGCCCAGGATGAGTCCTCTCCGAACGCGTCGAGAAGGGGCTTTTGCTCGACGAACCGACGACGCCTACCCGAGCAACGCGCCACCTGGACGCAGAACTGCAGGCGTCCTCGGCGGAGCTGGGTGTATAACGGTGCCCATCCGGCGACCACAATGAAGATGCGAACGGAGTCCACGATGTCCAGAATGATTCGAGGATCGGTGCCTGCGGTGGCGGCGCTCGCGATGGGCCTCGTCTGGTGGACGGCCGGAGCATTGGGGCAGCCGGCTGGTATGCCGAGCACCAAGAACGGCGACTGGACGCACTACACTGCGGACGCGCGCGGTTCGAAGTACTCGCCGCTCGACCAGGTGAACGCCGCCAATTTCAACAAGCTGGAGGTGGCGTGGCGCTTCAAGACCGACAACCTGGGCACGCGGCCCGAGTACAAACTTGAAGGCACACCGCTCGCGATTCGCGGCACGCTCTACACCACGGCCGGCACGCGCCGGTCGGTCGTCGCGCTCGACGGGAAGACGGGCGAGCTCCTCTGGGCGCACAGCTACCGCGAGGGCAATCGCGCCGCGATCGCGCCCCGTCAGCTCTCGGGCCGCGGCGTCTCGTACTGGACCGACGGCAAAGGCGACGAGCGCATCCTGTATGTCACGACCGGGTATCGCCTCATCGCGCTCAACGCGAAGAACGGCTCGATGATCCAGTCCTTCGGCGAGGGCGGCGTCGTCGATCTCAAGAAAGGCGCCGTCTTCGGCAAAGGCCAGCAGATTGATCTGGAGACCGGCGAAATCGGCCTCCACGCGACGCCGCTCGTGGCGAAGGACGTCGTGATTGTGGGCTCTTCTTTCAAGGAGGGCACGCAGGTCGTCACGCACAACAACACCAAAGGTCTCGTTCGCGCGTTCGACGTGCGGACCGGCAAGCTGCTGTGGACGTTCAACACGATTCCCCGCCCGGGCGAGCTCGGCAACGACACGTGGGAAAACGAATCGTGGGCCACCAACGGCAACACGGGCGTCTGGACCCAAATCACGGTGGATGAAGACCTGGGCCTGGTCTACCTCCCGGTCGAAGACCCGACGTCGGACCAGTACGGAGGGCATCGTCCCGGCAACAATCTCTTCGGCGACAGCCTCGTGTGCGTCGATCTGAAAACGGGCCAGCGCAAGTGGCACTTTCAGGTCGCTCACCATCCCATCTGGGACTACGACCTGTCTTCGGCACCGATCCTCGCCGACATCATCGTGAACGGCCGCGCGATCAAAGCCGTGGCGCTGCCCAGCAAAGAATCGTTTCTGTACGTCTTCGATCGCGTGACGGGCCAGCCGGTGTGGCCAATCGAGGAGCGACCAGTGCCGCAATCCGATGTCCCCGGCGAGAAGACGTCGCCGACGCAGCCGTTTCCGACCAAGCCGCCGGCGTACGCCCGTCAAGCCGTGACCGTCGACGAGTTGATCAACTTCACCCCAGGCCTCCGAGCGGAGGCACTGGAGGTGGTCAAGATGTATCGCATGGGACCGATGTTTCTGCCCGCGGTCGTGAGCAAAGTCGGCGGCCCGCTCGCCTCGATCACGATCGGCACGCTCGGTGGAGGCACGAATTGGCCCGGCGGTTCGTACGATCCGGAAACACACACGGTGTATGCGTCGGCGGCGAATGCCGGCGTCTCGCCGCTCGGGCTGGTAGAGCCGCCGGCGGGATTCACGGACATTCGGTACGTCGCGGGCATCGCCGGGCGCGAATTTCGGATCAATGAGGGCCCAGGTTTCGGCAGCGCGGCCGACGCGCCGAAAGTGAGCGTCAGCCAGGCGCGCCTCCAGGCGCTCGGCGCCGCGCCATCCGCGCCCGCGACGGCGCCTCCGCCGGCGGGCGGCGGAGGCGGTGTGACCGTCCAGGGGTTGCCGCTCGTGAAACCGCCCTACGGCGTACTCTCCGCGATCAATCTCGATCGCGGCGAGCTGGTGTGGCAGGTCCCGCACGGCGACACGCCGGACGTCGTCCGCAATCACCCCGCACTGAAGGGACTGACCATTCCGAAGACCGGCCAGCAGGGCAGCGTCGGGCAGGTGGTCACCAAGACGCTCGTGATTCTCGGCGACCCGCAAGTGACGACGACGCCGGAGCATCCGCGCGGCGCGATGCTACGCGCCTACGACAAGCAGACCGGCAATCAGGTCGGCGCGATCTGGATGCCGGCGGCGCAGAGCGGTTCGCCGATGACCTACGCGGTCGACGGCAAGCAGTACATCGTCGTCGCCGTGAGCGGCGGCAACTACTCGGGCGAGTATCTGGCGTTTGCGCTCCCGGCGTCGGAGACGCGCGCGACGGACCGTGGCGGGCACCAGCCGTGATCACCCGGAGGGCGAAACTACACCTGCTATACGCACTCGGGACAAATCTCTGTCGCCCCGCGATTTGCTCGAGTGGTCTGAAGTCCGCTCGCCGATAGGCGGTCGGATGTCATTTTCGGAGAACGCCGAGGACCCGACGCAAGTCGTCCTCGATCCGGGCGTCGTCATGCTAATGAAGGGCGGTCCCGGCTCGCGTCTCGGCGATGACCTGCCAGCGTGATTTGCGCATTTGAGATCAAGAATCTCGAAGCGTTCTGCAAGCAGTTGGAAGCAAATGGCGTGAAGTTGGACAAACCCTGAGTGCGGGGCGGCGTTTGCGCGATCGATCAGGAGTCCGACGCGTTTCGAAATCGCTCCGGCCGGAAGGTTCGTCGTACCGCGCGCAGTCGTCTCTCGTGCATCAGCATTCGACCTTGTAGTCGTGATTACGCGCGAGCGCCGCGATTCGCGAACAGGGCCGTGGCCGTACCCGTGCACGAGGCGGTTGATAAAGCTCGCCATTTCCTCGAGCCGGCGACCGAGCTCGGGTTGGACGATTCCTGCCTCCCGCAGCACTGCAAACACGTCCCGGTAGTCGCCGGGCCGGCGGAGGCCTTCGCGGGAGATAACGTGGTGACACCGATATCGAGACAGGATTCGATCACAATCTGCAGTTCGCGCTCCGCGGCGGCTGCTCGAGCGATGAGGCGAGGAACTCGTCCCGCGCGAGCGCCCCGAGCCTGGCAAGGTGGCGCATTTCCTCCCGGGTCTTCGCCACGCGCGTCGCAATGATCTCCCGGTCGACGATCATCGCAATGTGCCGGTCGCCGCCTGCCGGAACAGATCGCGATCGTACCTCTCGAGATAGGGCTTCAGATCGAGATACTCCTTATGCGTGCGGGCCCAGAAATCGGCGGGGAGTTCCGGCGCGCGCGACCACAGCAGTCGCGCATCGCGAAGTATCGAGTGGCGCAGCGCCACGGGAAGACGGTTTATCGGCTGGATGGCGACTTCGTCGGTGCGGAGCGCTGTCGTGGCGAGGCCAATCCACTCCAGCTCGGCATCCCAGAGAACCGCTCCGTCCAGATCGTGGCGAACGAGCACGGCGAGATCGACGTCGCTAAGGCTGTCGGCCTCGTTTCTGGCGCGTGAGCCAAAGAGCCAAACTGCGTCGACGCGGTCGTCGCGGGCGAGTTTCTCGACGAGGGCCGGCAGACGCGTTTCAACGTCGGCGGGAACGGGCCTGCCGAACTTGATCATCGCTAATTCACTTCCCCCATCAATCGCTTGATCGACGGCGTGAGGGCGAACATCAGCAGACCCGCGAGAATCCCGACGGCACCGACCGCGCCGAACAGATTCGGCAGCGGCATGGATCCGTAGAGCGACGCGAGACGCCCGCCGATGAAATTCCCGACCGAGATGCCCAGGAACCAGAGGCCCATCATCAGCCCCGCCACGCGCGCCGGCGCGAGTTTCGTCGTCGCGCTGAGGCCAACCGGGCTGAGCGACAACTCGCCGAACGTGTGCAGCAGATACGTCACAACGAGCCAGTACGGGGCGACCCGCACACCGTTGGCGGACAGCTTTGCCGCGACGATGAGCAGGGCGAAGCCGGATCCGACGAACAGGAGGCCGACGCCGAACTTGGCGGGGCTCGAGGGCTCGCTGCGGCCGAGGCGCATCCAGAGCCACGCGAACACCGGCGCGAAGCTGATGATGAACAGCGGCTGCAGCGACTGGAAATAGCTGCTCGGGAACGACCAGCCGAGAACCTCGGTACGCGTGGCGCGATCGGCAAACAGATTCAGCGTGGACCCGGCCTGCTCGAACTCCGACCAGAAAATCGCGGACGCGACGAACAGGACACCGATCGCAAACAGGCGCCGCCGCTCGGCCGGCGACCAGTCGCCGCCAAAAAACAGCCATCCGAAGAAGACGAGGACGAGCACCAGCAGAAAGTATCCGGCGGCATCGGCGATCTGCTTGGCCGAGATCGGCAGTGCGCCCGTGTAGAGCCCGCTCGCAATCACGGCGAAGGCAACGAGCGCGAGGCCGCCGACAAGCTGAACGCGCGTGCGCAGCCGTGCCGCCGCGGCCGGCGATTCGGCCGGCGCGGGATGCAGACCGGCGTCACCGAGATATTTTCCGCCGGCGACGTATTGCGCGAGCCCGAGGATCATTCCGAATCCCGCCGTTGCGAAGCCGATGTGCCAGTTCACACGTTGGCCCAGATAGCCGCACACCAGCGGCGCGATGAACGCGCCGAGATTGATGCCCATGTAGAAGATCGAGAAGCCCGCATCGCGCCGGTGATCGTTCGCCCCGTACAACCGGCCCACGATCACGCTGACGTTCCCCTTCAAGAGGCCGGTGCCGACGACGATGAGCGTCAGCCCGAGATAGAAGGTCGCGAGCGACGGAAACGCCATGCTGAAGTGGCCGCACGCGATCAGGATGCCGCCGTACAACACCGCGCGCCGCTGACCGATCAGCCGATCCGCAATCCAGCCGCCGGGCAGACTGGTCATGTACACCATCGACGTGTACAGGCCGTACACAGCGCCCGCGACGCCCGTGTCGAAGCCCAGGCCGCCGGCTGCGATTGGCGCGGTCATGAACAGGATGAGAAGCGCCCGCATGCCGTAGTAGCTGAAGCGTTCCCACATCTCGGTGAAGAAGAGCGTCGACAGCCCGCGTGGATGACCGAAGAAGGCGCGGTCGTGCTGGGCCGGTGGAGCCGCTACGACGCGGTGTGCAGGGACAGCCATAGCACCCGAAGAATACAATGGTTAGCGGCAACTCTGATGCGCAGTCTTCTCATTAGTACGTACGAGATGGGCCGCCAGCCGTTCGGCCTCGCGTCTGCTGCGGCGTGGCTGCGAGCGGCCGGCGCGGCCGTGACGTGTCTCGACGCCTCGCGTGATTCCGTCACCGACGACACCCTCGCTGAACACGAGCTCATCGGATTTCATCTGCCGATGCACACCGCGACGCGGCTCGCCGGACCGATCGTGACGAGAGCCCGCCGCGCACACCCGACCGCACGCATCTGTGCGTTTGGTCTGTACGCACCGCTGAATGCTGATTGGCTGCGCTCGCTCGGCGTCGATGCGGTGTTTGGTGGGGAGTTCGAAGAGGAGTTGACGCGATGGGCAACCACCGCTGGCTCGTCCTTCGACAAGCTCAGGACGAGCGAACACGGATCACCGCTCGTGGTGAGCTTGTCGAACCACGAGCGCCGGGTTTCGTTCCCGCGGTTGCGTTTTCTCGTTCCCGATCGGTCGGGCTTACCGCCGCTTTCACGCTACGCGACGCTGCAACTGCCTGACGGCACCCGTCGAACGGTCGGCTACACGGAAGCGAGCCGCGGCTGTAAACATCTCTGCCGCCATTGTCCGGTGGTGCCGATTTACGAAGGCCAGTTCCGGATCGTGCAGCCGGAGATCGTGCTCGCCGACATCGATGCGCAAGTCCGCGCGGGCGCTCAGCACATCACCTTTGGCGATCCCGACTTCTTCAACGGCCCCACGCATGCGATGCGCGTGGTCGAATCCCTGCACGCGACGTATCCGACGGTGAGCTATGACGTCACCATCAAGATCGAGCACCTGCTTCGCCATCGGGATCTCCTGCCGCGGCTGACGGCGACCGGCTGCGCCTTCGTCACGAGCGCGGTGGAGTCCGTTGACGATCGTGTGCTCGCGCTGCTCGCGAAGGGTCATACACGGGCCGATTTCGCCGACGCCGTTGCGCTGAGCCGCCGCGCTGGGCTCACGCTCGTGCCCACCTTCGTCGCGTTCCATCCGTGGCTGACCCTCGACGGCTATTGCGATCTGCTCGACACGATCGTGGCGCTCGATCTCGTCGATCACGTCGCGCCAATCCAGTTGGCGATTCGGCTGCTGGTTCCGGAAGGCTCGCGCCTGCTCGGGCTCGACGGGATGCGCGAGTACCTCGAGGGCTTCGACGCCGCGACGTTGACATATCGCTGGGCGCATCCGGATCCTCGCGTCGACGCGCTCCAGCAGGAGGTGGCGGCGATCGTCGGCGCGCGTCTGAGAGCGGATCGCTGCAGCGTATTCGAGGCGATCAGCGGCCTCGCCCACGATCGAGTCGGCCGGCTGCGCGTGTCGCCCAAACCCGCTCGCGACCGCACGAGCGTGCCGTACCTGAACGAGCCCTGGTATTGTTGAGCGGAACCGAATCCGGAGCAGGTGGCTCTGGTCTAATCGAGAGGACGTCCTTTCATGACTTCGATTGTTGATCGCGTCGCGAAGCAGCCGGTTGCCGCCGCGGTGCCGCTGTGGATTAACGGACAGCCTGCCGCCTCGCGCAGCGCCAGACACGGAGAGGTGACGAATCCCGCGACGGGCGAGGTGATTCGACACGTCCCCTTCTCGACCGCCGAGGATGTCGGCGCGGCCGTCAACGCGGCCGCCGCCGCGTTTCCGGCATGGCGCGCGACGCCGGCGCTTCGGCGCGCGCGCATCCTCACGCGGTTCCGCGAGCTACTGGAGCAGCACCAGAAAGAGATCGCCCGGCTGATCACGGAAGAGCACGGCAAGGTGTTCCTCGACGCGATGGGGTCGGTCCAGCGCGGCATCGAGGTCGTCGAGTTCGCCGCGGGCGCGCCGCATCTGCTCAAGGGTGAGCATGCAGGATCGGTCGCACGCGGAGTCGACGCCCACTCGCGGCTGCAGCCGATCGGCGTCTGCGCCGGGATTACGCCGTTCAATTTTCCGGCGATGGTTCCGCTGTGGATGTTCCCGATCGCGCTGGCGTGCGGCAACACGTTCGTGCTGAAACCGTCGGAAAAAGATCCCTCCGCGAGCGTTCGCATGGCGGAGCTCCTGAAAGAGGCAGGGCTCCCCGACGGTGTGTTCAATGTCATTCACGGCGACAAGGAGGCGGTCGACGCCATCCTGCAGCACCCGGAGATCAAGGCCGTGTCGTTCGTCGGATCGACGCCGGTCGCGAAGTACATCTACGCAACGGCGACGGCAACCGGCAAGCGCGTCCAGGCGCTCGGCGGCGCGAAGAATCACGCCGTCGTACTGCCAGACGCCGATCTGGAATTCGCCGCCGACGCGCTGATCGGTGCCGGCTACGGTTCCGCGGGCGAGCGCTGCATGGCGATCTCCGCCGTTGTTGCCGTCGGAAATGTGGCCGACCCGCTCGTCGCTCGGCTGGCCGAGAAAGCGAAGGCACTGAAGATCGCTGCCGGCACGACCGACGGCGCCGACATGGGTCCGCTCGTCACGCGTGCGCATCGCGACAAGGTCCAGGGATATGTAGACGCCGGCGTCGCGGCAGGAGCGACGCTCGTCGTTGACGGCCGTGGTCTGGCGATTGAAGGCTTCGAAAACGGGTTCTTCCTCGGACCGACGCTTTTCGATCACGTCACGCCGGCGATGACGATCTATCAGGACGAGATCTTCGGACCGGTGCTCGTCGTCCTGCGTGTCAAGACGCTCGACGAGGCGATCGATCTCGTCAATCGCAATCCGTACGGCAACGGCGTCGCGATCTTCACCAGCTCGGGAGGCGCCGCGCGGCGGTTCGAGGACGAGATCGAAGTCGGGATGGTCGGAGTCAACATCCCGATCCCCGTCCCGATGGCGTTCTTTTCCTTCGGCGGCTGGAAACAATCCCTGTTCGGCGATCTGCACATGCACGGCCTCGAGGGCATCTACTTCAACACCCGCACGAAGGCGGTGACGGTGCGCTGGCCGAACGAAAACGCCGTGTCGTCCGGCTTCATCATGCCGACGATGGGCTGAGAGCAGGGGATAGGGATTAGGGATTCGGGATTAGTTTGCTACCCCCTTGGCCCTACTAATCCCTAATCCCTAACCCCTAATCCCTGATGAAGCGCGTTCTCTTGCTGGCGACAACGACCGGGTATCAGACCCGTTCGTTCGGCGACGCCGCCGAGCGGCTCGGTGTGGAGCTCGTCTTCGCCACCGACCGCTGCCACATGATCGACGATCCGTGGCGCGACGCCGCGGTTCCGATACGCTTCTACGACGAGGACGCGTCGGTTTCGGCGATTGTCGAGTCCGCACGCGAGCGGCCGATCGATGGCGTGCTCGCGGTTGGCGACAGGCCGACCGTCATTGCCGCCCGCGTGGCGAGCGCACTGGGCCTGCCATGGCACTCACCGGAGGGCGCAGCCATCGCAAGAAACAAACTCTGGACGCGAGAACGCCTGGGCGCCGCCGGTCTGCCGGTGCCGTGGTTCATCAGCTTCGAACTCTATGGACATGTAAAGGGTCTGACCCCTTACATGTCCGTCGAGTCATATCCGTGCGTCGTCAAACCGGTAGCGCTGTCGGGCAGCCGCGGCGTCATACGCGCCGACGATCCAGCTTCGCTCGAGGCGGCGATCGCGCGACTGCGCGCGCTGATGCAGGCGCCCGATATTCGCGCCGAGCGCAGCGACGCGCATGCGACGGCTGTAGTGGAAGGCTTCATCCCCGGCCGCGAGTACGCGGTCGAGGCGCTGCTGCATCACGGCGGCGTGCATCTGTTCGCGATTTTCGAGAAGCCCGACCGACTCGACGGTCCGTTCTTCGAGGAGACGATCTACGTGACGCCCCCGTCTCTCAGCGACGCCGAGCAGACGCGCATCATAAACGCCGTGGCTGAGGCAGCGGATGCGATCGGCCTGTCGCATGGACCGATTCACGCCGAGTGCCGCGTCAATGACGAAGGCATCTTTGTCCTCGAGGTGGCCGCGCGTCCGATCGGCGGCCTCTGCGCGCGCGCGCTCCGTCTTCGAATCCCTAATCCCAAATCCCTAATCCCTCTGGAGGACGGGCTGCTCCGGCACGCGCTCGGCGAATCGCCGGCGGCGTGGGAGCGCGAGCCTTGCGCCTCCGGCGTCATGATGATTCCCATTCCGCGCCGCGGTGTGTTCCGCGGCGTGGAGCGCGTCGACCAGGCTTCGCAGGTCGAGCACGTCGACGAGGTACGCGTGACCGCGAAACTCGATCAGTTGCTCGTGCCGCTGCCGGAAGGCGCGAGCTATCTCGGCTTCATCTTCGCGCGCGCCGAACGCGCGCGCGACGTCGAGCGCGCGCTGCGCACCGCACATGCGCGGCTGCGCTTCGCGATCGATCCGGAATTCCCGATGCGGACGTTCCGTCCTGGCTAGCGAAAGCCATTGTCGAGACCGGCAAGACCGCGAAGGCCGCAAAGGACGTTTTGCCGCAAATCGACTACAATCGTCGCCATGGCTGATTCCTGTGGACATCAAGCGCCGGCCGTCACCGCCGGCAACAAGAGCGGCCGCATGGTGTTCTGTCAAAAGTTCCAGAAGGACCTGCCTGGGCTCGACGCGCCGCCCTGGCCCGGGGAACTGGGTCAACGGATCTACGACAACATCTCGGCGCAAGCCTGGAAGCTCTGGGAGGATCGCATGAAAATGATCCTCAACGAGTACCGCCTGATGCCGTGGCAGAAGGAAGCGCAGGATCTGGTCGCCAAGCACATGGAAGATTTTTTCTTCGGCGAAGGTGCGGCGCTGCCGCCCGGCTACGTTCCGCAACAGACCAAGTAACTTGCATGGATGCTCCGGAGGATCGTCACCGCGCGTGCTGGTACAGCCGCCGGACGGCGACGATTCCGCCGGACGTCGCCTTTCACACCATTGCGGACGGCCACTTGCTGTTCTGCGCGCACCCGATGTGGTTTCCCGTGGTCGGCTACCAGTTCGACGCCCGAAATTGCGCGGCGTGCCACTATTTCAAGCCGGTGCGCGCGATCCGTCGCGCGTAACCTCAGCCGCGCAGTCATTCGCTACTGCGACCAGCCCTTCTGTAGCGAACTGCTGCAATCCTTCGCGACACGCACGCGGGGGTCCCCCTTGAAGGCCCTTCATTTTCAATTACTTACACGCCGCGTTTTCGCGAGGTCGTGGCACAGACTTTGATAACGATGGGGTGCGATGGAATGGGGACCCGGCATCCGCAGGCGAACCTGCGAGCTTCGCGCGTAGTCCGCGCCTACTAAAACGGAGGCTCACTAGTGATGACAGCAGAGCGCAAAGAACGTCGAGGGTTCGCGTCGATGTCGCCCGAGAAGCAGCGCGAGATCGCGAGCAAGGGCGGCCGCGCGGCGCATGAAAAAGGAACGGCGCACGAATGGACGGCTGACGAAGCCCGCAACGCCGGCCGCAAAGGCGGTCAGGTGAGCAGGGGCGGCCGCGGTCGTCTCATTACTCCGCCCGAGGCGATGACGCCGCCGGGACCGGGATCCGACATCGTGTCGAGCGACAGGCTGGCTGGCGGCGATCGTGTTGAGTATGAGTAAGAGAGTGTCGAGTCACAGCACCCGATCGACGCGGCGAGCAGACGACTTGGAGGCGACCAACCATGGCAAGACGCGTAGCGGTGGCTTGGGCAATCGCGATCGCCGTCGCGGCGAGCGCGAATGCGCAGTCCGGGCCTTCAGGGACATCCACGGGGCAGAGTACCACCACCACCCAAACACCCTCGTCCTCGACGGCCACGGCGACCGAAACGCGACCGGCGACGACCACGTTCTTCGGCGACACTGGGTTGTGGTTTGTGCCGACCGGCGAAGTGCTGCCGAACGGAA
>Ga0066710_100004159_pt1 | contig 12682 bp, 10 predicted proteins | sample GraSoiAngelo_159_FD_79666 | JGI IMG/M metagenome (GOLD analysis project Ga0066710, IMG submission 79666) | Grasslands soil microbial communities from the Angelo Coastal Reserve, California, USA - 14_1009_16_40cm | ecosystem: Environmental > Terrestrial > Soil > Grasslands | place: USA...
ACCGGCGCGGACGGGAAATTCGGGGCGACCGATCCGAAACTGATCGACCCCTCTTCCGGCAACGAAGCAGCGATTGGGCTAGACACCGGGGACGTGGCGTCGAAAGATGACGTGGTGACAGGGACGATGTACCTTCCGGTCAACCGCCAGGTGGACCTGACGCTGCGGGCGATTGACGTGATCCACAGCTTCTTTGTGCCCAGCATGCGCTTCAAGCAGGACGCCGTGCCCGGTCTCGCGATCCATATGCATTTCACGCTCATACAAATGGGATACTATGAAATTCTCTGCGCCGAGCTTTGAGGACTCGGTCATTACAAGATGCACGGCATTTTAAAGGTTGTCACTCAGGAAGAATTCGACAAATGGTTGGCGGTACGTGTGGTCGTGATACAATAAAAAGGCTACGCATGCTTGCTCAGCCCAGGCTACTCACGAATTCGCTGCCCAGGAATCTCACGCGCACGCGGCCCCCCAGGGCTTCATCCGCAAATGGGTCTTCAGTCTCGACCACAAGGTCATCGGCCTCCAGTATTACTTCCTCGCGCTGGTGGCGGTGTTCGTCGGCATGTTCCTGTCGCTGCTGATGCGCATCCATTTGGTTGCGCCCACCGCAGCCTTGCCGCTTCTGGGGGACATCAAGCCGGAGATGTACCTGACGCTGGTAACCATGCACGGCACCATCATGGTTTTCTTCGTGCTCACCACTGCGCCGCAGGGTGGATTCGGCAATTACTTCCTGCCCATTCAGATCGGCGCGCCGGACATGGCTTTCCCGGTGCTGAACATGCTCTCGTTCTGGACAACCTTTCTGGGCTTCATCGTAATGATCGCGGCTTTCTTCGTCGCCGGAGGAGCGCCATTGCACGGTTGGACCGGCTACGCGCCGCTGAGTGCCATGCAGTCGACTGGACCGGGCGAGGGGCTGGGTGCGGACTTGTGGATCATCAGCATCGCCATTTTCTGCATCGGTGCGCTGATGGGTGCGCTGAACTTCATCACCACAACGCTCGATATGCGAGCCAAAGGCATGACCATGATGCGCATGCCTCTCACCGTTTGGGCCTGGTTCGTCACCGCAATCCTGGGGCTGCTCGCCTTCGGCGTGCTCCTTTCTGCCGGCATTCTCCTGTTGATGGACCGCAACCTCGGCACCAGCTTTTTCGTCCCGCTGGTCACCATCAACGGCCAGCTCACAGGTCATAGGGGCGGCTCGCCGCTTCTGTGGCAGCACCTGTTCTGGTTCTTTGGGCACCCGGAGGTTTACATCGCGATCTTGCCGGCCATGGGGATGTGCTCGCAGTTGCTCTCGGTGTTCTCGCGCAAACCGATCTTCGGGTACAAAGCCATGGTATACGCTATTCTGGCGATTGGGTTCCTGGGCTTCATGGTTTGGGGACATCACATGTTCATGAGCGGTATGAGTCCCTATACCGCCTTCGCTTTTTCCATCATGACCATGGGCATCGGGGTCCCTTCGGCCATAAAAACGTTCAACTGGCTCGGTACGCTCATGCGGGGACGGATCCGTTTTACTTCACCCATGCTATTTGCGATCGGATTCGTCTCGCTGTTCGTTTCCGGCGGGATCAGCGGCCCTTTCCTCGCGCAACCCGTGCTCGACATTCAGTTGCATGACACCTATTTCGTGCCGGCTCACTTTCACCTCATCATGGGTGTGGCCTCCATTTTCGGCATTTTTGCCGCAACCTATTATTGGTTTCCCAAGATGTTCGGACGCATGATGAACGAATCGATGGCGCGCTGGCACTTCTGGTTCAGTTTCATCGGTACGTACGCGATCTTCATGCCCATGCACTATCTCGGCATGGCAGGGATGCCGCGCCGCTACTCCCAGCTCACCGAGGTCACCTATCTCCACGGCTTGGTTCCCTTGCAGAAGTTCATCACTTACGCGGCTTTCGTCACTATCGCCGGTCAATTGATCTTTCTTGTGAATCTCTTTTGGAGCATGTTCAAGGGGAAGAGAGCCAGCGACAATCCCTGGGAAGCGACCACGCTAGAGTGGACCACGGCGACGCCGCCGCCTCACGACAATTTTGGCGGACACACACCGGTCGTTCATAATGGTCCCTATGAATACAGCGTGCCTGGCGCGCCTCGCGATTACGTGATGCAGAGCGATCCGGAAATCGAGCCGGCGCACTAGGTAAACATGGCAACCTTTTCCACAACGGCGGTAGAAGATCCCAGAATTTCGTTGGGCGACCATGACATTCTGCCGCCAATCCGGGGCGGCGGTGGTGACGATGGTTCCGGTCCGGGATTGCCGGATTATGCAACGCGTTTGCGCCGGGCGCGTCTTGGCCTGCTGGTCGCGCTGACGCCGGTCTTGATGCTGTTTGTCTCCTTCACGAGTGCGTACGTTGTGCGTCAGGGACTGCCCACTCTCGATCCGCGAACCAATGCGCTGGTACGCGACTGGATTCCGGTGACACTTCCCAAGCTGCTGTTGATCAATACAGGCGTGCTGATCTTGAGCAGCGTGTTCATGGAACTGGCGCGCTGGCAGATAAAACGTCAAGCGACTCTTGCGTCAGCAACGTCCACTCCGGGAGTCTCCGCCGGAGACCGGATCAAGATTCCCTGGCTATTCTTGACGATGGCCCTTGGCCTCGCTTTTCTTTTCGGCCAGTGGACGGCCTGGCGGCAGCTGGCTGCAAATGGTTTCTATGTAGCCACCACGCCCAGCAGCTCGTTTGTCTATCTGCTGACCGGCACTCACGCCGTTCACTTGATGGGCGGAGTTCTCGCCTTGCTCGTTGCAGGCATCGCTTCGCTGTTGCGCCGCTCCCTGGCAACGCGGAGTATTGTGGTGGATGTGACCGCATGGTACTGGCATTTCATGGCCGCGCTATGGATTTACATTCTGTGTTTGCTGGAGTTTGCCAGCTAACCGTACGATTCTGACCAGGAGGCCGAACGCATGGGTGATTCCGCAGTGCACGACATCCCGTCGGCCTATGAGCCGTCGCTGTTCGGCACTTACTCCAAGAAAATCGGGATGTGGCTATTCTTGCTCTCCGATTCACTGACGTTCGGCGCGTTGCTCTATGCCTACAGCTATGGACGCATTTCGACAGCAGGCTGGCCCACGCCTTTCCATTCCGAGAGCATCGTAAACGCCACGATCATGACCGCGTTTCTCCTCACGAGTTCATTGACCATGGTGCTGGCGGTCAGGGCTTCCGTCCATGGCGATGCCAAAGGGCAGCGCCTCTGGTTGCTTGCCACCATGCTTTGCGGTACGGGATTCATCGTCCTTCATGGCCGCGAGTGGAGCAACTTGATCGCGGAGGGTTTGACTCTCCCGATGTTCCCTAAAGTTCCGGGTCACGAGGCTGCCAGTGAGTTTGTGGACGTATCGAAAACTGTGCCGCAGTTTGGCGCGACTTTCTTCGGGCTGACCGGAATGCACATGCTGCACGTGACGCTGGGCGTGATTTATCTCGGCGTAGTCGCGCTGCGGCGCAAATTCATTCCCGTCTTGCTGGTGCTCTGGCTGGTTGCCTGGTTGGCAACGCCTGTCTATAGCCCGTTTCACTACGGCGCGCACGTCCTCTTAATCGCGGGGATTGTGTGCTCGATCATCCTGTGGCTGAAGCCCAAGGTATACGACTCATCCGACGTCGAAGTGGCCGGCTTGTACTGGCACTTCGTGGACCTCGTCTGGATGTTCATTTTTCCTTTGGTCTATCTGATGTCGGCAAAGATTCTCTAGGAGCTGGAGGGATATGGATACCATTCAAATAGCTATCGCGGAGCGGGTTGCCGAGCAGCACCGCCATCACGGCAAAGCGCTGTTCTTCTGGGTTTGGGGCGCGCTCCTGTTGATGACCGCCATGGAAGTCTATCTGACGTATCAGAATATGCAGCCCGGAAAAATGCTGACCATTTTGCTGGGCTTGTCGCTTGTGAAGGCCGCGCTGATCATCGGTTACTTCATGCATCTAAAATATGAAGTATCGAGCATGAAGTGGCTTACCATGTGTTCAGTGGTCGCTTGTCTGATCTTGATGACCATCTTTTTCTTTCCGGATGCCTTTCGAATTCTCTATCTGGGAGTGAAATGAGAGTTCGTGCCGCGCTTCTCGTCTTGTCGCTCTTCTTGTGGGCTACTCCCGCGTTCAGCCAGGGTTGTGCCATGTGTCGCAGTTCCGCAGCGGCGACCTCCCAGGATGGCCAGAGGGCCATCAGCAAGGGTGTCCTCGTGCTGGTAGTCCCTCCCATCGGATTTATGACCCTCGGTGTCGGGCTGGCATTTCGCTACGGTAAGAAGCGCGATCTGGAGAACTGCTGAATACTCTCTGGGACCGACAAACTTCAACAACGTCAGCGCAGGCCCAATTCCTGCGGCCGAGAACTCAGTTGAGCCAGCCGCTAAATAGCCCGGAGTGATGTCTTCCCGGCACCTGCCGGAAGTCCTCTGCCGGAACTAAATAGCTCCTACCCGACTCGCGAGCAGGGGAAACGCTCACCAATTTTCGACTGATAGTATCCCTCTTTGGAGGCGGCATTCATCAGTCCGTCGAAGACATCCGCAGGAACATTAAAAAACTGATACACCCCGCCGTGCTCGAATTTGATTTCGAGAGTCTCAGAATGTTCCTGGTATCCAACCTGGGTAATTTCCGTGGAGGGAATGGGGATCCGATGCATTTTTCTAGAGCCCCCTTTCTGGTGAGAGACGGTTCCTTCAGGTGGCGGCGGGATTCGCCATGCTGTCACGGCCTTGGTGGTAGTGTGTCCATGGTCGAGATGTAGTTTCCCCTTGGCCGTGGCCTTGGGTCGTCCCTCTGCTAGTGGCTCAACGGCGGGATCTTAGTATACTAAGACGGATTCAAAGTTGCTCCTCGACAAATAAGGAAGCAATTGGTCGGGGCGCCTGGATTTGAACCGGGGGACTCCTACGGCTAGGCTAAGCGTACTAGACGTTGGGAGACCTTCCTTTTCACAAGATTTGGGAGTGGCCCCATGCACGACAAGGTGGCTCCACCTACATGGAGTCCTCAGACTAGAATTGAAACGCCCCGAACGATTCTCGCTCCCTAAGTGGAAATCAACCCTTCGGTTCGCTAAAGAATAGGTCAGGGGGGGTCCACATCAGGCCGCACTCTCAGAGGCCGTGCAATATGACTGAGGTAGGCGGACTCATCCGCAGTGAAGTTAGCTCGGTACTCCGCCCAGAGCCTTGTAAAGGGCGATTACCGCCACATAGACGTCCTTCTCGCTTTCGGCGACGGCGTCTTCGGCCTGCAACTGGGTCCGCTCGGCATCCAGCAACGAGAGAAAATCAACTACTCCTTCGCGATAGCGCAGACGGGCAATGTCGGCGGCGCGCTTGCTCTCGCGAGCTTGATCGTTCAATTTGATGAGTCGCGCTTGCTGTGCATGGTAATTCGCTAGCGCATTTTCCGTTTCTTCAAGAGCCCGGAGCACGGTATCTTCATAGAATGCCAGAGTCTCTTCCGTGGCGGCGTTCGAACCACGCACGCGAGCGCGTGCCCGGCTTAAATCCAACGCAGACCACGACAACCCAGGTGATACGGACCACGCTCGCGAGTCTCCGGTGAAAAATAGGCTGCCTCGCCCGGCCAGGAATCCGAGGAATCCGGAAACGCTAACCTGAGGAAACAGACTAGCGACGGCAGCCCCTTGACGCTCCGTGGCTGCAGCCAACCTTCGCTCGGCGGAGCGCACATCGGGTCGGCGCTGCAGAAGTTCGCCCGGGTTGCCGATAGGGAGAGCCTTCGCGATAGCCGGATAATTGCGCGGTGCGAGATCCGCATTGAGTTCGCCAGGGCGACTGCCGGTGAGCACCGCCAAACGGTATTCGGCACGAGACATATCAAAGTCCAAGGATGGAATGGTGGACTCAATGGCTGCTACGCGGGCAGCGGCGCTTGCAACGTCCTGTTCTTCACCCACACCCGCGTCACGTCGAAGTTGCGTGAGGCGCAGCGTCTCGCGCTGGTTCGTAAGACTCCGCTCGGCCACGGCGAGGCGCCACTGTGCGCCCCGTAGCTCGAAGTAGTTGCGAGCAAGTTCAGCAACCACGCTGATTTGCACATCGCGAAGGTCCGCCTCGAACGCCTGGTTCTCTGCACGAGCCGCCGCGACTCCGTGGCTAACCCGTCCGAACAGGTCCGCTTCCCAGAAAGCGTCGAAGCCGGCGCTAAAAGTATTGATTGTGCGACGCTGGTCTCCAAAGCCAGGAATCTCTTGTTTGCTGTACTGGTAGGATGCAGCCACGGGCACCGTAGGCAGTCGGTCCAGCTTTCTTTCATCGAAGACAGCGCGAGACTCGGCGAGTCTGGCGCGTGCGATTCGAATGCTGTTGTTTGACGTGAGTGTCCGGTCTACCAGCGAATCGAGGACTGGATCTTCAAACTGCTTCCACCAGCGTGCATCAGACGGCGCTTCCGTTTCCAAGTTCGCGTCTGCTGCAAGGTATTTCACCGCTGCAGGCTGTGGCGCCTGGTAGTGCGGGCCGACCGCGCAGCCACTTACGCCGAGTACAGCCGCGAAGAACACAGAGTATTTCAAGAGGCGCGTGGACATAGTACTACACCTCCACCGAAGCGCTCGGTGAGAGTCCGGCGTTAACAGTCGATTTCCTGATTTCCCGCCCTTCGACGAGTCGCTGAACTACTACGTAGAAGACCGGAGTCAGCACCAACCCAAACGCAGTGACCCCAAGCATCCCGAAAAATACTGCAACTCCAATAGCACGGCGCATTTCTGACCCAGCTCCGGTAGACAGTACCAGAGGAATGACGCCCATCGTGAAGGCCAGTGAAGTCATTAAGATGGGCCGCAAACGCAAACGGCACGCTTCCAGCACCGCGTCAACTCGGTTCATGCCTTCCTGCAATTGCTTTTCTCTAGCAAACTCCACTATAAGGATGGCATTCTTGCAAGCCAACCCGACGAGAACAATCAAACTGATCTGTGTGAAGACATTATTGTCGCCATTTAGCAGCCAGACGCCGGCGATGGCGGAGAACAGAGTCATTGGAACAATCAGGATGATTACGAGAGGTAACGACCAGCTTTCGTATTGGGCGGCAAGCACGAGGTACACGAGGAAAACAGAGAGCGGAAAAATGTAAACCATGGTGTTGCCAGCGAGAATTTTCTGGTAGGTAAGCTCCGTCCACTCGTATTTCATTCCGTTTGGCAACTGATCGTCCAAAACCCTGGCAATGGCGGCTTCCGATTGGCCGGTGCTATATCCCGGCGCAGCCGCCCCATTGATTTCCGCGGCTGGAAATCCGTTGTAATGCATCACGCGGTCCGGTCCATAAATCGGCTTAACGGTGACCACCGATCCCAACGGAATCATTTCTCCGGCCAGGTTTCTTGTTTTCAAGTGACTGATATCTTCGGGCTGCAGCCGGTAAGGCGACTCCGCCTGCACATTCACCTGGTACGTTCTGCCAAAACGGTTGAAGTCGTTCACATAAAGCGAACCCAGATAAACCTGCATGGTGTCAAAGACGTCGCCGAGGGGAATCCCGTAGGTCTTCGCCTTCTCGCGGTCCACATGAGAATCGATTTGCGGCACGTTGATGTCGAAGCTGGAAAAGACTCCGGCCAGCCCCGGTGTCTGGTTGCTTTTCAGCAGCGTCGAAGTCGTCTCCTTGTAGAGCGACTCCAAGCCCATGCCGGAACGATCTTCAATGTAGAGTTTGAACCCGGCCACCGTGCCCAATCCTTGAACAGGCGGAGGAGGGAATATGGCGATAAATGCTTCCTGGAGGGACCCGTATTGTTTGTTCAGATCAGCTGCGATGGCATTCGCAGAAAGCTCGGCGGACTGTCGCTCCTCTGAAGGTTTCAATGTAGCGAACACAATTCCGGAATTGGGACTGTTCGTGAAGCCGTTGATCGACAGCCCCGGAAATGCAACGGCGTTCTGCACTCCCGGATGTTTCAGCGCAATGTCTGACATCCTACGAATCACATCTTCGGTGCGATCGAGCGTCGCGCCGTTTGGCAACTGCGCGAACGACACGAGATATCCCTTATCCTGCGTGGGAACAAACCCCGTGGGCACGCGCGAGAAGCCTAGAATGGTAAGCCCGATCAGACCTGCGTAGACCACAACAGCAATCGCACTGGAACGCAGTGTGTGCGTTACAAGCTTTCCGTAACCGCCCGATGCGCGGCCAAAAAACCGGTTAAAGAGCTTGAAAAACCAGCCGAGTACAAAATCAATCGCTCGCGTAAGACGATCCTTCTTGGCCCCGTGAGGTTTCAAGAGCAAAGCAGCCAGAGCCGGGCTTAGCGTGAGCGAGTTAAACGCTGAAATCACCGTGGAAATGGCGATGGTCAGCGCGAACTGCTTATAGAACTGTCCCGAAAGCCCCACAATGAACGCCGTGGGAACAAAAACCGCGCACAATACCAAAGCGATTGCCACGATCGGTCCGCTGACTTCTTCCATGGCGCGGCGGGTGGCTTCATGTGGTTCGAGGCCCAGTGCGATATTTCGCTCCACGTTTTCGACAACTACGATGGCATCGTCCACCACAATGCCAATCGCCAGCACTAGCCCAAACAGCGACAAGGTATTCAGCGAAAAGCCCAGCGCCAGCATGATCGAAAACGTGCCTATTAGCGAAACCGGAAGCGCCAGCAGCGGAATGATGGAGGCCCGCCACGTTTGCAGGAAGACCAACACCACAATCACGACCAGGATCAACGCTTCGACAAACGTGTGACCTACAGCCTGAATCGATTCGCGCACGAAAACCGTGGGGTCGTAGACGATTTTGTAATCCACGCCTTCCGGAAATGATTTCTTGAGACGCTCCATCGTGTCGCGTACCTGCTGCGAAGTTTCGAGCGCGTTCGAACCAGGTCGCTGCGAAATTGGGAGAGCTGCAGCAGGCTTGTTGTCCAGCAAACTGCGGAGTGCGTACGTGCTGGAACCCAGTTCGACACGGCCCAGGTCGCGGATGCGCGTAATCTGGCCATCCTTGGCGGCGCGCACAATGATGTTGCCGAATTCTTCCTCGGTCGTGAGGCGCCCCTGCGTGTTTACAAGCAATTGAAACGCTGTGCTCCCCGCATTTGTCGGCGGAGCGCCAAGCACACCTGCCGCGACCTGCACGTTTTGCTCGCGAATCGCCTGGACCACGTCCGTTGCCGTCAAGTTGTGCGAGGCCAATCTGTTTGGGTTAAGCCATATGCGCATGCTGAAATCGCCCGCGCCGAAGACCTGTACGTTGCCGACGCCCGGGAGGCGGCCCAACTCGTCCTTCACTTGGAGAATGGCGAGATTCGCCAGGTACAACATATCGTAACGGTTATCCGGAGATTCCAGGTGCACAACCATCAGCAAATCCGGTGAGGTTTTTTCGGTCGTTACACCGAGGCGCTGAACTTCCTGCGGCAATCGCGGCAGCGCCTGCGATACACGGTTCTGCACCTGCACTTGCGCTTTGTCGAGGTCGGTCCCCAGTCCAAACGTGATTGTCAGGGTCATGACGCCGTCGGCGGTGGCTTGCGAAAACATATAGAGCATGCCTTCGACGCCATTGATCTGTTGCTCGAGGGGCGAGGCCACGGTGTCCGCAATGACAGTGGGATTTGCGCCTGGGTAGCTTGTGCGTACGACGACCGTGGGCGGTACAACTTCCGGATACTCGCTCAGGGGGAGGCGGAAATATGCGAGAGCTCCGATGACAAAAATGATGATGGAAATTACGGCGGCAAAGATGGGACGCTTGATGAAAAAATTAGAAATATTCATGACGCTCTGGACTATTCCCGCGCTTTCGATTCGCGCGAATTCTCTTCGTGACCTGCAAGGGCGGATTGCGTGGATACCTCGTCCAATGCGTTAGTGTGGATCGCCATGGAAACCTTCTTGGGCGTGACAGCGGCTCCGGGACGCACGCGCTGCAGACCGCTGACGACGATAAGGTCGCCCTCGTGCAAGCCATCACGCACCATACGCAAACCTTCCGTCATCGGGCCGAGTTTAACGGGACGATACTCGAGCGTGTTGTTTTTTCCGAGCACGAAAACGTACTTTTGATTCAAGTCCGTAACGACGGCCTCGTCTTTTGCCAAGCAGCCACTTTGCGTGCCGCCTCCCTGCAACCGAATCCTCGCAAAAAGGCCCGGCGTTAGAGCCAAATTCTTATTCGCGAAAGTGGCTCGCAGGCGAATTGTCCCAGTCGAAGAGCTGACTTGATTGTCCACGAAGCTCACCTGGCCGATGTGGGGGAATCCGTCTTCGTCCGCCAGGCCCAACCACGCTGCGCTGCGCAGATCATGCGAACTTGTCCCGTGGCTTTGCGTCAGCCGCGCATACTTGAGGTAGGTCTGCTCATCGACATCGAAATAGACATAGATCGGATCGAGCGAAACCAGAGTCGTCAAGGGCTTGACCTGCGCGGCACCGCTCTCGACCAAATTGCCTTCCGTGATCTCCGCCCGTCCCACTCGACCCGTAATCGGAGCCGTGACGCGCGTGAACTCCAGATTCAGTTCCGCGCCACGAAGAGCTGCCTCTGTGGATGCGATGCGAGCTTCGGCTTCGTTGCGGACTGCGGCGCGCCGGTCGTACTCTTCGGCTGACATCCCATCATTGTTGTGAAGCCGTTCGGCGCGCTCGAAATCGCTTTGCGCTCGCGAACGCTGTGCTTTCGCTTGCGACAGATCGCCCTTTAGACGGTCCACTTCCGCCTGGAAGGGGCGCGGATCGATCTGAAATAAGAGGTCGCCTTGTCGAACAATCGCGCCTTCCTTGAAGTGCACACTCTGCAGGTAGCCGGAAACGCGCGGGCGCACCTCGACTGCATTGACGGCTTCAAGGCGACCGGTGAACTGGTCACTGTCGCCGATTTGCTTGCAGATAACTTCGGCTACACTCACTTCCGCTGGCGCCGGAGCCTTAGGTTGAGCCGAACTGGAACACCCGGCATTTAGGCCGGCAAGAGTCGCCAGAGCAATGGCCAGGCCCCCCCGCGGCGGCACGTTGCTGAGCGTCTTACTGTTCCATCGACGCGTTGTTTCAAGTTGCATTGTCCCTCTCCCAAGGAGTTTCCCTGTTTGCCGTTCGACGATTGGTGCTGGGGGTCTACCGGGCTGCTTGGAAATCCAGCCCTGATACCGTCGTGGTCAAGATAGATGAAGAAGGAGCAAGTAAGGTTATATGCAAAAACGTGACATCCTTCGATACATGGTATACAATGTGCAACTAAGTTCATTATGGCCAAGCGTCCAGAACTCTGTCCGGTAGAAGCCACCTCGCGCATCGTCGGTGGACGCTGGAGAGGCGCCGTTCTCGAGCAACTTTTCCACGGCGCCAAGCGGTTTTCCGAGCTAAAACGCGCTATTAACGGAATCACCCAACGAACGCTCTCCCAGCAACTCCGCGACCTGCACAACACGGGAATTGTTGAGCGCACCGTATACGCGGACACGCCCCCGCGAGTGGTATACGCCATTACTCCTCTCGGAAAGTCTCTGCGTCCGCTTCTGGAAGCGATGTGCCACTGGGGCAAGTCGCACTCGGCTGCCATGGCATTGAAAAAGCTTCGGGCTTCCGATCAGCTACAATAAGGTCATTTCGAGGAAACGGTACTCACGGACGAGCGCTTTCGCTTCGAAACCGACGTGCTGGACGTTAACGTTCTCTCTCATTGGATGCCTGATGTTGCCGCAGGAAGAGGCATTCCGACGGCCTCCGTGGTGCGCATCGTGGCAAGTGTTTGAAAGTGACCTTCGGCGCGATAAACCGTCGTCAGGGACACCGAGGCCGCGTCGGGAATGCTGCCATACTGCCTTTTCGCCAGAGCTTTCGTAAGAGTCTCTCTGTCCGAGCCTTGGAAGCCTTTTTATGACTTTGCTTTTTGTTTCTTGTCCCGGTTTCCTCTGTTTCCTGCCCAGCGCTGTATTGCCTTTTTCCTGCCGTTAAATTGCATCTGTTTCTCGATGCCATCCGCTTCCAGGTATTTATGCATCGGGGCGACTGAACGTTCGGGCTGGGACTGGCCCAGTGTTTTTTTTCGCAGGGTCGGAGCCGCGAACGGGCGAAAATGAAGCGGGTCCCTGAGGTTCTGCAATTCCCTGTAGTAATAAAGCGGCGTCGGGTGCCTCCCGTTAAACCTGAGCTTCTTTAGAAACGCGATTTCTTCCCCGGTTGCATCACCACTCACAGACTGGTGCCGAAGGAATTCTTTGAGCCCTGGCTCTTCCTCCGTTTGAGCAGATTCCCTTTCGACAAACTCAAATTTCTTTGCGTAACCCGGAATCAGTCTCTGATTCAAAACGATTTCCATCCCGAAGGTTACGAGATCGATATCCCAGGATTCGATCAGCGGATTCAGGAAGGAAACGCAGTTCTCGACTGACACGTTGAAGGCATCCGCGTCCAGGAACTCGAGGATGCTGACTCGCAACGCTTCATAACTTCGGCCGCTGAGCCTCGCCACCGAGTGAACCCAGGTTTCACTTTGCAATTCGTCTTTAGCGACTCTTTTAACCACGTCCAAAAGCTTTTGTGTGACGAGGCGCTCGAGTTCGCCGAAGGGCTGCTTCTCAAATATCACCCGTACTTGTTTTTCTTTGCCGGGTGCGCACTTGCGAAGAATCAACTCTAGAACTTCTCTAAACAAGGGCTTGGGTGGATCGTCCAGATTTC
>Ga0066710_100004160_pt1 | contig 12682 bp, 7 predicted proteins | sample GraSoiAngelo_159_FD_79666 | JGI IMG/M metagenome (GOLD analysis project Ga0066710, IMG submission 79666) | Grasslands soil microbial communities from the Angelo Coastal Reserve, California, USA - 14_1009_16_40cm | ecosystem: Environmental > Terrestrial > Soil > Grasslands | place: USA...
CGCCAGCACGACCTGTGGAGGAACCGGTGGATCCTTGGCGTCACGGGAGCCGCCGCCCTGCACGAAGAACGTACCGCCGTCGCCGCGGCCCATTTCAACCGTCGCAATCACGCCTTCCTCGATCCAGAACTGCGTTCTCTTCCGGTCGAAATCACGGGACGCGGCAACGGGTTGCCCCGACGGACGGGCGGCGGTTGGCTGTCTGGAGATGTCAGCGAGGTCTCCGTCGGTCAGGCGTCGCGCGTACGGTTGAAAATGGGGCTCGAGGTCGCGGACGCGATCGACCAGCACGATCTTTCCGCGGAGCTGGCCCCGATACTTCGCGAAGTCCGCTTCGGCGCGGACGTCCGCCATCACGGCCTCTCCAGTCACGGCGCCAGAGGTCCCCGGCGTCCAGGCCTTGGGAAAGCCAATGAGCGGATAGGCGCGCGGTTCGATCGCCAGCGCGACGAACCGCTCGTTCTGCCATCCGCGACCGAACGGAAAGCTCTCCGTGTGCACGTTCGCGAGACCCCACTCGGTCATCGTCTTCTGGGCCCAGGCGGCCGCTTCCCTGATGTTGGGAGAGCCAGTGAGTCTGGGCCCGTACACGTCGGTCAGATAGCTCTCGATCTGCATCACGTTGGACCTGGCCAACCCCTCGTCCTTGATTCGGTACACGGCATCCAGATCCACGGGCTCGCCAGCGGGCGGCGCTGCGGCCATCGGCCACGCGAGCAGGACGACGGCAAGGGCAATCAAGAGCGTGTGGCGCGTCCGCATGGCGCAGCAACCTCCTAGAACCGCTTTACGAATTCCGCCTGATCTCGAATGCCCTCTGGACAACGGAGGCGACCGTGTCGGTGACACGGTAGCGTTGCAGTTCACCGATCGGAACCCACCGCGCATCGGCTGCATCCGAACTGTGCGCCAGGCGGCCGCCGGTGACGCGGCACAAGTAGTCGAGGATCACGAAGTGATACTCGACGCGGTCGTCGGCGCCACGGAGCACGCGGTCGAGCACTTCGACGAGGGCGTCAACACGGACTTCGAGGCCGGTCTCCTCTTGCACCTCGCGCTGCAGTGCGGCGCTAAGTGTCTCGCCGACCTCGACGACGCCACCTGGCAGGCTCCACTCCCCCATGAGCGGTTCGTGCGCCCGTTTGATGAGCAGGACGGCGTCCTCGTCGAGGACAACCGCTCCGACACTCACGACCGGATGGTCAGGGTAGGTCCGCCGCGTCAAAGATCGGACACATGGGCTACCGACCCTGTGCTGTCGCCGATGCGCTCGACCGGAACACCGATCTTGCTGAGCACCGTCATGTACAGGTTCGTGAGCGGCGTCTCCTTCGGCAACCGCACATGGCGCCCGCCAGCGATCTGACCCGGACCGCCGAGGACCAGCATCGGCAGGTTTCGCGGATCGTGCAGGTTGCTGTTTCCCATCCCGCTGCCATACAGAAGGATGACATGGTCGAGGAGCGAGCCGTCTCCGTCGGGTGTGGACCGCAGCCGGTCCAGGTAGTAGGCGAACAGCTGTATGTGCAAGATGTTCACGCGCGTCAGCTTTTCGAGCTTCTGTGGATCGTTCTGGTGGTGCGACAGGGGATGATGCGGATCCGGCACGCCGATTTCCGGGTATGTGCGTCCGCTCAGCTCCTTCGCGATCATGAAGGTGATCACGCGCGTCAAGTCGGCCTGATACGCCAGGACCTGGAGGTCGAACATCAGCTTGGCGTATTCATCGAACGCCGCGGGAATGCTTCCCGAGGGCGCATCGGCGGCCGGCAACTCGCGAGCGCTTTGCGCTTCGGCTCGCTGAATGCGCCGCTCGCTGTCCCGGATCGCTTCCAGATATTCGTTGAGCTTGCCCCGGTCGGGGGACCCGAGACCGCGCTGGAGGTCAGCCACCTTCTGGGTGACCGAGTCGAGAATGCTCCGGTTCCTCCGGATTCGAGCCAGCCGGGTCGATCGGCTCAAACTGTCGGCATCGCCGAACAGCCGCTCGAAGACCGCGCGGGGATTGTTCTCCATGGGAAGGGGTGTCGTGGGGCTGCGCCAGCAGAGCGTGTTGACGTACGCGCAGCTGAAACCGACGTCGCACGCGCCAGCCAGATCAGTGGATTCCAGTCCAAGCTCGAGTGACGCGAGCTCGGTCTCTTCCCCGAGGTGGGCGGCGGCAATCTGGTCGATTGAGATCCCTGCCCTGAAATCCGCGCCTTCGGTGGGCTTAGCGTGTACGCCAGTCAGGAACGCGGCACCGATGCGTCCGTGGCCGCCAGCCGGTTCACCTTGCAGCGCGAGGGCCGGCTTGTTGTCGAGTCCGGTCAGGACGACGAGCCGATCCCGGAAGGGCGCGAGGGGTTGGAGAATCGGCGACAGCTCGAACTGAGCGCCCTCGCCCGAGGGCGTCCAGTTCTCCATGATCGCCCCGTGAGGCACGTAGACGAGCCCCAGCCGCGTCCTCGGGTTGGCGGGCCCAGCCGCGAAAGCGGACAATGCCGGCACCATGCTGTCCAGTAACGGCAACGCGAGGGATGCACCGATGCCTCGCAGGACGGTTCGTCGAGCGAGGGATTTCTTGGTAATGATCATGGGACTCTCTTTGTCCTCATCTGAAACGGCGCGCTCTTCACGACTCCAAGGATCAGGGACGACCACCGATACTCGTCGGGCGCCGCTTGCGCCAGAATGGCCCGCACGGCTGGTCGGTCGTAATACTCGATGCCTCGACCGACCGCGTAGGTGAGCAGCTTCTCCGTCACGGTCCTGACAAACTCGCCTTGGCGGGCGAGCAGCACGGTCCTGAGCTCCACCGGCCCTTGAAACCGCGTGCCGTCGAGCGCGCCCGACGCGTCGATTGGGACGTGACCTTCGTCCGCGCTGCGCCAGCGTCCTATCGCGTCGAAGTTCTCCAATGCAAAGCCGAGCGGATCCATCCGGGAATGGCAACTCGCGCATACCGGATTCTGCCGATGCTCCTCCATCCGCTGCCGAACCGACAACGGCCGGTCTCCCGCATTGTTCTCCTTGAGCGCAGGCACGTCGGGTGGCGGCGGGGGCGGCGGCGCACCGAGGATATTTTCGAGCAACCACTTGCCGCGGAGCACCGGTGAGGTCCGCGTGGCATAGGAGGTGACCGTGAGGATGCTCCCCTGACCGAGGAGTCCTCCGCGGGTGGGGTCGTCGAACGTCACGCGGCGAAAGTGGCTGCCGTAGACGTTCGGGATCTGATAGTGGCGAGCGAGGCGCTCGTTCACATAGGTGTAGTTGGCCGTGAGCAGGTCGACGGCGCCATGATCTTCCCGCAGCTGGCTCTCGAGGAAGAGCTGGGTTTCCCGCTGGAACGCCTCGCGCAGGTTGTCGTCGAAATCGGGAAACTGGCTGGCATCTGGAGCCACGGTTCGCATGTTGCGGAGATAGAGCCACTGCGCCGCAAAGTTCTCGACGAGGGCGCTCGATCTCGCGTCGACCAGCATTCGTCTGACCTGTTGCTCCAAGATCGCAGGCTCGTTGAGCTTCCCGCGGGCCGCCACCTCCAGCAATTCGTCGTCGGGCACGCTGCTCCACAAGAAGAATGACAGGCGTGACGCCAGCTCGAGATCGCTGATCCGGTAGGGGGCGCCGCCCGGAAGCTGCGCCGGCTCGCGTTCGATCCGAAACAGGAATTCCGGATCGATCAACACTCGTTCGAGGGCGGCACCGATGCTGGCGTCGAAGCCCATCGGACGTCCTTCCTCGTAGAACGCCAGAAGCGCCCTCACGTCCTTCTCACCAACCGGCCGGCGATATGCGCGTCGTGCCAGCACGGAGAGAATCTGCGTCGCACAGGCGCGCTCATCCTGACTTCGGCCGGGACGACAGATGAAAATTCGCCGCCGGCTTGGTGTATCGCCTGCGCTGGATGCGTTATGTGGGCCGTCGAGCTCGACGCTGCCTACACCTGCCGCCCTGAAGCTGATGCTCCCTACCGGAAGACGCGCGGGCCCCACGCCTTCAGGCGCCGTCGTTCGCTTCGCGAGCGACACACCGAGCGTTCGTGGACCCGCCTTGGCAGGAAATCGCACCTCCAACACCGAATCCGGCGTGCCTTCCCCAGCGGTTCCCGGTGTCTGGGCGCCGACGGTGAAAGACTTGACTCGCTCGCCATCCACTCGCACTTCTACCTGTTCACCTGCGCTGCGAGCAGGGTTGCCCTGTAACCGCACCCTCAGAATGTACTCAGCATCGAGTGGAAAGTAAGGTCGGATGACGATGCCGCCCCGCGAGCCGAAAGGGAGTTCCTCGCTGATGCGGTCGTCCTGAGTGAGGAGCCGCGACACGGCGTATCGCTGAACGGTTGGTCGCATCGAGGGATCGCCAACCGCTAGTCGGCTTACCTTGCGGGCGGCCAGCATGTAGCGATCAAGGAGCCCAGGCGACATCGTGAGAAGGTCGGCGTTGTTGTCGAACCCGAACCCCTGGTCGTCGGCCGGCAGCAGCGTTCGTCCGTCCACGTCGAGCGCCAGCAGGTCACGGATGGCGTTGCTGTACTCAGCCCGATTCAGGCGGTGCACGGCAGGACGACCGGGATTGGGCTTGAAAGCTGCGGCAGTGTTCAGCGCCGTTTCGAGCTGAGACGCCACCAGGTCGTAGGTGGCCTCATCGGGCCGCGGAGCGGTCGGAGGGGGCATCGCCCGGGAGCGAAGCTTGCCGACGACCTTCTCCCAGATCTCCGCGTGCCCCGCAACGTCAGCGGGGTCCAGATCCTGAAGCGAAAGGCCCCCGGTGCGCAGCCGGTTGTTGTGGCAGGTGAGGCAATGTTTGCTGATCGACGCGCGAACCGCATCAGCCGGTGTGCTTCCAGGCTGCAGACGCCCAGGCGCGGCACCGAGCGAGCCCGAGTGTGCCGACGTCGCGACTACCGACGCCCCAACGATGAGTAGGCGGACAAATCCTGACACAGCCGTCAGTTGACCGGATCGTAGCAGGTGCGGACAATAGAATTGTCGCGAATTGTCGCGGGCGCCATGCGAAACCACTACCTATTGGAAACGACCTCGCCGGTCTCGTCATTGTTCGCGGGAGTGATGGCCGCTGGGCTGGCTGTTGCCGTAGCCATCCTCGCCTGGCTTGCATATGGGGCGCATGCTGGGACCCCATCCGGCGGCCGACTGCTCGTCGTCGCGACACTCGCCGGCCTTGTGTTTGCGGGGGGCCTTGCGCTCGTGCTCCAGACCATTCGCGCCAGCGCGGAGCTCGCCGAACGGCGCTCGGAGTTCGTGTCAAGCGTGACACACCAGCTCAAGGCGCCGGTGGCCACGGTGCGGGCCGCCGGCGAAACGCTGCTGTCGGGACGCGTTACGGATTCGGAGGCTTCCCGCGAATATGCGCAGCTCGTGGCCGGGCAGGCCAAACGCCTGACCCGTCTCCTGGACAACCTGCTCGCATATGCGCGAATCACCGACGTGGCCGATGTGTACACCTTTCAGCCGGTTTCGCTCGAGCGCGTCGTCAACGACACCCTCCGCGACTTCCGCGCCGAGCTCGAAGCAGGCGGCTTCGCGGTTGAGGTCCACGTCCCCTCTACCCTGCCGCCGGTTCGGGCCGATCGCACCGCCATCGGACTTCTGCTGGACAACCTGGTCGACAACGCCATCCGGTATTCTCGTACGACCCATTGGCTTGGGCTGACCGCCCGCGCGCAGGACGGCGTCGTGATGATCGACGTCGCCGACCGCGGCGCCGGGATTCCACCCGACGAGATCACGAAAGTCACACAGCGGTTCTTCCGCGGTCGTCATGTCTCGGCGGGCGGCAGCGGTCTCGGACTCGCGATTGCGGCGCGCATCGCGGCCGACCACGGCGGCAACCTGAATGTCCAGAGCACGATCGACGAAGGAACCACCGTGCGGGTCACCTTGCCGGTCTCGCGCAACAGCCCCTGAGGACGGGCGTGAAGCAGCGAATTCTGGTCATCGAGGACGATGCGGGCCTGGCCCGAATCCTTCGCGACAATCTCACATTCGAGGGCTTCGACGTCCAGTCCGTGGCTGACGGCACGCTGGCGGCCGCCAAGGCCAGGGAGTTCGTCCCCGATCTGATCCTGCTCGACCTCATGCTTCCCGGCAAGACGGGCTTCGAACTGTGCGGCGTGCTGCGGGGGCGAAGGCAGACCCCCATCGTGATCCTGACGGCACGCAGCCAGAAGAGCGACAAGATTCGCGGGCTCCATCTGGGCGCCGACGACTACATGACCAAGCCCTTCGACCTGGAGGAGCTGATCGCGCGTATCCACGCCGTGTTACGGCGTGCGCGGCAGCCTGTCGAATTACTGCAGCTCGGGCGCGTCACGGTGGATTTTCGCACCCTGCAGGCCACCGACGGTAGCAACTCGGTCGAGTTCACACATCGCGAGTTCGAGCTGCTCCGCTATCTCGCGGAACGGAAGGAGAGCGTGGTCTCGCGCACGGAGCTGCTGCGGGAGGTGTGGGGGTACACCGACACTCCGCAGACGCGGTCCGTTGACCACGCGATTGCGCGCCTGCGCAGGAAGATCGAGACTGACGCCCGCCGCCCCCGGTTCATCCACACCGTGCACGGGGACGGGTACTGCCTGACGCCAGACCTGCCTCGTCGCGACGACGAATGACAAAAGGTTCCGGACGCGCAAGCGTCGGGACGCGACGACAACTTGCGACAATTCAGTCACCAAAACCCACTAGCATGCGGTAGAAACGGGAGGGCGTCATGCGCATGTCACATCGCCTGGTTGGAGCCGTGTGCGCTGCGTTGGTGATCGTCGGAGCCGCCGCGTGGCTCTCGAGTCCGGTCGCGAGAGCAGGCAGCGACGACATCTCGGGCACTATCAGAAGCGCCGCCGGGCCGGAAGCCGGCGTGTGGGTCATCGCCGAGACAAACGACCTGGAAACCAAGTTCGCCAAGATTGTCGTCACCGACAACGCGGGCAAATTTCTGATCCCGGATCTGCCCGCGGCCTCGTACCAGGTGTGGGTCCGCGGCTACGGACTGGCGGATTCCGACAAGAAGCGGGCGCGGCCCGGCGACACCGTGTCTTTCACGGCCAGGGCGGCGGCCTCGCCGCAGGCGGCCGCGCAGATCTACCCGTCGAACTATTGGTACTCGCTGCTGCAGATTCCCGAGGCCCACGAGTTCCCGGGCACCGGTCAGGGAGGCAACGGCATCGCTCCGGGAATGCTGACCCAGGCCCACTGGATCGATCGGTTGAAGGACGGCTGCGAGCTTTGCCATCAGCTGGGCAACAAGGCCACGCGCGAAATGCCCATGCTCGATGCCACGAAATTCGAGTCGACGGAGGCGGCCTGGGCGCATCGCATCGCGGCAAGCAACAGCGGGCCCCTGATGCAAAACACGCTCGGCCGGCTCGGGTCCAAGCGGGCGCTCGCGATGTACGCGGACTGGAGCGACCAGGTCAAGGGCGGCCAGGTACCGCTTCCTCCACCGCGTCCGCAGGGGAAAGAGCGCAACGTCGTCTTGACGATGTGGAGCTGGGGGAGTGCGAGAACGGTCGTCCACGACGAGGTGGCGACTGACAAGCGCAACCCGAACCTGTACGCGAACGGTCCAATCTACGGGCTCGGCGGCAGTGCCTTCGTCCTGCTCGATCCGAAGACCCACCGCACGCGCATGGTGGACATGGTCACGCGTGTGCCGATGAAGTTCCAGGGTGACGAGTATCGGACGGCCAACGCCAACGTTCCGTCCCTCTATTGGGGAAACGACCCCAATCCGGGACTCCGGCCAGCGGCCACAATCCGATGATGGACGACAAAGGGCGTGTCTGGCTCACCCAGGTCATCCGACCCGGCACCGACAACCCGGATTGGTGTAAGAGTGGCTCGGACCACCCCTCTGCGAAGTATTTCCCGATCGCGCAGGACAACATCCGCCGCCAGCTCTCGTACTACGACTCGAAGAGCGGGAAGTTCGTGCTCATCGACACCTGCTACGGCACGCATCACCTGCAATTCGGCAACGACGACACGCTCTGGTTGAGCGGCGACACCAACGTCATCGGCTGGTTGAACACGAAGAAGTTCGACCAGGGCGGCGACGAACGCGCCTCGCAGGGCTGGTGCCCGACGGTCCTGGACACAAACGGTGACGGCAAGATCACCCGCCCGTGGAACGAGCCGGGCGCGCCCGTCGACCCGGCAAAAGACACGCGGATCACCAGCTTCAACTACGGGATCATCTCGAACCCGAAGGACGGCTCGGTCTGGGCAGGCAAGCCAGGACCGATGCCGGGCAGCCTCATCCGGATGGAGCTCGGGACGAACCCTCCCGAGACGTGCAAGACCGAAATCTATCAGCCACCGTTCCAGACCGACGCGGTCGAGGCGAGCAAGTGGGGCTTCGGTCCGCGCGGCATCGACATCGACCGCAACGGTTTGATCTGGACCGCGCTCGGCGGGAGCGGTCACATCGCCAGCTTCGATCGGAGCAAGTGCAAGGTCACGAGCGGCCCGAGAGCAACCGGTCAGCAGTGCCCGGAAGGCTGGACGCTGTACCCGACGCCAGGGCCGAAGTTCAAAGCGTCGGTCACCGCCAACACCGACTTCCACTATTACAACTGGGTCGATCAGTACAACACGCTCGGGCTGGGCGAGAACGTCCCCATTGCCAACGGCACGGGCTCGGACTCCTTGATCGCGCTGATTCCGCAAACGCGTGAATGGGTGGTGATGCGCGTACCGTATCCGCTCGGCTTCTACACGCGTGGGCTCGACGGCCGCATCGACGATCCCAAGGCCGGATGGAAGGGGGGGGGTGTGTGGGCGAGCTACGACTCGTTCAACTGGCACAACGAGGGCGGGAAAGGGACGACCGGAGCGATCGTGAAGTTCCAGATTCGGCCCAATCCGCTCGCGGAATAACGGCTCGAGGATCCACGCAACCTCGTGACATGGGATCGCAGCGTCGCAAGAGTGGTTCCGTCAAGTGGCCCGATGGGCGTCGGATACACGTTCGACACCATCGGGCCGTCGACTTTCGACGCGGCAAGCGGAGCTGCTATCGAATCGTCGAGTTCCTACCTCGCTACTTGGCGTCCTCCGCACCGAGGCGTCGCAGCAGATCGCCAGTCTCGGTCCGGCTCGCCACGGTTGCACTGCCGGCCCGAATGGTGTCTGCGATCATCAAGGGCGTCTGACCACGCTTGTTCTTGATGTTCAGGGTGGTCCCATGATCGACGAGGAACTGCACGACGCGGTTCGACTTGGTGTGGGCGGCTCCGTGTAGCGCGGTGTTCCCAGAATCGTTGACGGCGTTGACGTCGCCACCGAGCTCGAGCGCCAGCGTGACGGCGTTCAGGGCCTGCTGTTCGGTCACGCGACTCTCTGCCATGTAGCGACCCAGGCCCGCCGCGACCATGAGAGGCGTGGTCTTGTCCGCGCTCGTTCGTAGGGGGTCGGCGCCACCCGCGACGAGCGCTCGCATCACCTCCGTGTCGCAGGCGACGGCGGCCAGCAGAAACGGAGTCGCGCCACCGTACACGTTGACCCCCACCAGGCGGTGCTCCACCGGCAGTTGGCTATAGCCAACGCGGGGTGGCGTCTTCGTCAGCTGCGCATTCGGGTCTGCGCCGTGCGCGAGGAGCGCCTCGATGAGCTCCAGCTTTCCTTCCTGCACGCCACCGAGCGATCCCCATTCATCGTCGGGATGGGTGACGATTCCGTTGGGGCCGTTCAGCTCGGTTTCCCAGATCCCGGCCGCCCAGTGCAGTGCGCTGTAGCCGGCGCCGTTCGCGTTGGGATCGGCCCCCCAGTCGAGGAGCAGCATCGCCACGCCCGAATGCCCCCGAACGGTGGCGACGAGCAGCGCGCTGCTGCCGTCGGGAGCCGTGTCGTCGACGTTCGCTCCCGCCGCAATCAGCGTTCGTGTGACGTCCAAATCGCCGGCGCGCGCGGCGAACAGCAGAGGCGTGAACCCGCCTTTCGAGCGCGCCTGAACGTCTGCACCACCCTCGAGCAGCACACGAACGATCGCCTGGTGCTTCTCCGAGATCGCCCACATCAACGCCGTCTGGTCGGCTCCCGGCTCTTTCGCCCGGACATCGGCCCCTCCTGCGAGCAAAGCCTTGACGACATCGACGCTCCCCGTTCGTGCGGCCGACATGAGTGGCGTTTCACCGGTCGAACGGGCCGCATTGGGGTCCGCCCCCGCCTTCAAGAGCAGGGTCACCATGGCGGCGCTGGCGTTGCTGGCGGCCAGGGCGAGCGGCGTCACGCCGTACGCGTTGGCGGCCTGCACGTTGGCGCCTCGACCGATGAGTCGTTCGGCGGTCAGAAGGTCGTCCCAATGCGCGGCCCAGTGCAAGGCCGTCGCGCCGTCAGCCTGTGCGACGTTGACGTCGACCTTCTGCGTGAGGAGTGCCTGCACGCCCTCCCGGTCCTGCTTCTTGGCGGCCTCGACGAGGCGCCTGTCCGGAGCTGCCACGGGCGACCCCGCCTGGGCGGCTGCGCCGTTGGCCGCGGGCACTGCCGCGAGCAGCACAATCAACGTCCAGGCTCCCCGCGCGGCGGTGAAAATGTGGGCGTGCATCCTTTGTCCGCTCCTTGCGCAACTATCCGCTTGTTGCGCAACCGTTCTGCCGGATCAAGTGTGCCACGACGGCGCGCAAAATGATCGCCGCTTGTCTCAGATTGTCTTCGAGCCTATCGCCTGTATCCCCTTGAGTTACGCCGTGCCGTCGCCCATACTGGCACCTGTCGCGTGAGAACGATCTTCGCGGTTGTCGGCGCTGTTATTCTGCTCGTCGCCAGTGACCTTCAGGGAACACCGGCGGTCCCTGTGCCCGGAGCGCAGCCGACAACCAACCAGCAGGCTCCCGACAGAGGGACGGCAGGCGAACACCGCGCGCTGTTCGATCAGTACTGCATCGCCTGCCACAACCAGCGCCTGCGAACGGCGAACCTGGTGCTCGAGAAGGACGCCGTTGATCTCGAGAACGTAGCCGGCAGCGCGGAGGTCCTCGAAAAGGTGCTACTGAAACTGCGCGCGGGCAGTATGCCTCCGGCGGGCCGGCCCCGACCGGATCGGACGAGTGTCGATGCGCTCGCGTCCTGGCTGCAAGTCTCGCTCGACCGCGCGGCCGAGGCGTCGCCCAATCCCGGCCGACCGACCATCCATCGTTTGAACCGCACCGAGTACGTCAACGCACTCCGCGACATGCTCGCGCTCGACGTCGATGGTCGATCTCTCCTGCCTGGCGACGATTTCGGGTACGGTTTCGACAACAACGCCGACGTGCTCGCGGTGTCCCCTGGACTGCTTGAACGCTATATGTCCGCAGCCCGCAAGGTGAGTCGTCTGGCTGTCGGCGATCAACGCATCCGTCCGGCGACGGAAATCTATGAAGTCTCGCGCTACCTCCAGCAGGACGATCGGATCAGCGAAGAGCTTCCTTTTGGATCGCGCGGCGGCATGGCCGTTCGCCACTACTTCCCGCTCGACGGCGACTATGTCATCAAGGTCCACCTGCAGCGTCGTCGCGCCCAGGAATCGCAGCAGCAGCTCGAGGTGCGGGTCGACGGTGAAGTGGTCAAGGTGTTCAAGATCGGCGCCACCGCAGGCGGGGGGCGCGCTGCTGACGACGCGGACGAGCCCTCGGCCGGTGGCGGCCTGGAAGTCAGGTTTCCGGCAAAGGCCGGGCCGCGGCTGGTGGGTGTCGCGTTCCTCCAGCGGACGCTCGCGCCAGAGGGTGTGGCGCCGGCGACCCTGCCGGTCGGAAACATCAGCTATCGTGGAAAGCGCGGGGCGGAAACTGGTGTCGAGCGCGTCGAAATCGGTGGTCCTTACGACGTCAAGGGTCCAGGGGACACACCCAGTCGGCGCCGGATCTTCATCTGCCGTCCCGGCAACGGTCAGGCCGAGGAACCGTGCGCCCGGCGGATTCTGACCTCGCTCGCCCGTCGCGCGTATCGACGTCCAGTCTCCGAGAAGGACGTCCAGAAACTGGTCGGCTTCTACAAGAGTGCTCGCGCCGAACGGGGCTTCGACGGAGGCATCCAGAGCGGTCTCGAACGCATTCTGGTTGACCCGCAGTTTCTCTTCAGGCTCGAGCGCGAGCCGGTGAGCGTCGCGCCTGGGGCGCCATATCCTCTGACGGATATCGAGCTGGCGTCGCGGCTGTCGTTCTTCCTGTGGAGCTCGATTCCCGACGACGCCCTTCTCGACCTGGCGGGCCGGGGCAAGCTCCGCGCGCCCGGAGAGCTCGAGCGACAGGTCCGGAGGATGCTGGCCGACGAGCGGGCAACGTCGCTCGTGACGAACTTCGCTTCGCAGTGGCTGTACCTGCGCAACGTGGAGGCCGTCGCGCCCGACGTCAACGCATTTCCGGCGTTCGACGACAACCTGCGGGAAGCCTTTCAGAAAGAAACGCAGCTCTTCGTCGAGAGCCAGCTGAGGGAGGACCGCGGCGTGATGGATCTCCTGACGGCGAACTACACGTTCCTCAACGAGCGGCTCGCGCGGCACTACGGTGTGCCGAACGTGTACGGCAGCCACTTCCGCCGGGTGACCTTCGCCGATGACCATCGCGCCGGACTGCTCGGCCAGGGCAGCATCCTGACCGTCACCTCCTACGCCACGCGCACCTCGCCGGTCGTCCGCGGAAAGTGGCTCCTCGAGAACATTCTCGGGGCTCCCCCACCGGCTCCGCCTCCCAACGTGCCCAGCC
>Ga0066710_100004161_pt1 | contig 12681 bp, 10 predicted proteins | sample GraSoiAngelo_159_FD_79666 | JGI IMG/M metagenome (GOLD analysis project Ga0066710, IMG submission 79666) | Grasslands soil microbial communities from the Angelo Coastal Reserve, California, USA - 14_1009_16_40cm | ecosystem: Environmental > Terrestrial > Soil > Grasslands | place: USA...
ATGAACGGTTCTTGGACCCTTCCAGGATCCAATCACTTTTTTGGAGTCTACCGGGGGTGTCGCTTCGCTAACCTCGGCTAAGTCTCTTACTCCTTCGGGTGATTGTGCAGTTACTGCCGGGGCTACGTTTTCTACCGCAAACGCCAGGTGATTCGCGCTTTATCCAGGTCATAGGGCGACATTTCCATCTTTACGCGGTCTCCGGCGACGATTCGGACCCAGCGCTTGCGCATTTTACCGCAAATTGTAGCTAAAACCACATGGCTATTGTCCAACTCGACTCGAAACATGGTGCCTGCAAGGACGGTTTGAACCACGCCTTCGACTTCGATGCATTCTTCTTTCATATGACCTTTCTCGACCGGTCACTGATTTGGACAGGTCCCACCGGACCGGCGAGAACAGGACAAGCCAAAAAAAGGGCCCGGAGCACGGGCCTCTCTTCATGTTACTTCACGAACGGATTCACTGTCGTCGCATTGGCCCCCAATAGCAACGGATATTACCGAAATATCATTCCTGCCTCGACGTGTGCCCAGAGCCGTGGTGACTTACAGCCCCCCTTGTTACCGTGAAAACTTGTCTATTGCGCTTCAGCCGGGGTTCAGCGATTCTTAACCCGTGAGATACCAGATGACATCAGCGATAGTTGTTTCAGTGTTGGTGCTGGCCGCAGCTCACGTCTCGGGAGCCACTCCCGAATCCTCCGGCAAGAAACCTCAAAGCTCCGAAGTGAAGGCACAGGAAACTGTGAACCTTACCATTTCGGGAATGACCTGACCGGTCAATTGTCCAAAAAGAGTGCGGTCTGCACTCGAAGGTGTTCCCGGAGTCATTAGCGCCGAGGTGACGCATCCCGACAAAGCCGTCGTGAAAATCGAGAAGGGCAAAACAGATGCGGATAAGCTCATAGCTGCGGTGAAAAAAGCCGGTTACGGTGCCAAGCTGAAAACAGACACCAAGTAGGCAATCTGCTCGCGCGCTAATTTGATTTCTCAACGCGCATATGCGTCCATGCAGTTTTGTCCCTTCCAAAAAAGTATGATGCGATTGCTGTTGGCGGGATAATCGCGCGATGCGACTTGGACGAAAGCTTTGGTTCGGTCTCGGGCTGCTGATCGCTGCAGTTGCGCTAATTTCTCTTTCGTCGCCCATCCAATTGGAATGGCACAAGTGGAGACTGCGCTCTGCGAAGACGCGATTCCAAGCGTCCATCTGGGGTGAATTGAAAACCATCGATCAGCTCCGAATGGCACTTACGGGGAAGCCACCGTCAGGCAGCGAGATGTTGGCCGCCTGGAAGGAACACGAAGACGCCCTGGTCAAAGTTGGATTCCTGAAACGTGAGAAGTACGAAAACCCAGCCGGCTCACTGCCAAATCGCGCGGAAGTTGTTTCTTACGACGCTGCACTCAGGCGCATGGAAAAAGAATGCAAGTGGTGGCGCGCCGAAAGAGTGCATTCCAATGAATTGGCCGTGACCGGGTGTGCCGGCGGACTGAAGGAGTGGGAGAAACAGGCGACGGACCTGGGCCTCAGGAAAAAATAGATCAGGACGCCACCAGTTCCTGACAGGTCTTGCGTAGTTTCTTCAGCCCGGCGGCGGATTTCGCTTCGATGTAGCAGCGGACGACCGGTTCCGTGCCGCTGGCGCGGAACGCGACCCACTCGCGGTTCGGCAACAGAAACTTGAAGCCGTCTGTAGTGATGAATTTTTCCACTTTGAACGGGCCGATGCTTTTCAGCCCGCTGGCAAGCCTCGCCAGCAAACTTTCCTTCTTCTCGGGCGGGATAGCCACGTTGATCCGTTCGGTGTGGAATTCGCCGGTTTGTTTCTCGAGCGCTTTCAGGATTTGACCGAGAGATTTGCGCTCAGTAGCGACGAGTTCGGCCATTAGGAGACAAGCCAGGATGCCATCTTTTTCCGGAACGTGGCCCTTGACACTTAGACCCCCGGATTCTTCGCCGCCGACAATGATCGGCTCGGTTTCCATCAGGGCTCCGATGTATTTGAAGCCGACTGGGGTTTCGTGCAACGGCACGCCCAGAAGCTCCGCGACCGCATCCACCTGATGGCTGGTCGGGACCGTCCGGACAACTGCGCCGGTCCACTTACGGTTCTTTTTCAGATGATAAAGCGCCAGGGCGAGTATCTGATTCGGCGTAAGCCATGTGCCATCCTTGTCAACAATGCCAAAGCGATCGGCATCGCCGTCCAGGCCCAGCCCGATTTGAGCTTTCCCGCTGCGCACAAAGCGGCTGACCTCAGCCATTCCTTCTGCATTGGGTTCGGGATGATGGCCACCGAATAAAGGATTAGCTTCGCCATGAAAGACGGTGATCCTGGCACCGGCGTCTTCAAGCAATGCATCCAAGTACCCGCGTCCAGTGCCGTACATCAATTCAACAGCGACCTTGAGCTTCGCCTTTTTGATCGTGCGGAAATCGATCAGCTTTCGAATCTGCTGAAAATAGCTCGGCATCGGATCAAAGGTCTTGCACTCGAATGTGCCCACGACGGCCGATTTCATGGACCAACCTTCCGATTGCAGTTGCGCGATTCGCGCTTCGATCTGGTGCGTCACTTCGGGCGTCGCCGGAGCGCCATTATAGGTCGAGAACTTCAGTCCCTGGTACTCCGCGGGATTATGGCTGGCCGTCATGTTGATGCCGCCGTTTGCTTTTCGGGCGCGGATGTTATGCGCGATTACCGGCGTCGGCACATCGCGGTTGCAAAGGAGTGGGGTCAGCCCGGCATTTGTCAGGACTTCTGCTGCGGCGAGCGAAAATTCGCGTCCAAGGAAGCGCGTGTCATAACCCAGAATCACAACGGGTTTGCGCCCATGACTCGGTGAGGCTGGATTTTGAAGCTCGGCTTGAAGATAAAGCGCGATGCCTCGCGTAGCGAGGCGGACATTCTCGAAGGTAAAATCCCGCGCGATCAAACCGCGCCAACCCGAAGTGCCAAACCTGATGGTACTGAGGATCATGTCTCCCGCCTTCTAACGAGCCGTTAAGGCGCTTGCGTCAGCTTTTCCAATCGAAGGCCCGCTTCTTCACCGCATAAATGTATCCGACCAGCAAAATCGCAAGGAACGACACCATGGATCCGAATATCCAGTTTCGGGTTGCCGGGTTCGCAAGCATCTCCTTGTAAACTACCGCCCACGGATAAAGAAACACGACTTCGATATCAAAAAGAATAAACAGCATGGCCACGAGGTAAAACTTGACGGACATGCGAGTGTTTCCCTGGCCGATGGGCAACATGCCGCATTCATAGGCGGTGTCCTTAACGCGATTTCGCTTGCCTCGCGCGCCGAATAGAACAGAAGCAATCAGGGATCCGAATGCAAAGATAACGGCCACCAGCCCAAGCAACAAAACGGGGATGTACTGCTTTATCTGCGCATCGTCCACGGAAGGACCATAGGAATGCACTCGGGGCTTTGCAAGTGGGTTTTGTCTTCAGAAGCTTAAGACGCTTTGTTGGCGGGCTTCTGGTCGGGGCGTTGCTCCGGTGCGCGCCGACGTTCGCTCATCTTGCGGAATTCCTCTTTTAGATGATCCAACTCTTCGTCCGTCAGCTCTTCGAGATTCACCAGGCTCGTTCGCGCGCCTTTCACCCCGCGAAGAAGTTCATCCAGCTTGAGCTGCACCGCTTTCATTTCCCGGTTCTGCGTGTTTTGAATCAGAAACACCATCAGAAAAGTAACCACCGTCGTGCCGGTATTGATTATCAACTGCCACGTGTCCGAAAAGTGAAATAGCGGTCCAGTGCAAAGCCACAGGATTATAACGATGACCGCCAGAAGAAATGCCCAGGGTGTGCCAGCGAGGAGACAGCTCCTGCAGGCTAAATTGTGAAAAAAGTCTCGAAAAGTTGGTCGCGGATGCGAGGACATCTCGATCTGCCGTTCTGAGACTGTCGCTGCGACTTTCATAAACACACTTGTTTTAAAGATTGAACCGGGCGCGTGAACTGGGAAGGAGCTAAAACCCCACTGCGCGACAGAATCACTGCTTACAAAACTCAATGGCTGCAGCATTAATTTGCTAGTATCCCTCTTTCCCGAGGGCATTTCATGCCGCAGCCTATAGCCAATTTGGCACAGCCATGGCGGCTGTCAACGACCGCAGATCAGGGTAGCACAGCTACCAGCCTGTGCCGTTTGGCGACCCGCCGAACGGAACGGCAGGAACGAGCTTATTGATGCGAGTGCGAGACGAAGCGTCGATGCTTTGCTTCATTTCACCCGGCCAGCGGCCGGGCGAAACCGGCGAGTCGCCTGTGCTACCCAATGCTTGGAAATATGCGCGTGAACCGATATACGGACCTATGGCATAGTGCCGACATGGCTACTCCGCCACCGATGCCGTCGCCGCAATTCAGCCCGCTTGAGTTGCAAGACCTTCGCCGGGCGAAGATGCTCCTTGAAAACCCGAAGCTGCCGATCCGGCTGGCCAACCTTCTGGGCACGCCCATCGAAAAGGGCTTCCAGCTTCTCCCCAAGGGCTGGTCTGAAGCGGTGCAAAAAGCGACGCGTTCCGCGCTGATGAAAGCTTTGGCAATCGCTGTCGCTTCGCTTGGGCGCAATCCACGGCGCGTCGGTTCGGAGAAGTTCCATAAATTGCTCGTGGGGGCGTCCGGCGGGCTTGGAGGCGCGTTCGGGCTGCCTTCACTGCCGATCGAATTGCCGATCTCCACGACTTTTATGCTGCGATCCATCGCGGATATCGCACGCAGCGAGGGACACGATTTAAGGACCGCGCCCACCAAGCTGGCCTGTCTGGAGGTTTTCGCACTTGGCGGTCCGTCCAAAAGCGATGATGCAGCCGAGAGTGGTTACTGGGCGATTCGGGCTGCGCTGGCAAAAGCGATTTCCGAAGCTGCGGCGTATGTCGCGCAAAGAACGACTGTTGAGCAGAGCGCGCCCGCGGTCATCCGGTTCGTATCGGCGATTGCTTCCCGCTTCGGCGTCATTGTTTCCGAGCAGATGGCCGCGAAAGCCGTGCCGCTTGTTGGCGCGGCGAGCGGCTCGATCATCAATATTGTTTTCATGGATCATTTTCAGGATATGGCGCGTGGACATTTCATCATCAAACGGCTGGAGAACCGGTACGGCGTCACAGCCGTCAAGGAAGCATACGATCAGTTGGCCGTGCCGATTAACGAGAAGAGGTAAGGCTACAACGCTTGGAAGATTGCTAACCGCGACTGATTAAAGCGGCAGAGGACTGCCGCACTCCAAAAGCTTCGGACATTCATGCGCTTGCGGTCCTCGCGAAGCGTCTTGGAGTGCGGCAGTCCTCTGCCGCTTTGCTTCCGCCGGGACTTTTTCTTACGCAGCCGCTGCTTTCAAACGCGTCAGCAATCCCGAAAACCGATTTTGCGTGCGATTGTTGCGCACGGCCATTGCGAAGGCTTTGCGCTGGCCGATCAGCACGACCAGCTCCTTGCCGCGCGTCACGGCCGTGTAGATCAGATTGCGCTGGAGCAGCAGATACTGCTGCATCGCCAGAGGAATAACCACCACAGGAAACTCGCTGCCCTGCGATTTGTGAATCGTGATCGCGTAAGCCAGCGAAATTTCGTCCAACTCGCCGAAATCGTAAGTCACGTCCCGGTTATCGTAGCGCACGATCAGTTCGCGTTCGGCGAGATCGATCTTCTGAATCTGGCCAATGTCACCGTTGAAGACATCTTTGTCGTAATCATTTTCGGTTTGGATGACCTTGTCGCGAACGCGGAATTGCCAGCCGAATTTTTCAACGATCGCTTGGTCGGCCCGAGCCGGGTTCAACGCATCCTGCAGCGTGACATTCAGTTCGTGAATGCCCAGGGAGCCGCGATTCATCGGGCAAAGCACTTGAATGTCGCGGATTGGATCCATCCGAAACTTCGTGGGAATTCGGGCCTTCACCATTTCAACCAGTGTCTTGACGATCTGCTCCGGCTCGTTGCGCTCGATGAAATAAAAATCCGTATCATCTCCTTTTTCCGGAAGGTCAGGCAGAATGCCGGCATTGATCTGGTGCGCCGAGGTGATGATTCGGCTATTGGCCGCCTGGCGGAAAACCTCCGTCAGCCGCGCTGTCGGGACAATACCGCTTCGGATCAAATCGCCCAGAACAGCGCCGGGTCCGACCGAGGGAAGCTGATCGACATCGCCCACAAGCAGAAGCCCCGCGTTCGATGGCAGCGCGCGAAGAAGCCGGTGCATCAACGGCAGATCAACCATCGAACATTCGTCCACCACCAACAGATCGCACTCGAGCGGATTGCTTTCATTGCGCGCGAACGATCCAGATCCCTGAGCTTCGAGCAAACGGTGAATCGTTTTGGCTTCCAGCCCTGTAGTTTCCGAAAGCCTTTTCGCGGCGCGTCCGGTCGGCGCGCAGAGCAGGCATTTTACTTTCTTCGCGCGGAGAATCTTCAGGACCGCGTTCACCAGGGTTGTTTTTCCAACACCAGGGCCGCCGGTGATGATCAATGCGCGCGATGTGAGCGCAGTCTTTAGCGCCTGCTGCTGGCTCGGTGCGAGATGCTTGCTTGTTTTTTGCTGTACCCATTCGACCGCCTTGTCCACGTCCATCGGCGGATAGTTGGGACGGGATGCGGAGACAGCTTGGATGATAGCGGCTAGTCCTTCTTCCGCTTTCTTAAGGTGTGGAAGAAAAACGAATTGCTCGTCATTGAGCCGATCCGACGCGACATCGCCGACTGCGAGGCTGCGCTCGAAAGCGCGATCGATGTTTTCATCCTTAACTGACAGTAATTTCGAAGCCTCTTCCTTCAGAATGGAAACCGGCAGCGCGCAATGGCCTTCTCCCGTGGCTTCCAAGAGAACATGGAGAAGCCCGGCGCACGCGCGGACCAGCGAATCGTGCGCAATGCCGAGCCGCTGCGCAATCTGGTCGGCGCTTTTGAAGCCGATGCCATGAATTTCGCGGGCGAGCAGGTAGGGATTGCTCCGCAATCGCTCGATGGCCGACTCGCCGTAAGTCTTATAAATGCGCACCGCGCGGCTCGTGCTCACGCCATGCGAATGAAGGAACACCATGATATCGCGGATGATCTTTTGGTCGCCCCACGCCGCTTTGATTTTGAAGCGACGCATTGGCCCGATTCCCGCAACCTCCTCCAGCCGGCCCGATTCCTTTTCGATCACGTCAAAAATCTTATCGCCGAATTTCCCAACGAGCTTTTTTGCGTAGATCGGACCGATGCCTTTGACCATGCCGCTGCCCAGGTATTTTTCGATGCCTTCGAGAGTCGTAGGCGGCGTGCTTTTGATGATCTCGGCGCGGAATTGGCGGCCAAATTCGCGGTCCTGCACCCAGCGGCCTTCAGCGTTGAGCCATTCGCCTGCGCTCACCGCCGGCAGCGAGCCCACCACCGTGATCACCTCCCGAAAGCCTTTGCTTTTGACCTTCAAGACGGCGAATCCGTTCTCCTCGTTGTAAAACGTGACACGCTCCACCAGCCCCGAAAGGCTTTCGACTTGGCTCTGTGCCGGGCCGCTTTGCACGCAAGGAAATGATGCGAAGACCGATCCCCGAAAACAAGGGCGCAAACGGCTTTCGTTCTTATCCGCGCAATCCGCGGTTAAAAATCCGGAAGAAGTTGACCGCGGATTCGCAGATACGCTAATGAACAACTGCCGGTCAGTGCAGTAAGACCGCAGTAAATCGCCTGAGTTCCGGCTGGTGTACACAGGCCGAGAACAGAAACGGCTCTGCCAGTTCACGGGAAGTCCTCTTGGCGCAAGATTGTTTGCATATCTCGAAGAGTTTTTCGCTCGCAGATTTCCCGTCTGGCTGGTTCAATAGCGATACCCAGTATGGAAGCATCGCGAACAGCCGTAGGCACAGTTTTTGCCACGACGCATTGGAGCGTGGTACTCAGTGCGGCGGATGCGTCAGCGCCCGGTGCCCAAGAGGCTTTGGAAAAACTCTGCCGCATCTATTGGTATCCGCTTTATCTCTACGTACGGCAACGGGGTCATGAGCAGCACGATGCGCAGGACCTGACACAGGAATTCTTCCTCCGGCTGCTCGAGAAGCAATATCTAGCGCAAGTGGATCCGTGCAGAGGCAAATTCCGCTCATTCCTCATAGTCGCAGTCAATCATTTCCTCGCCAATCAATGGGACCGAGCCAAAGCGGCCAAGCGTGGCGGGCGTATCACATTTGTCTCGTTCGACGAGGCTTTGGCGGAACAGCGCTATGCAATAGAAGCAGCAACCGATGCTTCGCCTGAAAAAACCTTTGAGCGGCGCTGGGCAGTGACCTTGCTCGGCCAAGTGCTCGTCCGCCTGCGCGATGAGTTTGCGCAGGCCGGCAAGATACAACAGTTCGAAAGTCTGAAAATATTCCTCAGCGGGGAGAAGCCATCGGTCTCGTACGCCGAACTGGCGGCGCGTTTGCAAACCACCGAAGCGGCTTTGAAGATGGCAGTGCTGCGGATGCGCCAGCGTTGCGGAGAATTATTGCGGGAGGAGATTGCCACCACTGTAGCAGACCCGCAGCAGGTCGAAGAGGAAATCCGCTGCCTGTTTGCGATCATGGGCGCATGAGGCGCGGTTGAGTTGTTACTTTCGGCGCCGTTTTCTTCTGTATCGATGTGGAAGCAATATCTGGATAAGCGTCCATGAACGACGTCCGCACGTGCGAGCAATGTGGCGCGGTGCTGGATTCCCGCGCGCCGGAGGGACTCTGTCCGCGTTGCGTGCTGGCCACGGTCGCCCGCGACGCGATCGAGGCCGTCCCTTCGACCCATTCCGTTGATTCCGCGCTGCCTCTTCCGCAGTCCAAGCGTTTTGGCGACTACGAACTGCAGGAAGAAATTGCTCGCGGCGGCATGGGCGTCGTCTATAAGGCGCGGCAAATCAGTTTAGACCGCACGGTAGCTGTCAAAATGATTCTTTTTGGCTCCTTTGCGAGTGAAGCTTCTGTGCAGCGGCCCTACTTCTCGATGGATTATATCGAAGGCCAAAGTTTGACCGTACTCGTGCGCGACAATCCGCTGTCGGCCACCCGCGCTGCCGAATGTGTCAAGATGATCGCGGAAGCCATTCACTACGCGCATCAGCGCGGCATCCTGCATCGCGACCTCAAGCCCTCCAACGTGCTGATCGACGCAGGCCTCCGGCCGCACATCACTGACTTCGGTCTGGCCAAAAATCTGAAAGGGCACTCCGAATTGACGCTGACCGGTCAAGCCTTGGGCTCTCCCTGTTACATTCCGCCTGAGCAAGCTGCCGGTCGGCACGTTGATGTCGGGCCGCACAGCGATGTCTACTCAATGGGAGCCATTCTTTATCATCTGCTCACCGGGCGCCCGCCGTTCGTTGCTGAGACCGTGACGGAGACGTTGCAGCAAGTGGTGAGCAGCGAACCCGCCGCGCCGCGTCTGCTCAATCCGCGCGTGCCGCGTGACCTGCAAACGATCTGCTTGAAGTGCCTGAGCAAGGAACCGCATCGCCGCTACCACTCGGCGGAAGCATTAGGGCAAGATTTGCGAAGGTGGCTGGCGGATGAGCCAATTGTCGCGCGTCCCATTGGAAGCATTGGCGGGTGTTGGCGCTGGTGTCGGCGCAAGCCGGTCCTCGCCGGACTCGCGGGGTCGAGTGCGGTGCTTCTGCTGGCCGTGCTCATAGGCTCCTCGGTGGCCACGTTGCGCATCAGTCGCGAACGCCAGCGCGCTGAGCAGAATGCGAAAAATGAAAAACAACAGCGCGGGCGCGCGGACTTAAGCGCCGCGGAGAGCCGCACGCGGCTGGTGCGCCAATACGTGGGCAACGGTAATCGCCTCGTGGACGAAGGTGACCTGCTCGGCGCGTTGCCGTGGTTTGCCGAGGCCCTGAACGAGGAACAGAACAATCCCGCCCGCGCAGACATTCATCGCCTACGTTTGGCTTTGACCATTCGACAATGCCCTATGCTGGTTCAAGTTTACTTTGGCCACCGGCAAACCGTGAACTACGCTGAGTTCAGCCCTGATGGTAAGTGGGTCGTCAGCGCCAGCGAGGATAAGACGGCGCAAATCTGGGACGCCACCACCGGCGAACTCGTCAACGGTAACATCAAGGATACCACCCCTATGCTGCATGCGGAATTCAGCCCTGACGGACGCTGGATTGTCACTGCCAGTCACAAAAGTGCGCGCGTGTGGAACGCTGCTACCGGCGAACCCCGCACGACCAACATGATGCACAGCCAGCGCGTGAATCACGCCGAGTTCAGCCGCGACGGCTTGCGAGTTCTCACCGTCAGCCAGGATGGGACTGCAAGAGTCTGGGACGCCACGACTGGCAAGCCGCTCGCTCCGCCGTTATTGCATACAACTAACGTTACGCATGGTTCCTTCAGCGCTGACGGACGCCTCGTGGCCACGGCCTGCCAGGACGAAACAGTGCGAATTTGGAATGCTGCCACAGGCGAGCCCCGCACTCCGCCCCTGCGGCTGGGCGCCTATGTGTATGTGGCTCAATTCAGCCCAGATGGCCGCCAATTGCTCACGGCCGCCGCTAACGGCACTGTGTGGGATGTTGCCACCTGTAAAACCATCGCTGTCTTGCGCCATCGCGAGCGTTTAACGGACGCTGCGTTCAGCCCGGACGGTCGCCAGATCGTTACTACTTCCTTCGATCAGACCGCACGGGTGTGGGACGCTGCCACAGGCGTCCCGGTCACGCTACCAATGCGCCACAGCCACACAGTTCTCTGTGCTTCATTCAGTCCAGACGCTCGCCTCGTGGCCACTGCCTGTGAGGACGGAACAGTGCGAATTTGGGACGCGACGACAGGAGAATTGGTGGAGGGCATTATCCGGCACAGCCGTCAACGCAATATCGTGAGGTTCAGTTCTGATGGCCGTCGCATTGTTACGGCTGGTGACAGTGGGACGCAACGGATTTGGGATTTAAGTGGTCATAAACAGCCGGTTCGCTTGGAGCATCCGCCAGTTGTTTATGATGCTGCGTTCAGTCCCGACGGTCGCGTTGGGATTACCTTGGGATTCGATGATACGGCTCGTCTTTGGGATTTGGCGACCGGCGAGCAACTGACTTCGCTAAACCTGGCTTCCGTGCGCTGTGATCAGTTCAGCAGTGACTCGCGTCGCGTGGTCCTGGGGAAAAATGATGGTCTGGCGGAAGTTTGGGATTGGGGGACTGGCCAGCGGTCGTCGCATTCCATGCGGCACAGTGGTCCCGTGAACCATGTCGAGTTCAGTCCGAATGGCCAACGGCTGGTCACGGCCAGTGGCGACGCTTCCGCGTGCGTGTGGGACATGGCTTCGGGCAGGCGCATTTGCCAAGTCCGACAGGCCGGCCCGATAGCTTACGCGTCGTTTACACCGGACGGAAAGCACCTAGTGACCGCAACTCTAAACAGCCCACTGCGTCCTTTAGGATACGAAGAATTCGGCGACCGCCGGGAAGGTAGGTATGCGAGCCTTTGCGTGGTCCAGCAATGGGATGCCGAGACGGGCAAACCGACGACAGCTCCCTTGCAAGTGAAGCATCCCGTATCGCATGCGGTCTTCACGTCCGACCGGCGTTGGTTGGTGACGAGCTCGGAAGCGAATTACGAGGATCAAACTCAAGTCAGAGACGTGGTCACGGGGCAAAGAGTAGGAAGGCCGCTCCAGCAAAGCGTAGGCATCAGGTACGCTTGCTTCAGCCAGGACAGTAGATGGGTAGTCACCTCGGGCGGAGACTTCACGGCGCGGCTATGGGACGCCGCTACCGGGCAGCCAGTGACCCCCGCACTTAACCACCGACAGTGGGTCTATCACGCAGCGTTTTCCTCGGACGGCCGTCTCATTGCGACCGGCAGTGTCGACGGTAGCGCGCGCGTTTGGGACGCGGCCACAGGGGAACCGATCGGGCCGCTACTGAAACATGGGGCGGCGGTGGAGCGCATTTTCTTCACTCCGCAGGCAGACCGGCTGCTGACGGCTACGAGCGACGGGACAGCGCATGTCTGGGATTTGCCAAAGGAAGCGCGCCCTTTAGGAGATGATATCCTTATGGCCCGATTATTGGCCAACCGAGAGGTCGCTGAGACCGGTACCCTCGTGCTCCGCACGGGAACGAACCTCGAAGCGGGCTTTTATAGGTTGCGCGCCAAATATCCAGCCGATTTTAGGGCTTTCTCGAAATAAATTCGCGCTTGGCAGCAGCATCGGTCAAACGCCTTAAAATTCCGCGTTACTTCTCCCCATGCTTTCTTCTTTAGGGAGTAGCAGCAACTTCAGCAGTTATGAAAGCGCTAAATTTTCATAAGGCTCACTTCGCGGTGGGCAGATTCGTCCTCGCCTTCCTCATCCACACGCTCCCGAACCTAAGGAGGCGTCAAAGAGTAGCCATCATTATATTTGCACTCGCAACAGCGACCAAGCTTCAGTCAGCGCAATCTGCCACTGACCTGTGGGATGTTAGCAAAGGGGTTGTCGTCACGGCATATAGTCCGCTGCATGGGGCTGACGGCACGCCTCACGCGTACGATCCACGCGATATATTCGGCGGCCACTTTGGCGCCTTTATACCTGAAAGCGGCAACACCATTTTCGCAGACGGATTCCCTGATGGCTTTGTCCACTATGTTGAGTGGCGAACGCCGCTGCCGGTAACACTCCGGTCTTTCAACTTGTTCGCTGTAGGTGATGTTCAC
>Ga0066710_100004163_pt1 | contig 12678 bp, 11 predicted proteins | sample GraSoiAngelo_159_FD_79666 | JGI IMG/M metagenome (GOLD analysis project Ga0066710, IMG submission 79666) | Grasslands soil microbial communities from the Angelo Coastal Reserve, California, USA - 14_1009_16_40cm | ecosystem: Environmental > Terrestrial > Soil > Grasslands | place: USA...
AGCGCGAAGAGGGGAAGCTGGAGCGCTGGATCTACCGGATCACCGTGAACGCCGTGCGCGACCTGAGGCGCCGGCGCGTGCTGCGGCTGCCGCTCGAGCTGTTTGTGGCGGCGGTCCGGCCGCGCGACCCGGTCGTGCGCGCCGAGGTGCAGAGCCGCCTGCTCCGCGGCCTCGGCCGCCTGTCGTTTCGCGAGCGGGCGGCCTTCATCCTGACGCAGCTCGAGGAACTGGAGACGTCCGAGGTGGCCGAGATCCTCGGTTGCAGGCCGGTCACGGTGCGCGGACACGTGCACAGTGCGCGCGCGAAGCTGCGCCGCTCGTTCCGCGACTTGAAGGAGTACGCATGGACCGTCTTGTGAAGGGGTCGTGGGACGAACCGGAGATCCCCGACGCGCTCTACCTTCGGGCCCGCCGGCTCGCCTGGGACCGTATCCGGACGCCCGGGCCCGCCGGCCCGCGCAGGCTTCGCTGGGCGGGCGCCGCCCTGGTCCCGGCCGCGGCGCTCATGGCCTGGCTCGCCCTGCGCGGGCGGGTCGCGGAGGTGCCGCCCCCACCGAGTGTTGCTTTCGCGCCGGAGGTGCGCGTGCCGCCGACCCTGGGACCCGCCCGGCACAAGGGCCTTCTGCCTGCCGGGACTACGGCCCGGCGGTCGGCGAGCGCCACGCCCCGGCGCCCGGGCCATGACCGGCTCGTCGTGAACCTCGTGTTGCCCGAAAGCGGCGTCCGGATGATCTGGGTCCTGGACAGCGACTTCAGGCTTGATGGAGGAAACCAATGAGAAAGCGCTGCATTCTTGTTGCGCTCGCCTTGCTTGCTGCCGCAATACCCACCGCCCGGGCGCAGGAGCGGGAAGAAATGGTCCCGAAACTCTACCCGGTCAAGTGGCGCAGCCCCGAAGAGATCGCCCATCTGCTCGACGGCTTTGCGCCGCGCATCTTCGCGAGCTCGCTCAACACTGTCACGGTGATTGCGAAGGAAAAAAGCCACGCGGCCATCGCCGAGCTGATCCGCAAGTATGACGTTCCGGCGAAGGTGATCGAGTTTCAGTTCTACCTGATCAGGGCGAGCGGCGGCGGGGAGGGAATCAGAGACGGCGTTCCGGAGAAGATCCGCCGGGTCATCAGCGACATCGCTTCCCTGACCCGATACCGGAGCTTCGAGATACTCGACTCCCCGGCGGTCCGCGCCACCGAGGGGCGGGAGGTCAGCGTCTCGGGAAAGGGCGTCTATTTCTACACGCTGCGGATCGGTGGGAGGGGGCCGTCCGTGGTTGCCACGGAGGAGAAGAAGCGTCAGATCCACGTGGACGACTTCGGAATCAATTTCGCGATTCCGATCAGCAGCGACCCCAAGGCCATGTTTAGGGACGTCGGCGTCAAGACCTCTTTCAGCATGGAGGACGGCGAGACCCTGGTGGTGGGAGCCTCTCAGGTCCGGGAGGACCCGAAGGAGCCAGGTTCCGCGATCATCACCGTGCTCACAGGAAAGATCGTGGGCTGAGGTCAACCTCGAAACGGGACTTCGTGGTACTCGAGCGCCCACTCCTGCATGTAGCGCACCCGGTTCGGCGTGATGCGGTAGACGATCAGCTCGGGGTTGTCGATCGAGCCCAGATACTGCCGGAGCAGCGGGTTCGTTTGCCAGATCTCCTCGAGCAGGGGGCGGTCGGTGAGCACTTCCGCCGTGCCGGTGAGGCGGACGTGGTTGTGTTCCGGGTCCATGTAGCACAGCTCGACCTTAGGGTTGGCCGCGATCTCGCCCGTCTTGTGATAGCCGCGCAGGTTCGCGACGTAGACGGTGAAGCCGTCGGTGCGGACCGGCGACACGGGTCGGACGCGCGGCTGATCGCCGTCGACGGTCGAGAGATACGGGAAACGGTCGGCCGCGATCACGCCTCGGGCGAGCGCGAGGAGGTCGTCTCCGGAAATCGGTTTGGGTGTCGGTTTGGTCATAGGCTGTACATACCACATCATCACTGGACAATCGGAAACGGAATCAGCCGCCGGCGCGCATCGACCGGGCGGAGCGTAACGGTTGCGATCCGAAGATAGTTGCGCGCGCGTGCCGTGTCGCCCGCGTCCCGGAACCCGTCGGCGTCGTAAACGTACAGCAGCTTTTCCTGCCCGAGCTCGACCGCGTCCGGATACGAGCCGCCGTAGCCCGCAAACACGATCGTGTTGTGAGACCAGGAGCGGCCGCCGTCGCGGCTGAACATCAGGCGCCGTTCCCGGCGGTTCCCGTCGTACTCCTTCACCCCGTAAGCGCAGGCCAGGAGCGCGCTACGGAGTACGATGAGGCGAGCATCGACGCCGGTGAGTCCGGTGGAGACGGGCTTCGTCCAGCCGCGGCCGCCGTCGCGTGAGCGGGCAATGTACATCGGATCGTGCGTGTAGCCCGTCCGCATGATGCAGACGAGCTCGCCGTCGGGAAGCCGGGCGAGCGCCGGCTCGCAGAACCCCTCCTGACCGACCTCCGGATCGTACGCGATCGTGTTCACGAGCGACCAGCTCGCGCCCCGATCTTTCGACTCGACCAGCAGCGTGCGGTACTTGTTGAAGCCCTCGACCCGCTTGAAGCCGGAGATGGGAACCTTGTCTCCCTCGAAGTAGCCGTACATCGTCGCCACGAGGCGGCCGCCGGGAAGCTCCAGCAGTGAGCGCCAGAAGAGCGGGCCTCCAAAGGTCGTCTTCATATCGTCCCCCGTCCCGCCCGCGCCTCCTGGAATGGAGACGGGCGTGTCCAGAGGGCCTTCCCAGGTCTTCCACTGATCGCGGGAGAGCCAGCGCGGATACAGAAACTTGCCGGGCGCTACCTTGCGGATGTCCTTGACGTAACCGAGGGCCAGCACCGTTCCGTCGGAGAGCACCCCGAGGCAGGCGCTGTCGCCGGGCCAGCCGGTGCGCGACCAGCTCTTCCCCTGGTCGGTGGAGAGAAGCCCGTACTCTCCACCCGACGGCTCGCGGTACATGTTGACGATGGCGCCGCTCGAAAGCCGGACCATCCACGTGCCGCTGCCGGCCGGAGCCGAATGCACGGTGCGCGGCTCCGATACCAGCACTTCGAATGCCTGGCCGCCGGACTGCGCGAAGACGTAGAGCCCCGCGCCGCCGATCAGAGCGATCCCGAGCCGAATCCCGATCCGCGTCACTTCATCACCTCCATGGATCACTGGACAGGATACAGAAACTTCCCGCGCGCTACCTTGCGGACGTTCTTGACGTAACCCAGGGCCAGCACCGTTCCGTCGGAAAGCACCCCGAGGTAGGCGCTGTCGCCGGGCCAGCCGGCGCGAGACCAGCTCTTCCCATGGTCCGTGGAAAGGAGGCCGTACTGCTCCGCCCCTCCACTCTCACGGTACATGTTGACGATGGCGCCGCTCGCAAGCCGGAGCATCCAGGTGCCGCCGCCGACCGGCGCCGCATGAACGGTGCGCGGCTCCGATAGCAGCACTTCGAAAGCCTGGTCGCGGGGCTGCACGAAGGCGTGGAGCCCCGCGCCTGCGATGAGCGCGAGGACAGCGTGCCGCCGGCGTCTGCCGAAGCGCCCCGAGAAGCCGCCGTCAGGAGATCCAGTCGCGGATGACATGCCCGCCCACTCCGGTGAGGCGCGCATCCAGCGCCTGAAACCGGTGCGTGAGCTTGAGGTGGTCGAGACCGAACAGGCGAAGCAAGGTCGCCTGGAAGTCGTTCACGTGGACCGGGTCCCTCGTGATCGTCCAGCCGATCTCGTCGGTCTCGCCGTAGGTCGTGCCGCCGCGGACGCCGCCGCCGGCCATCCAGATCGTGAAAGCGGAAGGATGATGGTCGCGACCGGTGACCTTGGCGTAGCCCTGGCGGTTCTCGCCGAGGGGCGTACGTCCGAACTCGCCCGCCCAGACCACGAGAGTCGATTCGAGCAGTCCGCGCTGCTTGAGGTCCTGGATCAGCGCGGCGACCGGCTGGTCGGCCATCCCGCAGTTTTGCGTCAGCTCGGCATCGAGGTTCGAATGGTGGTCCCACGACGCATGGAACAGGCTGACGAATCGGACGCCCCGCTCCACCAGTCGGCGCGCCAGCAGGCAATTCGTGGCAAAGGCGTTGTATTGACCCGGGCCCCCGCCGCGCTGGGGACCGGCGATGGGGGGATCGGGGCGTCCGACGCCGTAGGCTTCGAGCGTCGACCGGCTCTCGCCCGCGAGGTCGGCCAGCTCCGGCGCCGCCGCCTGCATCCGGAAGGCCAGCTCGTAACTGGCGAGTCGGCTGGCGATCTCGGGGTCGTGCACCTGGCGGTAGCGGGCGTCATTCATCTCCCGGAGAGCGTCCAGGCCGCGCCGCTGCAGCTCCGGCGGCAGGCCCGGCGGGTTCGTGAGATTCAGCACCGGCTCTCCCTGGCTGCGGAAAACCACGCCGGCGTAGACCGAAGGCAGGAAGCCGCTCTGCCAGAGGGAGGCGCCGCCGCTCGTCCCGCGCCCCGCCGAAAGGACGACGTATCCGGGCAGGTTCTGCGACTCGCTCCCCAGCCCGTACGTGAGCCAGGCTCCGGCCGTCGGCAGGCCGAAGAAGGGACGCCCGCAATGAAGGACGAGCTGCGCCGGGTGATGGTTGAACTGATCGGTGTGCATCGAGCGGACCATCAGGAGGTCGTCGGCGCACCGCGCCAGGTTCGGCAGGAGGTCGCTGAACTCCATCCCGGATTGGCCGTGCTTGGCGAACGTCCGCCGGCTTCCAAGCAGGACCGCCGACTCCTTCTTGATGAACGCGAACCGGACGTTCTTGGTCAGCGACTCGGGGAGCGGCTTCCCGTCGAGCGCATTGAGCTTGGGCTTGGGGTCGAACAGGTCGATCTGGCTCGGACCCCCTTCGAGGAAGATGAAGATGCAGGCCCGCGCCGTCGCGGGGAAATGCGGCGGCTTCGGAGCCAGCGGATTGACGGCCGGCGCGTCGTCTGCGGCGAGGAGCTGCGCGAGTGCGGCCATGCCCAGCCCGGATCCACCCACACCGAGGAAGTAGCGCCGCGTCATCTCCCGTACGCGCTCGCACACCAGCTCGCGTTCCTGCATCGCGGTCATTCCCTCGTGATGAACTCGTCCAGATTCAGGACCACCCGCACGGCGGCGATCCACGCGGCGGCCTCTTCGGCCGGAACAGTCGGCGGCGCGTGCCGGCCGAGGAGGCTCTTCGCTTCGTCGCGATGTGCGGCGTAGTATCGGCGGGCCGTATCGAGAACGCCCCGGAGGGAAGCGATCTCCCGTTCGGTCGCAGGTCGCGAAACGCAGACGCGCATCGCATGGCCGAGGCGCGCGGCGTCGTCCCCAGAGCGCGCGAGCAGACGGCACGCCAGCGCCTGGGCGGCCTCGACGTGCGTCTCGTTGTTCAGGAGCATCAGCGCCTGCAGCGGCGTGTTCGACACCGTGCGGGCGACGCACGACACGTTTGCATCCGGCGAGTCGAAAGTCATTAAGTTCGGGTGGGGGATCGTCCGCTTGAAGAAGGTGTACATGCCGCGCCGGTAGCGGTCTTCGCCGTCGCTGTTCTTCCACGTGAAGCTGTTCGCGTAACTGAGCTTCGCCAGGTCCTCAGGCATGGGAGGGAAGACGCTGGGGCCGCCGATCCTGCGCGCGAGAAGGCCGCTCGCGGCGAGCTGAAGGTCGCGCACGATCTCGCTCTCGACCCTGATGCGGTTCTGGCGGGCGAGCAGCCGATTCTCCGGATCGACTTCGACCAGCTCGGGCCGGTAGCCCGACGCTTGACGGTAGGTCGATGACGTGACGATCGACCGGATCAGAGCCTTGCGGCTCCAGCCGAGCTCGTTTCGGAACTGGCCCGCCAGCCAGTCGAGGAGCTCGGGATGGGTCGGACGCTCCCCGCGCAGGCCGAAGTCGTCCAGCGACCGAACAAGTCCGCGGCGGAAGAGAAGATTCCAGACGTGGTTGACCGCAACCCGCGCCGTGAGAGGGTTTTCGGGAGAGACGAGCCAGCGGGCCAGGTCGAGCCGGTTGAGGTTGCCCGAGTGCGTGGGCAGCGAACCGAGGATCGCCGGGATTCCCGGCTCGACCTCCTGACGGGGAGAGAGAAAATCGCCCCGGTCCAGCACGTGGGTCTTCCGCGCCAGGAGGGGCGTTCCGATGGTCCGGACCTCCATCGTGCGGGCGCCATGTTCCTTCAGGAGCGCCGCGATTTCCTGCCGGAGGGCGCGGGCGCGCTCGTCTCGGACAACTTCAGAAACGTAGTAGTCCAGGAGCCTGCGCCGCGTCTGGGCCACGCGCTTCTCCGGATACATCTCGAGGCCGTCGGCCACGTCCTTGGCTGGAATATGGAGGCCCCGCGAGTTGCCGGTCAAAGCAGCCAGGTGGAAGCGGCCGAGCGCGCGCCCTTCGCCGAACTGCTGGTCGAGCACGATGCGGAGCCGCGCGGAACCGTCCAGCCGCAGCGGCGCGCGCGTGCGGAACTGGATCCAGTGCGGCTGCCCGAGCTTGCCTCCGACCGCCCAGCCCGACCTGCCGCCGTCTTTCCCCGACAGGACCGCTTCCGCTTCGAATCCGCGCTCCGCGTAGTCGGCCTGCGCGCGGTGAAGCTCCACAGGTTCGTCAGCCGCTCCCTCGTGGACCACGTACGCACGGAAGCCCGTCAGCACGAAGCCGCCGTCGGGCCCGCGCCCGGGCCCCCGCGCGGGAAGCGCCTCGTCCGGCAGCACCCAGAGCTTGAAGCCCGTGACCTCGGGCGCCGCAGCACGCGCCGTCAATGTGTACCGATCGCGCTCCGGGCCCGCCCGCACGCAGAGATCCGAGCCGAGCCTGTCCGCGGTCCCGACACCCGCCGCCGACGCAAGCTCGAGCACTTCGAGGGGCTCCTCGGCGAGGGGCGTGCTCGGAGTGGCCATGATGCGGCGATGCTCGTCGGCCTCCCACGCGAGGAGGCCGGGCGCGAGCTCGGCATAGCGGGCAGTGAGGGCCCTCTGCAGCGACGCCAGCCGCCGGTCCAGCTCCGGCGCCTTGGCCCCCGTCGGGACCTCCGTTAAGACCTCGTCCGCGTCGTTGAAGAAGGCGAAGAGCCGATAGTAGTCTGCCTGCGGGAGCGGGTCGTACTTGTGGTCGTGGCAGCGGGCGCACCCGACGGTCAAGCCGAGCCAGGCCGTACCGAGCGTCGCCGTGCGGTCGATCACGGCATTTACCCGGAATTCCTCCTGGTCCACGCCCCCTTCTTCGTTGGTCAGGGTCTGGCGGTTGAACGCGGTCCCGATCATCGACCGGGAGGTTGCGTCCGGGAGCAAGTCGCCGGCGACCTGCTCAACCGTGAAGCGATCGAAGGGGAGGTCGCGGTTGATGGCGTCGATCACCCAGTCCCGGTAGACGTAGGCGTCGGGCCGGGCTCGGTCTTTCTCGTACCCGTCCGAGTCCGCGTAGCGGGCCAGGTCGAGCCAGTGGCGGCCCCAGCGCTCCCCGAAGTGGGGCGAGGCGAGCAGCCGGTCCACCAGTCGCTCGTACGCGTCAGGCCGGGCGTCGCCCGCGAAGGCGTCGACTTCCTCGACCGGAGGAGGAAGCCCGAGCAGGTCGTAGTAGAGCCGACGGATGAGGGTGTACCGGTCCGCCTCGGGCGACGGCGCGATTCCCTTAGCCTCGAGCTTCACCAGGATGAAGCGATCGATGTCGTTGCGTACCCGGGCCGACGCGCGCGGGGCGGGCGGGTCGACCTTCCGCACGGGCTCGAACGCCCAGTGCCGCGGCCACACGACCCCCTCGGCAACCCAGCGGCGCAGGGTCTCGATTGCGCGCGGCTCGAGCGGCTCCCTCGCCATGGGCATGCGCACGGCGGGATCGGTCGAGCGGACGCGCCGAAGCAGCTCGCTCGCATCGGGGTCTCCGGGAACGATGGCGGGACGGCCCTTCTTCGTCGGGGCGAGCGCGGCGTCGCGGTCGGTGAGCTTCAGACCTCCGGCCGCGCGGCCCGCGGAGTGGCAGCCGAGGCAGTTCTCGGCCAGGATCGGCCGCACGTCCCGCTCGAAGTCGATGGGCGCTTGCGCCCCACCCTGCCGCTGGCCACCGGGGACCCGCGGCACGGCTACCAGCAGGATGACGGCCAGGCCAGCAGCGGTGGGACCAGTTCGGCGCACAGGTTTTGCTCGTCTCAAGTTTCCACGGGTGCGTCGCAGGGGGACAACGCGGACCTTTCCACGATATCATCGATCGTCGCCGAAAGGCAATTTGAGAACGCGGCAGTTCACCGATTTCGCTATACTCGGACGGAATGAACAGACTGACGAGACGCCGCTTCCTGCAAGCGGCCGCGGCCGTGCCGGTCGCCTCCTGGCTGGCCCGCTACCACGTTTTGGCCGCGTCCGAAAAAGGGAAGGTCAAGATCCGCGACCTGCGGGCGATGGTCTTTCAAGGACCCGAAAGAAACTACACGCTGGTCCGGATCGATACCGATGCCGGCATTTGGGGATTCGGGGAAGCCTACGGCAGCCCGGGCGTCGGGGTGCGGGAGCAGGTGCTGGCGCTCCGGCCGAACCTGATCGGGAAGGACCCGCTCGAAATCGACGCCCTCTACACCGGTCTCGGCACGCGGACCGACGGTTCGGCGCACGCGCTGATGCGCGCGGCCAGCGGCATCGAAATGGCCCTGTGGGACGTGGCCGGAAAGATCCTGAGCCAGCCCGCCTCGGTCCTGCTCGGCGGACGCTTCCGAGAAAGGGTGCGCGTGTACGACCATGCCGCGCCGCACAACATGTGGGACAAGGCATCCTGCAAGGAATGGGTAGAGCGCGTAAAGGCGAACCCGAGCGGCTTCACCTGCCACAAGTTCGGCCTCCGTCACACGACCCCGGCCGACGATCCCGGAAGGGACCTGGCCAACCGCATGCTTTCTTCCAAGGAGCTGAGGCTCGTCCGGCAGGGATTCGAGAACTGCAGGGAAGCCATCGGGTTTGACCACGACATCATGGCGCACTGCCACTGGGAGTACGATCTGCGGACCGCGATCCAGTACGCCGAGGCGATCGAGTCGATACATCCGGTGTGGCTGGAGGACCCGCTCCCGGTGCACTACTCGGAGAGCTGGCGGCAGCTCTCCGCCGCCTCGCGTGTGCCGATCTGCACCGGCGAGAACTGGATGAGGCGGGCCGAGGCGTTGCCGTTCGTGATCAACCGCGGCTGCGACATCCTGCACCCCGACCTGCGCAACTCGGGCGGGTTCCTCGAGACGAAGCGGATGGCGGACCTAGCGGATCTGTTCTCGCTGACGATGGCCAACCACAACACCGGCAGTATGGTCCACACCATGGCCACCGTACAGTTCGCCGCGTCGATCCGTGACTACGTCGCTTGCGAGACGATCATCGGGCAGGGAGGATGGATGGATGACGTCGTCAGCCACGACCGTCCGATCGTCAGGCACGGATTCATAGACGTGCCGAGCAAGCCCGGTCTCGGAATCGAGCTGAACCTCGACGTGGTCAAGGCGCACCTCGCTGCGGGCGAGGTGTGGTGGGGATAGTTGACGACAGGCCTTGGAACGAAGGAATTCCGGTTGAAAAGGGCGGCTCGAGACGACTACTCTGAAGCGACGAAATCCCATGCGCGCGCGACTCCTACTCGGCGGTATCGCTCTCCTTTCTTTGCCGGGCGCGCTCGCTGAGGCGCAGAAGACGGTCTACGAGCTGGCCGGCACCCTGACCTCCAATGAGCCCCGGCCGTTTCGCGACGGACTCCCGAGGATCTCGCTGCACTCGATGAACTCCCCGTTCGCCAGCCGCGCGACCGCGGACATGAAGGGAAAGTTCAAGTTCAAGAAGCTCCCGCCCGGGACCTACGTCGTGATGGTGTCGGTGCCGCGCTCGAGGCCGCTGCGAAAGACCGTCGAGGTCGGGCCGAGCTTCGCCGATTCCAAGGGACGGGTCGCCACGACGATCCCCTACGAGCGGAAGCGCGTCCCGGGCCGCACGTACGCGGTTTCCACCGCGCAGCTCGCCATACCCGACAGCGCCCGGCTCGAGTTCATGAAGGGGCAGGAGTACCTGGCGAAACGCGACGTCCGGCGCGCCCGCGCGGCCTTCCAGAACGCCGTCGAGATGGCCCCCCAGTTCGCAGGCGCCTGGAACAGCCTGGGAAGGATCGCACTCCAGTCCGCGCAGTACGAAGAGGCGGCGAATGCATTCCGCGAGGCGCTCAAGCAGAATCCCGCCTACTACGGGGCGCTGGTCAACCTGGGCGGAGCCTTGCTCGCGCACGGCAAGCTCGAGGAGGCGCTCGCCGTCAATCAGCGCGCCGCCCGGGCCCGGCCCGAGGACCCGCTCGCGCAGACCCAGCTCGGCCACAGCTATTTTTTCCTGGGGCGGCTGGAGGAAGCCGAGAAGTGCCTCAAGGAAGCCGAGAAGATCGAGCCCGAGCATTTCGCGTTTCCGCAGCTCCTGCTCGCCGAGATCTACATCCAGAGACAGGACCTTTCCGCCGCCGTGCGCGAGCTCGAGGACTTCCTGAGGCGTCACCCCGACTCGACGCCGGCGCCCGAGGCGCGCAAGGCGCTCGAGATGGCGCGCCAGCAGATGGCCGCGCAGAAGCCCGGCTCCTGAGTACTTGTGGTCAGCGGCTCCGGCGTATGTGATCCGAAACCCAGTAGGCAAGCGCCTGGATCGTGAGCGACGGGTTCGCGCCGCCGGGATTGGGGAGGATGCTGCCGTCGGCGATGTAGACGTTTGGGACGCCGTGGACCCGGCCGGTGCGGTCGACCACCGAGGAAGCAGGATCGTTTCCCATGCGGCAGCTCCCGAGCTGGTGGGTCGAGATGCCGTGTCGCCCGCCGCGCTCAAGGTATGGTCTCACGACCTCGGTCGCCCCCGCCGCGCGCAGCAGCTCTTCACACTTCTCGACCATGAAGCGAGCCTCGTCGGCGTTGCGCGGGTGCTGCCGGTAGGTGATGCGGCTCACCGGGACGCCGCGCGCGTCGCGCACCGCGGGGTCGCAGTCGACGCGGTTTTCGGCGCGCGGGTAGGTGTGGCACGTCGCGTAGATCCAGATCGAGCGCAGGAAGTACTTGCCGTAGAAGCTCTTCATCTCCGCGCCGAAGGGACGGACGCCCTCGGGGAGCCGCACGCGCTGGATGAAGCCGAGGGGCGGCCGGGTGTGGTAGTTGCTCAAGATGCCGGCGGCCGCCGCGGGGTTGCGGAACTGGAAGTCGTCCACGCCGAAGCAGACTCCGGGGCCGAGCTGGTCCGTCACGATCTGCTCGAACAGGCCGTAGACGAAACTACCGCCGTCGTTTTCGATGTTGCGCCCCACCTGGTCGCGCTCGTTTCCTAGCCCCCGCGGAAAAAAGCGCGAGCGCGAGCCGAGCAGCAGGCGCGGCGTCTCGGTCGCGGAGCAGCAGACGACGATGACGCGCGCGCGCAGCTTACGCCAGCCGCCGCGCCCGGCCGTCCGGTAGAGGACGCCGTCGGGGACGCCCCGGCCGTTGACGGTGATCTCGCGCACGAAACTGTCCGGCAGCAGCCGGCAGTGCCCGGTCGCGAGCGCTTCCGGTATGACGTTGACGAGCGTCGAGGATTTTGCGCCGACTTCACAGCCGAAGCCGTTGCAGAACGCGCAACGCGTGCACGCCGGACGGCCCCGATAAGGCTGGGACAGGATGGCGAGCGGCGTGTGAAACGGGCTCCATCCCAGCCGCCGGGCGGCCGGGAACAGGACCTCGGCCTCGCGGTTGTCGGCGACCGGCGGGAGCGGCAGCGGCCGCCGGCGCGGCGGACCGAAAGGGTTACTGTCGCCGCTTACGCCCAGCTCGTACTCGGCCTTCTCGTAGTACGGCTCCAGCTCGTCGTAGCCGACCGGCCAGTCCTCGAGGTTTGCTCCGGGTATCGAGCCGAGGTGCGAGCGGAGCCGGAAGGTTTCGCGGTGGAAGCGCCACGCCATGGCGCCGTAGTAGACCGTCCCGCCGCCGACGCAGGCCGGGAGCGTCCCGTAGAGCGCCTCCCGCGGGCGCACGATCCGGCCGGCTTCGCCCTCTTCCCCGCGCACCGTTCGCACCTCGCTCGGGGAAGGACCGAAGGGGACGTGCTTTACGCCCGTCACCCAGCCGTCGCGCAGCTCGGCGTGACCGAAGCTCGGCGTGCGCAGCCACGGTCCCCGCTCCAGCAGCGCGACGGACCAGCCGGCGGCCGACAGTTCCTTGGCGACGATTCCGCCCCCGGCGCCGGCTCCCACGATCACCGCATCAAGCATCGGGAGATTTCCGATGTCGCTCGGCTACTCGACGATCTCGAGACGGACGTGGGAAGTGCGCGGATAGCGCGGCGGGGGCGCCTCTTGCCGCTCGGGCTGGCGCGGGACGTGAATGGTGAAGGCGCGGCAGGCCGGGGGGCGCAGATAGGGACTCACGATGGGCGCCGGGTAGTAGGAGCGGTAAAACGGCGTATCGGCGAAGTACGGGTTCACGATGGGCGCCGGATGCAGCGACTGTACGTAGTAGCCCCCGTAGGGAACAGGCTGAAAGCCCGGGGCGTAGACCATGTAGCCGGGCGCGTAAAAGGGCGGCGGCGGAACCAGGAAGACTTGCGCGTGCACGAATGCGACCGTCGACGCCACGACTGCGGCCGCCACGATCATCTTCCTCATGGCACCATTCTCGCACTCCGGCCGCCTCTCTTCAAGGTGCTAGAATGCCCCGAGTTTTAGGTGTTCCGTGACAACCGGAGGACGAACGATGAAGAGGC
>Ga0066710_100004164_pt1 | contig 12677 bp, 11 predicted proteins | sample GraSoiAngelo_159_FD_79666 | JGI IMG/M metagenome (GOLD analysis project Ga0066710, IMG submission 79666) | Grasslands soil microbial communities from the Angelo Coastal Reserve, California, USA - 14_1009_16_40cm | ecosystem: Environmental > Terrestrial > Soil > Grasslands | place: USA...
CAGCCCGACGGGGCTCACGGCCTGCGCGGGTCGCTCGCGGTGATGGAGCTGCCGGACATCACGCAGGCCATCGCGCTCGGCGCGAAGACCGGGCAGCTCGTCGTCACGCTGTCGTCTGGTCGTGGCTCCGTCTTCTTCGATCGCGGGCGGGTCGTGCACGCGGAATTCTTTGGGCTCATCGGCGAGACCGCGTTCGCGGCCCTCCTGGTGGCGGCGCACGGCGAGGCAAACGGGAACTTCGCCTTCAATCAGCTCGAGGCGGAGGCCGCCAACGCGGTGAAGACGATCCACCGGGACCTGAAGCAGCTCTTGCTGAGCGCCGCCGCTGAAATCGACGAAGGCCGCGCCGACACGGCCGTGGCGCCAATCTCCTAGGAGGACGTGATGCGGAAGGTCCTCGTGGTGGACGACAGCCTGAGCGTGAGGAAGGTCGTCGAGAAGGCACTCGAACGGCAGGGGCTCCACGTGCTCGCCGCCGGATCCGGTGCCGAGGCGATCGCGATGATCGATCGCGACCGGCCCGACGTCGTGATCTGCGACGTCATCCTGCCCGACCAGGATGGCTATCAGATCTGCCAGTACGTGCGCACTCATCCCGCGCTCGGGGCGACGCCCGTCCTGCTCATCTCGGGAATCGACAACGGCACGGTCCAGGCGCGGGCGGCCGAGGTACGGTCCGACGCGGTCATGTTCAAGCCGTTCGGCGTCGAGGAGCTCGTGCGAAAGATCGACAATCTTCTCGCCGGGCGCTCCAACGGCGCGAAGCAGTCGACGAACGCCGCGCCGTCCGCGACGGCCCCTACGCCGGTGGCGCCGTCGTCACCGATGGCGGTGTCCTCACCTGCGACGGCGCCTTCACCTGCGGCGGCTTCGCCCGTAACGTCCGCTCCCGAGCCGATCTCGCCCGCGCCGTCCGACCAGAGTCTCAAGGAGCGGCTGCAGGGACTCGCCGGCACCCCAGGCGTTCGCTTCGTCGTGCTCACCGATCGCGAGGGGTTCCTCATCGAGACGGCCGGAGACCTCGCGCCCGACGCCGACGAGGTGGCCGGCGCGCTCGCGTCGTGTCTCGCGGAGGCGTCCGACGGGATCGGCCGAGAGCTCGGTCAGGGCCAGCTGGTAGGCACCATCCTCGAATACGAGGCTGGAACGCTCCTGCTGCAAGGGGTCGGCTCCTCGGCGCTCCTGGCCGTTCTGGTCGGCGACCAGGGCGCGCTCGGCAAGGTGCGCTACTACGTGAGAAAAGCCGTGCCGGAGCTCGTGAAGGCTCTCTGATGCCGCTGCCGCGCGCCGCGCGAGCGAGGCTGGTGTGGGCGCTCGAGCTGTCGCTCGGGCTCGAGCTGTACGCGTGCGCAGTCCTGGCGCTCCACGCGCGCGGCCTCAGGGCGACGCCGCTCGAAGCCTCAGCGGCGCTGGTGCTTCCGGCGCTGGTGATCCCGCCGGTCTTCTACGTGCTCGTCGCGCTGGTCAGCGTGCGCCCATTCGTGCTCGCGCCCGCGATCGGCGCTGTAGCCGCGATGTGCGGGCTGCACGGCCTGCTCGTCGCGGCGACCGGCGCGCTCTTCATGATCCCCGACCTCCTCGACTACGGCGCCGCGGTCGCCTTCGCCCTCTGGGGTTCGCCGGCGGTCACGTTGCTCCAGTTGACGGCGGCGCCGCTGGTGTTCGCCCGCCTGCGCCCGCTCCTGTCACCGCTCCGAGCGCCACGCACCGAAGCGCGAGCGCCCCTGATCCAGCGCCGCGTCGAAGCGCCCGCGGTTACCGGGACGCCGCGTCTGCCCGTGCCGGCGGATACCCCAACGCCCGCGGCCCAAACGATCGCTCCGTCGCCGGCGGCTCCAAAGCCACCAGTAGCGCCGCCGGCCCAGCTTCGACCTCCGATCCCGCCGCCGGTCGTTTCCGTCCCGGCATCCACGGCGCCGCCGCCCCTGACTACCGTCCGGCCAGCCGCCGTGTCCGGGGTGTCCAGCGGCCAAACGATTGCGCCGTCGTCGGCCCCCGTCGCCGGCCGGTCCACCGCGCAAACGTCGCCCGCGGCCGTGGCGCAGCCTCTCCCGAAGGCCCCAACGCCACGGCCCAAGCGGGTGGTCGACTCGGCGGAGCCGACGATCCGCGTTCCATTCGTCCGGATCGCCGATCAGCTCCCGGTCGAGATGTTCGCTCGGGGTCAGGAGGGGCTGAAGGACACCCTGCGTCCTGGCGTCTCGCTTCTCGTGCCGCGCAAGCTGCTCCTGCCGCATCTGGGCGAAGGGCTGGCGCCAGTGAAGTGGGAGGTGGTCGCCGATCAGTTCCCGCTCGACGAGCTCGCGCTGACTCACGAGGAGATCGCGGACCGCTTGCCCAACGGCTCGCTGCTCCTTCCGCTCGACGAAGTGGTGCCGCAGATCCCGCCCGAGTTGCTGGCGCTCTCCACGCTGCCGGCCGACGTGCGCGCGATCGAAGATTTTCCGGCTCCGTTCCAGCCGGACGCCCCAGCGCCCGAGCCCGTCGTTGCCGAAACCAAGCGAGGGGCCACCGCCCCGCTGACCAAAGTCGACGAGGCTCACAAGGACGCCATCGCGGAAGCCGATGACGTCGGCGAGGCGCCCGAGCCCGCCAAGAACGAGCAAGCGCGACGCATCGCCGCGCTGCTCGCGCCCTGGTTGAACGGGCTCGAGATCGGCCAGCGCGATGGCGCCGGGGTGGCGCTCGTGACGGTGGTCGCGCCGACCCTCAGCGAGGACTCCGTCGTGCGGACGGTGGTGCGCATCGTGCCGTTTCTGACCGACACCCGCCTGCCCGAGCCGGTGACGCAGGCCACCTTGACGGCGGCTGGTGCGACGGTCGTGTTGACGCCCTTCGGGTCGCCGGCCGTCGGCGAAGCCCTGCTCGTGACGGCGGTGGTCTCGCGCGCGTCGCTGGCCTGGCTCGAGCGCCTCTCGCGGACGGCGGCACGCGAAGCGGTGGGCGAGGGCGGTAACGGGAAGCGCTCGGGGCCGGAGAACGACTCGGGCGCGGGGATCGAGCTACGAGCGGCCACCGTGCCGACCGCCGTGCGGGAGCTGGCCGGCTCGTTGACGGCATTCGGGCCGGTGGCGCCGACCCTGCTGCGTGACCGGGCGGGAACGCTCAGCGCCTGTCTGTTCCTCCCGAGCTCGCTCGACGCGCTGCCGCTCGCGCGGTTCGCGCGCGACCTGCAGGCCGCGCTCGTGGGCGCGGAGATCGGCCGCGTGGCATCCGTCATCCTGAAGCTCGGCAGCCGTCGCGTCATCCTGCGATCGATGGACGGGGAATCGGGCAACGTGACGATGCTGGTCGGCGTCGGCCGAATCGATCGACCGGGGCTCGCCCGAATCGAGCTCGACCGGGCCGCGACGCGGCTCGGCGCTCTGGTGAGGAGCTGAGCCGTGTCCATCATCAACTACGCGAACCGGATCATCGACTTCAAGATCGTCTATTACGGACCCGGGCTCGCCGGCAAGACCGCGAACCTCCAGTACATCCATCGCTGTCTGCCGAACGCCAATCGGGGAAACATGATCTCGCTCGCGACCGGTGACGACCGAACCATCTACTTCGACTTCCTGCCGGTCTCGGCGGTCACGGTGCGCGGATTCCAGACGCGCTTTCAGCTCTACACGGTGCCCGGGCAGGTCCAGTACAACGCGACGCGGCGCCTCGTGCTGCGCGGCGCCGACGGCCTCGTGTTCGTCGCCGACTCGCAGTTCGAGCGCCTCCGCGAGAACGTGGAGAGCTTCCGAAATCTGGAGGCGAATCTGCACGAGTACGAGTCGACGCTCGACGAGATCCCGTACGTGCTGCAGTACAACAAGCGCGATCTGCCAAATCTGGCGCCGGTGACCTACCTCGAGTTCGTCCTCAACCGGCGGACCTCACGGGTGCCGTTCTTCGAGGCGTCGGCCATCGAGGGCAAGGGGGTGTTCGACACGCTCAACACCGTATCGCGCATGGCGCTCGCGAGCGAGTTCGGTGTCGAGCGGGAGAGGCGCCATGAAGTCTCGTAACACCGTCATCCAGCCGCAGGACGCGGAGCGGATCCACGAGATCCTGACGCACTTCCTCGATGACTCGGGCGCCGCCGAAGCGCTCGTGATCGACCGCGGCGGGCAGCTCCTGGCGATGGACGGCGACGCGCAGGCGCTCGACGCGGTGTCCATCTCGGCGCTCGCGGCCGCCGCCTTCAGCTCCACGGCCGCGATGGCGCAGCTGCTCGGCGAGCCGGAATTCAGCGTCCTCTTCCACGAGGGCACCAAGCGATCGATCCACGTGTCGACGGTGGACGACGAGACGATCTTGCTCGCGATCTTCGACCAGCGGACGACGGTGGGCATGGTCCGGCTCTTTGCCGTCGAGGCGAGCCGCGCGATCGGCTCGGTGCTCGGCGCCGCCCGCGCGCGCCCGAAGCCAGCGGCAGAGTTCGCCGCTCCACTGAACGACACGGAGGCGCGCCCCGCCTGGACGCCACCGAGCTGACATGCGTCTGGTACGAGTCGGCGGAAGCTACGAGGGGAGTCGCGAGCAGCGGCTCTGGGCGGCTCTCGTCGGGTTGATCGGGCTCGGAATCGGCGGGCTCGCCCTCGTCGTCTGCGACTCGGGCAGCGGACTCTGTCATCCGACCCTCCTGCGCCTCGGGGCCGGGTTCGCCGCCATCGTGATCGCGCTTCGGCTCGGCCGACCCGTGATGCGGCTACTGCGGCGCGTGCGCAACGGACGTCGCGGTGAGCGCCTGGTGGCCGATCTGCTCAGCGGCCTGCCGGACGACTACTGGCTCGTCAATGAGGTCGCGCTGGGGCTGGCGCACGGCACGATCGACCACGTGTTGATCGGGCCCTGCGGGGTCGTCGTGATCGAGACGAAGCAATTCGCGGGGAACATCCGCTGCTGGGGAAACAACTGGTCCGTCAACGGATCTCGGCGGGCGGACATCAGCCTGCACGTCAACTCTGCGGCGTGTGCGATCCGGTATTTCCTCAGCGAGCGTCACCCGGACCTGGCCGCCTGGGTTCTGCGATGGGTGGAGTCGGTCATCGTCTTCACCCACCCGCTCTGCCACGTCGAGGCGAGCGACGCGCCCGCGACGATCGTCCGCTACTCGCAGCTCTACCTGGCGGTTCTCGAGCTGTCGCGGAAGCACCGGATGGCGCCGGCGACGGCGCGCCAGCTCGCGCAGACCCTGGCGAGCTCGCAGCAGCCTCGCGACGCTGCCGTCGTGGAGCGTAGCCCCCTCACATCCGCGTCTTGATCCGCTCGATCGCCTCTTCGGTCTGCGCGCGGGAGCCGAACGCGGTCAGTCGGAAGTAGCCCTCGCCGCTCGGACCGAACCCCGCGCCCGGGGCGCCGACCACGTTGGCCTGCTCGAGGACCTGGTCGAAGAAATCCCAGGAGCCCACCGAGCGCGGCGTGCGGACCCAGATGTAGGGCGCGTTCTTGCCGCCGTACACGGTGAAGCCCATGGCCGCCAGCCCGGCGCCGATGATGCGCGCGTTCTCCATGTAGAAGTCGATCAACGCCCGTACCTGCTTCTGGCCTTCGGGCGTGTACACCGCGGCGGCGGCCTTCTGGACGATGTAGGGCGGACCGTTGGACTTCATCGCCGTGCGGCGTGTCCAGAGAGTGTTGAGGCTCATCCTCGTGCCGTCCGCGGCGCGTCCCCGCAGCCCCTTCGGCACGACCGTGTAGGCCAGACGCATGCCCGTGAAGCCGGCGTTCTTCGAGAAGCTCCGGCACTCGATCGCCACCTCGCGCGCGCCGTCGATCTCGTAGATCGAGTGGGGGACGTCCGAATCGGCGATGTAGGCTTCGTAGGCGGCGTCGTACAGGATGACCGCGTCCTCGGCGCGCGCGTACGCGACCCAACCGACGAGCGCTTCGCGGGTCGCGATGGCGCCGGTGGGATTGTTCGGATAGCAGAGATAGATCAGGTCGACGTGCCGGTCGGGGAGCGCCGGCTGGAAGTTGTTCTCCGCGGTGCACGGAAGGTAGACGATGCCCGCGTAGCGTCCGCTCTCGTCGGCGCGCCCGCTGCGTCCGGCGACCACGTTGCTGTCGGCGTAGACCGGGTAGACGGGATCCATGAGCGCGACCACGCAGTCCTGAGAGAAGATCTCCTGGAGGTTCGCGCTGTCGCTCTTGCCGCCGTCGCTCACGAAGACCTCCTCGACGGCGATCTTCACGCCGCGCGCGCCGAAATCGTGGGTCGCGATCTCGGCGCGCAGGAACTCGTAGCCAACGTAGGGCCCGTAGCCCTTGAAGGTCTCGCGGCGCGCCATCTCGTCCGCGGCGTCGTGGATGGCGCGAACGACCGCCGGAGGCAGGGGCTGGGTCACGTCGCCGACCCCCAGATCGACCAGCCGGACGTCGGGGTGGGCGTCGGTGAAGGCCTTGGTCCGGCGCCGGATCTCGGCGAAGAGGTAGCTCTGGTTGAGATTCAGGTAGAACTCGTTGAATCTGGGCACGGGGTACTCCCGCGCGGATTCTAGCAGAGGTCCCGGGCCGGGCTCGTCGCCTTGCGTGACCCCGCTCGATCGTATAAGTTGGCGGCGCGCTCGACGCACGAATCGTTCGAACGGAGGCGCTCGATGAGAGCTGGTGCACTGGTGCAGGCGCTCGTGGTCGCGATCATCGGTCTCCTCGGTCCGGCGATCTCGGCCTCGGTGCAGCCGGCCGGCACGCTCGTCGTCGGCCTCGTGGCCGAGCCGGTGAACCTCGACCCGGCGCAGGTGACCGACCTCAACTCCAACCGCGTCGGCCGCCGCGTCGTCGAGACGCTCGTCACGTTCCCCGAAGAAAGCACGCAGGTCGTGCCGGGTCTGGCCGAGTCGTGGACGATCTCGAAGGACGGATTGCGCTACACGTTCAAGCTGCGCCGTGGCATCACTTTCCATGACGGCACGCCCTTCAACGCCGAAGCCGTGAAGTTCTCCATCGAGCGACAGTTCGATCCCGAGCATCCCTTCAACAAGCTCGGCAAGTATCCGTTCGCCAACTACTTCTTCGGCAACGTGAAGGCCGTCGAGGTCGTCGATCCGTCCACGGTCGAGTTCGTGCTGAAGGAGCCGCGCGCGTCGTTCCTGACGATCCTGACGGCTGCGGCGGCGTCGATCGTCAGTCCGGCGGCCGTGAAGAAGCTCGGCGCGGACTATGCGCTCCAGCCGGTCGGCACGGGCCCGTTCCGGTACGCGTCGTGGGATCGCGGCCAGCGCGTCGTGCTGGAAAAGAACCCGAGCTACTGGCGCTATCCGGTGAAGGTGGACCGCGTGGTCTATCGGCCGATCGTCGAGGGTCAGGCGCGGCTCACCGAGCTCCTGACGGGCTCGCTCGATCTCGTCGTGGACGTCCCGCCTGACTTCGTGGCGCAAGTCGAGCAGAGCCCGAAGGCGACCCTGCTCAAGCAGGTCGGCGCCCACGTCTGGTATCTCGGCATCAACAACCAGAAGAAGCCGTTCGACGACAAGCGCGTGCGGCAGGCGCTGAACTACGCCGTGAACAAGGAAGCGATCGTGCGTGACGTTCTCAAGGGTACGGGCTCGCTGTCGCGCGGGCCGGTGCTCCCGGCCACGTGGGGCGCCGATTCAGGGCTCAAGCCCTATCCCTACGATCCCGAGCGCGCGCGGAAGCTCCTGGCCGAGGCCGGCTATCCGAGTGGATTCTCGACCGCGCTCTGGGTACCGGAGTCAGGCTCGGGGATGCAGTCGCCGGTTCCGATGTCGACCGTGATCCAGTCGAACCTCAAGGCCGTCGGTATCACCGTGAGCCTGCAGACGATGGAGTGGGGCGCCTATCTCGCCAAGCTCAGGACGAAGGAGCAGGAGCTCTTCGCGCTCTCCTGGATGGCCGGCAACGAGGATCCGGACATGGTGATGTACCCGCTCCTCCACTCGAGCCAGTGGACGCCGGCCGGGCCGAACCGCGCGCTCTACAAGAACGAGCGCTTCGACGAGCTCCTGCACCAGGCGCGGCTCACGACCGAGCAGGGCAAGCGCGCCGCGCTCTACCGGGAAGCCCAGCGGATCCTGGTCGATGATCCACCGTGGATCTTCATCGACCACGAGATCCAGACCGCCGCCCACGTCAAGCGGGTTCAGGGGTTCAAGCTCCACCCGAGCTTCGACCTCCGCGTCGAGACGATCTCGCTGAAGTGAGGCCTTCCGGGCGGTGAGACGATACGTCGTCCGCCGTCTGCTGCTGCTCGTGCCGGTCCTGCTCGGCGTATCGGTCATCATCTTCATGGTTCTCCACCTGGCGCCGGGCGACCCGGCCGAGATCATGCTCGGCTCCCAGGCGACCCAGGCGGACCTCGAGCGCCTGCGCGCCGAGCTCGGCCTGACCGAGCCGCTCTACGTGCAATACGTCCACTGGCTCGGCCTGGTCGCGCGCGGCGACCTGGGGCGGTCGATCTGGATGAAGCGGCCGGTGCTGGCCGAAGTCCTCGGCCGCTTCAAGGCGACCCTCGTGCTCACCGGCGCCGCGCTCGTGCTCTCGACGGTGGGCGGCCTGGCGCTCGGCATCGTCTCCGCGATCCGACCGAACTCGCCGCTCGACCGACTCAGCGCCATGGCCTCGCTCTTCGGCGCGAGCATGCCGGTCTTCTGGCTCGGGATCGTGCTGATGGTGATCTTCGCGCTCTGGCTCGGATGGCTGCCCGCCTCGGGTATGTTTTCGCCCTACGGCGGAGGGACCGTGATGGACCTGCTCGCTCACCTGGCGCTGCCGGCCTTCACCCTGGCGGCGGCGTCCATCACGATCATCGCGCGTCTCACGCGCAGCACCATGCTCGAGACGCTCGGCCAGGACTACATCCGGACGGCGCGGGCGAAGGGCGTCGTCGAGCGGGCCGTCGTGCTGCGCCACGGGCTCAAGAACGCGCTCATCCCCATCGTCACCGTCGTCGGAGTCCAGGCCGGCTACCTCCTGGGTGGCGCGGTGCTCACCGAGACGGTGTTCGCCTGGCCGGGCGTGGGCACCCTGATGGTGCAGGGAATCCTCGCGCGCGACTTTCCGCTGGTGCAGGGGTGCGTGCTGGTCGTCGCGCTGAGCTTCGTCGTCATCAACCTGATCGTGGATCTGCTCTACGCGTGGCTCGATCCGCGGATCCGCTACGAGTAGGGATGAGGAGACGATGAGCGTTCGCGTCGCCGGGGTCGGCGATCCCCTCGTGCGCGCCGCGGAGGGGTCACGTCTTCGGCGCGGCATCGGCCGGGTCGCACGCCGCGATCGCTTCGCGCTGGTGGCCGCGCTCGTCTTACTCGCCGCGGTGCTCGTCGCCCTGCTCGCGCCCTGGCTCCCGCTGCTCGATCCGGATACCGTGGACACGCCGAACCGCTTGCGGCCGCCGTTGACGCCGGGTCACCGGCTGGGGACCGACGAGTTCGGGCGCGATCTGCTGGCGCGTCTCGTCTGGGGCGCGCGCGTGTCCCTGCTCGCCGGTGTGGCCACGGCGGCCGCCGCGATGGTGATCGGCGTAATGCTCGGGATTCTCGGCGGTTTTTACACGGGGTGGGTCGAGACCGTGGTGATGCGGCTCACCGACATCCTGATGGCGTTTCCGTACATCCTCCTGGCCATCGCCATCGTCGCGGGCCTCGGGCCGGGCCTGCGCAACGCGATGATCGCCATCGCGATCGTCGGCTTCCCGATCTACACGCGCCTCGTGCGCGGCGTGGTCCTCTCGCTGCGCGAGCGCGAGTTCGTCGAGGCGGCCCGCGCGCTCGGCGCGACCGACCCGCTCATTCTCGGCCGCCACATCCTGCCCCATCTGCTGTCGCCGGTGATCGTGGCCTTCAGCCTCGACGTCGGCGCCAAGATCCTGGCGACGGCCGGACTTTCCTTCCTGGGCCTCGGCACCCAGCCGCCCACTGCCGACTGGGGAAGCATGCTCGCGACCGGCCGCCAGTTCGTCGTCCTGAGTCCCCACGTCGTCCTGCTCCCGGGCCTCGCGATCTTCGTCATCGTCCTGGCCTTGAACCTCGTCGGCGACGCCCTCCGCGATCTCCTGGACCCCCGCACCCACCCCCGCTGACCACGGAGAGGTGTCTAAGCCGATCTCGACGGAGAGACGGACGCTGAAGACGCGCTGACCTGACGCGGTTGACGTTGGCATGACGGGCAGACGGAGGCGGCGGGAGGGTGCGGTCGACCCCTACCGCACCCTCCCGCCGCCTCCGCCTCCGGGCAACGCGAAATCTAAACGGCGACGGGAGACTCAGCGCGAGCGTAGCTGACCGTCAAAATCTCCCAGAGATGTCCATCGCCGTCTTCCCAGTACACGTTCTTGCCGCCGAGGCGACGGTTGATCAGCATGTCGTTCTCGCCGCGCGGCCGGCTCCGGTACCCGAGGCCGGCGGACTGGATGCGCCCGAAGATCGCGTCGAAGTCGGCGTCGCTGACGCGGAAGCAGAGATGGTAGCGCTGGAACTGCTCGCGATCCGCGAAGTCGACGGTCAGCGACTCGTTGACGTACACCGGCGTGAACTCGCCCCGCGACTCCTCCCAGGCCACGCCGAGCAGGTCGGCCAGGAGCTTCGCCGAGGCGACGCGATGGTGCGAGGGCACGATGACGTGATCGAGCTGGATGGTCATGACCGCACCTCCGACAGCGTTGGGACGTTAGGGCTTCTTCAGGCGCATGTCTTCCCAGGGCGAGGTGAAATAGAGCTGCGGGCTCAAGCCGACGCCCGCTTCCTCGACCCGGGGGCCGATTCCGTGCAAGGTAGCCGGCTCGAAGATCCCTCCGTACATGACGCGGTCGTACATCAGGCGCTGGATCTGATGCAAGAGCACCTCGCGCTTCTTGCGGTCGCGTTCCTGCGCCTGCTGACGGAACAGGTCGTCGATGTCCGGATGCCCGCCGGTCGCGTACGGGGCGGTGCTGATGACGAAGTTCTCGATGCGTGCGGCCGCGTTGCCGGGCGCCGCCGTGACGGTCACGAACACGCCGGTCCGAGTCTTCGTCCGCCACGCTTCCATATAGGTCGCCCGCTCCATACTGCGCACGCGGCCGCGGATGCCGATCGCGCCGAGATAGCTCGCCACGCTCTCGCCCATGGTGACGAACGGAGGCAACGGGGTGATCTCGCCGGTGTCGAAGCCGTTCGGATAGCCGGCCTCGACGAGGAGGCGTCTGGCGTGCGTCGGGTCGTATGGATAGGGCTCGAGGCGCAGCGCGAAGTCCATGACGCTCGGGATGATCGAGCCCGTCAAGCGCGAGAAGCCGAGGCGCTCGGCTTCGTTGAGCGCTTGCTTGTCGACCGCCATGGTCGCCGCCAACCGGACGCGGCGGTCGTGCCACGGCGACTTGGGATTGAACTGCTCGGGAAAATCGAGCCACCACGACGCCGGCGGAATCACGCGGGCGAGGCGAAGCTTGGAGTCGGTTTTGATGGTCGAGGCTTCGACACCGACCATCAGATAGCCGATGTCCGCTTCTCCGGTCTTCAGCATCGCCAGGCGCGTCGTCCGGTCCGGCACGCCCTTGATGACGAGGGTCTTGATCGACGGCTTCTTGCGCCAGTATTGCTCGTTGGCCTCCAGGACGAGCTCGACGCCGGGCGTCTGGCGCACGACGCGATAGGGCCCGAGCCCGACGGGCTGGCGGCGGAAGCCCTCCTCGCCGACCTTCTCGATGTACTTCTTGGGCACGATCCAGGCCGCGCCGGTGGCGGGGGTCGCGTAGAACAGGAGGAAGTCCGGCCACGGCTTGTCCAGAATGAACCGGACGCGCAGGGGATCGAGGACGTCGACGGACTTCACCCGATCGTGCAGGAGCTTCGCGGACGCGCCCTTGTAGCGCAGGAACGTGAACTTCACGTCCTCCGCGGTGAACGGCTCGCCGTTGTGGAACTTGAGGCCCGGGCGCAGCTTGAACTCGTACGCGAGCCCGTCCGGGCTTTCCTTCCACGATTCGGCCAGGCACGGCGCCATGTCGTTGCCCGGCAGCGGCTTGATCAGGGCATCGTGCATGGCGTAGAGGAACACGAACGGCGTGCCGATGCCGGGCGTCTCGGCGGGATCGAGGAAGGTCGGCGCGATGGACGCGTCGAACGCGACGGTCAGCTGACCTTCGGGCGGCGCCTGGGCCGCGACCGCTCCGCTCCACGTCACGACGATGAGCGCTCCGAGGAGGATTCGTCGCCCGAGCCCGTTCATATCGAGCCTCCTCACGATGTGGCTTTCGTTCGCGCTGCGCTCGCTGCGCGCCAGAGATACCAGGCGGCGGCCGAGCGGTACGGCTTCCACTGTTCGCCCACGGCACGCAGGGCCTTCGGCGTCGGCCGTTCCCGGCGTCCGTACGCGAGCCGGTATCCCTCGCGCACTCCGAAGTCGTCCACGGGCAGCACGTCGGGGCGCCCGAGGGTGAAGATCAGGAGCATCTCGACGGTCCATCGCCCCACCCCATGAATCTGCGTGAGACGCTCGATGATCGCCTCGTCGTCCAGGCGCGCCGCCGCCCGTCGCGTGGGCACCGTGCCCGCGAGCGCGTGCCGGGCGATGTCCTTGATCGCCCGCACCTTGCCGCGCGAGAACCCGGCCCGGCGTAGCCTCGCGGAGCGGGCCGCCGAGACGTCCGCCGGCGAAGGAAAGCGTCCGTTCTCGAAGAGGGCGACGAAGCGGGCGAGGATCGACTGCGCGGCGCGACCGTTGAGCTGCTGGTGGGCGATGGCGCGGGTGAGCGCCTCGTAGGG
>Ga0066710_100004165_pt1 | contig 12677 bp, 11 predicted proteins | sample GraSoiAngelo_159_FD_79666 | JGI IMG/M metagenome (GOLD analysis project Ga0066710, IMG submission 79666) | Grasslands soil microbial communities from the Angelo Coastal Reserve, California, USA - 14_1009_16_40cm | ecosystem: Environmental > Terrestrial > Soil > Grasslands | place: USA...
AAATCCTGCAGGATCCCGACCTCAACCGGCTTTTCCTGGGCGGACATGCCAGAACCTCCGCCGCGGGATGACGATGGGTAATGTGCGCCAGGTTGCCTCCGAAGTAGGCATACGAATCGCGGTGATCGGATTCATGCTGTAAGTCAACCCAGCTCGTAAGACAGGCGCCTACAACCGTCCGACGCGCGACGTTTCTAGCAACAACGGGCAAGCGCGATTTACGCCGGAAGCCTTGAAAATCAAACTTGATGGACGTTTGAGCGTAAGCTGAAGATTGCCGAGGATGCCTCAGAGTTCGAGCGTGCTGGTGATTCGCTGATCCAAACGCGCACACCGCGAGGCTTCTTCTCCCAAGGCGAAGGCGAGACCCGTCCAACAACGATGAGCCATCGACCCAAAATCGGAATCGCTCTAGGCGGCGGTTCGGCCCGTGGCTGGGCGCATGTCGGAGTGCTTCAGGCACTAAGCGCGCGGGGCATCGCACCCGATTTCATCGCCGGTTGCTCAATGGGAGCGATGGTAGGCGCGGCCTTCGCTGCCGGCCGAATTAAAGAGCTCGAAACCTGGGCGCTGGCCCTCGACTGGAAGCGGGTCGTGGGACTTGTCGACGTTGGGCTGAGAGGCGGACTGTTCAGAGGCGACCGTCTGCTCAACCTTTTCCACGCCCAGTTCGTCGAGTGCCAGTTTTCCGAGTTGTCGGTACCGTTCGCCGCGGTTGCCACTGATCTTGTGACCGGACAAGAGGTTTGGCTTCGCGAGGGCAATGTTTCGCACGCCGTTCGCGCTTCTTGTACCGTGCCCGGTTTGTTTCGGCCGGTATTGCGCGAGGGTCGCTACCTCGTGGATGGGAGTGTTGTGAACCCCGTACCTGTTTCGCTTTGTCGCGCGATGGGAGCGCAGGTCGTCATCGCCGTCGATGTAGGCTCTCGCCGGGTCGGAGGGCCTCCCCAAGATGCGGAGCTGGCGTCAAAAACGAAAGTTCGACCACCGGTGTTTTTCGATATGGCAGACGCGTCGCCACTTTCAGTAATTCCGCCGCTGCCCTCCATCGTAGCCACGTTACTGGGCGCGATCGATATCATGCAGGAGTGCATCGGCCAGGCGCGGCTGGTCGGCGAACCGCCTGAGGTGCTCCTGACGCCGCGCTTAGAACAGTTCGGTACGTTTGATTATCATCGAGCCGCGGTGGCCATTGCGGCAGGCCGCCACGCTGTGGCTCAGATGCTGCCCGTCATCGATGAAGCGCTCGGAATGTTCACAGCCCAGCCCCATCCTGATGGCGCAAACGAGAGCAAGCTCACTTTGACGTCATCGCCTGGCTTCGCGCCGTCGATATAGGCCAGCAGCTCCACGAGAAGAGATGGCATGCGCTTGGCTTCCAGTGCTTTGAACCGTGGCAGCGAGCTAGCGTCCGCCGTTACTAGACCGGCACCTCGATATCCAGGAGCGGTGCGTACTGCTGCGACCCGAAGACATCTGGATCGCCGGGACTGCCGCTCGGCTGCAACCTGGCGATCGTAAACTTGATGGCGTTAGCCGGATCGAACTCGACAAAATGCGAAATTCGGTCGGGTTGTATTCCGAACAGCCTCGCCACTGTTTCGGGCGTGAGTACGCGCGCCTTTTTCACGCGCTCATATTGCGCGGGGTCGTTGAAGATCACGTCGAACGTAATCAGATCCACCCCAGCATTCTTGCTGCGGATCGTCTTGGCCAGCTCGGAGAGCTTCTGTGTTTTCATGCCCGCGACCTCAGACGCCCGCAGTGGTCAAGTGGGTAGGGAACAGTTCGAGCGGATCGTCGCAACGCAGCGTATGGTTGACAGTCCACCGGCAGGCGGGACTCGCGCGCATCACCTCGTCGAGCGCGAACGCCACTGAACCCGCGGAGCCTCTGACGTCGGGAAGCCGTGCGTAAAACATCTGCCGCGTGCCGATCATACATACTTCCTCGGCCATCGCCGCAGTGGCCGCCACACCCTGCACCAGCACACACAACTCGTGCGCTGGCCGATGCTTCATCGGCTCGAGCTCGCGCATGACGCCGTCGCGACCGTAAACGATGTAGTGCAGCTCGTAGCCGCTTTCGCCGAAGCGTTCGCGCACTTGTTGCCGTGCCCAGCCGATGACATCGTCGATATGCGCAATGGTGTACGGATCACGGATCCCCACGAGACCGACGTAACGTTCCCCGACCCTTCCCGCACCCTCCAGCTTGACCCGATATTCTGCAGCCGGCCGAAATTGCGCGCCGGTAATGCGGGTCGTCCTTTCGCTGACTTGCTCATAGTGACAGCGCGACATGTCGAGCGTCCCGCCGGCCACATGCTCGTAGTAGGGATCGGATCGCTCGTACATCGCGTGTCCCGCTACCGACGCAACGGTGCAGCGTTGCGCCGGATGCATTGCGGTGACCTCGACTTTGTTGGCGCCCACCTCACCCAGCACTGTCTCCTTGCCGCCGTAGGGCTCAGCGCAGAACGATGCGCATTCGAGCACCTTGCCCAGATAGTAGGCTTGATCGGCGGGAAAGCCGTGATGGATCGCCGGTGCCGCGAAGACGCAGCTGTCACTGCTGCGTCCGCCGATAATGACCTCCGCGCCTCGCTGTAGCAGAGCGATGAATGGATGGACGCCGGCCATGGCTACGATCCGCGCCGTGGCGTCGAGCTCGGCCTCGGTCAGCGCGCTGCGTCCGTCGAGGCCTTTCACCATCTCTCCGGCGCGCATGCGCTGCCGCAGACTCGCCTTGTCCAGCTCCGAATAGAAGTAGCCGAGCTTGAACGGCTGCAGACGATGTTTCGCGGCCAGTTCTTTTATGATTCGCACGTAAAGATCCACGCGGCTGTTCGAGCCGGTATCGCCTGACGAGCCGATCACCATCGGCGCGCCGATCTCGCGCGCAGCGAGCAGCATGTGCTCGAGATCGTGGGTTTGCCATCCAAGCGGGCTGGTTGACGTGTCGGTGCCGAGCGGTACCGGCCCGATATCGCAGCTGCCTGAGTCGGCAGCGATGTAGTCCGGTCGGGCGGCGACGCCGATCCTGAAGCTCTCGACGCGCAGCGGCGCAAAGCCGAGGTGACCATTCGGGCAGATGATGCGCAGCGACTGCATGTCGGCACTCCTTCCGATCCACGCGATTCATCATAGCAGTCCCACGTCCGGCCGCAGACAACGCTGGTTGGGAGCCAAATGGACGAGGATCCGACCGCGCGAATAGAATGGCGCAGATCGGGGAGAAGAGGATGTCATGTGTGCAATGAACTTGCGGATGGTGGTTTGCGTCGCGGCACTGCTCGGCGTAACGCCGCTTGCGTTCGCGCAGCCCGCACTTCCAAGCCTGATCAAGATCGTCGTACCTTTTTCCCCGGGGGCTAGCAACGATGTCATTGCCCGGGCGATTGCGGTGCAGCTCGCCAAGCGGCTTGAGGTCGCGGTGATCGTCGAAAACAAGGCAGGCGCCGCCGGTGTCGTCGGCGCCGACGTCGTGGCCAAGTCGTCCCGCGACGGCTCGGTGCTGCTACTAACCTCGACCACGTTCCTGACCGCTGCAGCGACTCAGTCGCAGCTGCCCTACGACCCGATTGCCGCTTTTGCTCCGATCGCCATGGTCGGCGAAGGGCCGCTGATAATGGCGGTATCATCGTCGACACCGTTCAAGTCGCCGGCGGACGTGCTGACGGCGGCGCGTGCGAAACCCGGGGCGCTGAACTACGGTTCCGCGGGAGTAGGATCAGTTGGCCATCTGGCAACCGAGCTGCTCGATGATGCGGCGAAGATTCAGATGTTGCACGTGCCGTACAAAGGAGCCGCGAATGCTGCCGTGGATCTGGCGGCCGGCCGGATCCAAGTCATGATCTCGAGCTACAGCACGTTGGCACCACTTATCGTCACGGGCAAAATCAAAGCGCTCGCCGTCACATCGAAGCAGTCGCATCCCGCATTCGCCGATTTGCCGCCCCTTAGCGCTACCGTGCCTGGTTACGCCATCGATATCTGGGTTGGAGTATTCGCGCCCTCGGGTACGCCGACGCTTGTGATCGAGCGCCTGAACCGCGAGATCAACGAAATCTCAGCATCGCCGGAGCTCGCCGCCATCCTCCAGCCGGATGGAACGGTCGCGACGGCGCTTAGCCCCGAAGCCTTCACCAGCCGCGTCAAGGAAGAGCTTGCGCGATGGAAGCAGATTGCCACCGAGCACAAGATCGTTGCAGAGTGATGCGTCGGAAGCAATACATCTGTCCTGGTCGCGCGGTGGGGACTCATTGGGAAAGGAGATCAGCCCATGATCACACGCATAAATCAATTTGAAGCAAAGAAAGATCTCGAAGAGCAATTGTTCGAGTTTCTACGATCAGTGATTTCGATAATCGAGAAATCTCGCGGCTGTATGTCTTGTCAGCTCTTGCGTAGCACCGATAATCCGGCGCAATTCGCAATCATTGAAGAGTGGGAAAGTATTGAAGATCACCAAAATGCGGCAAAGGCCATTCCACCCGCAATGATGACTCAAGCTATGGCTTTGTTTGCCAAACCGCCGACGGGTGCGTATTACAAGGCCTAATGATTTAGACGCTTCGCGCTCGCCTTGATGGGCGGCGCGCGGCCAAGAGCGACAATCATTGACCCTGCAGGCGGCAGAGTGTAAGCGGCACCGCGCTGTCGCGAATGTTTACAAACCGCCGCCCATTGAGGGGTCTTAGCGTGCAAGCGTTGACTTTCGCGGCCTGTCTTGACGAGATATTTTGTCTTTGGCACGCGATATGCATCTTGAGTTGCGACAAGCCCAATAGGTTTGTTCCTTCTAATGGAAGGAGCTCATCATGCTTAAAGCTGAACCCTACAACCCCGCTACCAACGCTGAGCCGGAGGTTCGGTTCGCTACCGATGCTGAAATCGAGACCGCGGATCAGTTGCGACGTCAACTCGAGGAACGATACCTCATACCATCCGCGCCACCCTCACAATTGCCTTCGGGCAAAGAGCATTGATTTTGACCACCGCGTAACCGCATGCGGTGTAGTGCTGTCGTCGGCTTTGGTCAACTTTTGGAGGGTTGAAACTCTTTCTGATTCTGCATAGACTAAACTCATATAAAGCGTGATGGTGGATCGGCGCTCGTGGCCGCGACGTCGGCGGCGGTCTTAAGTGACGTTTAAGCGACCGGATGCTTCCCGAAGTTCGCAACCGCGAGATCTTTGCCGAGGTTGAAGTATTCGACGACCGGGAGGTACTTTTATCGATGACATTCACTACAGGTTGACGCCAACGCCGGTGATCAAACACCGGCATACGTTGCGGTGACGCAACGAAATGAAGCCACAGCGATGTGGCGAGCCTGCGAAGCCCCGCGATCATCGTGGGGCTTTTGCTTAGGTCGCTCCAATTTCTCCGTCGCCGCGTCACTGGAAGGCCACCTCGGCGAAGCTTCGGAGCTTGCGGCTATGAAGCTGTTCCAACCGCTGCTGGCCCAGTCGTTCGATCGCACGCATGCCGATGAGCAAATGCTGGTGGACGCGTTCGCGGTAGAACTGGTTCGCCATCCCAGGCAGCTTGATCTCGCCGTGCAGTGGCTTATCGCTCACGCAAAGCAGCGTGCCGTAGGGCACCCGAAAACGGAAGCCGTTGGCGGCAATTGTCGCGCTCTCCATGTCCAGGGCGATTGCTCGACTTTGGCTGAAACGGCGCATCGGGGTGCGCTGCGGCAGCAACTCCCAGTTGCGATTGTCCGTGCTGGCGACGGTCCCCGTGCGCATGATGCGCTTCAGCTCGTAACCTTTGAGTTGCGTGACATCCGCCACTGCTCCTTCGAGCGCCAGCTGCACTTCGGCAAGCGGAGGGATCGGCACCCAAAGCGGAACATCCTCGTCGAGGACATGATCTTCGCGTACGTAACCATGCGCGAGTACGTAGTCACCAAGCTGCTGCGTCGTCCGCAAGCCGGCACAATGGCCAAGCATGATCCATGCATGTGGACGCAACACTGCAATGTGGTCCGTGATGCTCTTGGCATTACCGGGCCCGACGCCGATATTCACCATCGTGATACCGGCGCGATCGTCGCGCACCAAGTGGTAGGCCGGCATTTGCGGCAGACGCGGCGGCACTATGTCGAGCCGGTCCCCAGGCTCGGTCGCCGGGCCCGCGCGAAGTGTGATCACGTTGCCCGGCTCCACAAAGGCCGTGTACTTATGGTCCGCTGGATCCTGGTTGGTCATCAGTCTGTGCCCGAGGCGAACGAACTCGTCGATGTAGAACTGGTAGTTGGTGAATAGTATGAAGTTCTGGAAGTCGTCGGGTGCAGTAGCCGTGTAGTGGCGCAGCCGGTGCAGCGAGTAGTCCACGCGGGGCGCGGTGAAGAGCGCGAGCGGGCGCGGCTCGCCAGGCCCTGGCTCGAAGATTCCATTCGCGATTCCATCATCCATGGCGCCGAGGTCAGGAAGGTCGAACAGATCACGCATCAGCAGGCGCCGCTCTGCCGACATCGTTCCTTCCAGGTGCTCGTGCTCCGCGAATGCGAAGTGCACAGGGATCGGATGCTTGCTTGTTCCGACCTCGAGCGACACGTGGTGGTTGTCCAGCAGCAGGCGAAATTGCTCGAGGTAGTAGGGTCCGAACAGATCAGGTCGTGTCAGCGTAGTCTCATAGGTGCCGGGCCCCGCGACAAAGCCATAGCTCAGGCGCGAGTCCGCACGCGCTACGGTTTCAATGCGTACGCGAACGAACGGATAGCAGGCGCGGACGCGATGCTGCAGTTGCTCACCAGCGATGAAGCGCTCAAGCGCGGCACGCAGATGGGTGATCGACCGATCGTAGATCGTACGCACTTGCGCCAGTGCGGCGGCCGGATCGTCGAAGAAGAGTGGGGCGATGAACGAAGGTGTGAGCATAAGCGGATCCAGACGTATGTAAGATTGGGACCAGGCTTCTCAGGCGTATACCGCCTCAAACGCGCGACCTTTCTGAGTGGATTCTACGACGCACCTACGAAGTACTGGCAGTCGCAATCTCCATTCCGATCGATCCCACATCGATTGTCGAGGGGCAGAGTCCGAGTTCTCTCGCTCGAGCCGCTCGGGCGCATCGGCGTGGTGATCGGCCAATTCAAACCGGTAGCCGAGTTCATCGCTGAAACCATTCCGCCGCCCGATGCAGCGGTGTCGATAGCCACCCGTTCTGTATCTGCGCTTTGGGATCCCGACAGTGCTGATTGACTTGTACCCTACGTTGTGTTCCGATAACCTTTCTTACCTTGCCGAACCTCGAAGCAAGGAATCGAGCAGGTCATCAACCGTCCGCGAGCAAGTTGCTACGTCAGGGGTGTCGTGCGTTCTACGGCCGACGCTCATGCAGCGGATGTCCTGCAAGCAGTGCCCTCGAGGCACTTCATTAAAGGAGGCGTTGCAATGAAGACGAACACAAGATGCAAACGCACGGCACTCGCCGTGTTGCGCACGGGTGCCGTATGGATAGGCGTGCTCGGCATGAGCAGTGCCGCCCATGCGGTCGATTGCGCGAGCCTGGTATCGGTCATCTCCGACTCATCAACGATGACTGCGGCCGACTCCATCACCCCACCCGCGACGATCGGAGGCGTGGCTGTAACGGTGCCGTTCTGCCGCGTTCAGGGGACGGCGAGGCCGACTCCAGACTCCGAGATCAAATTCGAAGTTTGGTTGCCGCCGACTCTCGGCGCGTGGACAGGCCGCATGAAGGTCAACGGAACCGGCGGGTATGCGGGGGCGACGCCCTACGCACGCCTGGCCCAGGATGTGGGCGACGGCTTTGTCAGTGCGGGCAGCAACATGGGTCACGACGGCGGCGAATCTGCGACATGGACGCTCGGTCACCCCGAGAAGGTCAAGGACTGGGGCTTGCGCGCGCACTACTATGTCGCTACTGCGGCCAAGACACTTGCCAACGCTTTCTACGGGCAACCGGTCAGCCACTCGTATTTCGAAGGTTGCTCCAATGGCGGACGGCAAGCGCTGATGATGGCGCAGAACTATCCGTCGCTGTTCGACGGCATCGTCGCCGGTGCGCCGTCGAATTTCTATCCTGATGTGCTGATGTGGCTGCTGTGGTCTGGCGTGCACCAGACTCCGGTATTTGGGCAGCCGGCCGTCGTGAGCCCGGCGAAGCGCACGGCAATCACCCAGCGTGTGCTTCAGGCCTGCGACGGCCTCGACGGGCTGATGGATGGACAGATCACCAACCCGCGGGCATGTGTGTTCAATATCGACTCGATGGGTCCTGCCGGCGATAACACGCTGACCGCCGCAGAGCTGGCGGTCGTCAAGGCGATGTACGCCGGTACCACAAGCGAAACCGGACCGCAGCGCTACACCGGTGCCAAATTCGGATCGGAGGCAGATTTCGATCCGAACTTTGCGGACAACGGAGGTTACGGGCCCTTCATCGGCCACTATGTATACGGCGTGCTGAGCCCACCGTTCGACTGGCGTCGTGACGTCAATTTCTCGACCGTCTACGACCAGGTCAAAGCATTTGTCACGCCGGTCACTGCTTCCCCAAGTCCCGACCTGACGGCATTCAGGAATCACGGCGGGAAGCTGATCCAGTTCGCGGGATGGAACGATTCCGTCGTTCCGCCCGATGGTTCGGTGAACTACTACCATGCATTGACGCTGTTCGAGAAGCTGCACACACTGCCGAGCCCAATTATCGATACGCTGGTGAACAATCTGTCGCCGCAAGACGTTGCGCTCACGGCACAATTCTTGGGCGATCAGGTGCGGCAATACCATCGGCTATTCATGCTGCCCGCGACGGCACACTGCGGCGGAAGCACCGGCCCCAACTCGATCGGTGGTGGCATGCCGGAGCCGCCCGCGGCGTTTCGAGATGCGGACCATCACGTGGTGAGCGCGGTGATTAAATGGGTCGAACAGGGCGTCGCACCGGACAAGATCATCGCGACCAAATTCAGCGGCAGCGCGCTCACGCTGTCACGCCCGGTGTGTCCGTACCCGGCGCAAGCGGTCTACAACGGGTCGGGTGATGTCACCGTGGCGTCCAACTTCACCTGTGTGCAACAAGTCGAGTCGGCAAGCAGTATTGGTTCGGGCGACATCATCGAGATCAAGAACTCGCTCACGCAGCGCGGGCTCGAGCTGCCCAATCGCTAACACGTCGAACGCTGGTTTGACGCAACCACCCTGTTGACGCGGCGCTAAGGCGCATGCGCTGCGTCGACAGGGGTGCCACTAGTCGGTCGCCATGCCGCGTCTCTGTGCCAGATGACACCCCATCAGCGGCCGAGTCTCATGAGCCGCGCTGGGCAGCGTATTTCAGAACTTCGGGGTTCACGACGTTAATCGGGTTACCCGCCTCGTAAGCGATGATTTGATCGAATATGTCGGCAAACTGAATTTCGTATTCGTCGCGCGACACGTAGCCGATATGGGGCGTGCATACGACATTGTCCATATGGAGCAGCGGGTGGTTGGCGTCGAGCAGGGGCTCTACTTCATAAACATCGACCGCCGCCCTACCCGGGCGACCCTTTTGCAGTGCCGCCACCAATGCTCCTTCCTCGATGAGTGCCGCACGGCTTGTGTTCACGAGCAGCGCCGATGGTTTCATTCGCGCCAGGTCGGCGGCGCGGACGATACCTCGTGTCGATTCGACAAGACGCATGTGCAGGGAGATAACATCGCATTCTTCGAAGAACACTTCCTTGGCGCGCGCAATTGCATAGCCATCGGCCTGCGCCCGAGCACGCGACGTGTCTCGCGCCCAGACCGTCACGTCCATCCCGAAGGCTTTCCCATATCCGGCCACCACGGCACCAATCCTCCCGTAGCCGTAGATCCCTAGAGTTTTGCCGCGCAGGCTTGACCCAACGCCGATTTGCCATTTCCCGGCGCACAGTGCCGCCATCTGCTGGGGAATCTGCCGCATCGCGGCCAGAACCAACCCCCAGGTCAATTCCGCCGCGGCATACGAAGGCGTATCGGCATGTTGACTCGATGAGACGATCACGCCTCGCCGCGTGCAGGCGTCGATGTCGATGTGTGGGAACACACTGCGCTGGCTGATGAGCTTAAGCTTGTCCAGTCGATCGATCAACGGCGCACGGATTTGCGTTCGCTCCCGGATCAGGACCAAGGCTTCGGTGTCCTTCAGCCGCTCCGAAAGCGTATCGACATCTTGCACATGATCGTTCCAGATTTTGACGTCATGTCCTTGGAGCTTGCGAAAACAGGGCAGGGTGCGCAACGTATCGTGATAGTCGTCAAGAATTGAGATTTTCATGCCGCAATGCTCCCCCGCTGCGATTATGGATCTCGACATGTTATCCGAAGGCAGACTGCGGACATGAACAGCAATCGGGCAGTCGCCGACTGCTCCGCCCGACAGTATTGCCAGGCGACTCAACAGAGAATTACGCGGCTGAGAACAGATCGGAAGCGCGGTTTTCCCGAGCGCCCGCGGCGATAGCGGCAACGGTGGCTTCAGGCGCGGCGGGCGCGGGCATCGGACTGCGCGCTACTGCGCTTTTCCGTCGCTAGATTCTTAATCAGCGCCAGGACCTTCGATGTTTCCGAAGATTTGTCGAAGAATTTATTGGCGCCCAGCCGAAAGCTGAGATTCTGATATTCCGCATCAGCGTGATTGGTGAGGACCACCTTGGTTGCGCCTGGAACGAGACTTTGTTCCTGTAGCGCCTTTAGCACGTCGAATCCGCTACCGGAGGCCAGGCGGATGTCGATCAGGATCACATCCGGCTCGAGGGCGAACACATCGGCAATGGCTGTTTGCGCGTCGGCGCTGCAGCCACTCAACTCCGCGCCCGCAGCCGCGATCGCTGAACCAAGCAATCGCTGAATGATCGCTGAGTCCTCGACGATGTAGACCTTCAACGGTCTGGGTTTCTCATCCATCACACTCTTGCCGCATCGACGGCATTGTTGATTCAGAGCCCTTATCGCGCGGTCCGATAACGACACCAAGATATACTGCGGACGCCGGCACGGGAATCAGTGCCACGCCGATTTACCTGTAGGCGCTTCCCGCAAGTAGGGCGAGATCGATGTCCTACGGCTGACCTACACTACTCAACCTCCAATACTCTGGCCCGCGTGATCGAGGCAGCTATCCCTTTGGAGGCGTTGAAGGATGACTAGAACTCTCGGCACGACGGGCGTGAGTGTTCCGCGCGCATTCCTGGGCTGCGGCACCTTCGGCGGCATCGGTGGCGCCCGCCACCTGATCGGTCGCGGACTCGACAGGAGAGCTGCGTTCGCCACACTGGACGAGGCCTTTGGTCTCGGTATCGATGTGGTCGATACCGCGGAACGCTATGCCGACGGCGAGAGCGAACGAACGATTGGCGAGTGGCTTCGGCAGCGCTCCGAAGAAGTGACCTCAGCTGTGCGGATTGCAACCAAGGTTGCGCCGCCGGTGCTCGACGGTGTCGACGGGACGCCGTTTGATCGTGCCTATATCGAAAAGAAACTTCTGACCAGCCTCGAACGCTTAGGACTGCAACGTGTCACCTTTTACCTTTCTCACGCCCCTGACAACAGAACTCCCAGCGAACAAACGGTGGAGGGCTTCGCCGCGGTGGTCGAGTCCGGGCGCGCGGCACATGTCGGATGCTGCAACGTGAGCGCGGCGGAATTAATTTCCGCGCTGGATGCTGCCGATCGGCTCGGTGTGCCCGGATTCGAATGGGTGCAGAACAGCTTCAGCCTGCTGGCGCCCAACGACGATCGCGAAGTCCGTGCCGTGTGTCGCGAACGCAATCTCGGCTATACGCCATTCTCGCCACTCGCCGGTGGCGTATTGGCTGGAAAATACGAGCGCGGGAAACCTTTTCCGGAAGGGACGCGCATGGCGCTGCGGCCGGAAAATCATGGTGATCTGATGACTGACAAGATGCACGATGCCCTCGATCGGTTGCGTGATGCGGCGGCAGCGCGTGGTGTGAGCTGTGCGGGTCTAGCCCTTGCGTGGGTGATCGCGCATCCGGCATGCACTGCACCCATCATTGGGCCGTCGCGTACGACACCGCATCTGGGCCATGTGGCCGAAGCACTCAAGTTGGAGCTGAAACCGGAAGCGCAAGCGTCGCTGGCTGCATGGTTCGAGGCGGCAGGCGCATAGCCAACTTTTTTGCTGAAAGCCCGCGCCTGCCACCAGTCTCGATCACAGATGCATGTGAATGCCCGTCAACGCGGCGTACTCACTTCTTCGTCCATGCCCATCCGGTCATGCGCCAACCGGCCGCGGCTTTCTGCAGGGAAATCGTAAGCATCGAGCCTGTCTCCTTGGCCGGCTTCCCCTTCTGCTTGTACGTGAAGTTCGCGGGAACGACCACATAGGCACGGTCTCCCGTGATATCGACGTGCCGGGGGTTGCCGAGGGTGACGATCCCATCGGTAATCCCATTCTTCTTGGCGTCGGCATCGTAGTCATTCGCCCAAGTCGAGCAAGCCCCCGCGCCGTGCCATTCGTGGGGCGGAAACTCGTCGATGATGGATGTTTGCTCGGCGCATGCCGCCAGGGCGGACTTGATGTCGCCCTTGTTGAAGCCGTCCACGAATTGGTGAACCGGCACCATCACATCGGTCTTCTCATTTGCTCCAGCGGGTCCTGCTACCAGTACCGCTACGGCGGCTACGACGAATATCTTGTGCATGTGTTTTTTCT
>Ga0066710_100004166_pt1 | contig 12676 bp, 9 predicted proteins | sample GraSoiAngelo_159_FD_79666 | JGI IMG/M metagenome (GOLD analysis project Ga0066710, IMG submission 79666) | Grasslands soil microbial communities from the Angelo Coastal Reserve, California, USA - 14_1009_16_40cm | ecosystem: Environmental > Terrestrial > Soil > Grasslands | place: USA...
GGGGCCTCGGGAACCAACGTGTCGAGATAGGGGCGGTAGTCTTCCCGCACGCGGGTCAGGAGATCGTCCGGGAACGGCAGCACGTGCGGCTCCGGCACGCCCTGCTCCCAGACGCGCAGGATGAGTGCGGCGCCGGGCCGGAAGGCCTCCGGCGGATACTCGTACGATCCCCAGTACCCGATGTCCTTCATGCTGGCCACGTTTCCCTGGACGTTCACGATCTCCTTGATCCGGCCCGGGTGAATCGGCTCGATGATCTGATCGCCCCGCCGCAGCTCCATGCGATCGAAGTCGGTCTTGAACCGCAGCTTCCCGCCGCTGCCGGTCATGCCCATCAGGAACGCCGACCCGGCGGTCATCTTGACCTCGGGGTAGGCGCGGATCCGGACCACGGGACGGAAGTTCTCCTGGTTCTTCTGCCACGTGTAGAAGCTCTGGCCGGGATCTCCGCCGGCCGCGCCAACCTCCTCGTCCTTGCCCCTGCGACGCTTCTGGCGGGCCTGGGCCGCCTCCTGCTCGCCCCGCAGCATCTCCGAGGCGACCAGCACGGGTGTGAAAACCTGCACGTCGATCTTGCCGGCTTCGAGGTGGTACTCCTTCATCTTCGGGCTCCTGGCGAGGGCCATCGTCTTGACGGTCTCGGGCGGGAACCGGTAGGTCGACTCCACCGGCAGCGGGCGGGCGGAAGGTGGTTCCTTCCCCTTCATGGCCGCGAGCGCCGAGTCCAGCGTGCGCCGCGCCAGGTGGATGCGCGTGATGCCCGACAGGCCCGGGCCCCTGTCGGCGCCGAGCCCGAAGGTGCTGATGCCGACGACCTGGCCGTGATGGTCGAGGAGCGGCCCCCCGGAGTTCCCCGGGTTGATGTTGACGTCGCTGTAGAGGGCGTCCGTCTCGACCTTGCTCACCACTCCCTTCGTCAGGATCGTCTCGGTCGTCAGGGGATTGCCGATCGCGACCACCGTGTCGCCGACGGCGACTGGGGCGTGATCGGGTGGATCGTCGGCAAGCGGCAGGACCGGCCGGCCACGCACGGTGTCGGGGTGGATGCGCAGCACCGCCACGTCGTGAGGGGCGTCCTCGGTCACGACGACGACCTGGTGCTTGTGCCGGTCGTCGAGCTTGGCGGCGAGGAAGGTCGCGTCGGCGATCACGTGGTGATTGGTCAGGATCAGACCATCCTCGGAGACCAGGAAGCCGGTGCCGTGGCCGCCGTCGGTCACAATCTTGAAGACGCCGTTCCGAAAGCGCTCGTAAAGGGCCCCGGCGTCCAGCTCCTTCGCCGCCGGGGTCGCCGGGACGGTGGTCTCGACGTGCGCGTTGTCGCTCGACAGCTCGAGAGTCGTGGTCGCTCCGGCCCGGATCTCGAACTCGACATCCCAAGAGAAGCGCTTACCCTCGAGCTCGACCGGTGCAGTCGACTCGATCCGGTAGGCTCCCGGCGGCAACTCCTGCCTGAGAATTCCGTCAAAACCCGTGAGGACCGGGATCGGCGCCCGTCCGTCCCCAACCGGCCGGATCAGAAAGCGTTGCTTGGGCACCGGCTTCAGGGAGAGGTCGCCGGCGACCAGCACCACGCGGGCCTCCAGACGACCCGTGGTCGCGGGCGGCGCCCCGGCCCAGGCGGCCGACGGCGTCGCGCCGGGAAACGGCGCCAAAGAGAACGAGAGAACGAAGACCAGCACGAACGGGCGCCAGTGGGGCCTGCGCCTTCCAGTCATCGGAGCGCCCTCCTGCAGGCAAGGCACGCGCGGGTGCCGTGAGCGTGGGTTGACGACCCTTCAGCTTTCGTAACGTTGCCCGCAGTCTACCCTCTCCATGCGCCGACCTGCAAGAGCCCGCTCCGACCGCGGAGGAAAGTTGGGCGGCGCAGCGATCCAGGATGCTAGAATCGTCGCAGGAGAGACGGATCCGCGCTCATCCGCGGGCGCCCCGGGGCGTCCTGAGTCGACACGGCGCGGATTCGGGGGAGTGCCGCATGAAAAGGTTCGAACGCGATTGCCTTATTCTCTGCTATCCGGTGCTCGGAGACTTGCCCGCGGATCTTCTCCGGAAGGTCGAACAGACCGCCAAGCTCGTGCAGGCTCCCGCCGGCCGGCGGCTCTTCAGCGAGGGGAGCCCCTGCACCCATTACCCGCTGCTGGTGGACGGATTGATCCGCGCCTCGAAATGCGGACCGGACGGCCACGAAATCCTCCTGTACCGGCTGAGTCCGGGAGAGAGCTGCGTCATCACGGTCGTGGCGCTGCTCGGCGACACATCCTACCCGGCGATCGGGGTGGCCGAAACGGAGCTCACCCTCTTCGGAGTTCCCCGCAACCTGTTCGTCGAACTGGTCCTCAGATCGGAGCCCTTCCGGACCTTCGTATTCAAGTCTCTGTCCCAGAGGATGGCGCACCTGATGACCCTGATCGACGACGTGGCCTTCCGCCGGGTCGATCAGCGGCTCGCCTCGCGCCTGCTCATCCACAAGGGGCTGATCACCGCCACCCATCAGATGCTGGCCGACGAGCTGGGGACGACGCGTGAGGTGGTGAGCCGCACCCTGGAAGCCTTCCAGGAGTCGGGGATGCTCCGTCTGGGACGAAAGAGGATCGAGATCCTGGACAGGCCCGCCCTGGACCGGATCCACCGGGTCGACGCAGGTTGAACCGGCGACTGCGACGACACCCTCACGGAAAAGCGCGCGCGATGTGTCCGCCCCCCGGCCCCGGGTCGACGATCAGCTCCGTTAACGTCATCCCAGGACCGGAGGGGGACGGTCCCTCACTTGCGTCGAGGGTGTGGGCAGTGGTTGGGTTCATGCTAGCCCCGGTCCGCCCCCCCTTTCTGTGACTCCTGTCACGTTCGGATGATTTCCTTTCTAGAGGAGCACCCTCCATGCGCAGAACGATCCTTGCAGTCATCGCTGTCATCGGGTTCACGTTCTATGTCGCGGCCACCATCGCCACGGGACAGACACCCGGTTCGATCAAGATCGGCGTGGTCGACCAGGAGAAGGTCCTGAACGACAGCGCCGAAGGCAAGCGGCTGAATGCGGAGCTCCAGAAGCTGCGCAGCGCCAAGATGACCGCCATCGACGCCAAGGAGAAGGAGATCAGCGGGATCCAGGAGCAGCTCCTGCGCGCCTCGGGGACCCTGAGCGATGACAAGCGGGACGATCTCTCCCGGCAGCTCAAGCGCAAGCGGATCGAGTACGAGCGGCTCAACGACGACGCCAACGCGGAATTCCAGGAGGCCGGTGGCCGCGCGCAGGCCAGGCTCATCAGCATCTTCCGCGACATCGTCACGAAGTACGCATCCGAAAAAGGATTCACGGTCATTCTCGAGAAGGGGTCGATCTACTTCGCTTCCCCCACGGTGGGGATCACCGACGAGGTCCTGGCGAGGTTCAACGCGGCGGTACCGGCCGGAGCGGCGTCACAACCCAAGAACAAGTGACCTGCGCCCGAAGATTTCACCTTGACGGATTCGCCGGTTGGGGGTAAAGATTCGGCGCTTGGCCGGACCAGAGCGCCGTCATCGCAGCGCCCGCCGAGGCCACCGTGAATGCACTCCCAAGAATGAAGGAGGATCGATGATGAAGAACAGAACGACGGCTCTGCGCTTCTGGCGCACCGCCCTCGCGGTCGCCTCGCTTCTTCTCGTGACACGGGTCTTCGCCGCCGGCGGGTCGGACGCCCGGCAGCGGAAGCTCGTCGAAATGCCGATGCGGGTGCAGACGGAGGGCATGACCTACGACGAGTACCGCCAGCGGCAGGCCGAGCTCGGCTCGCGGCTGGCCGGGACCATGCCGGCGAGGTCCCTCGGCGCGCCTCTGCGCGTCGAGCTCACGACGGACGAGATCAACGGGGTGGAGCGGGCCCCGCGCGTCAGCGGGACGCCGTTGCAGATCGGCCTCGTGAAGGCGGCGACTCCGAGAGTCGACATCACGGGGCTGGTGACCGGCTCCGCCGACGGCGGGCCCCGGCGCGGCCCGGGCACCGTCGCCACCCCGACGGGAGACGGCGGATACGTGTGGGCGCTCGCCGTGACCTCGTCGAGCGCCGGCGCGCTCCGCGTCCACATCGAGAACATGTCGCTGCCGGCCGGCGCGGAGCTGTTCTTTTACAGCCGCATCGGGGAGGCGTTCGGGCCCTACACCGGCAGTGGTCCCAATGCGGACGGCGACTTCTGGACCGACACCGTCTTCGGCATCGAGGGCATTCTTCAGCTGCACGTGGCCGGGCCGGTGACGCCCGCGGATCTACAGCGGATCTCCCTCAGCGTGACCGAGGTGGGGATCGTCCTGCCACGGTTCGCGGGGAACATCTCACCGGCGGCGCCGGCGAGTTTCTGCGGCGACCCGGTCTGCCTTGTCGATGCGTCGTGCTTCAAACCACCCGCCATCCCGAACGCCGTCGACCAGGCCAAGGACGCCATCGCGAAGATGGAGTGGGCGCAGGGGAACTTCATCTACACCTGCACCGGCGGCCTGATCAGCGACAACAATCCAAACCTGGACAACCTCGTCCTGACCGCCAACCATTGCATCAACAAGAACAACAGCGCGCAGAACATCCAGTTCTACTGGCGGTTCCGGACGTCGAGCTGCAACGGCGCCTGCCCCAGCAACGCCAGCTGGCCGTACAAGACGATGGGTTCCACCGTCACCGTGACCGGAAAGAAGGGGGACTTCACTCTCCTCCATCTGAACATGACCCCGCCGGCGGGCTCCACCCTGCTCGGCTGGACGACGACCCCCGTCGCCAACACCAACGGCGCCATGCTGTATCGGATCAGCAACCCGGACTTCGGGCCCCAGGTCTACTCCCAGCACAACGTCGACACGGTTGTCGGAACGTGCGGCGGCTGGCCGCGGGGAGGGTGGATCTACAGCCGCGACATCACGGGTGCCATCGACGGCGGAAGCAGCGGCTCGCCGATCATGAGCGCCTCGGCCCAGGTCGTCGGCCAGCTCAGCGGGACCTGCGGCGGCAGTCCGAGCGACCCATGCGCGAGCGGGCCGGGAGAGGCGAACGCCACGGTCGACGGAGCTTTCGCGTTCTATTACCCGTCCGTCCAGCCGTTCATCAATCCTTAGATCGGCGGGCTCATCGTCCTCCCGGGAACCGGCCTAGGGAGGCGTGGGACACGGAGACGAGTTCGGGGTGACCGAGCCATCCGGCGCGTTCCCGAGCGCCCCCTCGGCGCAGGTGTTCTCGCCGTCCACGAGATAGTAGAAGGCGGCCCCCGCTGCCGGCGGACCCGCATCTCTTGAAAGGGTCGCGCCGTTCCCCGCCGAGTCGGCGCTCTCGAAGCAGACATGATCGTACGGTGAGACACCGCGGCTGCGCAGCAGATTCACGGGGATGGTGCCCCGATAGGTATTGTAAATGGTTGCCGAGACGATCGCCGACCAGGTGATCGTCGCGGCTCCGGTCGCCGGATCCTGGGTCTCCTGGATCGTGTCCCCCACCTGGCCGGGTACCGGGATCGGGGTGTGCACGCACGCATTAGCGGAGGCATCACAACTATCCGCCGTGCAAGAATTGCCGTCGTTGCAGGTCGGCGGCGTCGACGCCAGGCAGGCCCCGCTGGTGGAATCGCACGTCTCGGCGCCATTGCAGAACACCCCGTCATCGCAGTCGGCGTTCGCGACGCAGCCGCACCTGAAGGACCCCCACCAGGTGCCCCAGCGCCCGGTGTCCTTCATCGGGCATGCGCCCCCGCTCTGCTGCCCCGCAAACTCCTGGACCGTCCAGAAGGTGCGCCCGTCGGTCGGGTCGACCTCGGTTGCGCTGTAATCGCCCCAGCGGTTGAGGGTCCCCGAGAAGGTCACGTAGTACGAATCGACGCCTCCCTTGAGCATCCCCACGGGGGCCATCGTACCGGCCGTATCGGTTGGCCGGCGCGCCGTATAGAAGGCGCTGCCGAAGGTGCCGGAGTCGCTTCCCGAGAAACCCAGCGCGACGCATCCGGAGTCGTTGACCGCGATCGAGGGGTAGTAGTACCAGCGCACCGGGTCGCCCACCCGACCCTGCTGGCCGACGGCATTCGAGCCGCTGGCGTTGACCAGGACCGGGTCGATTTGATACCACGCGACCTCGGACTTCCCGACGCCATCGTGCACGGGATCATCGACGTGACCGGTGGTCCAGATCTGACCGCCGCGCAGGAGCGCGTTGAGCAGCCGGGTGTCGCCCGTGTCGATCAGCTGCGCGCAGCCCGGCTGCGGGGCCTTGCCGAGGGGGTCGAATCCGTAGTCGGCGACCTGGATGAAGCCCAGGTCGGTGATCAGCGGGCCGGGGTAGGAGAACCGTTCGACCCGGACCCACCGGTGGGTGCTGTTCGCGTGATCGGTCCAGCCCTCGTTGACAGCGTAGTTCACCGCCGTGGCGCCGAAGGTATGCGCCGGCCGCCAGTTGCCTCCGACGGCCGAGCTGAAGAACTCCGACACGGTGATCGGCCCGCCGGCCATGAGCGAGGCCTTGTCCACGACCCAGAACTTGGCTCCGGCGAAGGTCGCCGCCGGCGGGTTGTTGAACATGTTGTCGCTGATGTAGACGCTCGTCGGATCCAGACCCAGGCCGGTGAAGTCGGCGAACTGTCCCGGAGAGGTCGCGTCTGCGTCGATCGCGAACAGGGTCCATCCGAGCGTCGGGTCCGACCCCATGGAGATCCCCACCAGCACCCAGGACGGAGCGCCGTCGCCGCCGCTGTCCGACGCCACCACGAATCGTCCGGAGTACTGGTCGTAGAGGACCTTCGGGTCGAACGGATCCGCGGCCGGCTGGCCGGCGCCGGTGCCGAGCGCCGCCCAGAACGCCTGCAGCGAGATCGGCCCGACGTCGAATGCCCCGGTCGTCCTGTCGAGAACGGCGTAGCCGCGGTTCGTCAGGCTGACCAGATGCGTCGGCCCGGCCGCACCCTGAGTGTCGGGCGGGATCACCCGGTTGTTGTCCAGCACGATGTCCAACATGCCGGGAAACGAGCTGATGAGAGGAGGCGTCGGGGAGATCGATGCCGGCGCCGGCCCGGGCAGGAGGGACCCTGGGGCCGATCCGGAGCCCGCGACGTCCTGGGGTGCCGGCGCCCCCGGGGCCTGGCCGGGCCCGGACATCAGGAGCGGCCCCGGCACTTCGCGGAACCTGACCGCACGCGGTGTCTTCGGCTGCAGGAGCGCATCGAAACGTCGCATGTCCTGATGCGTGACGGCGATGCCGCGAACCCGGTACGTGTGGGCCGGAGGCGTCGCGGTCCGTGCCTGCTCCGGCTGCTGGCCCGGCAGGACTGCCGTGCCCGCGGCGACCAGCATCGCGAGAGCGGCCGCGGCCACCCACACCCGCTTGCGAGCATGACTGACCGACAGACGTTCTCTCACTCGGCTCGCCTCTGAATACTCTGCTGCCTGGAAGATACCGCCAAACCCGCGGAAAGCCAATCGTGAAGTAGGGAGCCGAGCTCCACCGGCCACCGCGGCGCGACGTTCTCGCCGCTCGACGGACGGCCGCGCGTCACGGAATCGGCGGCTCGAGATGTCGCTCCGGTCTCAGCACGGTGCGGCGCCACAGGACCCGGTCGGAACCCGCCTCGCTCGCCACGACGACCAAATCCCCGGCGGGCTCCAAGGTCGTCCAGTAGACGCGCGGCCCGAGGACCGCCACCTCCACGGGCCGCTCGAGGCTCCCGATTGGCGCTCCGGTCTCGAGCGAGAAGAGGTCGTACCAAGGCTGCTCGTAGACGCGCCGCAACAGGACGTGGCGCCGATCGGTCGTCGCCCAGACCGCGTCCGTCGCGTGCCCGTGCTCGAGGCGCAATGACCGCTCGCGCCCGTCACCCGGGACGCGCCAGCGGTGCACGATGACCACCTTCGTGTCCGGACTCAGCTCGAAGGCGAGCCGCAGATCCCCGACGATCAGCGCGCCTGCGACATCGGCCGGCGGTCCTCCCAGGGCGAGCCGGGAACCCGGCGCACGCGCGTGGACGCCCACGAGTCGCGCTCCCGGCATCGGCGGCGCCGGCTCCGAGAGTGGCGGGGGTGGGGGTCCCGCTCCGGGCTTCAGCGAGACCCGGCCCGAACCGAGCGCGATGCGCGCCATGCCCTGCGCTTGTCCCACGGCGTCCGCCGGCCGGAATCCATAGGCCTGCATGCGCGTTGCGTCGTAGCGGATTTCGAGTCCGTCGCTGGCGAGCCGCGCCGTAACCTCGAAGACGGTCCACTGACGTCCACCGCCCGACTCCGATAGAGACGCCCACGGCGGCAGCGCGAGCGTCGCGAGATCGTAGGCGCGCTGCAGCCGGCCGCTGCGCGCGTCGTACGCGGCCACGCGCAGCGGTCGACCGGCGCGCTCCTCCAGAACATACGCCCGCCCACGTGCGATCATCAGCGCCCTGGCCGGTGCGTCCGTGCGCCAGAGCGACCGGCCCGTCGCCAGGTCGACCGCCTCCACTCCCCCCTCGGGCGTCCGCAGGCAGCCGACCGCCCCCGCCGCGTCGCTCACGCCGGCCGGGAGGTAGATCGGCTCCTCGACGGTCCCGGCGGCCGTCCCGGGCTGTGACGTCGCTTGCAATCCGAGGATCGCCAGGAACAGCACGACCGCCGCGCGGATCAGACCACGCCTTTCGCTCATGCAGCGCACGTCATCAGGCCACGTCTCGGGCCAGGCGCATCGTAAGTCAGATAGCCATGGGCCGCAGCGAACATACTTCAGTCCAGGTTGCCGGAGGCAGCCGGTCGGCGCTATCATGCTTAGTATTATGCGGAAGATACTCCTTGCGGCAGTCTTGGCGGCCTTGACGGTCGTCTTCCCGAATGTGTTGCTGGCCAGCCTCTTCTGCTGCGCGAGAAGTGGGACGGACTGCCGCTTCGGCTCTCCTCCCTGCTGCAAGGCCCATGACAACCCCATACCACCCTCTCCGATAAGCCGCCTCGATACGGCGACCCCGACCTGCTGTCACCAGATCCTCCCGGGCGGGAGCCAGACTCGAGCCGGTCTGACTGAGTTGCGCGCGCCGGCGCCCGCCACGGCGATCCCGCATGCGAAATATCTGCTCGCGGCGGATTTGCGGCCGACCGAGTGCCCCATCCCGGCTTCGCCGGACACCCGGCCCGGGCCGACATTTTCACCTCTCCTCTCCCGCGCTCCTCCCCTCTCCTAGACCCCTCGCTGTCTCACTCCGCGCACTGAACGATCATGTTCCGGGCACCCACTGTCGGTGCCCCGGAAGGGTATCAATCAATGGCCGGACGACTTCGCAATGCTTTCTTCCTGCTCGTCGCTGCCACCATCCTGATGGTCGGATCTGGCTTCGCATCAGAAGAGTCAACCACCGAGGCCCCATCACCGCCCGCGCCCGGCTCGCCGGCGCCGCTCTTCTCCGCCCATAGGCTGCACGGCGGCACGCTGTCGCTCGCGTCGCTTCGGGGACAGGTCGTCCTCTTGAACTTCTGGGCCCCCGCTTGCCCCCCATGCAGGATCGAGATGCCCGAGCTCGAGAAGATCCATCGCCGCTACGCCGGCCGGGGGCTGCAGGTGATAGGCATTACCGAGATGGATCCATCACGCGAACAAGTGCTCGGCGCTCTCAAAAACGTGCTCGTGACCTATCCGATTCTGCTCGACCCGGGCGCACGCATCGGCTCTCTGTACGCCATCGCCGCGCACCCGACATCGATCGTGGTCGATGCGCGTGGCCTCGTGCATTACGTGAATATCGGCTACCTGAAGGGGGAGGAGAAAGACCTTGAGCGGGCCATCCTCCAGGCGCTGGAGACCCGCCAAACCCGGAGCATCGGCACAAGGTCGCCCGACGCGCGCGACGGTGGCCCGTGAAGATGCTCGGGCAGGCGCTGCGATTGGTCGCGGGTGCATTCGGCGTCGCGCTTGGCACCACGTCTCCGGTTCTGGCCCACGAGCCGCTCTGGGGAGAAACCCCGGTGATCTTCGGCCCCGGCGTCATCCACCCGGAGATCAAGATCCGCTTCGTGCGCGCTGGCGGCACGCTCGACCCCGGTGATACGCGCTCCCGTGCGATCGAGCAGGAGTACGGGCTGCAATACGGCATCAACCGCTTCGTCAACGTGCAGATCATGCTGCCCGTCTCTTCCATGGTTCTCGACGAGAACATCGCCGGAGCGGTTCTGCGGACCCGGGTGTCGGGCGTCGGCAGTGCCATGCTCAGGGCCAAGTATCGCATTCACCTCCGGCAGGAAACGGGGTTCCAGACCGCCCAGACGATCATCGCCGGCTGGAAGATCCCAACGGGATCAGACCAGAGGACCGGTCCCGACGGCTCCCGCCTGCTCCCGGAGGACCAGCCCGGCAGCGCAGGCCACGGGATCGAAGTCGGCTACGCATACGATCGCGAGCATCTCGCGGATTCCCTCTGGGCGAGCCTGTTCTACGATCACGAATTCGGCCAAGGGTTCCGGCGGGGCGACACAGGTGAGCTGGACGCGTCGTACGGCTGGTGGCTCCTGCGGCCGAACGTTGCGGAGCAGCTGGGCGTCAATTTCGCCGTCGGCCTGCACGCGGAAGCAAGCGCGAGCGATCGCCTCGAGAACGGCGTGTCGGCCCGCACGGCCCACAGCGTCGCCGGCATCCACCTGACCCCGATCATTACCAAAGGCCAGTACCAGTACCGCGTCGGCCTGTTCGTGCCGATCGTCAAGGGCGGCAACAAAGAGCAAACCGACTTCGGCTACGAGATCCGAGCCGGATGGGAGATGTTCTTCTAAAGGGAGGGGCCATGATCGGAACCAGAAAGATTTTGACCGCGCTGTACCTTGCACTCTTGCTCGTGACGCAGGTCTCCGCCGACGTCAGGGAGGTACGGCTCGGTGTCAAGGGAGCAACGTGAGCGACGTGAGGGTACAGCCTTGTCAAGGGGCTCAAACGCCAGGCTGGCGTTGACGACGCGAAGCTTTTCCTTGACCCACCCGAAGCGCAGGTAACGCTCAAGCCGGGAGTCTGGGTCGATCCTCACAAGATGATGCAGGCGATCCGCACCGCGGGGTTCACCCCCGTGCCAGAGGATGTCCGGATGATCCTGACAGGCACTCTCGAGTCGCGGGCCGGTCGCTGGATCCTGGTCCTCGACCGTATGAAGACACCGACGGAGGTGCCGTGCGTCGCACCCCGGCAGGACAGCGCAATGGCGCATGCGCTCGAGGAGAAGGCGGGACGCGTCATCGAGGTCCGAGGGCGCTGGGTCGCGGAAGGACAAGGCGCTCTAGACGTAGAAGCGATCCGCGACACGGCCGCGGATCGATGAGCCCCCGGGACGGCCCTTCCCGTCAGCGCTGCGGCGCGATCGCGTCGATGAAGCGGGCATGGTGCAGGAAGTCCACGACCAGCGCTTCTCCCGCGTCGGCATCCTCGCGCGGCACGGCCAGGGAAATCTGGTGGATGTCGTGCCCGTCCTGGTCGTACAGGAAATACTGCACCACGGCGACCTCTTGGTCCGTCTTCGTCTTCATCACGCCGACGTAACGGAAGCCGTGAAATGGCGCGGGGATCTGCCCGTCGTCGACGAGCGTGCTGACCACCTGCTGCTTCATCTGCGCCGAGTAATCGTGGTGGAACTCCTCCTGATCGTGCAGCAGGCTCTGCGGGTGCGCAAAGACGGTGATGTGCGCGCCGGTGTGCGCGTGGGTCCACTGCGAGCGCCCCGCCGGATCGTCCTTGGAGAACGCCCAGTCGGCCGGCCGGCGACTGCCGCTCCAGGAGCCGTCGTCGGTCGAAACGTCGAGATCGCGCTCCAGCCGTGGCCGCACCGAGGCCGCCAGCGGGAACGCCCCGACCACCAGCAGGGCGGACAGCACGCCGCCGGCGACCGCCAGCTTGCCGGCCGTTTCGCGGCGCCCCTCCGGCTCGGGGATCGAGCGCGCCCCGAGCACGCGACCCAGGTGGATGCTCTCGACCTTGGTGATCAGGAAGAACAGGCCGCCCAGGAGGAGAGCCGGTACAATCCCGTCCGTCTCCGAGGCTCCCGAAATCAGGGCCAGCCACACGAAGAAAATCATCGACTCGACCAGGAAGTCGTGCAGCGCCAGGAAGGGATAGCCCAGGTAGAACAACCCCGCCCCCGGAAAGGCGAGGGACAGGAGGGTCGCGACGCGGGTCGATCGGAACCGCGTGCGGCAGGCGGAGCACGACTCCGGCGCCGACGGCACCCCGGCGCCGCACCGCGGGCAATGCCAAAGGGGCAGCGCTTCCGCGTGAGCGGCACCCTCGGCGAGAAGCCGCTTCTGCAGGCGGGGCAGGAGAAGATTCAGGAGCTTCTTGTCACCCCCCGTCCGCAGCCTCCATCCCTGCTTCCGGCCCTGGGCCGGGACCGCGGTCAGCTTGCCGAACGACAGCTTCAGGACGCTGAGGTGGCGATACGGGTAGGAGCGCAGCCTCGTCCCGGGACCGCTGGCGCGGAAGTTCAGCAGCGCCTCGATGATCCGCTGGTCGGTCACGACGAGGAGGACCTGATGATAGGCGTAGACGAAATGGCCGAGGCCGACGCAGTGCAACAGCGGCGGGACCTGCTGGGCATAGACGACGTGCAGGACGTGCTCACCTGGCTGCAGGAGGCGCCGCACCATCGGGCGGACTGCGTTCCACTGCTGGCGGCGCTTGCGCTGGTGGCGGCCGCTCAGGAACTTCGAGGCGCCGGGGAACAGGTCGTCGGGCGAGGACTTGCCGGCCGA
>Ga0066710_100004167_pt1 | contig 12674 bp, 10 predicted proteins | sample GraSoiAngelo_159_FD_79666 | JGI IMG/M metagenome (GOLD analysis project Ga0066710, IMG submission 79666) | Grasslands soil microbial communities from the Angelo Coastal Reserve, California, USA - 14_1009_16_40cm | ecosystem: Environmental > Terrestrial > Soil > Grasslands | place: USA...
CACGGCAACAGCGACAAGGACTATCGCCGCCAGCCGCTCGCCGCGCACGACCTCGCCGAGCAGGTGGCCCACGGCGAGACCGCGATCATCGGCGTGATGATGGAGAGCTTCCTCGCCGATGGCCGTCAGGAGCTGCGCGATCCGTCCGCGCTGCGCTACGGCCAGAGCATCACGGACGCCTGCATGGGCTGGGAGATGACGGTGCCCGTCCTCGCCGAGCTCGCTCGCGCCGCGCGCGCCCGCCGCACGACGCGTTAGGCCCGCCGCCTTTCAGGGCTCGGCACGCCCTTTGATGAGCGTCGCCTTCAACGATCGCGAGCCGTCCGAGGACCTCCACGTGATCGTTCCGTCGCCCTCCGGGCTCAGCGTCACCGTGGATTTGTTCGAGAGCACCGCCTGGATGGCCCCGTCCTTGATCGCGGCGTCGAAGACTCCGCCGCGGAAACCGGTCGAGCGGTACATCAGCCGGAACCGTTCCGGTCCATCGCCGACCGGCGCTACCAGGACCACCGTGTCCTCCAGAACCGCCCACTGCGGCCCGACCAGCGAGCGAACCGCCTCAGGAAGCGCGCCGGCGGCCGCGAAGGTTGGCCGCTCGGCCGGCGGGACCAGCAGGTCGCGGACGACGAGCCATTCGTCGTTGACTGCCGCGCAGGAGTAGCGACCGGCCGGCGGGCTCGGCTCAGAGAGGAAGCTCGAGAGACACAGACCATATCGGAGGGCGAAGCGTCCGGTATGTCCCCCGCCGTGCCCGCTGATGCCGCTGGTCTCGTCGAGCAGCAGGTACGGAAGGCTGCGCCGCGAAAGGATCGCCTGGGCGCCCTCGCCGCGCACCACGTTGCCGAACAGGCTGTCGTCCTTCGGGAACAGGAGCATCAGGCGACCGACCTTGACGCGCTTGAGGATGCGATCGGTGATCGACGGGTCGAGGCTGCTGCTGGCGTCCGCGAAACGGACCCCCGGAGCCAGCGCGACCACGGCGTCGATGTCGTCCGTCGAGTCGGCCGCCTCGAGCGACACGTAGCCGCCGAACGACTGGCCCGCCAGGACGATCTTCTTGTATCCCTGCTTCCTCCGGGCCGCCGCCTCCTGAAGGGTGCGCTGGGCCGTGCGATAGAGCGGTCCGCCGGCCATCGTCTCGGCGAGGTGGTGGCGCTTGAGCATGATCACGTCCCACCCGCGGAACTGCTGCAGCCGCAGCACGGGGGGCGCCGGCGCTTTCCACGACTGGGTCGTGCCGGATATGCCGTGATTCCAGATGATCAGCCCGTGCGCGCGTTCTGGGCCGTACGAGGGAAGATCGCAGAACGCGCGCTCGAGCCAATAGTAGCGACTGCCCGGCTCCTGGTCGCACGCGAGGTCGTCGGGGGAAGCGCCCGTGACGCGGGGCACCGGCGACCACACCACGACCGCGAGCAGGGCGATGCCCGCGATCACCGCCCGCGCTATCGCGGAGCGCACCGTCGCGAAGATCACTCGCCGCGGAACGCGGGCGTGCGCTTCTCCAGCATGGCCCGCACGCCTTCCCTGGCGTCGGCGCTGGCGCGGGCGCGGCGCGCCAGCTCGTCGAGGTCGCCGTGCTCGATCGTGTCGCGGAGCGCGGCCGAGCGCCGGATCGTCGCCTTCATCCCGGCCAGCGACAGGGGCGCGTTGGCGGCGATCGCCCGCGCGAGGTCGTAGGTCGCGCGCTCGAGCTCGGCCGCGGGGACGACGGCGTGGACCATCCCGATCTCGTACGCACGCCCCGCGTCGACGGGCTGGCCGGTCAGCAAGATCTGCCGGGTGAACGCCGGTCCGATGATCTCGACGAGCTTCTGGCCGAGCGGGAACGGCACGACGAGCCCGAGCTTGGCCAGCGGCATCGCGAAGCGCGCCACGTCGGCGGCGACGCGGAAGTCGCAGTGGAGCGCCAGCTCGAAGCCGCCGGCGTACGCCGCGCCGTGGACCATGGCGATCGACGGGCGGCTCGACGCTTCAATGTGCCGGAACAGATCGATCACGTCCGCCTCGGGCTCTTGCGTGTCACGCTGTCGCCGGCTCATCTCGTTCAGGTCCCGCCCGGAGCAGAACGCGGTGCCGGCGCCGCGGAGGACGACGACCCGGACGCCCGCGTCGCGCTCGAGTTCGTCGAAGCGGCGGCGCAGCTCGTCGAGCATCGCGGTGTTGAGCGCGTTGCGGCGCTCGGGGCGATTGAGCGTGATGGTGGCGATCGAGTCGGCGACCGCGCACAGAACTTCGTCGGCCATCGCGATGGTCCTCTCTAGTCGCGCCTCGGCCGGCGGGGCCCCAGCCCCACGACGGCCTGCAGCGCGCACACCCTGGGTCAGCGGAACAGTGAGCGCGCGATGACCATGCGGTGGACCTCGGACGGGCCCTCGCCGATGCGCCGCACGCGGGCCTCACGGTACCAGCGCTCCAGCGGAAACTCCTTCGACACGCCGTAGGCGCCGTGGATCTGGACGGCGGCGTCGACCACGCGGCCCAGGACTTCGCTCGAGTAGAGCTTGGCCATCGAGGCCTCGACGCGGGCGTCCTCGCCGCGGTCCGCCTTCCAGGCGCCCTCCCAGATGAGCCAGCGGCACGCGCGGATCTCGACCTCGGCGTCCGCCAGCATCCACTGGATGGCCTGGCGCTGGCTGAGTGGGGCGCCGAACGTCGAGCGCTGCTTGGCGTGAGCGATCGCCATCCGGTGCGCGGCGACGGCGACGCCGAGATTGCACGCCGAGTACGGAAAGCGGTTCTTCACGAGCAGATCGAAGGCCAGGTCCAGACCCTGGCCCTCGGCGCCCACCAGGTTCTCGGCGGGGATCTCGCAGTCCTCGAGCGCGACGTCGTTGGGGATCGCCGAGGTCCTGATGACCTTGATGGGACGCGCGGTGAAGCCGGGCGTGCCGTGCTCGAGGATGAAGCACGAGATCCCGGCGCGGCCCTTCGCTCGATCGGTGCGCGCCCACACGAGGCCCCACGGCGCGTCGTGGGCGCGTGACGTGAAGACCTTGCGGCCGTTCAGGACCCACCGGTCGCCCTTGCGCTCCGCGCGCGTCTGGATGGCGCCGGCCGGGTCGGAGCCGCCCGAGGGCTCGGTGATGGCGAAGAACGTCTTGAGCCCCTCGCGGATCGTGGGCTCGGCGTATTTCCTGATCTGCTCCTTGTTCCCCGCCCAGATCGCCGGCGGCGGATAGCGGCCGAAGACGCCGCAGCCCGGGTTGTAGAGTCCCATCCGGTGCTGCGACATCTCCTCGAGCGCGACGCACATCGAGAACGTGTCGAGACCCCCGCCGCCGTACTCCTCAGGAGCGCCGAGGGCCCAGAGGCCCGCCGCCTTGGTCTTGGCGGCGAGCCGGCGGTAGTCGTCTTCGGGGATCTCCGGAGCGTCCGGATCGATCCGCTGCTCGATCGGAAGGAGCTCGTCGCGGATGACCCGACGAATCTGCTCGCGGAGGACGAGCAGCTCGTCGGGCATCCGGTAGCCGGGAAAGTTCATTCGGGAATAGCCGCGCCCGGCCGGATCAGACCCTCACGGGGCGATAGGTCGGCGTCCGCCACTCCGGGAACCGCGTGTCGACGCCGCGCACGATGTCCATGTACGCCCGGGTCAGGCGCTGCGTGATCGGGCCCACCTTTCCATCGCCGAGCGGGAATTTGTCGATCGAGAGGATCGGCGTGATCTCGTAGCCGCTGCCGCAGAGGAACGCCTCGTCGGCCACGTAGAGCTCGGTGCGGTCGATCTCGCGCTCGACGACGCCCATGCCCAGGAGCTCGGGGCAGATCGCGTCCATCAGCGTCGTGCGCGTGATCGACTCGAGGATGTCGGCGGTGACCGGCGGCGTCACCAGGCGGCCCTTCCTGACCATGAAGAACGTGGCGCCGGTACCCTCGGCGACGTGCCCTTCCCGGTTGAGGAGGAGCGGCTGGTCATAGCCGTCGGCCTTCGCCTGCAGCGTCGCCAGCCGGCCGTTCTGGTAGTTGGCGCCGCACTTCAGGCGGATGGGGATCGCGTTGTCCGCGGTGCGCTGCCAGGAGCTCACGCAGCACTTGAGCCCGGCGCCCTCGGCCACGCGCGGTCGGCGCCGCGGGTTGATGTAGATCCCCGTCGGCGTCGTGGCGTCGAGCCCGGTGCCGGTCACGTACGCGCACATGTGCATGTGGATGTCTTCTTTGACCTCGTTTCCGGAAAGCACCGTGCGCACGGCTTCGTAGAGGTCGAGGTCGCTGTAGGGGATCGTGAACCGCATCATCTTCATCGATTCCCTGAAGCGCGCGAAATGCTCCGGCAGCCGGAACGAATAGACCTCGTCATCGGCGGCGTTCCAGTAGGCGCGCAGCCCCTCGAACACGTTGGTCGCGTAGAACACCGCGGCGCTGTTGACGGGCAGGACCGCCTCCGACTGGGGCACGAGCTTACCGTTCATCCAGATGTTGAGGTCTTTCATAGACGCGGGCTCCTTTGGTCTGCGGCTGTTCAGGGTGTCGGTGCCAGCAAAGATACAGGAACATCGGCCCTCAGGGAAACAGGCTCGCCGTGCGCTATCCTGGCCGCGGCATGACCCCGGTCGTCGAGCTGGTGGGCGCCCGCAAACGCTTCGGCGACGTCGAAGCGGTGCGCGGCGTCGACCTCACGATCGGCGCGGGCGACATGGTCGCGCTGCTCGGCCCCAACGGCGCCGGAAAGACGACGTCGATCGCGCTCATGCTCGGCCTGCGGCGCCCGACCGACGGCCGGGCGCGCCTCTTCGGACACGACCCGGCGGACCGGCGCGCGCGGAGCCGCTGCGGCGTGATGCTGCAGGAGTCGGGCACGACAGGCGTGTTGACGGTGCGCGAGCTCGTGGATCTGTTCCGCGCCTACTACCCAGCGCCGCTGCCCACCGAGAGGGCGATCGCGCTCGCCGGACTGGAGGCGAAGGCCAACGCGCGGGCCGGGACGCTCTCCGGCGGCGAGCGCCAGCGCCTCTACTTCGCGCTCGCGGTGTGCGGCGATCCGGAGGCGCTGTTCCTCGACGAGCCGACCGTGGGCATGGACGTCGAGACGCGCCGCGCGGTGCTCGACAGCATCCGCGAGCTCAGCGCCGCCGGCAAGACGATCGTGCTCACCACCCACTATCTGGAAGAGGCCGATCAGCTCGCGCGGCGCATCATCGTGATCGACCACGGCCTGGTCATCGCCGACGCGACGCCGCGCGAGATCAAGGCGCGGATCCCGAGCAAGCGCGTGAGCTTCAGCGCGGGCGCGCCGCTGGGCGACGCGATCTTCCAGGGGCTCGCGGTTCAGAGCGTGGAGGTCTCGGGCCGGCGCGTGCGATTGCTCAGCCACGAGCCCGAGCGGGTGCTCAAGACGCTGTTCGAGCGCGGCGTCGCCGTGGAAGACCTCGAGGTCACCGGCGCCGACCTGGAGGAGGCGTTTCTCAGCCTCACCGCGCGCCGATGAGCGGCCCGGCCGCCGCGCCGCTGCTGCGGATGCTCCTGGCCCAGACCCGGTGCGAGCTGCTGATGCGCTGGCGGGTCCCGGCCTTCAGCGTCACGAACCTCGCGCTGCCGATCCTGTTCTTCGTCTTCTTCGGCCTGCCGGTCGCCCACCTCACGCGTGGCGACGGCGTGAGCCTCGGCGCGTTCTTGTTGGCGTCGTTCGGCGCCTACGCGGTCGGCCAGGTGATGGTCTACGGCTTCGGCATCGGCGTCGCCAACGAGCGCGGCATGAAGGTCGATCGGCTGATGCGGGCCAGTCCGCTGCCGCCGGGCGTGTTCATGCTGGCGAAGGTGCTCACCGCGCTGGTCTTCTCGCTGGTCGCGCTGAGCCTGTTGATCGGGTTCGGGATCGTCGTGGGCGGCGTCCGCCAACCGGCGGCCGTCTGGGCCACGATCATCGCGCGCCTCCTCGCCGGCTCGCTGCCGTTCATCGGGCTCGGCTTCTGGATCGGCTACTGGTCGGGGCCAAACGCGGCGCCCGCGGTGGCGAACCTGATCTATCTGCCGCTGTCGTTCGCCTCCGGGCTCTTCGTCCCGCTCAACCAGCTTCCCGACTTCGTGCGCACGATCGCGCCCTACCTGCCGAGCTATCACTACGCGCAGCTCGCGTGGAGCGCGCTCGGCGCCGGGAAGGAGCCGCTGCGCGAGAGTCTCCTGTGGCTGGCCGGGTACTCCGCGCTGTTCCTGACGCTCGCCGTCAGGATGTACCGGCGCGAGGAGCGCGCGAAGTTCGCGTGAGCCGGCGGAACGAGCGGGTCGGGTGAAGCTCGTCATCCCCGGCGGCTCCGGTCAGGTCGGGACGATCCTGGCCCGCGCCTTTCACCGAGACGGCCACGAGGTGATCGTCCTCGTGGTAGGTCTGGCTCTCACCGCTCCCCGACGCTCCGGGTAGCCGACAGGAGGGATCACCACCATGCCGCGTCGCATCGTCATCCACGCCGGTTACGTCATCGCCTTCGACGGGCGGGGCCACCGCCTGCTCCGCCACGGCACCGTGATCGTCGAGGACGACCGCATCGTGTCGGTGGGGCGCCGCGAGGCCGCGCCGAGCGACGGGATCGCCGAGACCATCGAGGCGCCGGACGCGGTCCTGACGCCCGGGCTCATCTCGACTCACGCGCACATCGGCGGCTCGCCGCTCGATCGCTCGTTCATCGAGGACCGCGGCAACCCGCAGTTCTTCTACTCCGGGCTCTTCGAGCTCCTGCCGGTGCGCGGCGCCGCGCAGGACGACGAGGCGACGCGCGCCTGTGTCGATTTCTCGATGGCCGAGCTGCTACGGGGCGGCGTGACCACCGTGATGGAGATCGGCGGCGCCGGCGAGTACGTCGCCGCCCGTGCCGGCGACTTCGGGTTGCGCGTCTACGTCGGCCTCGCCTTCCGCTCGGGCCGCTGGCTGACCCGCGATGGGCGGCGCGTCGAGTGGGAGTGGAACGAGGAGCAGGGACGGCGCGGGCTCGCCGACGCCATCGAGCTGCACAAGCGCTGGGACGGCGCCCACGGCGATCTGGTCCGCTGCTTCTTCTCGCCGGCCCAGGTCGACACCTGCACGCCGGAGCTGCTGCAAGCCTCCAAGCGCGCGGCCGACGAGCGCCAACGGCCGTGGCAGGTCCACACTTCGCAGTCGGTCGTGGAGTTCTACGAGATGCTCGGTCGTCACGGCCAGACGCCCATCGCGTGGCTGCGCGACCTCGGCGTGCTCGGGCAGAACGCGATCCTGGGCCACGCGATCGTCATCGGCGGCTCGTCCTGGACCAACTACCCCGAGGGCGACGTCGCGATCATGGCCGATGCCGGGTGCTCGGTCGCCCACGCCGTCTGGGTCTTCGCGCGGCGCGGGATCGCCATGGAATCGTTCGCCCGCTACCGGCGCGCCGGTGTCAATCTCTCGCTCGGCACCGACACGAATCCGCAGAGCGTGATCGAGGCCATGCGGTGGGCCGCGGTCGTCTCGAAGCTGGTCGAGCGCAACACCGAAGTCACCAACGCGGCCCACGTGTTCGACGCGGCGACGCTCGGCGGCGCGCGGGCGCTCGGGCGCGACGACCTCGGGCGGATCGCCCCGGGCGCGCAGGCCGATCTCGTGCTGTGGCGGGGTACCTCGTGGGGCATGACGCCGCTGCGCGATCCCGTGAAGAACATCGTCTACAACGCGGCGGCCGAGGACGTGGAGCGCGTCTGGGTGGCGGGCCGCCTGGTGGTCGACGGCGGCCGCGTGCTCGCCGCCGACGAGCGCGCGATCCTCGCCGCGCTCCAGGCCGGCGGCGAGCGGATGTGGCCGCGCATGCGTCAATTCGACTGGGCGGGCCGCGACGCGGACGCGCTCTCGCCGCAGACGTACCCGGAGTGGGCGTAGCCGTGGTGCGAGCCGCAAGCCGTCGCGGGGCCGCAGTGCGAGCCGCAGGGCCGCCCGGGGGCTGGGGCCCCCAGGCCCGAGGCGAGCGATGCGAACGCCCCGCCGGCTGAGGCGCGGCGACGAGCTGCTACTCGACCACGCCGAGCCGGCCGTTGTGGCTGCCCATGTACCAGAGACGGACGTCGGCGTCCACGACCATCTTGCGGATTCCCACGTCCTTGGACGGTAGCTGGAACACGCGCAGCTGGTCGGTCTTGGGATCGAGGCGTACCACGGTGTCGGTCCTGATTTCGTTGGCCCACACCGCGCCGGCCCCGTCGACGGTGACCGCGTACGGCCCGCCGTCCCGGCCCGCCGGCAGCGCGTACTCCTTGACGACCTTCCGCGCAAGGGGATCGACGCGCACGAGCTTGCCGTTGCCATACTGAGTGACCCAGAGCGAGCCGTCCGGCGCCGTCGCCATCCGACGCGGCCGCGAGCCGCGCTCCAACGGCAAGTCGGTGAGCGCCCCCGTCTTCGGCTCGAGGCGTCCGAGCCGATCGCCCGAGAGCTGGCAGAACCAGATGTTCCCGTCTCGGTCCATGGCGATGCCATACGGATTGCCGGCCGCCTTGTACTCCGTGATGGCGCCCGTGCGCGTGTCGAGGCGCCCGATGCGATGGCCGCTCTGGACGGTGAACCAGATCACGCCCGAGTCGTCGATGATCAGCGTGTGCGGATCGCCGCCCGAAGGCGCCTTGTGCTCGATCACTTTGCCCGTGCCCGGATCGAGATGGCCGATCGTGCCGTTGCCGTTGCCCGTGTACCAGACCTGGCCGCCGCGATCCACCAGGAGCCCGTGGGGCCGAGCCCCCGGCGGCATCTCCCATTCCTTGAACGTTCGCGTGCGGGGATCGAAGCGCGCGATCCGGTTCCCGAACATCACGGTGATGTAGATTGCGCCGTCGGGGCCGGGCGCGGGATCGCGGGCGAACTGCGGCGTCGGAACCGGCCACTCGGAGATCTTCCCGCTCACCACGGGTCGGGCTCCTGGCGCCACCGCGTAGTTCGAGCCGCCGGCGTGGGCGAACAGAGGAACCGCGACGACCGCGGCGATTGCCATACCGCGCACCGCTTCGGCGATCTTCACCTCACTACCTCACTTGCCCTTGAGCTTCACGTCCTCGTAGGGCGCCGAATAGGCGTGAACGCTGATCAGCCCGAGGCCGGACTCGGCGACCCGAGGCCCGTAGCCGTTGAGGAACGCGGGCTCCATGATCGGTATGAACATCGCCTTCTCGTGGATGAGCTGTTGGACCTTCTGTAATAGAGCCTCCCGCCGCTTGCGGTCGGTCTCCCCGACCTGCTCCTGGAAGAGCCCGTCGATGTCGGGATAGCTGCCATAGGCGTACATCCCGCCGCCGGCCACGAAGGCCTCGATGCGCGTGGCGGCGTTGCCGAACGCCGCGCTCCCGCCCACGTGCAGGTAACGGAGCTTCTTCTCCTGGTTCGCCTTCAGGACGGCCGCCCGCTCCATGGGCGTCACCTTCAAGCGAATGCCGACGGCGCCCAGGTAGTTGGCGACCGTCTCGGCGATCGAGACGTACACCATGTCCGAGGTGATCGTGCCCCCGTCGAATCCTTGCGGATAACCCGCCTCGGCCAGGAGTTGTCGGGCCCGGCGAGGGTCGTGCGGATATACGGGCGCCGGCCAGTAGAAGTCGAGCCCGTGCGGGACGATGCTGCCGGTCAGTCGAGAGAAGCCGAGAAACTCGGCCTGGTTGATCTGTTCCCGGTCGATGGCGAGGTTGGCCGCGAGGCGAACTCGCCGATCGGCCCAGGGTGACTTCGGGTCCCACTGCTCCGCCGTGAACTGGGCCCACTGCGTCCACGGGATGTACGTCGGCCTGAGGGTCAGCCCCGGAGTGCGCTTGAGCTCCTCGGCGAGGACGCCGCGGATCGAGTAGGCGACGTCGGCCTCCCCGCGCTTGAGCATCGCCAGGCGCGTGGACTCCTCGGGGACCGACTTGAAGACGAGGCGCTTGACGCTGGGCGTCTTTCGCCAGTACTGCTCGAACGCCTCGAGCACGAGCTCGACGCCGGGCGTGAACGACACGAACTTATAGGGTCCGGCCCCGACCGGCGCTTTCTTGAAGCCCTCGTCGCCGACGCGCTCGACGTACTTCCGCGGCACGACCCACGCGGCGCCCGTGGCCGGCGTGCCGTAGAAAGTCATGAAATCCGGCCAGGGCACCTTCAGACGAAAGCGGACACGGTGGGGATCGACCACCTCGACGGCGGCCACGCGCGTCCTGAAGTTCTTGGCCGCGACTCCGCGGTAGCGCTCGAACGAAAACTTCACGTCGTCGGCGGTCAGGGGATCGCCGTTGTGGAACTGCACGCCCTTGCGGAGCACGAATTCGTAGACGAGCCCGTCCGGCGAGGCGGCCCAGGATTCGGCGAGGCTCGGCGTCATCGGGTTGCCGGGCATGGGCTTCACCAGGGCGTCGTGCAGGGCATAGTAGACCATGAACGGGGTGACGATCCCGGGCGCCTCGGCGGGCTCGAAGTAGACCGGCGCGAGCGAGAAGTGCACGGCCCACGTCGCCTGGCCGGCGGGCGTCTCCGCGCGCGCCGGACCGACCAGGATTGAGACCGCGAGCAGGACGAGGACCGGAACGCGGAACGAGTTGATCGTGGTTCCCATCGCTCTGATCTCCTTCACGCCTACTTTCCCTTGAGCTTCAGATCCTCGTACGGCGCCGAGTAGGCATGCATCGGGATCAGGCCCAGCCCGGACTCCGCGACGCGCGGCCCGACGCCGTTCAGCCAGCCGAGCTCCCAGATCGGCGCGTACATGACCTTCTCGTGGACGAGCTGCTGGATCTTGTGCAAAATCGCCTCGCGCTTCTTTCGGTCCAGCTCCCCGGCCTGCTCCTCGAACAGCCCGTCGATGTCCGGATAGCCGCCGTAAGCGAAAATCCCCTTCGAATGCACGAACGCCTCCAGTCGCGTCGCCGCGTTGCCGAAGGCGGCGGTGCCGCTTGCGATGACGTTGCGCAGCTTCTTCTCCCGGTACTGGGCGAAGAAGGCCGCGCGCTCGAGCGGCCGGACCTGGGCGCGGATGCCCACGGCCTTCCAGTAGTTGACGACGGCCTCGCCGACGCTGCTGTAGGCGACGTCGACAAAGTATTCGCCGGCATCGACACCGTTCGGGTACCCGGCCTCGGCGAGGAGCTTCCGGGCCTGGGCGGGATCGTACGGATAGAGGGGCGCGACCCAGGCGAACTCGAAATCCTGAGGGATCATGCTGCCCGTCAGCCGTGAGTGTCCAAGCGTCTCGGCCTGGTTGATCGCCTTCCGGTCGATCGCTAGATTGGCGGCCAGTCGCACGCGCCGGTCGGCCCACGGCGACCCGGGCTTCCACTGGTCGGCGAACACGAGCCACTGGCTGGCCGGCAGGACCATCGCCGCGAGCTTGAGGCCCGGAGTGCGGGCAACCTCTTCGCCCAGGGCGCCGCGCACCGAGTAGACGATGTCGGCTTCGCCGCGCTTGAGCATCGCCAGCCGGGTCGAATCGTCCGGTACCACCCGGAACACCAGGCGCTTGATCGACGGCGTCTTGCGCCAGTAGGTCTCGAAGGCCTCCATCACCAGCTCGACGCCGGGGTTGAACGACACGAACCGGTACGGCCCGGCGCCCACCGGCGCTTTCTTGTAGCCGTCGTCGCCCACCTTCTCGACGTACTTCTTGGGCACGATCCAGCCGGCGCCGGTGGCGCTCGTGTAGAAGATGAGGAAGTCGGGCCACGCCGATTTGAGGCGGAACCGAACGCGGCTGGGATCGGGAGTCTCGACGGCGGCCACCCGGTCCTTGAGCGATTTCGCAGCGGCGCCTTTGTAGCGTTCGAAGGAAAACTTCACGTCTTCGGCGGTGACCGGCTCGCCGGTGTGGAATTTCGCCCCCGCTCGCAGGACGAACTCGTAGGTGAGCCCGTCCTTGGACACCGACCACGACTCCGCGAGGCTCGGGGCCTGCGGGTTGCCCGGCATCGGCTTGAGCATGGCGTCGTGGAGCGCGTAGAGGAACATGTACGGCGTGATGATGCCGGGCGTCTCGGCGGGATCGAACCACGTTGGCGCGATCGACACGTGGACGGCCCACGTGAGCTGACCCTCCGGGCCCGCCGCGGCGAGCGCGGGGACGAGGAGTCCGACGAGGAGCGCGATGGTCAGGGTGAGCGCGATGCGTGGGCCCATGGAAACCTCCTCTGCGTCGCGACGGTGTCAGGAGCGAGGCCGAGGACCGACGAAACAGGACCCGAAGTGGTGGCGATTATCCTCGGATGGGCTGTCTTGTCAAGACAGGAGCCGATGGGGCGGCGACGGGCGGCGCGCGAGCACGAAGAATATCGATCCGAGCGCGGCCAGGCCGGCCAGGATCCGGAACCCGAGCTCGTAGCTGCCGGTCCGGTCGGCCAGGATGCCCGCGATGATGGGCCCGCCGACCATGCCGAACATCACGACCATCGAGGAGATGCCGGTGATCGTGCCGAAGGCCGCGCTGCCGAAGTAGTCGGCGCGGATCGCCGACATCAGCGGACCGCGGATACCCCACGCGAGCCCGTGGAGCGCGGCGAACGCGGCCACCGCCGACAACGCAGTCGCCGACGCCAGCAGGAGCAGGCCGGCCGCGTGCGCGACCATGCAGCCGACCACGATCGCGCGCTTGTTGAAGCGATCGCCCGCCCAGCCGCCGCCGAGCTGAGCGACCACCTGCAGCACCGTCATCAGCGCCACCACGGCGGCGGCTTGCTGCAGCGAGTAGCCCACGTGCTCCGTCAGGTGCACGACCAGATGGACCGACACGGCC